>OJIS01000356.1_pt1 | contig 15776 bp, 11 predicted proteins | sample 1595671 | NCBI WGS metagenome assembly OJIS01 (sample SAMN05416814, study PRJEB24817) | seawater metagenome | isolation source: Sea water | place: Canada:Atlantic | collected 2013-07 | reverse complement strand
ATCTACACAGAGTAGATCGTCGGCAGCGTCAGATGTGTATAAGAGACAGCGGGGGTACTACCTTCATCGCACATGTTACGGATGAAGAGGTGCTTTTCGGGGTGCAGGACATGAAGGCTCGCTTCGAAGCGTCCGGATTGCATTAAGCGGGAGCCGAGGCCGTTTCCGAGGAGGACGATGCGGGAGTCCTTTTCGAGTTTGAAGGGCGCGGCTTGGGAGGCGCAGATCGCGAGGAGAAATATGAGGAGGACTTTCATGATGGGAGAGAGCTTGGATGTGGGTTGAATTTGGCAGCGGAGCTGCGGTGGGTGGTCATGACCGGGACGGATCATGCCACTTGGGTTTGCCTCAGGGGGATAGTTGATTTTGAAAATGGAATCAATCTTGAGCTTTCCGGAAGGGGTCGTTAGACAGCGGGATGAGTTCTATCGTGCGCGAGGGGCGGGCGACGTTCATTCTCGCGCTGCCATTGATGGCGGGGCAGGTCAGCCAGATGCTGATGGGGCTGGTCGACACCTATATGATCGGGCAGGTCGGGACGGTGGACTTGGCGGCGGCAACGCTGGCGCATTCGATTTTATTTCTGCCGTTGATGTTGGGGATTGGCGTTGCGATTGCGGTTTCGGTGAAGGTTTCGCAGGCGCGGGGAGCGAATGATCCGCAACAGGCGAAGGCGGCCTTACGAGATGGCTTCTTGCTGAGTTTGGTTTTGGGGGCGGTCACCTTTGTGCTGAGCTGGGTGAGTATTCCGTTGCTTCCTTTTCTGAAGCAGGATCCCGAGGTGGTGGAGCGGTTACCGGTGTTTTACCTCCTCGTGAGCGCTTCGATGACGCCGGCGCTTGTGAGCATGGTCGTGCGGAATCATTCGGATGGCATGGCGAAGCCGTGGCCGGTGTTTTGGATCATTTTTTCGGGAGTTTGGCTGAATGTCTTCCTCAATTGGTTGCTGATTGACGGAAACTGGGGAGCGCCGGAAATGGGCCTAGAAGGGGCCGGGCTGGCGACCTTGCTAGCGCGAGTGGCAAGTATGGTCGGGGTGATGGTGTGGTGTCGTTACAGTCCGGATTTGAAGGATTGGTCTCCGCACCGTTGGTTCTTGAAGCCCAATCGGAAGGAATTGGCTGATTTTTGGAAGGTTGCCTGGCCGGCGAGTTTACAGGTTTCGGCGGAAATGAGCGCTTTTATCGCGGCGGCGCTCTTGATTGGAACCCTGGGAGCGGCAGCATTGGCAGCGCATCAGGTGGCGATGATGTGCGTGGCGACGACATTCATGGTTCCGCTGGGGCTTTCGATGGCGCTGACGGTGCAGGTCGGGGAGGCACAGGGGGCGAAGAGGTATGAGAGAATGCGGCCGATTGTGGTGAGCGGGTGGTTGATGGGATTCATGGTGTCGTTGGTCTTCGTGGGGGTGTTTTTGATTTTCGATGAGGCTTTGGCGGCTTCTTTTTTGACCGAAGACGGACCAATGGAGATCGTGGTGGCATTGTTGTGGATTGCGGCGGTTTTTCAGATCGCGGATCATTCACAAATTCTCTCGTCGGGCGTGCTGCGCGGGATGGATGATGTGAAGAAACCGGCGCTCATTATGTTTACAGCGCACTGGCTGATCGGGATGCCGATAGGGATCTATTTGGCCTTCTGGCAGGGAGTCGGTGTGGCCGGGGTTTGGTGGGGATTGAGCATCGGGTTGATCGCAGCGGCGGTGCTTTTGGGGTGGCGGGCTTGGCGAATGACGGCGAGGCCGCCTGAAAAGGAGGGCGTGGAGGTCCATTGAGGGAGGCGGGCGGGGGTTGATTTTGAGAATTTTCAGGCAGTTTGGAAAACTCCTTCTTGCGAGTAATCGCGGTTAGGTTACTTCTGGGAGCACGATTTTTTGTATCCTCTGATCATGAGTTCCACCCTGACTGTAGAAGAAGCCCGCGCCCAAGTTGACTCCCATACCGTGGAGATGATCAACTGGCACTTTTCGCCCGAGACCGGATGCCCCTACTGGCTTGACTGGGCCAAGACGGCGGGATGGGATCCCCGTGAGAAGGTCAAGTCCTTTGCGGACATGCTCCATTTTGACAATTTTGACGATGAAGTCCTCCGCAAGGAGGATCCCGCGAAGTTCATCCCGAAAGCTTATGAAGGCCGTCCTTACAATGTTTTCGAGACCGGAGGAACGACCGGGATGCCCAAGCAGCGCATTGGTTGGGATGATTACAAGACCGACTACACCGAGTTCTCCGAGCACTACGGTCCGGACTTTTTCCCGCAAGGGGCGAACTGGTTGATGGTGGGGCCGACCGGCCCGCGGCGACTTCGCATGGCGATCGAGCACCTCGCGAATATCCGGGGCGGAGCGTGTTATTTCATCGATCTTGATCCCCGCTGGGTGAAGCGCCTCATCGGAATGGGCGAAATGCAGATGGCGAAGGCTTATCAAGAGCACGTCATTGATCAGGCAGTGACCATTATCCGTCATCGGGATATTAAATGTATCTTCACGACGCCGCGCTTGCTGGAAAGCCTCTCACTCCGGATGTCGCTGGCCGATGCCGGAATTCGGGGTGTTTTTGCCGGGGGCACCACGATGACTCCGCAGTATGTGAAGTTCATCCAGGAAGAGGTTCTCGAAGGTAAGATCAACTACGCGCCGACTTACGGGAATACCCTGATGGGGTTGGCGATTTCCAAGAAACGTGAACCGGGTGAGTATTCGTTGACCTACTACGCGCCGCAGCCGCGCGCGATTTTGCGGGTGGTCGAACCGAAGGACTCGACCAAGGTCATCGAATACGGCGAATATGGGCGCGTTGAACTCACGACGATGACAAAAGAGTTTTTTGTGCCAAGGTTCCTTGAGCGTGACGAAGCGATCCGCCGTCCCGAGTGTGATGAATTCCCTTGGGACGGGGTTGGCGATGTCCGTCCATTCCAAAGCGGTAGTAAGGCTGTGATTGAAGGGGTATACTAGCTGTTAGGGTGTGCGGAGTTGGCTATGAGCGGTTAGCGATTAGCTTTTAGCCCGGCGAACAAACGATGAAGGATTTTAGAAAGCTCAAGGTGTGGGAGAAGGCGCATGCGTTTGTGCTTTTGCTCTACCGTGAGACGCAGACTTTTCCTGCGGCCGAACAATATGGATTGACCTCACAGCTTAGGCGGGCCGCCGTTTCCATCCCGTCAAATATTGCTGAAGGTTGTGGGAGAAACTCCGACGCCGAGCTTCGCCGCTTCTGCGAAATCGCGATGGGTTCAGCCTCCGAAGTTGAATATCAACTCCCTCTCTGCCAAGATCTCGGCTTTCTAAAATTTGAAAAACACACCTGCCTGCACAACTCTCTCCTCGATTGCAAACGCATGCTCAACACCTTCATCCAAACTCTCCAACAAGCCGAGCATCTGCTCAAAAACCAACGGATAAGTTCTTAAAAAGCTAAAGGCCAACCGCTAAAAGCTAAAAGCCAATTTCTGCCACCAAACGATCCACGACCCACCTCCTACAATGCAAATTCCCATCCTACGCCTCGGTGAGACTTATGAGTCTGCCGATCTTGTGACCTTGAACGAAAACCTGGTGACGCACACTGCGAACCCGGGTTTGATTCGTCGTGATCTTTTAAATATCGGTAAGGCCAAAGCGGCCCTTGATGTCATTCCTGCGGAAACGCTTGCGGACTATTGCGAGGCAGCAGCCGAGCTTTTCATGAACGCCGAGTTACCCTGTGGTGATTCGACCCAAGGGCCGGATGATTACGTGGAGTCGCTTTCCGCGTTGACCCGTCTTCCGCATACTCTCGTGCGGATGAACATGAGCAAAATCCATGCGGCGATGTCGCAGATTCGCACGGTGATCGGCGGGCTGACACGTGGCATGCCTCTGGAAATTTTTGATCGTGGCATCACTTCGGTTGGTGGTCTCGATGTGAATTACTATCCGGCCACCAGTTCGCTGGGTGTGGCATTGCCCAGTAATGCGCCAGCGGTGAATTCGCTCTGGCTGCCTGCATTGGTCATGAAAATTCCAGTCTTGTTGAAGCCGGGTCGCGAAGATCCTTTTACGCCACTTCGGATTGTCCAGGCCATGATAAAGGCTGGTTTTCCAAAAGAGGCTTTCGGTTATTATCCGACAACCCACGAGGGTGGCGACACCCTGCTGACTTCATGTGGGGCGGGGATTTCCTTCGGATCTGATGTCACGGTGCGGAAATATGCGCCGTTTAAGAATATTCAGGTTCACGGGACGGGGCGTTCCAAAATTTTAATCGGTGAGGACTTCATCGATCGTTGGGAAGATTACCTTGATGTCCTGGTCACTTCGATTGCTGCGAATGGCGGACGGAGTTGTATCAATACTTCAGCGATTCTCGTACCTTCACACCGTGATGAGATCGCCGAAGCCCTGGCAGCCAAGCTGGCCGAGATTAAGCCGCTGGCCCGGGATGACTCCAACGCGCTCCTTTGCGGTTTCGCCAACACGGCCCTTGCCGAGGGGATCGATGGCATGATCGAAGGGCTTCTCGAAGAAGAGGGTGCCCGTGATGTCACCGCCGGTCATCGTGCGGGAGGTCGCAGGGTCGAGGCTTTTGATCAGACCTATCTTTGCCCGACTCTCATTGCTTGCGATGATAAGGATCATTCGCTGGCGAACACGGAATTCATGTTCCCCTATGCCAGCATCGTTGAGATGCCGCAGTCCGATATGTTGGCGACGATCGGCGAGACTCTTGTTGTGAGCGCCTTCACCGGGAACAAGGATTGGATTCAGGACCTCATGCTAAGCCCTGACATCGAGCGTCTTAACATCGGACCTTTCCCGACAAACCGGGTGCAATGGGAGCAGCCGCATGAAGGAAATCTCTTCGAGTTCCTTTATCACCGCCGGGCGATTCAAGGCGATCTCACCGCTGTTGGCTAAAGGTGAAAAAATGAGGTGAGTGTCATTCATATCCAGTTTGGGGTGATCACCGCAGCATTTCTTGCCTTGGTAGCTTGACCCTGCAACCCTCATTCATTACAAAAATTTTAGAAAGGGAGATCTTCCCGGACTGAAATCTCAATCGCTTCAGCCGTTCTCAAATGTATCATCAATTCGCCTAGGTATGCCAGTTTCCCGGACTCGCGCCATGATCGCGCCCATTGTCTCCCCAATTTTGGCCTTGTCTGCCTTTCTTCTCACCCAGTGCAGTATGGTTGGGCCGGATTATACGGAACCGGAAAGCATTACTCCGGATCTTTGGAATCAGAATCTGCCGAAAGCCTCGGGATCGAACTCAGCAGCACTCCAGGCGTGGTGGCGACACTTCGACGACCCGGTCCTCAATCGCCTGATTAGCAAAGCTGAAGCATCAAATCTCGATCTCGTTGTTGCCGGTGAAAGAGTCCTGCAGGCGAGGGCAAATCGTAATGCCACGCGCAGTGTTCTTTTTCCACAAGTCAATGGCATCGGGTCCATCACCGCAAATCGTGCGACCGAAAACGGTTTGTTTCCAGCCCCCGATGGTGGTTTGAACGAAGTCTATGACCTTGGCTTTAACGCGGGATGGGAGCTGGATTTTTGGGGGAAGAACCGACGCCTGGTGGAGGCTGCGCAAGCCAGCGAAGCGGCCAGCATGGAAATCTTTTTTGACGCCCGGCTCAGCCTTTTCAGCGAGGTCGCGATTGCTTACATCGAATTACAAACGGTCAAGCGACGGATCGTCATTACCGAGAAAAACCTGGAGACCCAGAAAGGCTCGGTGAAAATTGCCCGGGCCCGGCTTGATGCCGGTCTGGTTCCGAAACTCGATGTCTCCCAGGCAAAAGCAAACCAAGCGAATACGGCGGCGGTTATTCCACAGCTGCACCAGGATCGGGTGAGCTTGGTCAATCGTCTCGCCGCGCTTCTCGGGACTTATCCCGGTCAGCTTGAGCCCATGCTTTCCAAAGGCAGCAAGATTCCAGATCCCCCGGAATCCGTCGCCCGTGGGTTGCCGGCGGACCTGATCCGGGCTCGACCTGACATCCGCGCAGCCGAGCGAAATCTTGCCGCCGCGAATGCCGGGATAGGGGCAACGACCGCCGAGCTTTACCCTCAGTTTCAGCTCGGGGGCAACTTTACCCTTCAATCAGCAAGCACCGGTGATCTTCTAACATCAGGCTCTCGAAACGTTGGTTTTGGTCCGAGCTTTACCTGGAACCTCTTCAACGCCGGTCGGATTAAAGACCTGATCGAGATCAACAAATCCGAGACGCGTGCAGCCTATGCCACTTATCAGAAAACGGTGATCAATGCCGTTGCCGAGGTTGAAACCGCGATGGCCCGCCTGAGCTACGAGAGGGATCGCTACGACTTACTGGGAGAAGCCGTAGAAGCAGCCGAGGAGAGCCAGGGATTGATTATGGAGAGCTACAAAGATGGTCTCATTGCTTTCCAGAGCGTTGTCGATTCAGAACGAGTCGTTCTCCAGGCCCAAGATAATCAAGCGGCGAGCAGCGGGCAAATCGCAGCCGCCTATGCCAGCCTCTACAAAGCGCTCGGCGGCGGCACCCGCATCGGCTCGAAATAAATTAATTCTCAACTCTGCCTCCTGATGAATTCCATCCTTCTCAAAACCCGGTTCCTTTTTCTCTGCGGTCTCACCCTTTCGTGGTTCACCTCATGCGAGGACAAAGCGCCGCCTGCGCAAATGCCGCCACTTCCGGTAACTGTCGCTAAAGCCGAGCTGGCCAAACCCGTGGTCTACAGCGAATTTCCCGCCAGTTTGCGTGCGGCGAGTCAAGTCGAAGTCCGCGCGCGGGTGCAAGGCACTCTTCTCAAGAAGAACTTCACAGACGGTCAGCGGGAGTGGGTGAAGAAGGGAGAGACTCTTTTTGAGATCGATCCGGAGCCCTACCAGAAGGCTGTCGACGCGGCGCAAGCCGATCTGACCCGCGCCGAGGCCGGGGAGGCGCTTGCCCAATCACGTTTCAAGCGTCTCGACGAAGCCTTCAAGAAACAGGCGACCTCCGAGATTGATGTCGATGTTGCTCGTGCCGAACGCGACCAGAGTATGGCTGCCGTGCTTCAAGCCAAGGCGCAATTGGAGAGCAGCAAGCTTGACCTTGGCTATACCACAGTTAAGGCACCCATCACCGGTCGTATTTCACGATCTCTGGTCGACGTAGGAAACCTCGTTGGTTTTGCCGAGCCCACCTTGCTCACCACCATCATCGATGACAGCGAAATCAGTGGCTACTTTGAAGTGACCGAGCGTAAGATTCTCAACTTTCTGGCAGCCCGTAGCGACGAGGCCACCGCAAATCGCATCAAGAATCTCGAGATTCGGCTCAAGCTGGCTGACGGCCGGATCTTTAAGAATCAGCAGGACGAGATCGTTTGGGGAAAGATCGATTTCATCGAGAACGAAGTCTCTTCTCAAACCCGCACGAATCAGGTTCGTGCGAAGTTCGCCAACCCCGACGGAATCTTGGCTTCCGGTCTCTACGGTTTGATTGGGGTTCCTACCATGCCCGACCCTTCAAAACCAGAAGTGGCGGAAGCTCTGGTTCTTCCGACCGAGGCCATCTTGCGTGACCTCGCCGGATCATTCGTGTGGGTGGTCGATGACAAGAACACGGTGCAAAGGCGAACGGTCACGGTCGGTAAATCAATTCCCCTCGATCAAACCGGAGGCGTGAAAAAATCGGTCATTCTCACAGGCCTCGACGGCACGGAGAACGTCATCGTGGCCGGCTTGCAGCGGGCCCGCGAAGGTGGTGTAGTCGCACCGCAACCAGCCGGAAAGGCTGCCGCCCGCAAGTAGCACCCCAACCCAAGCGAGACTCATGTTCAGTGCCATTTTTATTCGACGCCCGGTCTTCGCGGCGGTCATCGCCATCGTGATGGTCGTGCTCGGCGCGGTCGCGCTGTTCAACATGCCGGTCTCGCGCTACCCGGATCTCGCGCCTCCCACGATTCAGATCAACGCCTATTATCCCGGTGCTGATGCCCAGACGGTCTCCGAAACCGTGGCGGCTGCCATTGAAAAAGAAGTCAACGGAGTTGAGGGTATGCTCTATATGAACTCGGTCAGCGGGAATGACGGGTCGATGAATCTGACCGTCACTTTCGAACCGGGGACAGATCTGGATACCGCGAACGTCCTGGTTCAAAACCGCGTCACGAAAGCCGAGCCACGCCTCCCGGCCGAGGTGCAAAAGACCGGAGTGAGCGTGAAGAAGAAGTCGACCGATACCGTCATGTATATCGGGCTGACTTCTCCAAATGACACCTACGATGCCGCCTTTCTTTCCAACTATGCCAACCTCAATGTCAGGGATGAGCTTCTTCGGGTCAATGGTGTGGGCGATGTCACGTCCTTCGGTGCCGGCGAATTTTCGATGCGTATCTGGCTCAAGCCAGACTTACTCAAGGCCCGGAATCTGGCTGCCTCCGAGGTTCTCGCCGCTGTCCGCGAGCAGAATGTGCAAGTCGCAGCGGGTCGGGTTGGCGCTGCTCCGAGCATGCCTGGCACCGCTTATGAATACGTCTTGAGTGCGCAGGGGCGGCTCAAGACAGTCGAAGAATTTGAAAACATCATCGTTCGAAGTGACGGTGAAAAAGGAAATATTCGTCTCACCGATGTCGCCCGGATCGAACTCGGCTCGGACATCTACAGTTTTGGTTCCCGGCTCAATGGCAAGGCTTCGATTACCCTCGCAATTTCACAGATCCCAGGCTCGAATCTCATCGCGGTGGCAGATGGATTGAAGGCCAAACTTGCCGAGCTTTCCGAGACCTTTCCTGGTGATGTCGACTACACCATCGTCTATAACTCGACCGATATTATCGATGCCTCGATCAAGGAGGTGCTCATCACCTTGATTGCCACGCTCATTCTGGTGGTTCTGACCGTCTACCTTTTCCTACAGGATTTCCGGGCCACTTTGATTCCGCTCGCGACCATTCCGGTTTCCCTGATTGGGGCCTTCTCGGTGCTCCTCGCGATGGGATTCTCGCTGAATATTCTCACTCTTTTCGGTCTTGTTTTGGTGATCGGAATTGTGGTCGATGACGCGATCATTGTGGTGGAGAACACGACGGTTCACCTCGAAAAAGGTCTGCCACCGAAGGAAGCCGCGATCGCGGCGATGAAGGAGGTCTCCGGCCCGGTGGTGGCGACAACGCTCGTTCTGCTTGCGGTCTTTATCCCAACCGCGATGCTCGCCGGGATCACCGGAACGATGTTCAAACAATTCGCGATCACGATCGCGGTGGCGACCGTTTTCAGCTCGGTCAATGCGCTCACTCTCAGTCCGGCCCTTTGCGGAGTTCTTTTGCGCAAAAGGACCAAGAAGCCTCGTGGACTTTTTAAAATGTTCAACCGCTCGGTGGATGCCACCAACAGCTTTTACCGGATGCTGGTTCGAGGAACGATCAAGGTCTCCATTCTTGGGATCATTGCTTACGCGGGGATCACCTATCTTGCGATGAAGGGCTTGGATAGCCTGCCGAAAGGGTTCGTTCCGCAAGAGGATGAGGGCTACTGTATGGTGGGAGTGCAACTTCCGGACGGAGCGACGCTCGAGCGCACCGAGGCCGTGATGCGCAAGGTTGAGGCTATTGTGGCGAGCATCCCCGAAGCCCAGGACTGTCTCTCGATCACCGGTTACTCGGTGATCGATGGCGCGGCTTCCGCGAACACCGGATTCGCGGTGGTGACTTTTAAGCCGTGGGAAGATCGGCCCGAGGCCAGCCAGCATCAGTCTGAAATTTTGAAGAAGCTTCAGAGGTCGTTGATGAGCATTCAAGAGGCCGGGGCCTTTGCCTTCGCCATGCCCTCGCTTCCGGGTGTCGGAACTTCGGGAGGCTTCACTTACATGCTTCAGGATAAGCAGGGGGTCGGCAGCGAGCAGCTGCAGGTTGTCGCCAACCAGCTGATGATGGCGGCCAATCAAGATGAACGATTGGAGGGCGTCCGGACCACCTTCCGTGCGAGCGTCCCGCAAATTTTTGTTGATATTGATCGCGATCAGATCAAGCGAACCGGCACCTCACTCGAGGCCGTCAATGAGACCATGCAAACCTACCTTGGTTCGGCCTACGTGAATGACTTCTCGATCTTTGGGAGGATCTTCAAAGTGACCGCGCAGGCGGATGCCGAGTTCCGGGCCGAGCCGGATGATATCAACTCGCTTCATTTGCGTGGAGCCAATGGTGAAATGATTCCTCTCGGTGCGATCGTAGAGCTCAAGGAAATCGTAGGGCCACAAACGATCACACGATTCAACATGATGCCTGCGGTAAAGATTCTTGGAAATCCGTCCGGCGACAACAGCTCCGGCGTAGCCATGGATGCCATGGAGGAATTCTCGGAAACTTCGCTGCCCCCCAGTATGGGTTATGCGTGGTCGGAACTTTCCTTCCAGGAGAAGATCTCGGCCAACAGTGGTCTTGGGATTGTTTTTGGTTTCGCTATCTTGATGGCCTATCTCGTTTTGGCGGCCCAGTATGAGAGTTGGACCCTGCCCATCTCCGTGTGTCTCTCGGTCCCTCTCGCCCTTCTGGGCGCGGTAGGTGCAATCATGATCCGGGGAATGGAGAACAACATCTACACCCAGATCGGCATCATTCTGCTGATTGCCCTATCGACCAAGACAGCGATTCTCATCACGGAATTTGCGAAAGAAAAACGGGACGAAGGCATGAGCCTGAAGGACTCGGCGGTCGAGGCCGTTCGTCTTCGATTCCGGGCCGTCATGATGACTGCGCTTTCCTTTATCCTTGGAGTGATTCCTCTTCTCATCGCATCCGGCGCCGGTGCGGAGTCCCGTAAGGTTCTCGGCACCGCGGTCTTTGGTGGCATGGCCGCCGCGACGCTTCTCAGCATGGTGGCTGTTCCCCTGCTCTACTACGTCATTCAGGGGATTGTTGAGAAATTGACCGGTAAAGCCGATCCCAAAGAGGAGACTCCTTCTGAAGAAGAGCCGCCGCTTGCAGAGGAAATCGTGGCCAGCCCCGAGTAGAGTGCCATGCCAGCGTTTCCCCTGTTCAAGAAATGGTTTCGCTTGAAATCCCTGGTTCTGCTGGTGTCACTCCTGGCTCTCATTCTTTTCAGTGGAAGTCAGCCCGACATTAGTGATCCCTTTATCTCTGGAGTGATGTGGTCCTCCAACCTTGGGGTCTTCTGTCTCGGGGGCGTTCTGCTGGCCAGCAATCGCTTTTGGCTGAAGCTCTTCGGTGGCCTCTGTGTCCCGGTTGTTGTTCTTGGCGTGCTGTCGGAAATCATGCCGGAGAATATCGCGATTCTGTTCGCTTCCCGCTGGATGGTGCTTTTGCTGCAGTCGCTGATGCTCGCGACCGTCGTGCGATTTTCGTTGGAAGGCAAAACGAGCAATCAAACCGATCGGCTGCTTGCGGGCATTTGTGGATACCTGATTTTGGGTACGCTTTGGGCCAATCTTTATGGGATCTGCCAATTGAGTGGAGCCGGCTATTTTGTCACCAGTGCCGGCGAAAAAGCTACCGATGAGAACGGAGCGCTCCTCTACTATAGCTTCGTGACCATGAGCACGCTTGGCTACGGCGACATCACCGCGACCACTTCGTTCACCCGTATCCTCTCAGCGCTCGAGGCAATCTGTGGCACGCTCTATCTGGGTATCTTTATCTCGACTCTGATTCCCCGCCACATGGCCCCTCCTGCTTCGGATTCGGACAAGTAGCTGACGTCGGGCTAAAATGATCGTGATCTCGTTCTTTTACGCCGCATCCAAATGATCGATAGGACCAGGCCAATTAGGGCACCCAAATGTTCATGATGAATGAGCGTGCCCCAACTGGTGATTTTCAATGGGAGTAAGGATTTTTCTTACTTCGTTTGGGCTGCGGCTGGGTTTTCGAGGATCCAGTCGTAACGACTGAGTATGGACGTTCGAGAAGTGAAGTTGTTGAAGATAGAGTGCTTGATGGCGAATTCCTGCCAGTGGATTTCCTCCTCGCGATTACCGAGGTTTCGGTGAATCCGGGCGAGGGTGTCGCAGTAGGAGGCCCTGGGGTGATTTTTGAGTGAGGCCTTGCTGTGTTGGAGCGCTTCTTCAAGATGGCGACCGGAGACTGCGCATAGCCATGCCACGGTATTTCGAGCAAAACGATAGTGGGGATACTTTTCGGCAGTCTTTAGGAGATGCTGGTAGGAGCGATTGAAAAGCTGGTTGTAAATTTGGGGGTAGTCTTTTTGATCGAGGCGCCAAAGAAGGGTGTCGGTGATGAAGATGGAACCGACGAGTGGTTTTGCGGCTTGTTGAATGAGTTCATGCCCTTCTTGACGGTTTCCCGAGTCAATGAGATCGAGCCCGCGGTAGACGTTGAGCCTAAGGTTTGCCGAGAGAGGGACACTGGCACTACTCCATGATCTGCTTTTTGCTTGAGCGATGACCATGGCCAGGCTCACCGCTTTTGCCATTTTGCGATCATCCCGGGTTTCAGCGGTGCTTAGCATCCAGTGGAAGTTTTGCACCCAGGCCGATGAACTCGGCGGGAGTTCGAAGGCGATTCGTTTTCTGATGTCCGAGGCATCCGGGTGGCATCCGGTTAGGGTGAGATCTGCAGCCACAGGGGAGAGGAGTTCGGGATTGGTGAAATGGCTCCCCATGGCGTGAGTGAGAATTTTTGTGCCTTCCTCAATACTGCCCGATTTTTTGAGGATTCCGGCGAGAAGACCGGGTGCGTGTTTTTGCGGAGAATCCATTCTCTCTATGAATTCGAGAGCGCGTTCCCAATCTCTGAGATAGACGAACTGTTTCACCGTTTCGAGTTGCAGGGTTCGCTTGAGTTTTTCGAATCGGGGAGCGCGTGCCAGCATGGCTTCGCTGACGATGGAAATTGGTTCGATGCCGACTCCGTTTCGGATGATGAGGTCAAGAAGGTCATCATCTTTGCGCCCGCGCTGAATCATGCGTTTCCAGCCGTCATTGCGCTCAGCGCGGTTGGGGTTTGACCAACCGCAGAAGGTTGCCATTTCATCAAAACGTTTTCGGAGAGAGAGGCTTTCATCTTTAGCAAGCAGGTTCCAGAGGGGCAGGGTGTCTTCGCTTTGATAGGCTGAGAAGTATTTGAGTAATGAAAGGAAGTCGTCCTCCTTCCAGTCGTCTTTGATCGTTTTGAGGAGCAGGGAGTTGCGCAGCGAGCGTGGCATCCGGTTGAGGTAATCCTGCCAATGTTCTTCGCTCGCGTCCCGACTTGCTTTCTCAATTGGGGCAAGAATCTTGCGGCATTGGGCAAGGTCACCCAGGGTCTCTAATCTTGAAGCGAGGTAAAAGATATCGTCGGCCGATTTGGATTTGTAGTTTCCAGTCTTGATGATTTCCTCCACGCGCTCCGTGAGCCATGCGTCCTGTTCTTTTTCAGTGGCGGGGAATTTGTAGTGACCAAGCCATTGATCAATTTGAAAGGTACTGGGATAGAGGGCTGAGAGGAGGTTGGAATCATGCTTTTTCAATGAGGGAAGCGTGAGGTCGAAGTAGCCGGTGAGAAGGAGAGACCGAAAGATGAAATCCCGCTCGCGTTCCGTCTTTGCCGCTTCAGCATCGGTGAGAAGTTCTTTGGCAAGGGCATCGGCCTTTTCGATCTTCCCCTCTTCTTGTGCTCGAATGATCGACAGGGTTTTCTCCTGAGCGGGGATATTTGTCGGGACTTTTTCGTGCCAGGTGAGGAAAGGGATGCTGTCACCTGCAAGAAGTGAGAGGGAAACGATGCTCTCTTTCTCTCCCATTTTCCGGGCCAGGGCCAGGGCTTTTTCAAGCTCTCCGGATCTGCGGTAACAGGCGAGGAGAATATTCCGATCCTCCAGGCGATTCGAAGCTTCCAGGGTTTTGATCTCGGCGGGCAGGGTGCCCGTTAGGCTGTAAAGACCAGCCAGTAGGGCTGGTCTTGCGGGATGATCGGGAAAGAGATTGAGAAGTGCTTCGACTTCCTTGGTTTCGCCGGCAAGTGAGGTGGTGCGAATCGCGGCCTCGAAGGCCTCGGCCGCTTCTTTTTCGAGAGTGTTTTTGACGACGTAATCCTTTTCCTCCGACCAGAGGGTCAGAAGTGCGAATGAGAATTCCGGTTGCGTGAGTTTACGGAGAGCGGTGATCCGGCCCTTGGCATTGAAGGATGGGTATTCGTCAATCAACTTGATCATTTCCGGGGGAGAGTTCGGAGTCAGGTGGAGAGTGATCCGGCGGAAGAGCAGGTTTGCGCGTCGGGCAATTTCGGGATCCTCGCTGGCGACAAGAGCCTTCAGTCGATCCAGGGAATTTTTTCCCGATTTCCAGATCGTTTGGAATGCCTCATCTCGTTCCCGGGATTCCTCCGAGGAGAGCTTCTTCAGAGCGTCCTCGATCGGGGCATCTTGGGCCGTGGCTGTCGAAAGAGTCGCGGAAAAAATGAGGAAGCGAAGGAAGGAACTTGCGGTCATCATTGGAGATCATACGCCGAAGAAGGGGGCGTTGCAGGCAGAATCGCTGATTTGGGAGAGATTGAGATGATCTGTCGATGGACGCTTTGGTCGCGTCTATTGGTCCGCCATTCGTGATTGTGGCCTTTACCTGAACGCTGATGCTAATACGTTTGCATGACTGTGAGTTTCCAAGCGCCGATCCTGAATCTCGAGAATGTCTCACGTCAGTTCGGGGACTTCCGGGCGGTTGATCAGCTCACTTTGGAAGTGGCAGCGGGGGAGATTGTTGGTCTGCTCGGTCCGAATGGGGCGGGCAAGACGACGACCGTCAAGATGTTGATGGGGATGATGCGGCAGACTTCCGGTGACTTGTCTCTCTTTGGGATGGATTGTTTTACAGAGCGGAGTGAGGTGCAGAAGCGAGTCGGTTTCCTGCCGGACGAGCCGAATTTCCAAGCCCACTTGCGGGGGATTGAGCTTTTGGAATTTGTGGGGAAAGTGCGTGGATTGTCACCGGAGACGATCACGGCGCATATCGATGATGTCGGAGCCAAGCTTGGCTTGGTGGAGGATCTCGGGGAGTTTGCGGCGAACTATTCCAAAGGCATGCGTAAGAAGTTGGCTTTCCTGATGGCGACGGTTCACCAGCCCGAGCTATTGATCATGGATGAACCGACCAATGGCTTGGATCCGGTGGCGACGCGCTCGTTTTTAGAATTGGTCATGCGTTTTGTGGAAGGGGGCGCCGGGGTGCTTTACTCGACGCATCTCTTGGATCAGGCCGAGAAGGTGTGCCATCGATGTGTTGTCATGAACCGTGGACAATTGGTGGCAGAGGGCACGGTGGCGTCATTGAAGGCGGAGTCAGGGGTGGAGACTCTGGAGGAAGTATTTTTTGCAGTGACCGGGGAAGCCGAATCGACTCATGCCTGAGCCTCGACAACGCACTTGGGTGGAAGTGGTCAAGGCCTTGCTGACCCTCGCGTGGTATCGTTTTCGTCATTCGCTGGGGTGGAAGGGTAAAGTGGATCACCGTTTTCGGAGTCCCACTCTCCCGAAGCATTCCAAGCGCTCGTTCTTTTTTCTCATCATGGGTGTCCTGTTTTTGACGCAGGGATTTTTCATGACCCACAAGATGATCGTGGCTTATGCCGACAGGTCGTTGGCACTCAACGGGGAGGGGGTTGCGGTCGCTGAGAGGACCTACCAAAAAATTCAGGCAAGCGCCTCTTCCTGGAAGGCGATGACCGATCAAGAGATCGAGGCGGACGTGATGATGAGTTACATGTTCAGTAGTTATGATCGTGAGCGTTTGGGGTTGGAACCTCTCGAAGTCAATGAGGTGATTGCCACTTTCCTGTCTCTTATACACATCTCCGAGCCCACGAGACC
>OJIS01000354.1_pt1 | contig 15812 bp, 14 predicted proteins | sample 1595671 | NCBI WGS metagenome assembly OJIS01 (sample SAMN05416814, study PRJEB24817) | seawater metagenome | isolation source: Sea water | place: Canada:Atlantic | collected 2013-07 | reverse complement strand
CGAGATCAGCCTCGGTCTCGTGGGCTCGGAGATGTGTATAAGAGACAGCTGTAGCTCTTTTGGAAGAGCTTTTCAGGATCGGCGGCAGGTGAAAGTTCGGGCTTTACCGGAAGCTCGGGAAGAGCGTCCTTTTCCGGCACCGGCTCATCCTGATCGGGAAGGACCGGGGGAGTTTCCTGTGCGTGTAGTAATGCCGCCGCGAAGAGGGCTGGCAGAATTTTCATCACTTGGTGTCTTCTTCTTCCGTGGCCTCTTCGATTTCACCGGTTTCGACCAAGCTGGTAAATTGCACGATCCACGTGGGAGCGGATTTGTGGGTGAGATTTTTTTTGAGATGCTCAAGCATTCTCAAGGCCGCGCCACGTTGGTCTCCATTTCGAAAGAGATCGACCTCCATGGCCCAAGTGAGGTTGTGGCGACCTTCGGCCAGCCATTTTTCGAAACCGGGTTTTCGATCACGGTCGGCGCTGGCTTCATTCGTCCACTTTTCAAGGAGAGTGCCCTCATTTTCAATGCGCTTGAGCCAGGCCGAGCGCAATGCTGTGTGGCTTTCTGGATTGCGGAGGGGCGGCAGGATCACGCTTTCGTAGAGAGCTGCGATATCGAGAGGTGAAGTGGGCCAACCGGCAACCTCGACATTATTCACGGAGTAGGCGTCGGCAAAGATACTGTTGAGGACGTTGTCTTTGAGGAGAGTTGCCTGCCCTTTGAGATCTTCGGCATCCCGGAGGATGGCTTCGAGGACTGAGACACCGCGGGCGGACATGCTGGTCATGTCTTTGACCTGGGCTGCTTCCAGAGTGAGCACCAGCCAGTTCAACTGATGACGGAGTGCGAGTCTGAACCCGGCGCTATCGGTGCGTTCCTTATGGCGTTTTTTCCAATCACGAAATTCACTGGCTTTTTTGACCTGATCTTCAAAGCGGACTTTCTCAATACAATTGAGATAGAGGTCATGAGCGGCGGCGTCGCTTTCACGGGCCCTTTTGAAAGCAGCGAGAGCGACGCCAAAGCGGCCTTTGACGGTGCTGTTTGAGGATTCTTGAATCTCTTGGAGCTTTTCGAGCAGAAGTTCACGGTCAATGTCGCTCAGCGGCTTTTCTTCCGCGAGGACAGGGTTTGCTATGAGAAGAGCAAGAGCAGCAAGGCGTTTCATGGGGTGGGATCTACCGGGTGAGGGGCGTCGCACCGGAATGGGCGACTTGATTTCAATAGACGTTCTTCCTTCCTTTGTCGAAGTCATAGTTGGCCGGAGCCTGGCAGGGTAATCAATCAAGCAAGAGAGAGATTGGGCTGATTGGTTATGCGACCCAGATCATTCGCGTTCAGGCAGGTGTCAGTTGGCTGCGTTTTAAGGTGAGTTCGTAGAGGATTTCGTCAGTAACCTCGACAAGCCGGAAGGTGACTGTTGGATCATCCGGAGAGGTATCGAAGGTAAACTCACCGAAAGCAAATTTATCACTGAAGCCGTAGAGTTGGGTTTCCCACTTCTTGTTTTTTGCAGGAGGGCCGCTCCGGCCGCCCAAGCTTGCCGGTTCGAATTCATAAAACTCGAATCCCGAGGGACGCGGGATTTTAAAACCCCGGGCGCCATGTCGGTCGCCCGAAAGAAGCAGGACTCCGGGAATACGGTGTTTTTCAATGAGGCTAAAGATTTGCTCACGGCCTTCGGGGTCGAACTTTCCCCAGGAGTCCTTACCGCCCGAGACGTGGTCGGACCACATCGTGCCGCAGGTCATGATGATGAAGGGCCCCTTGCAGGCGAGGAGGGTTTTCTCAAGCCATGCCATCTGCTCCGGTCCGAGGAAGCAGTGCTTTTCATCCTTGGTGCGGAAGTAGCGATTGTCCGTCATAATGACATCGCAAGGACCGATACGAGTGTGCTGGAAAATCCCGCCACCTTCGTCACCGAGGCCATAGTAGGGATTATTCCAGGACTGAGTGTAGACCTTACGTACGCCGCGCCGATCCTTGTCGCTATACTTGCGGGGGATTCCCCAGAGATCGTTGTCAAAGTAATCGTGATCATCCCACGAGGTGTAAACCGGGGTGGAGCAGACGATGTTTTGCCAGGCCGGGTGAAAGTCGCGCATCGTGTAGTCGGCGCGGTGCATTCCGAAATCATTGCGCCGGTCTTGCACCGCGACATCGCCATACATGAGCATGGCAAGTGGTTTGTGCTTGAGGATCGTGTCGGCTTGATCGCCGTGGCCGAGTCCCCAGCGATGCTGGCAGGTGCCAAAGGTGATGCGGGTTGTGTCCGTCTTGTCCGCCGAAGGCGTTGTGATCGCAGCGTGCTTCGGGATCTTGATCGGATCTCCATCAACCAAAATCTCATAAGGCGTGATCGAACCTGGTTCCAGTCCCGTGACCTCTACGATGGCTGTGAGATCTGATTCCAGCGAACTCTCAACCGGTCCGAAGGTTTTTTCTTCGCCGCCAATTTTGAGCCTCACTTTCACACGGGCTGGTTTGGTGGTACGGAGCCAAACTTTCACGCCATCACTTGCGAGGCAGCCCAGCATAGGGCCCCCGAAATGAGTCACTCCTTGTTCCTCGCAGAGGGCTCGCACTTTCTTGTCACCGGCCACCGTGGCAAAGCTCGCGTTTGGGCCTGTCGCCAAGGATTCATAGATCGCTGAAAAGAGCCGGGTTTCTGCTTCCGATAGCGTGTCCCAAAGATTCAAAATCTCGAGCGAGTCAGCGAGTGTCCCACCTGTGGGTCCTCTGAATCCGTAGGATGGTTTCGTGCTCAGACCACAGGTCAGGGCAACGCCGGAGAGGGTGGTTTTCTGGAGGTAACGGCGTCGGTTCATGAGCTATTTTTTCTCAAGTTGGTGGCTGTGAATCTTGGGAGTCTGATTTCCAGAGACTCGATGACGGGGCCTGCCGGGTCTTCCTGTGCTGGAAGGAGTCCAATCAGTAATGCCACAACCATGAAAATCTTCATGGCTGCGTCTCGATCTTATTTCGGGGAGAGTGGCGGGTTTACCCGCCGGTCTTGGGACCACGGGGCTTTTTGGGCTTGGCCTGTTTTTTAGCACCGCCGCCTTTTTGTTGGCCTGCGCGTTGTTTTTGAGCGGCCTCGGCGCGCTCGGACATTTTTTGCATCCAGGTTTTTTTACCTGCTTTTTTGGAGGTCTTGAGCTCGGGCTCGGGCATTTTTTGCATGAGCCAGGTCTGACCGATGGAAAAGATGTTCTGGGTGGTCCAGTAGAGGGCGAGAGCGGAGGCGAAGTTGTAGCAGAAGAAGAAGAAAACAAGCGGCATCAGCATGAACATGCGCTGTTGCATTTTGTCTCCCGTCTTGGGAGTGATCTGCATTTGGATGACCATGGTGACAGCCATCAGGATGGGGAGGATGTTGATGGGGAGGCCCATCACGTGACCCACGGTATCGGGCTGGGAAAGGTCTGTCACCCAGCCGAGGAAGGGCTGGTCGCGCAGTTCAACCGCATATTGCAGCATGTTGTAGAAGCCGAAGAAGACCGGGATCTGAACCAGCATGGGGAGGCAGCCGCCCATCGGATTCACTCCAAATTCGCGGTAGAGTTTCATCATTTCCTGATTCACCTTGTTGGGATCATCAGGATACTTCTCCTTGAGCGCGGCGATTTTGGGTTGCAGCTTTGACATCCGCTTCATGGTGCGGGTCGATTTAGCGTGCAGAGGCCACATGAAGGTTCGGATGATGAGGGTGAGGACGACGATGGCCCAACCCCAGGACCAAGCATTACCTTCGCCTCCGAAGATGTTGGAGAGGAAATTGAGGACATTGTTGAGGCCCCGGCTGATCCAGCCGAAGAACCCGTAGTCCATGACGTCACCTTTGTCGCCATCGAGGCTGCGGATGAGGGCGTTGTTCTTGGGGCCCATGAAGATGTCGAAGACGTAGTCGCGGGACTGTCCGGCTGGGATGGCTTCCTTGGGGAGTGAGAGGTAGGTGTTGAAAACGGTGGCGGATTTGCTGCCTCGCTTTGCGGGGAGATCAGCATCGCTTGGGATGGCGCGGAAGATGCCGGGGTAGGGTTTATCCGGGGTGACGATGGTGGCAAAGAACTGGTTTTCGACGCCGGTGAAGAGAAGGTTTTCTTCAAAAGCCTGTCGGAACTCGGTCGCATCTGTGCCGAACATGCTGCTGAAGTAACCGGTCGTTTCGGAGTCGTATTTTCCGTTTTCACTCCAGAAGAAGTTCAGATAATTCGAGCGTTCATCAGCGTGGGCGGGAGCGGCGGAGCCATTGAAGATGGCGAGGTCACCGGTGGAGATTTCGCTTGGGGTGTCGTTCTTGAGAGTCAGTTTGAACTGGAGCCGGTAGGGGCTGCCGGGGTTCTCTTTGTCATCGACCTTGGCCGGAACGAGTGACCAGGTTTTCCTTGCGATGAGGTTGTTGGAAATTGGGGCCTCGTAGGTGATGGAGGTGTCGTTTTTATCGATAACCTCGTAATATCCCTTTTCGAGTGTTTCGCCGGAAATACTTGTGAGGGCGCCGATACGGTTGAGCCCAAGGTCGTTCATGGTGATGAGGTCATCACCAAAGACTGATTTTTCCTCGAGGAGCTTGTTCTGAACGATGCCTCCCTCGAGAGATGAGAGGGTGAAGACACTGACGTCAGTGGCAAGGTCGTGGCTTTCTTCCTTGCCGAGACTCTCCGGGATGGGCTCGGGTTCGACGGCGAGCCCGACCGGTTTGTTCTCCGGAGTTGCTTCCGGCTGTTCGGCTTTCTCTTTTTCAGCTTCCGCGAGTTCCTTTTTACGGGTCTCTTCGGCGTTCTTGCTGTTAAAATGAAGATTGAGTGCCAGTAAAATGGCGCAGATGGTGACGACGATCCAAGCTTTACGATCCATGATCAGTGATGGGTATTGGGAGAATTTTGAGAGGAGTGCTTTGAGCCTCCGGTGGATGGGACGGGGTCATAACCGCAGCCACCCCAAGGATGACAGCGTAAAATCCGGCGAATGCCGAGGTAGCTGCCTTTGAGGGAGCCGTGGGCTTCGACGGCTTCGAGAAAATAGTGCGAGCAGGAGGGCTCGTAGCGGCATCCGGCATTGGGCCCGCCCACGGCGTGGAGGATGGGGCGGATGAGGAGTTGGTAAGCCCGGATGACCAGTCGGATGAGAAATTTCATGACGGGTCGGAGGGGTGGTCCTGCCAGATTTTGAGGCGTTTCGCAGTCTTGATCCAGTCGGCTTCGAGTTCCTGAAAGGTGGCTTGGGAAGCCCGCCATCGCGCGATGGTGACGATCATGTGCCGTTCCGGGAGCTGATCACCATGCTTGCGGATAATTTCACGGAAGCGCCGACGCAGGAGATTACGAGTGACCGCTTTCCCTGCCTTCTTGGAGGTGATGAGGCCAAAACGGCGGTCGCTGAGGGCCGGGTCTCCGAGTGAACCGATCACAAGGAAGCGGCCGGCTGCAGATTGCCCTTTTTGACGGACAACCTGAAACTCGCCCCATTGGCGCATGCGCCGCTGACGAGTCAGGTCCATGACCGTATGATCGAACGTAAGAAAAGAGGGTCGCGGGAGGGCGACACCAATTTACTTGGTGTTGTTCTGCACCGTGTGGCGCTTGAAGTGGATCTCGGCACCTTTTGGAAGAAGGCGCTTGCGGCCTTTACGGCGACGATTTTTGAGGATGCCGCGTCCAGCTTTGTTCGCCATGCGGGCACGGAATCCGTGTTGCTTCTTGCGAGTACGCTTGGAAGGCTGGTAAGTCATTTTCATGGCCGTAAAAAAAGGTAAGGTTTTGGAAAAATCCCGGCTGCAGGGAGCGGGGGGCGGAGACTAGCCGGATGAAGTGGCTTGTCAACCCATCGTGAGAGTTTTTCTAAAAAGTTCTCATGGGATTCTCGATTCCCCTCTCCATTTCTTGTGTTAAGCTCCTCCTATGTCGGCGGAAGATAGTCTTGCGGTTTCCATGCTGGTGATTCTGGCGATTGCGGGGGCGACGCTCATGACGATTTTTTTCTCGCTGCTGAGAAATGCGGGGAAGAAGGACGAGTTGGAGGAGCTTCTGAGAGAAGAGCCTGAGGTTTCGGATGATCCGGAGGCCGAACCGGCGGGTGGAGAACCCGAATCGAGGCAGCCTTGGGAAAAAGATGCGGATTGGTGGCGGAAGTAGAATGAGCGACCCGCTCGTTCACCAATGGACGGGCCGCGATCGAAGGGAGCTTTGGTTGAGGGGGGTAAAACGAGCGGGACGCTCATTTTACGTTTTCCTCACCAAGAAGATACTTGGAGGCTTGCTCGACATCTTTATCACCGCGACCGGAGAGATTGACGATGATGAGGTCGTTCTTGTCCATGGAGCCTGCGACCTTGGAGACGTAGGCAATGGCATGAGCGCTTTCGAGGGCGGGGATGATGCCCTCGGTGTGGGAGAGCTCGCGGAAGGCGGCGAGGGCTTCGTCGTCTGTGGCGTAGGTGTATTCAGCGCGCCCGATGTCCTGGAGATAGGCGTGCTCGGGGCCTACGGCGGCGTAGTCGAGTCCCGCGCTGACGGAATGAGTGAGTTCAATTTGCCCGTCGTCGTTTGCGAGGAGCCAGGTCTTGGAGCCCTGTAGGACGCCGAGCTTGCCGCCCTGGAAGCGTGCGGCGTGGCGCTCGGGGATGATGCCGTCACCTCCGGCTTCGACGCCGACCATGCGCGTGTCTTCGTCGTTTACGAAAGGGTGGAAAAGTCCCATGGCATTTGAACCTCCGCCGACGCAAGCGACGAGGAGCTCGGGAAGGCGTCCTTCTTTTTGGAGGATCTGCTCGCGGGCTTCGAGGCCAATGACACGGTGGAAATCACGGACCATCATTGGGAAAGGATGGGGGCCGAGGGCGGAGCCGAGAATGTAGTGGGTGTCATCGACGGTGGCGACCCAGTCGCGCATGGATTCATTGACGGCCTCTTTAAGGGTGGCTTGCCCGGCGGTGACGGGGACGACTTTAGCGCCCATGAGGCGCATGCGAATGACATTGAGGGCCTGGCGCTGCATATCGACCTCACCCATGTAGACGGTGCAGTCCATGCCGAAGCGGGCGCAGACGGTTGCGGTGGCGACGCCGTGTTGGCCGGCCCCGGTTTCTGCAATGATGCGTTTTTTACCGAGACGTTTGGCGAGGAGGATTTGGCCGATGGCGTTGTTGATTTTGTGAGCGCCGGTGTGGAGGAGGTCCTCGCGCTTGAGGTAGATTTTAGCTCCACCGAGTTTTTCGGTCCAGCGCTCGGCAAAGTAAAGGGGAGTGGGTCGCCCGCAATAGTTGTGGAGGAGGTCATCGAGTTCGGCTTGAAATGCCGGGTCTGCCTTGGCTTCAGCGTAGGCGGTGACGAGCTCATCGAGCGGAGTCATGAGGGTTTCGGGTGCGAAACATCCTCCGAATTGACCATAGTGGCCGGTTGCGTCCGGGACGGTGGCTGCCTGGGTGCTCATGCGGGCAAGGTAGCCGAAGTGCCGGGAATGGCACGTGCAAATTTACTCCGATTCCGTGACGGTGCGGAGCCAGTCCGCGATGGATCCCTCGGTGTGTTCACCGGCGGCGAGGGCGAGATAGTGGGGGTATTTTTCAATTTCTCCAATCGTGAAGACGCAACCGTTGAGATTGAGGAAAAGTTCGCAAGTAATGGCCGCTGTGCGCTTGTTTCCATCAATAAACGGATGGGATTATAACGGATTCAAGACGTGATTTGTGAGCTTGGGCAGGCTAGAACCAGCACAGATGGCAAAGATTGCAGTGTTGGGATCTGGGACAGGATCGAATTTTCAAGCCCTTTTGGAAGTGATGGGAGAGGAAATTGTCTTGGTGATCTCGGATCAGCCGGGAGCAGGGATTCTCGAGAAAGCGGAGCGGGCGGGGATTCCGTGGGTGGTTGAAAAAGGAGGGCGTGATCTTTGTGAACGGATCCTTGCTCATCTTGAAGGGGTGGATTTGATCTGTCTGGCTGGTTTTATGAGGCTGGTGAAAGAGCCCTTGCTGAGCGCTTTTTCAGATCGCATTCTGAACATTCATCCGTCCTTACTTCCGAAATACCCCGGTTTGCGTGCGTGGGAGCAGGCCATTGTGGGCGGAGCCACCGAGTCGGGATGCACCGTTCACTATGTCGATGCAGGAATGGATACCGGAAAGGTCATCCTCCAGGCCCACGTGCCTGTTTTGCCCAATGACACGCCGGAGAGTCTGCACGCGCGAATTCAGGTCGAAGAGCACCGCATCTACCCTCTGGCCGTGAGGAAGTGTCTCTCCATCATTGCGAACGGGGAGTGATTAGGAGCCGAACGAAGTTTTTTGTTGGGCTGGTGGCAACGCCGAGCCGATAGGTCGCGAGACCATTTTCATCGATGGCGAGAGGCTGTCTCGGGAGTTCGAGCGATTCCCAAACGATCAGGTCTGCGGAGCTTTGCGGAGTGACCATGAAATCATCCGCCCCAAGCTTGATCTGAAATTCGTAGAAAGACTCCTCTCCAATGATCGTGAGTTTTGGCTCCACTGGTCCCAGGACAAATGCCGCCAGTTCTTCGGCTTCACTATCAAAGGTCAGTGAGTCGGTGAATCCAGGTGAACCGTGACGAATCGCGCTACAACGCCAATTTTCACCAGTCGAAAGGTCGGGGCGGTTCCGGGGCTGAATCAGGTTCAGGGAATAACCACCGCCATCAGCGAAGATGGGCCATGGGGCTTTGTCGTTGTATTCCAAGTCAAAGATGATCGATCCATCGGCGGCTGCCAGCGTGATTTGTTCGCCGGAGTTCGCGAGTTTGGTGAGATTTGCAAATTCGCCCGCGATCGTGAGCTCATTGCCATAGGTCGCGATGATGGAGGCTTCGTCCTCAACGATGAGGATTCTTTCTCCCGGGGCCAGGGTGGTCCCTGGTGAAAAGGTGAAGTTGATTCCGGCGGTGAAAGAGGCATTCGTCAAGTCAACGGTCTCGGTGGGAGAGATGTTGAGGAGCTCGATGAACTCGGTGCCGGGAGACTCGTCTGCGGGATGATAATTGATTTCGCTGACGATAAGGTTCTGCGGCCCCGCCGGAGTGCCGGTCACGAAGGTCGCGCTTTGGAGGGCGGACCAGGCTCCTCCGGTGGTGCGAACGCGGGCTAGAATTTCGACGGATTGATTCGGGGTGATCGGTCCATCGTAGGCGATCAGCGAGTCGCGTGGATCGCAGCCATCGAGAGAGTAGTAAATCTTGCCGCTTTGCCCTGTGGTGTTTGTGATCCTGAGTTCGAAGTCCGGGGTGACGATTCCGCCGGTAGAGCTGAAGGTCGGTGGAGGGAGGAAATTCGAGTCGATCCAATTGGCCCGAGTTGTGAGCCACGATTTCATCGAATTCAGTCGACTCGTCCATGTGGACGCAGAGAGTCCTGATTGAGCGTCGGCCAATCCCGTGGTGATTTCAGCGGCCTGGGCATCGATGATGGCGACCATATTGGCATTGGAAAGAGGACCGGCGCGCAGCTGGAACCAGCGGTCTTCATATTCTCGCTGGAAATCAGGATCATCGAAGAGGCGATCATACCAAAGTCGGTCGGGACGGAAATAAAGAGTGCCCGTTGCCGCCCCGCCATAGGCTCCGTTGTTGAAATCCCACAGCGGACCCATGTGAAGTTTCCGTTCGCCGGAAGAGACCCAGGGAAATATGCTGATCAGCAAGCCGTCACCTTGCTTGGCAAGGGTGAGTAGTTGCATGTAGTCGATGAAGTCGGTGGTGTTGAGATGTTTGCGATAGCCGAGGTTGGGGTCTCGCCAAAGGTCATCGTCGTAAAGAATATCCTCAAATTCACGATACCAGGTCTCGATGGCAGATCGCTGATCGGGGTTGATCCGGTAGCCATTCGGATCTTCGAAGTTGATAAAGGCGTTGTATTGCCGGGGAATGTCATCGCCCGATCCAGAGGCATTGGGCGCAGTGGACTGAATCCGATTGGGGCCGGCGGTGTGGAAAAACTGGGGAGAGCTTGCTCCGTTTTCGGCGGGGAAACCACCGACCGGTTCGGGGTCCATGCGGTTGATGCCATTGAGCCATCCGCCGGATGAACCATCAGCCGAGAGTTTATCGAATTCAATTCGTTTGGCATCGCGCTTGGGCTTTTCCAACAAGAGATAAACCCCACGCCGGTCAGCCATTTTCAGGTCGCCACCGTCTTCATTGACGAAGAGATCGACGAATCGAAATTCCGGAGCCCAGCGACCGGTCTGTCGGCTCAGCTCCCAAATGAAGGCGTTATTGAGCATGGTCCGGTCATACTGGGGATGAGGGTAGTAGAGGATCCAATCCGATTCCGATGCCATGCCCAGGATCTTGATGTCGCGATCGTCATCGGCGTCATTCTTCCAAGTCTCGATGGCATAGGGTTTGGGATTCCAGGTGGAGGAAAATGCTCCCCTAACCCGGATGCCGATACGGGAGGTTTGAATCGGTTCGGTCTGGAAGTTAGCGACGAGATTGACCGGGTCGCGTTCAAAGATTCCTAGAAATGCGGGTTGGCGTGCGACTTGTCTAAGCCCCCCGCCGGTCTGCGTGTTCGTGCTCCAGCCTTTGTTGGGAATACCGCCTTGATTGAAGTTCTCAACTACCACGATGGGCAGCGTTGAGGAGTAATTGGCGACTTCATCATCAAGTCTGACATAGGATCGGGTGCGGATCGCAGGAGGGTAGCCGGGGAGATACGATGCTGATCGCACTTGGGTGGTGGAATTGATGGTGATCGGACCTTGGTAGACAAGGCCATTTTCTTTCTCTGGCGAAGTTCCATCGAGAGTGTAGAGAAGAGTGGCACCATCATCGGAGGAAAGTGTGAGCTCAAAGGAGTCGGTAAAAAATCCTTCTGCAGCAGAGAAGCTAGGTTTTACAGGGGCGGGAAAACTGCAATTCACTGCCGCCAAAAGGGTCGTGATTATTGAGGGGGTTTCAGGATCGTTGGAGGCCAGAATTAGGCTCCCGACATAACAGCCATCTCCAAAAGGTTGAAATGAAACAGTGAGATCCACGGAGGCCCCGGCGGGTATATTCAGAGGAGCGTCCGGGATGGAGAATCCGCTCGTGGGGTCGAGCGAAGGAGAGACGATCAGCTCGTCGACAATTCCCTGATTTGTGATGGTGAGAGTCTGGGTATTGATTGCGGGATCAAGTCCGAAATCAAGGAGGCGATTGACCTGAATGATGGGAGCGGGATTAATCGGGGTTTCTCCGAGGAAGCGGATCTCTCCGATTCCCACACGGTCACCACCACCGAAGCCCTCGAACCAATTGTCCGTGAGAGTGAGTCGAATGGCATTGCCTGACCATGGCCCGTCAAGATCCAGGGTGGTGGAGGCTGATCGGGAAATTGAAGGGGAGACGACCTCTATTGGATTTCCAAAAGTAGAGCCTTCGTCCTCTGAAAACTCGAGGCGAAATGACCTGGCTTCATTCCCATTTGGATTCCCGAAATGATAGCCCCAATAGACCAGATCGCTGAATTGGTGAATCTCATCAAAGCGGAGGAGGAAGACCGGATCCGGCCCGAAGTTGTAGTAGTCGGCGGATCCTCCACCCGGCGCGGTGGTGGTCCAGGCAGTGGTGCCATTGGCCGCCAGATGGGTTACGCTCTGGTAGTTCTCTATCGTGGGCAATGCTGAAAGTCCTGACCCATTGGTGATATTGGCTGCTGGATAAAATTCTGTACCAGTGACCAAGGATATCGTTACCGGGGTGATGATTTCACTCGCGGTAAGAGTGATTGGAAGGAGAAAAAAGAGGGGTTTCATGGGAGAGGAGATCAAGGTGACGAGTTCCAAGCGGAACCTGGGTGAAAGGAGAATTCAGGGGCAAGGTAGCGACCCGGTCTCAAGAAATCCAAGGTATTTGTCAGTCGGAAATCTGGCAGGACATCGTTTTGATGTTCCGTAAAAACAAAAAACCTGCAGAGTCAATTCCCTACAGGCCTTGGTTTTGATTTGGGCGGGGGAGATTACTCGCCTTTTTTGGCGGCTTGCTCCTCGTCGCTCGTGAAATACTTGTCCATTGCTCCAGAGGATTTTTGCATCTTGGAAGAAAAACCTTCCATCAAAACTCCGAAGCCTTGCATGGTGGACGGGGGAAGTTGCTGGAAGCCCATCATGGACTGCATCATTTTCTCACCCAGAGCCTTTTGTTTGATCTCCATTTTTGCGCTGATCTTTTTACGAGCTTCGTTGTCAGGGATGTCGAGCTTTAACAGGGCGGTTTCCTCGACCTTCAGCTTCTTGAAAATATCGTCGAGCTTGGTCTCGGCGGCAGCGAGTGAGGCATCGTCTTTGATTGACCCCATGATGGTGGGAAGACCTTCGAGAATGCCAAAAATTTTGAAGGCCTGCTTTTCAACAGGAGTCTCAGCTTTGGGCTCTTCAGCGGCGGGCGTGTCAGCGGCGGACTTCTCAGGGGCGGCGGTTTGAGCTGGCAGGATGGCAATCGAGCATGCGCAAAGAGCGAGGATGGTGAATTTAATTTTCATAGTATGGCGGGTTAAAATCCCAGTCGCAATTCACTGCAGAAAATGAGCAAAGTTACAGGAAATAATTTCACAATTTCACTTATTTCAGGGTGAGCTTTTGAACACAAAAACGCCCTTTTTGTTCCCCACGCCGAGGTCGGTGCGACCATCGCCATTGACGTCGGCCGCAGCGAGTTGGGTCCCGGCTCCGGAGTCACTATCGAGCAAATGGGGGATGAATCGGGCTCCTTTGTCATCACGGACCAGTTCAAACCAGTAAAGCACGGCGGGCTTGTCCGAGTCGGGATCTCCTCCGTTGTGGGCAAAGTAGCGCTTGCCGGTGGCAAAGTCAGTGAGGCCATCTCCATTGAAGTCGCCGGTGACAAGGGAGTGAGCCTGGGTGAAGGTGACGCCATCAACTCCGGGTGATTTGTCCTCGGGAATCAAGACGTGCTTTTTGAAGTTGGTCATCCCTTTGACTTTATTCGATTGATGGTTTTCAAACCAAGCGAGTCCCCAGGCGTGGGCGGCGGTGCTGGAGACGACATCATTGTCGCCATCGCCGTCGACGTCATAGACGAGCATCTGCGCACCGCCTTTTTTGGAGAATTGGTAGCGGTGAAAATTCCAGTTTCCGGGTGTGAGGGGATCGGCGGGTGATTCATACCAGCCTTCTTTCTCAAGGATATCGACATGCCCGTCGCCGTTGAGATCGCCAAAGCCGAGGCCGTGGTAGTAGGGCGATTTTGTTCGCTCGGCCGAGATCGAGTGGAAGGTCCACGGTTTTTCCGGTGCTTTGGTGTCGAAGGTGAAGAAGCCAAAGCGGCCTCCCTGCATCGCAACGAGCTCGGGAATTCCGTCACCCGTGAGGTCGGTCATTTCGGGTGATTCATTCCCGATCTTGGCGGCAACGCGATGTTTTGGCCAATCCTCGGATGGTTTGGCGGGTTGCAGATAGAGATCGAGGTGGAAGACGCCATCGTGTGCGACCTGGAAGAGGTCGGCGCGGCCATCGTTATTGACGTCGAGAACCCAGCTTTGGAATGAGCTGTGAGCGTAGCCTTTTGCCGGGACCGCTTTCCCGGGACGATAACGATGGCTCTTGGTAAAGTCGGGGCCCTCCCACCAAAGCGGGCCGGCGAGGAGATCGATCTTGCCGTCGCCATTGACGTCGCCAAAGGAAGCTCCCTCGGTGTAGACGCCGGGGTCAACGACCTGGCGGGTGTGCGATGGTTTGTCGGAATCGCGGGCGGCAATGACGAGGGCGACAAAGCCGAGGGGGAGGGTGAGTCTAAGGAGTTTCATTCTGAAATGGTTTCGATGAGAACGGGAGTCTTGCGGGAAATGGAATTGACCGCGAGGGTGAAGTGTTGTGGATCGTCACTGGTGGTAACTTCGACGATGGCCGGGCCAGACTCAGGGAGTTTGATCTCCTTTTTGCCGCTGAAGAGGTGCAGGTGTTGAGTGTCGTTGATCTTGATCTTGATCGTTCCTTTTTGGGGGACTCCAAAACGGGCGATGCCCCAAGTGGTACGGCCGCGGCCGAGGACTTTTGGCAGCTCTGAAGGGAGGAGTTCTCCGTTGACCTTACCGCCATAAGCTTGCCACTCGTAGCCATCGAATCGCTCGGCAAAGATGGCCGGTCCGTAGTGGCCGATCATATCGACAGTGCGTGGGTGTGGTTTCATGACCATCCAGTCACGGATGATGGGCTTGGCGCTGACCTTAAAGTCACCTTCTTTGCCCAATTCAGAGAGGAACCGTACGAGATCGATGAATTCATCTTCACGAAGTCCGGCGGTGAGTCCGGCAGGCATCATCGAGACGGGGCTGATCGTGATATCTTTGACGTCCGCGCGGGCAATGCGATTGAGTTTGCCACTGTAGTCACGGAGGACGACTTCGGTATCGCTTTCGCTGACGAGGCCGCCGGTGTGGGCGTTGCCATTCTTCTCGGTGACAAGAGTGGTGTGGTAGCCTTCCTTGATCTTGTCGGTGGGATTGAGGAGGGAGGTGATGAGATAGTCGACGGGTGCGCTCGCTCCGATGCTGATCAAGTCCGGGCCGATGGGGCTGCCCACTCCGCCGATGGCGTGGCAGGCGAGACATTGAATGTCAGTGCGACGGTAGATGGCTTCGCCACGACGTGGATTGCCTTCATTTTGCACCCGGCCCACGAGTTTGGCCATGTCGAGAGCACTGAGTTGCTGGGACATGGGCTTGAGGTTTCCGGCAGCCTGGAGGGCCTCGAGGAGGTCCTTGGGTGGCTTGCCGGAAGTGCCGGCGCGCTGCATGCCGAGGCTGGCGATTTTGGTAGGGAGGGTTTTTCCTTTGAGAGCCTTGGCGAGGGCTGAGGCCGCTTTGGGGTTTCTCAGGAAGCTGGTGAAGAGGCCGTGGGGATCTTTGCCTTCGCTGTCCTTGCTGAGGATCTCGACGGCAGCGGCGGCGGCTCTATCGGGAGCGAGCTTTGCCAGTTCCTTCACGGCGAGAACGCGGGTGGCTTCGTCCGGAGCTTTCTTGGAAAGATCCTCAAAGAGCGTGAGGGCTTCCTTGCCTCCGAAAAGGCGGAGGCCCTCGGCGGCGGCCTGGCGTTTTTTCGGTGAGGTTGTGAACGCGGTAATGAGTTCCTGGCGTGCCGGAGCGAGCTTCCAGAGACCCGCCAGTTTGGCGGCGTTGGCGAAGACTCCGGGGATATCAGACTTCAAGAAAGGGAGCAGCTTCTCCTTGCCCAATTTTGGCTGCAGCTTGCGGATTTCGGCGGCGGTGATGAGCTGGGCAATGATGGTGGGATCCTTGACCATGAAGTCGAGGAGGCGGGTGAGGTCATCGGCGGAGCCAACTTGTGAGATCACCGAGATGGCATCCTTGCGCTCGGATGGGTTGAGAGATCCTTTATCAAGACTGGTGAAGATCGATGCGAGGGAGAGGGGTTTTCCGAGCGCCTTCATCGCGAAGACGAGGTGGGGAAGATTTTCGCCAAAGACCGGCTTCCCGGCTTCGAACAAGGGAGCCCAATGAGCTTCGTGTTCGCGAACGAGAGACCAGAGGGCGAAGTCCAGGGTGTTGTCCATGGGGAGGTCGAGCGCTTGCAACGCGGTGGGCACTGAGTCGGGGTCGGGCATTTGCGCGAGGCAACTGACGGCCCAGAGTCGGACGCGGGCATTGGAATCCGTGATTGCCTTTTTTACGATGGCACTGGCTTCGGGGAGTTCCTCATGGCGATGGTAAATCACGCGCAGGGCGGCCGCGCGGAAGCGGGGATCACTGGAGGCGGCGAGAGTTTTGATGAGTTCATTGGCGGTGTCGTTGATCGCCTGATGAGCTGTCTCTTATACACATCTCCGAGCCCACGAGACCGAGGCTGATCTCG
>OJIS01000351.1_pt1 | contig 15839 bp, 8 predicted proteins | sample 1595671 | NCBI WGS metagenome assembly OJIS01 (sample SAMN05416814, study PRJEB24817) | seawater metagenome | isolation source: Sea water | place: Canada:Atlantic | collected 2013-07 | reverse complement strand
TCTACACAGAGTAGATCGTCGGCAGCGTCAGATGTGTATAAGAGACAGGCTTGAAAAGCAACACGCCAACTTTCTCAAGCCCGACTACAAACCCAACAAAACCTGGTGGGGCTCCTTGAAGACCAGGGACTAGCCCAAGGAACGACACTCCCCGAGTGTCGCCCCCTTCCTCCCATGACCCGCCTCAACATCCTTCGGATCTTACTCTGCATTGCCTCGATCACTCTTGCCACTTATGACTCACCATTCTGGTGGGTCGCCGTCGCCCCATGGGCCGTCCTTTGCCTCGTCGGCATCATTCTGACCATCCCCATCGTTTTCATTATCGGAATGGGAGCGGGAGCCGCCCAGGCCGATTGGATGAGTGACGAATTCATCTTCACTTTGGTGTTCATCACCCCAACTGCTCTGAGCCTTTTTTGGCACAGCTTAATCAAGCCAAAGCTGAAATCCATCATCTCCAAACCGAATTCCGACGCCAAGGAATCCGACCCTCTTCCATAAGCATCAGACCTCATACCCAAGAAGATATGCCCCTCGTCCAACTCACTTCAGTCGAAAAATCCTTCGCCCGAAACATCGTTCTTCATGGGATCAATCTCACTATCGAGCGAGGTGAACTCATTGCCGTCCTCGGCACCAACGGCGCTGGTAAAACCACCCTCCTCCGCCTTCTCGCCGGACTCCTCGGCCTCAGCTCCGGCGAGCTCCGCATTGAGGGCTCTCCCTTCGACCGACTCTCTGAAGCCCAACGCGAAAAGATCTTCTTCCTCCCCGACTTTCCCGCTCTTTTTGAAGATCTCTCCGTCCAGGAAAACGTCGAGATCTGGCTCTCGCTCTACCGCCAGGAACACGAGAAACTGGAAGAGCAATCAGTCGCCCTTCTTGAACTCTTCGACCTGATGGAAAAGGCGCACCTTCCCGTCGCCACCCTCTCACGTGGTCAACGCTACAAGCTCGCCCTCGTTCTCTACGAAGGGTCAAAGGCCCCGCTCGGCCTCCTTGACGAACCCTTTGCCTCCGGCATGGACGTCCCGGGAATCCGCGAAATGCGCAAGCTCCTCCGTGCTGCCGTCGCCGACCAGAGGACCGTCATCTACACCACCCAGCTTGCCGACTACGCCCGCGCCTTTGCCGACCGCATTCTCATCATCCATAACTCCAAAATCTATTTCGACGGTTCGCCGCAAAAGTTTGAAGCCCAGCTCGAAACCGGCGATCCCATCTTGCAAATCTTCTCCGAATCAGACGTATGAAGGCCCGGGACTATCGTAATCCAAAAGTCCAGGCTCGGCTCGATCAAGCCGCTAAGACCTGGCTTCTCGACGATCCCAAGCGCTCTTTCCAAGAACCCGAGGCCATCTCTGTTTCTCAGATCGTAAGATGGTTTCTTTACGGAAGTTTACTTTTCCTCGTATTTCTCTTCCTCTGGTTTAGCAAAGAAGATGGCCGCCTTTTCCTCGCTGTCATTCTTCCTGTCGTGGCCATCATGACCTTTCTTAGGATGGCACGCATTCAAGCCGCACCCGGTTCCAGCGAAGTCATTCATCTCCTCCCCCTCGATGACCAAACCCTCACCCACCAGGTTCGCCGTGATCTGCGCAGACCTTTCATCGAGGGACTCATCCTCTCTTCAATTCTGGGAGCATTCGGGGCCGAGGTGGTGATTTGCCTGACCGGAGCATTGCAAGGCCTCTTGATTTTCCTCGGTCTCCTCGGATGCCTTGGCATTTCCTACTATTGGCGATTCTTTGAAATTTTCACCCTCCTTTCCAAAGGCTGCGGTGGTCTTCTCTTTGCCGGCATGGTGATCGACCGACTCGAGGGTTTCAACCGGAGTCTCCTCGAAGCCACCCCATGGTTTCAAGCATTCAATTCTCCGCTGATTCTGAGCGTATTCCTTTCTTTCGGAGTAGCCACTGCCTGGTTCACAAAGAACCACTGGAGCAAAATTACCCGCTTTAACCGAACGGTCTTCTATCAGAATCACAAAGCGATCAACCTCGAAGTTACACTCAAGGAGGAAGACGACAGCGAAGAAGCGACAGTCTCCGTCAGTGATTTTTCTTCTCCACCCACTCAGCCGCAGGGCCCGCTTGAACGCCTCACCTGGCGCTATCTCACCATCAAGGAAAGGGGACTTCTCCGGGGCATCGGGGGGAACTCCACCAACTTCCTCGCCGCTTGGATCAAGACCACTTCGGTCTTCCTTCTCGTTCTTTGGCTGACCCGCTTTCACTGGCCACCCTTCATCGAACCGATCCGCTCGGCAGCTCCCATCATCGTCCTCTCGGCCATGACCTTCTTCACCGGTCTCTGCTCTTCGCCACCAACACGGTACCTTCATGGGATCATAATCGGGCCCCACACGACCGCTCCGAGATTCCAGGCCCTCCCCTTAACCCTGACCGCCCTGGAAAAACTGATGTGGAAGGTGAACTTTCCTCGCTGCGTCCTCATGGCCCTGACCATCGCATTTGCGTCCCTCATTGAATATTTCTTCCAAGCTTCGCTCCAGAGTTTCGCGGTCACCCTCCTCGTCTTCATCGCCCTCATTTTCCATATTTTCTGGATTCACTTTTGGGCCTCCAGCATCAATGGCCGGGCCTCGCGGCAAGGGAGAATCAGAGTTTGGATCATTTTCATTCAGATCGTTCTCGCCTTTGGAATCATTGCCACTCTTGCTTTCAGCATATTCTTTCTGACAATATTCCAAGGAATGAACGCTCCTTGGAGCTCGAGTAAAGCCGGAATTATGGTGGCCGTTGTCATCGGCTACCATCTCATTCTCCGGCTCCTTGTCAGAACCTTAATCTCTGACACACAATCGGACCTTGTTGGCCAAGATTAGAAATTTTAAGTCAACGCCTCCTCCACAGATTCCAAAACCTTCTACTCTTTCCGCTCCTTCTGTGGTCTCTTTTTCAATCTGCCCTAGACTCTTTTATGACTCTCCCCTTCCAAAACACCTACGCGAAACTCCCTGCTACCTTCTTTGAGGAAGTCGAGCCCACTCCGGTCCTCCAACCTTCCCTTATCGCGGCAAATGACGACCTCGGGCAGGAACTCGGCCTCGATCCCGCCTTCCTTCGCAGCGAGGAAGGTCTCGCCGTCCTCGCTGGTAACGCCATCCCGGAAGGGGCGGAACCTCTCGCGATGGCCTACGCCGGCCACCAGTTCGGTGGCTTCTCCCCCCAACTCGGCGATGGCCGCGCGATCCTCCTCGGCGAGATAGCCGGCAAGGACATCCAACTGAAAGGCGCCGGACCCACCCCCTTCTCACGTCGTGGCGATGGCCGCTCCGCCCTCGGCCCCGTTCTCCGCGAATACCTCGTCTCGGAAGCGATGCACGCCATGGGCATCCCCACCACCCGCGCCCTCGCCGCCGTCTTAAGTGGCGAATTGGTCCTACGTGAGGCACCTGAAAAAGGCGGCATTTTCACCCGTGTCGCCAGTTCCCATCTCCGCATTGGGACCGCCCAGTTCTTCGCCGCGCGCGGAGATCTCGAAAGCCTGAAAGCGCTCGTCGACTACGCCAACCAGCGCCATTATCCCGAAGCCATCGGTGCTCTTGGTCTCCTTCAAAATGTCATCGCCCGCCAAGCTGACCTCGTCGCCCGCTGGATGGGCGTCGGCTTCATCCACGGCGTCATGAACACCGACAACATGAGCCTTTCCGGAGAGACTATCGACTATGGCCCCTGCGCCTTCATGGACCAGTTTGACCCTGCTCAGAAATTCAGCTACATCGATCGACAGGGCCGCTACGCCTATGCGAACCAACCCGGCATCGCACAGTGGAACCTCACCCGCCTCGCTGAAGCCCTTCTCCCACTCATTGATGACAACGAGGAAAAAGCCGTCGAACTGGCCAAAGCCGAACTGGAGAAATTCCCCGACATCTTCAAAGCGGCTCATCTCAAGATCTTCTCTGAAAAGATCGGCCTGCCTGATAATAGGGACGAAGAACTCATCCAATCCCTCCTCGACCTCATGGCCGGGCAACAGGCCGACTTCACCCTCGTCTTCCGCAGCCTCAGTGGCGGCCCCGAGACCTTTTCAGCCCAATTCAAAGACGATGGCCCGGCTCGCAATTGGCTCGATCGTTGGCTGACTGCGGGAAAACACGACATTTCACTCATGAACACGGTGAATCCGATTTTCATTCCCCGGAATCACCGAATCGAGGAAGTGATCGAGGCTGCGAAACAGGACAATTTCATACCCTTCCACGAGTTCCTAAAAGTGCTACAGCAGCCTTACGTAGAGCAACCCGAATTTTCCCGATACCAAAGTTCTCCGAGCCCCGGGGAAGTGGTCTGCGCCACCTTCTGCGGCACCTAAAAAAACCAAGCGATCAATTGACACAGACTCGCAATTGTCTGCTAACCTCCTCGCGTGAATTTGGAAAAGCAACGGCTTCAAGAAGATCGTGACCGCATCGCCAACTGGAAGCGCTGGGGTCCCTATCTTTCCGAACGCCAGTGGGGAACCGTCCGCGAGGACTACTCGGCGGATGGCAATAGTTGGGATGCCTTCAGCCATGACGACTCCCGCCGCCGCGCCTACCGCTGGGGCGAGGACGGCCTGCAAGGATGGTCTGACCGCAAATGCCGGCTCTGTTTTTCCGTCGCTCTCTGGAATGGCAACGATTCCATCCTCAAAGAACGACTCTACGGCCTCACCGGCCACCAGGGAAACCACGGCGAGGACGTCAAGGAATGCTACTATTACAAAGACAGCACGCCCACCCACTCCTACACCAAAGCCCTCTACCGCTACCCCCATCAACGCTTCCCTTACAGCGATCTCTGGTCGGAAAATGAAAGGCGCGGCCGGGATGAGAGCGAGTATGAGCTCGAAGACACCGGAGTATTCAAAGAGGACCGCTTTTTCGACATCGTCCAGGAAGTTGCCAAACGCAATGACAACGACTTGTTCTGGCGAATCTCAGCAACCAATCACGGACCTGAGAGCGCCCCTCTTCACATTCTCCCCTCCGTCTGGTTCCGTAATACCTGGCGCAAGGGCACCGGCGAAGATGCCGGGCTAGAAAAACCCACCATCAAGCTGGAAGGTGACCACCTCAAACTCTGGCACGAAGAACTGGGCGACTTTGATTTCCACGCCAGCTCGGATGGATTGGAGACCTCCTGGCTCTTCACCGAAAACGAGAGTGACAACCAAACCCTCTTTGGAACCGAGAACTTCGCCAAGCACCTCAAGGACGCCTTTCATAAACTGGTCGTCGATAAGAACCTCGCCGCTGTTTCGCCCGATGAACGAGGCACCAAGTCCGCGGCCCATTTTATCGCGCAGATCCCCGCCGGAGAAACCGTGACCATCGTCTGTCGTCTCAACGCCTCCGGCTCCGATAGATCCGGTCTCGAGGGCGCCGACGAAGTGTTCGAACAACGCATCGCCGAAGCTGATGAATTTTACGAGGACCTCAATCCGGAGAAAACCACTCCCGAGGAACGCAAGGTCTTCCGCGAGGGCTATGCCGGACTTCTGTGGAGCAAGCAATTCTACTACTACATCATCGATGACTGGCTCAAGGGCAGTAAGGACGCCCCTCGCCCGGACGATGCCCGAAAGTACGGCAGAAACAGTAGTTGGGAACACCTCTACGCGCGGGACATCCTTTCGATGCCCGATAAGTGGGAGTATCCCTGGTTCGCCGCCTGGGATACCGCCTTCCACATGATCCCCTTTGCCTCCATCGATCCCGACTTTGCGAAGCACCAACTCCTCCTCTTCCTCCGCGAATGGTACATGCACCCAAACGGTCAGATTCCGGCTTACGAATGGAACTTCTCCGACGTCAACCCACCGGTCCACGCCTGGGCCGTTTGGCGGGTCTACAAGATCGCTGACAAGAAAGGCAGCCGCGATCTCGACTTCCTCGAACGCGCTTTCCAGAAACTTCTCCTCAACTTCACCTGGTGGGTCAACCGCAAGGACAATGAAGGACGCCACGTTTTCGGCGGAGGCTTCCTCGGCCTCGATAACATCGGCATCTTTGATCGCTCCCACGGCCTCCCCGGAGGTGGCACTCTCAATCAAGCCGATGGCACCGCCTGGATGGCCTCCTTCTGCCTCACCATGCTTTCAATCGCACTGGAGCTTGCACAGGAGCGGCCGGCCTATGAGGACATCGCCTCAAAATTCCTCGAACACTACATCGAAATTTGCGACGCTATCAACACCCTTGGTGGCAGCGGCCTCTGGCACGAGGAGGATCAGTTTTATTACGACCAACTCGTCATCGACGGTCAACACTCGATCCCACTCAAGACACGCTCATTGGTAGGTCTTCTCCCCATCATGGCGACCACCGTCCTGAAGCAATCACAAATCGATGCCCTTCCCGGCTTCAAACGGCGCATGGAGTGGTTTCTCAACAACCGACCCGACATCATGAAGTATGTCAAATTCCGGCACGTCGAAGGAGCTAAGAATCCCGATCGCTGGCTCATCTCCATCCCGGATGAAGACAAACTCCGGGCCACCCTCACCCGCATGCTCGATCGCAATGAATTCCTCTCCGATTTTGGCATCCGATCCCTTAGCAAAGCCCATCGTAAGGAACCATTCACCTTTGAAACCCACGGGCAATCCTACAGCGTAGAGTACACCCCGGGAGAATCGACCACCGAGATGTTTGGTGGCAATTCCAACTGGCGCGGCCCCATCTGGTTCCCCACCAACTTCGTCCTCATCGAGGCTTTGGAACGCTACTATTATTTTTACGGCGATGACTTCACCATCGAGTATCCCACCGGCTCGGGAGAATTTCTGACCCTCCGCGAGATCTCCATCGATCTCTGCGACCGCCTCATCAAAATCTTCATGCCCCGCCCCGATGGCTCACGGCACTTCGTCGGAGTTCATCACCCTCATCGCGGCAATCCACTTTGGGATGAGCACCTCCTCTTCCACGAATACTTCCACGCCGAGACCGGCAAGGGCCTCGGAGCCTCCCACCAAACCGGTTGGACCTCCCTCGTCGTCCGCCTCATCCGCGAACGTCACGAGAAGCTCCTCCACTTTGATGACCAAGGATCGTAAAAGGAGCCCCAGCGCTCTCGTTGCTTCAAGTGCGACGGGAGGGAGTGCTTCCATCCTCCCGAATTTATCGACAACCGCATCTCCCCTCAGGGCGATCAAGCTAGGGAAACTAGGCAGCCACAAGGTCCAAGACGTCGGCGATTAGCGTTTAGCTCTTAGCTTTTTAGCCAAGTCGACCGCACCCTCCACCGCGAGAAAGCTAAGAGCCAATCGCTAAAGGCTAATCGCCATGGTGCTTCTACCAGTTCGCTCCGTTTTTCTCCCTAGATTGATCGCCCTGCATCTCCCCTGTTTCGGAATAGCTGGACGAGCGCCCTCAATTTGGAAAGGCTCCCCCTCATGAAGAAGCTTTTCCTCTCCCTCCTGATCCTGCCCGGCTTTCTCCTTGCCGAGAAAAAGCCGAACGTCATCTACATCCTCGCCGATGACCTGGGACTCGGAGACCTCTCGATTTATGGTCAGACCAAATTCAAAACGCCCAACATTGATCGAATCGGCAAAGAAGGTCTGAAGTTCACCGCGCACTATTCCGGTAACACCGTCTGCAGTCCTTCCCGCGCTGTCCTCATGACCGGCCAACAACCCGGAGCCGTTTATCTCCGCGCCAATGTTACCGAGAATGAAGTGGCTCCCCTCGATCCCAAGCTCACCGTCCTTCCCGAAGTCTTCAAAGCCGCTGGATACAACACCGGAGCTTACGGGAAATGGGGCCTTGGTTGGACCCATGTCGAGGGCAACCCCAATCCCCTCACCCACGGCTTCGATGAATTCTGCGGGTGGAAAAGCCAGACGATCGCGCACACCTACTACCCGAGCACCTACGTTCACAACGGCAAAGAAATCCCGCTCAAGAAAGGCAAATACGTTCATGACATCATCATGAATCACGCCATGCAGTTCATTGAAACCAACGCAAAGTCGGAGACGCCCTTCTTCTGCTACATCCCCACCGCCGTTCCACACGCTGCCATGCACGCGCCCAAGGAACTCCACGAAAAATGGCGCAAGGTCTTCCCTGAATTCGACAAGGTCATCGGAAAGTACCGCGTCCACGGTGGCGATGGCATCGAGACTGTCCCCGACGTTATCAATCCTATCGCTGGTTTCGCGGCCATGATCGAAAACCTCGACAACCAAATCGGCGACATCCTCGCTCTCCTCGAGCACTACGGGATCGATGACAATACCCTCGTCATTTTCACCTCTGACAACGGAGCTCATCGCGAAGGCGGGCACAATCCCGACTTCTGGAACTCCACCGCCAACCTTCGCGGCATGAAGCGTGACATGCACGAAGGTGGGATTCGCACGCCCATGCTCGCCCGCTGGCCCGCCGTCATCAAACCCGGTCGCACCAGCGTCCACATCAGCGCCTTCTGGGACATCCTCCCCACCATGGCCGATCTCACCAACCAACCTATCCCGGCCCAGTCCGATGGCATCTCCTTCCTTCCCCTTCTCAAAGACGAGAAACAGAAGAAGCACGATTTCCTCTACTTCGAGTTTGGCATCAACGACCAACAATACATCCACTCTCAAGCCATCCGAAAAGAGAACTGGAAAGCTTTCCGAAAAATCCAAAAGGGCAAGAAAGGCCAGCCTTCAAAAATGAGTCCGCTCGAAATCTACGACCTTGAAAAGGATCCTTTCGAAAAGAACAACCTCGCCAAAGAGAAACCCGAATTGGTCAAAGAAATGATGGGCCTCATCGAAAAAGCACGCACGCCCCTCCCCGGCCAACCCAAGCCGGGCGCGATGAAATAAAGGGCTGAGATTCTCAAACAAGCGAACACCATCGCTATCGGCTGCTCGCTTTTACCCGAACAAAAAACCGTTCACTTGGAACGAAAGTCGCCGTCCAGATTTCAGGTTCCCTCCCGCTGAGGACAAAACCTTCGGAGGACCAGGTCTTAAGGTCGGCACTCCACTCAGGAACGACCATCACGGCGTCAGCTCCGGGAGCAAGCGGGATCGTCATCGACGATTGTTCCTGATCAAACTCCGGCTCACCGGTCAAGGCATAGCTCAAAAGCCCACCACCTTCGTAGGGAATGGCATCGCTTTCTCCCGGATTTCCACCATCGGTAACACTGCTGCGCCAGCTTAAGGGATCGGCATGATCTGGGACTCCGGAGGGATCGATTAAGACGAGACTTCTTCCCACTCCATCCGCATCGACAGGCCACGGAAAGCGGTCGTCGTATGTCAATTCGCGTAGGGCGTTACCCACCCCAAATGAGAGAGTGACCGACTCACCCCCATTGCTCAATCCGCCCGCAAAATACTGACCCGTCACGGGAAGAGCATTTCCGTAGGCTGCCTCAAATGCCGCAAGATTGCGCACCAGTAAAACGTGCCCACCCGGAGCAAGCGAGCTGATGCTTCCAGTCGAAAAATCAAACTCAATGCCATCCGTAAAGCGCAATGGCCCCAGGGAAAGCGTCTCATTGCCAACATTCATCAACTCGATAAATTCCAAATCACCATCGCTCTCCGGATGATACATGATTTCGCTAATCACCAATCCCGCGAGGTAAGGAGCAAGATCAGGCTGCCCCGCGATGAATGAGTGAGGCTCCGACCAATGACTCCATCTTCCGCTGCTATCCTGATGACGAACGCGGGCCCGATAGCTGCTTCCAGCTCTCAATGCGCCGGGTGGCACGGCTTGGCTGCTGTCGAAAACACCTAACACTCCGCTCTCCCAAATGGGATCAACTTCGTAGGGCTGCTCCGCCTCCGCTTCGTAATTCGGAGCAGTGGGATCTGAGACCTCGGCAATTCGCCAACTCATCGCGGAGAAGGTTCCGGACCCGTTCGGATCAGCGAAGGCCGTGCTCGAAAAAGCCAAGGCATCGGTCGGATAGCCAACGGCACCCGAGTAGGTAATCACAGGGGTACTCGGAATATCGTTATCCGCCACTTCATCCACGAGATTGTCGTAGCCGTATCCGCCGGGTTGCATGAACTTCCTCATGTAGTCCATTTGCCCTTCGTGATCTGCTGAGATGAGAGTGCGGGTGTATGTCCGGCCAGCGGGATCCGAACTTCCGGTAAGGACATTATAAGATCCTTTAAACTGACCGGGCGTGCGCGAGTTGTAGTCCCAGGCAAAAAGATCCATATCAGCGAGAGTGAGGGGCTGCCCGACTGGATTGACGATATCGACCAACTCGGACATGACGGTATCGACGGCCTTGGCATTAAAGAGAAGATCGAGCACCTCACGTTGTTGGTTTTCAGCCTCAAGCAGGTTTTGAGGATAGCGGGGATCGATGCACAAGCGAAAGCGATCCCAAGTGTAATACTTCGGAGTGAGTTGGAACATGGTGTCGCAATCCCACGGCACCATTGTCCATTTCCCAGTCCCAGGGTTGTGATAATAATACCCTTGGCGACCGTCGCGCTGATCGTAGTGAGTGACAGCTTCGGCGACGGCTTTGTAGCGTCCGTAGTTCGCGACGTCGGTATTTTCCTGCCACCATTCCTGCGTTCTTCCGGTGGTCATGGCGCTGCGGATGGCATTGAAGTCTCCAGGCCCCTTGGGCTCATCCGCCCCCTGGTTGTCCTGCTGAAGTTCGGCGTCCAGTTTGTAGACATTCCCATCGGGCAATCCGCGATCTTCGAGAAAGCGACCGCTCGGCACCTCGACACTGTGATAGAGCCCCCAGAGATCGCCCCGGTATTGGTCATTGCTGAATTGCTCAAGCGATTCATCGATCACCCGGAAATGAAAGTAACTGGTGCGGCTTGAGGGAACTCCCGCGAGGTCGAAGAGTCGATAGGTGATGCATTCATCAACGCCCGCCATCCCCCGGTTCACGTAAGTCCACGGAGCCGTGCCACCATTGACCTTCATGTTGCGCGACGGTGAGTCGACTTTTTTGCCAAAATTATCGCGCGCCTCAAACTCATGCCCCCGGTTGAAACGGAAGTGCCATTTGTTTTTCCCCGTGCGATAGGTTGACCCCTCACCCCGAACATTGAATCTGATGTGATCATAGACCCGGCCATCGTAAACCATCGTGCCTAGGAAGCGGGTATTGCGGGAACCGGCGGCATACTGACAACTTGTGACATCGGCATCCCTTGCGATCAAATGGTAGACGGGAACGGACTCTAAAACTTCAGTCGTGAATGTTTCGGGCGAGGTGAACCCCGGGCGGGCCACCGCAGTCCAGTCAGGGACTTCATCGTAGCAGAAATAGCCGAAGTTGGGCTGCGAGTCGTCTGACAAAGGAACCTGTATCGAAGCACCACCGCCATCTGACGCCGTGATCCGGTAACGGATGAGACGACGATGGGTCTGCACCGAGGCCGGGATCGTGGCGGTAAAACGATCATCATCGGCTGTGACATCTCCATCCGTGCCGTCGTCTTTCATCGGGAGATCGATCCAACTCGTTTCGTAATCGCTATCGGTCAGACGAATGTAGGAACCGGGATCAACGATCTGATAAGAGAGGATGACATTGTTGACGCCGAAAAGGTCGGTCACCTTGGCGGTGATCACAACGTCTTCGCCAGACGCCGGTCGCTCTGGACTGTTATCGACCTGCCTTACCTGGGGTGGCACAGAGAGCGAGAAGACCGAATTGGCTGCTCCCGGAGAGGGAACACCGATTTCGGAACTGGGTGGCGGTGTTTTGAGCAACGCGTCGATGGACAAGTCCCCGCTCCCCAAACTCTGATTAATCACCTGGATGGCGATGGTGTTGACTCCGGCACGGAGATAGGAAGCGGTGCCGCTGAGAATTTTTTCCTCCCACCCCGCTTCGTGATTCCGCGCAAAGCCACCCGGCGGAGGAAATGGAATTTCACCCACATCCAGAGAGAAGCGGGCAACCTCCCGTCCGTTAATATAAACGACACACCCGTCGTCGAAGTAGGCCCGCAAGAGCAGTGAAGTGGGGATGGGATGACCCGCCGCGATCGAAAATTCATGACGTAGGAAAAGGCTGATGTAGTTGGTCTGCATCCCCACAACCAAAGTATTGTCGTCGTTGTCGCCATAACCGATAGGCGTGGTCGCTGTGATCCAGTCACTTTCGTTGTAGCCGCTTTCGATCCAGGATTTCCCACCACCATCGTCGACCGGATAGGTCTCACCAGTGTGGTAGGTCCAATTCGTGCTGGCTGGCTCAAGATAAGTCAACGAGGGACCACTGTAGCCTGCGCTGGCACTACGCCACGAGCCACCAAGATCATTGTCGAGCTGAGGATTGATCAGCTCCATCGACGGCCCCTCTCCCTGAGCGGCGATCGGCCACGGAAAGCCGACTCCGTAATTCACCTCGTCCACCGTCGTTCCGACGGCATCACGCAGACGGATCTCTTCCCCCGAATTGCGCAAGCGACCTGTCCACGGACCAAGTGCATTCACTCCAAACTCGCTGAGAGCTATCGCCGGATTTTCCGCAACGACAAGATACTCCCCCGGTGCAAGCACGGTATTGGGAAAGGTAAATTGCACTCCACCCCGAAGTTCCCATCCCAAAAGATTCACCGATTGGTCTCCCTGATTGTAGAGTTCAATGAATTCCGCCCGCACTGTTTGATCCTCGGGATCATAGTGGATTTCATTGATAACAATGGCATTGGAAGATCCCACAATCATGGGCTCGCTTTCCTGATCGGTGGGATCACTTCCGCCGGCAAGCTCAATCCCATCTCCATGTGAATCGCCATCACTATCACCTCGATTGGGATCAGTTCCCGGCTGGCTTGGCCCCGTGAATGGAAGATCGGGATTTTCCAGGCCATCGAGCAAGCCGTCGCCATCACTGTCGGCAATGAGCGGATTGGTTCCGGTGGCACCCGGACCAGTCCAAGTGCCTGTGTTATTCTCGACTTCGTCGGAAAGGCCATCGTTATCGGTGTCGTCATCGTTTGGGTCCGTCCCGGTATTATTGGGGCCACCCCAAAGACCGGTGTTTGACTCCTTGCCGTCGGTCAACGAATCGCCGTCGGAATCGGCATCCTGTGGATCGGTCTCCTTCAGAAATTCCTCCAAATTTGTCGAATCATCACGATCAGGATCTCCATCGGCGTCATCGAGATTTTTGTTGAGACCATTGGCGTCTTCCCAATCGTCCGGCATGCCATCGCCATCTCTGTCAGGAGCAAGCAAATTCATGGGACCAAGAGCGATGGCATCGGCGAAAACAAAAGTATCCCCCGCGGTCGAAGCGTCATCATTCAAAGTCACCGTAACCGCGCCATCCGTCACGGTGACACGTCCCAAAAGGGAAAATTCAATCGACCGGCTTCCTCCGTCTACCAGGACAAGATCACCATCGTTACCGGCACGTTGGTTTTTCACGACAGTTCCGAGCCCATCGCTCACCTCATAGGGCGCGGCGGTGGTGAGGTTGCCCTGGGCTTCATTTCGCCAAGAGGCATAAACATCGTATTCTCCCGACGGCAGGTCATCGAATTGCCAAACTGCGGCAGTATTCACACCCCCTTCATTGCCCCATCGACGATCGCCATTCCAGGAATCCGCTTGCCCGGTGTCAGCCCCCCCAAATGAGCCTCCCGTTTCGGAATACGCAGGGCCTCCGTCACCATTCTCGATCACAAGATACTCGTCCCCTCCGGTATCAGTGACCGTGACTTGAGCACCCGCTTGCAGCGAAAAGGCGATCAAGGAGGCACCCGTGGACAAAAGACGGGCAAAGAATGTGCTCATAAAAAGGGATGCTACAGGTCAGCGTTTTTCAATGCGAAAGAAAATCTGATCCCGACCTGAGATCCCAGCTCCCTGCAAATCAAAGGTCCGCGTTGTGGTATCGCCTTCGTCAGCGCTGACGCTATCATTGAGGTCGCCGGACCAATCGAGCACGTCGAACGAGAAAACCACGGCATAAGTTTGCGAGGCCCGGGAGTTCCAGGTGAGGGTCACTGAGTTCCCATCTTCCGACAAACTGATCTCCGTAATGGTAAGCTCACCGAGTCCGCCCAAAGCATTAATGGGACCGATGGCGATGGCATCTGCGAAAATAAAGGTATTGATATCTCCCGGCCCCGTAATGCTGTCATCCACCGTGACATCCAGATTCCCATCGGAAACACCCACTTCTCCCAGTAGCGCAAAATTGATGTCGTTGGTCCCATCGTTCAGAAGAATACCGGGATGGCTTTCCGCTCCGGTAGATTGATCAAGTTCCACCTCGGGTCCTCCATCACTCATGGAATACTTCGCCGTGCTCACATTCCCTTGAGGGATATTTTTCCAGGAAGCATAGACCGAGTAGGTGCCACTTGCCAGGCCGGTGAAACTCCATGTCGCCGTGGTCTCGCTGCCACTGCTTCCCCAACGGCGATCATTATCCCAGGAATCGTCGAACACCGTTGTGGTATCCTGCCCTTCAAACAAGATTCCTCCCTCGGAGTATCCAAAGCCGCCTTCGTCAGCCATTCCGTCACCGTTGCTGTCGATGCCATTATCGATGACGAGGTAGACATTACCCTCGCCATCCGTGACCTCCAGGAACTCTGCGCCATTGGGGTCCGTCGAGTTCGCAACTTCGTCACCATCATTGGTGCCATCAGAATCAGAGTCCGGGTTCTTTGGGTCCGTGCCGGTGTCGTTTTCATCGACAAAAATCCCGGTATCGCTTTCCACCCCGTCCTTGAGCCCGTCCCCATCGGTATCTTCGTTATTGGGGTCGGTGTCATTGTCTTTGACCTCTTCTCCATCAAGGGAACCATCCTCGTCCGAATCATCATTCGTCGGATCCGTTCCAGCTTCATATTCTTCCAGATTGGTCAGTCCATCCAGATCCCCATCGTCGTCAGCATCCGAGGGATCGCCCTTGTTGAGTCCAAACTCATCCTCAAAGGTATCCGGCATTCCGTCAGCATCCGCATCCAGGATGATGACCGGCCCCAAAGCGATGGCATCTGCAAAGATAAAGGAAGCGGCATCTCCGTTACCCGTGGCACTGTCGTCAACGCTGACCGTGAAGGTGTCGTCGGCAATGGTGACCTGCCCGACTCTGGCAAAGTTAATATCAGAAGCTCCATCATTCAGGATGATCCCGGGAAGAGCCGCAGCGCCTCCACTCTGGTCGATATCCGCCGCAACGAATCCATCCGTTCCGCTGTAATGAGCGATGCTCACGTTGGCGAACTGTTCATCATTCTTCCAGGAAGCATAAATGTCATAAGTTCCTTCGGGAACTCCGGAGAACGCCCACGACGCACTGGTGGCAGCCCCGTCGTTTCCCCATCGGCGGTCCCCATTCCATGAATTGAATTGTCCGGTGTCACTCCCTCCAAACATTCCGGGTTCCGAATAATTGGCATCCGCCGAGCCATCCGCACTTGCGTCAATCACAAGAAAGGTATCACCAGTCGTGTCATCGACTTGAACAATCTCGGCAGCCCCCGGACCAATCAAGGCAAGGAAGTAGGCCACGCCGCGCATAGAGGAAAAGTATCTCGAATTTTTCATAATTAACGTTTTAGGTAGAAATAATTAGCTGGAGAGAGAAGTTCATTGTGTCCGTCCTCTCATTGTTCTGCAAAGTTTAATCTCGAGCAAGTCGCCCGTTGAAACCCCTTATCGGCAGGTCGCGCCAAAACGCCCTGCGCGGCGGCGAAAACCCAATCCAAGACCAGCGATCGCAACAAGGACCGCAGTCGAAGGCTCCGGGATCGCGTGGAAGGTGACTTCGGCGATTGCCGGACTTGCCTCGTTCGGACTACCTCCTGCACTAATACTGTCTCTTATACACATCTCCGAGCCCACGAGACCGAGGCTG
>OJIS01000349.1_pt1 | contig 15863 bp, 15 predicted proteins | sample 1595671 | NCBI WGS metagenome assembly OJIS01 (sample SAMN05416814, study PRJEB24817) | seawater metagenome | isolation source: Sea water | place: Canada:Atlantic | collected 2013-07 | reverse complement strand
ATCTACACAGAGTAGATCGTCGGCAGCGTCAGATGTGTATAAGAGACAGACCATTACCAGCGCCATTGATTACCTGGATGGTACAGATGGTGGCGCTCGTTATTTTGTGGAAGATGGCGGCGTGCCCGATATTCTCGGCAGCTGGATGGAGCGACTGGGCAAGGATCCCCGCTTCGCCAATACCCGGCTGGGTGCTGCCATGCTCAAGTATGGAGAGAGCAGTGATCCCTTTGCCAGGATGATGCCCTGGTTCGGGCAGGCCATGGACGATCCCGGTGGCCGTTTCTATCTGGGCCGTCGCTGGTACTGGCCCTGGAAGAAAGACCGCTTGAAACTGGATTGGGACTATCGCAAGGCGGAAAAGGCTGTACAGGGCCTGGCAGACCGCCATCTGGCGCTGACTGCTGCGACCGGCGGTGATCCGATGACGCCGGCCACCTGGGACTGGTTCAAGGATCTGGTGACCCCGCACCCGCTGGGCGGCTGCAATATGGCAGATTCTGTGGAGCAGGGCGTGGTAGACCACCGGGGAGAAGTGTTCAACTACCCCAATCTGTTTGTGATTGATGGCGCCATGGTGCCACGGGCGCTGGGTTTGAACCCGTCACGGACCATCGCCGCACTGGCCGAGTACGCCGCCAGTGAAATGGGTTGAGGTTCGCCTCACGCCACATACTTTATGCGAGACGGAACACCATGCATTTTGCGGGTTGTCAGCAAGACAGGCGTGCTGCTCATTGGCGGCTACGATACCTTGGTAGTCAGTAGAGAATCAGAGAGGAATCCATAATGGCCGATGCCCGTTTCCATATCATCTTTACCGGTCAGCTGGTGAAAGGGTCGGACCTTGCGACGGTAAAGAGCAACCTGGGAAAAATCTTCAAGATGGATGCCGCCCGGGTGGAGAAATTGTTTTCTGGCCAGCCGGTGGTGCTGAAGAAAGATGCCGACCAGGCCACTGCCATGAAATTCCGCGCGGTGCTGAAACAGGCCGGCGCCGAGTGTGAACTGCGGCCGGTAGCCGATCCCGTCCAGGCATCCGCTGGTGCATCTGCGCCGGCACCCGAATCCCGTGCAGCGTCTCCGGCCCCGGAGAGTCGCGAACCGACAGAACCCTCGTCTGGCGAGCTGGAAACGGTGGGCACCATCCGCACCGGGGGGACCGGTTTTTCCGGGGCTTTCTCGGTGGCGGAAGTGGGGGCGGAAATGGATAACAGGGAAAAGGTCGCTCCTCCGCCTGCGCCGGACGTGGATCACTTGACCATGGCTCAGCCGGGGGAAGTGCTGGGGCAGAAAAAAGCGGAGGAAACGCCGGTGGCACCGGACATCAGCCATCTGTCTCTGAAAGACGACTGACGCCCGTGCTGTTGTGGCATCAGGGGCTGGATGCGGCCTGGAATACGGTGTCCCGCTCGTTGCCTTCCAGGCGCTTCAGTAGCCGGTGGCGGCTTTGCAGCGCCGGGTAAACCGGGCTGTCGGGGGAGATGGAAATCACCAGCGTTTGCATTAGTTCACGGGCACCGTGCACATCCCGCTGGCGTATCAGTTTGTCCAGTTGGGCAAAGGCCTCGTTATCTGCGGCCAGGGTATCCAGCTCAGCCAGTTGTTGCGGATTGGCGGTGAGCTGGCGAGCACGGCGTATCGCCACCTTGGCCGCGCGGGTATCGCCCAGATCAAGTAACTGGCGAATCACCGCGTAATTTTCACTGAGATCCACCGCGTCACCCTTGGCTTTTTCCGGCGGCGTTTTCAGGGGCGTTTCTGAGGTTTTTTCAGACGCCGGTGGCGTGGATGCTGCAGGGGCTGGCGACTGAGTAGCCGCGTTATCATCGGTGAGCGTCAACGTCCAGTTGCCCAGCTCACAGCCACTTTCTGTGCTGACGTTTACCTGCCACTGGCCTCCGGGAGCCAGATCAAGGCCGGCAAAGGTTTTCGACGACCAGGTGCGCCAGTAATCCGAGCCCACCGCCAGCGGCACATCAACAATGGGTTCACCGTTGTAGGACCAGGTATGGTGCAGCTGCTCGCCATTACCATCCTGGATGGCGGTAAAGAACAGTAGCTCATTGACTGAGAGTGGGGCGGTTGTGAGCTGAGCGAGCGGTTCCCGTTCTTCCACTGCAGTGGTGAAAGCGGCACTGACCAATGTCGGGCACGAGTTGTCGGTGGCAGTTTCAGCGAAGGCCAATGCCGGAATCAGCAGGCCGGTGACAATGCAGATACGCACCTTGATACCCCCAGAATGTTGTCCGGCTGCCGCTTTTGTCTGGATAGTTTTTGGATAGCGGCAGCATCTACAACAAGACTAGTGGCACAGCGGCAACAACGCGCAGAACTGCGTCACGTTAGCGGTGAACATTCGGGTAAAGACAATCAGTCTGCCGAGGCGGATTCATCACCCTGATCCGGACCATGGAACGCCAGGTACAGCTCTTCCAGTATTTCCGGAATGCTCAGGGCCATTTGCCGTACTACCTGGCTGTTGTCCCAGAGCGTGTCCAGGGCTTCGTCATCATCCACCCCTGAAATCAGGATGAAGGGCAGCAGCATTTGCGCCATCTGTTCTTCATCATCCTGATACCAGTTTTCTTCGGCCACAAAGACGCCGGTCATGAAACCGGCACACCAGCTTGCCAGATCCTGGCCGTCATCTTCCTGATAAGGGTCAAGCAGGCAGGGCAGGTTGACGGCGTCGCCACCGAGTAACTGTGTTACCAGTCGTTCGCGCAGCCGGTTGAGAGCATCAGTGACGTCCTCGGGAACCGGCATTTCCAGCTCTTCGCTGTAGTCCACCGTTTCCACGTCTGGCCCGACGGCGAGGGCACAGAGCATGCCATGGATTTCCGTCCAGGTAGGGGCGTCTTCGCCAAGGTCCTGGAAGTACTGGCGAACGGTGTTTTTCAGGCTGGGATTGGTAATGTCTGACATGGAGTCCTCCGCTGCCGGCAAGCATACCGGGAGTTATCGGCGGTCTCCAGGTATTCAGCTCAACGGTAGCTGGACCACCTGGTTGCGGCCCCGGGATTTGGCTTCATACAGTGCGCTATCAGCCCGCTTGATCAACTGGTCCGCCGTTTCCCCGGGCTGGAAGGCAGTCAAGCCTGCAGAGAAAGTGGTTTTCACATCACTGGCAAAGGGATAATCCTGTTCGGCGAAGCGACTGCGCAGGCGTTCCAGAGCGGCTTCGCTGGCGGCTTCCGTGGCATGGGGAAACAGCACCACGAATTCCTCACCACCGTAGCGGGCCAACAGGTCCGATTTGCGCAGGCCCTGGCTGGCAATGCGGGCAAAGCGGCTGAGCACTTCGTCGCCACTATGATGGCCGTAGTTATCATTGACCCGCTTGAAATGGTCCAGATCGATAATCGCCAGATAAAGGGGGGTGTGGTTGCGGTTGGCGAGGGAAAGCTCTTCCTCCAGTCGTTCGAGAAAATGGCGGCGGTTATACAGCCCGGTAAGATCATCGCGCACCGCAATGGCTTCCAGGCGAGAGTGTGCATCACGCAGGTTTTCACGTTGATCCCTGACCCGGTTCTGCAAGTTGTGGATGTAGCCCCCCATATAGATAAACCAGCAGAGGATCAGGGCAAGAATGATCCAGTGCCCGATCAGAAACGAAAAGATCGCCTGTTGGGGGGTTTCCAGCCACTCGTATACCTGCAACGTGGTGAAGCAGAAAAGGGTAAAGCCGGCCATGGCCATTTGCCGGCGCCTGTCCAGGGCAAAAATGCCAAACGTCATCACCATGAAGTAGATGCTCAGCATGGCGCCACGTAGCTCGCGGGTATAATGCAGGATCACCGTGGTCAGGATGATGCCGGTGGCCATCTGCAAAATGGTCAGGCTGGGGTCGCCGAGGCGTTCGCTGAGACCACTGCGGATGAGCAGAAAGAACACCAGGTTGGTGGCAAATAGCACCGAGAACATCATCAGGTGCGGGGTATTGGGCGCAAAGGCACTGAGCTCGACGCCGAGGATGGTGCCCACCCATAGCAGGCAATAGGAGTAAACGGCCATGATCTGGCGGCGGAGGCGGATGGCGCGCTCCGGCGGTTCGGCGGGAATCAGGGTAAGCACGTAGGTAATCGGATCCTGTAGGTTGCCTGCTGGCTTTTTGGTCAACTTTACCGTTTTTCTCATTCCAGGTCACAGGGATGTCATTGTGAGAGGTAGACAGGGCCTGACAAACTGTCTCGAGTGAAACAATCGTTTGATTGGTTGTGTTAATTCGACCTCCTGAGGCCCGATCATGTCGACCCCCCTGTTTGATCTCACGCTCACCGAAGAGCAGCGCATTACCCGCGAGAGCATGCGACGTCTTGCCCGCGATTCCCTGTCGTCCCAGGCCCGAGCTGCTGACGATGCGGCGCAGGCCAATCCGGCGCTACTGGATGCCATTAGTGGTTTCGGCCTGGCCTTGATGCCCATGCCGGAAGCCCTAGGTGGCGTTGCCATGCCTCGTTCGCCGTTATCCAATGCCCTGGCCGTGGAAGATCTGGCCCAGGGAGACATGTCCCATACCCTCGCCGCACTGCAACCGATGGCTGCAGTGAATGCACTGATGGATTTCGGTGACGAGCAGCAACAGGAACGGTGGCTCCCAGTCTTGGCGGCGGAGACCTTTACTGGTGCAGCGTTGGCGGTCAACGAGCCCCGTGCCACCTTCGAGCCTGCTGCGCCGGCCACCATGGCCAGCCAAGACGGCGACACCTATACCCTCAACGGCGTGAAAAGTCTGGTCCCCATGGCTGCCCAATGTGAGTGGTTTGTAGTGGTGGCTGCTATTGATGGCGAGGTGGCGGGCTTTGTGGTGCCGGCGGAGGCGGAAGGGCTGACCATTGAGTCCGAGCCATACATGGGGTTGCGTAGTGCCAACATGGCGACGCTGACCCTGGAAAACGTGGCCATCCCGGCCCGTGATCGGTTGCCGCGCTTCGACCTGAATCGTCTGCTGGGCCTCAGCCGTATCGGCCAATGCGCCCTGGCGGTGGGCTGCTGTCAGGCGGTGCTGGAATACAGCATCCCCTACGTGAAAGAGCGCAAGGCGTTCGGGGAGCCCATTGCCTGGCGTCAGTCCGTGGCCTTCATGGTGGCCAACATGGGCATCGAAATTGAAGGCATGCGGCTGATGATGCTGCGCGCTGCCAGCCGGGCGGAGCAGGGTCTGGATTTCCACAAGGACGCCTATCTGGCCCAGTTGCAGTGCATGGAAAAAGCCATGGAGATCGGCACCAACGGTATCCAGCTGTTTGGTGGCGCCGGCTTTGTGCGCGATTACCCGCTGGAAATGTGGTACCGCAACCTGCGCAGCATTGCCGTGTTGCACGGCAGCCTGATGGTATAGGAGAGAGTCATGATGAATCTGGAAATCCCGGCCAAGCTCGAACAGGTCCAGCAGATGGCCCAGCAACTGGCAGCGGGAGTGTTTCGCCCCATTGCCCGCAAATACGACGCCATCGAACACTGCGATACCCCGGAGGAGCTGAAGCCGGTGGCGCAGATGATGGCAGCCATGCCCCGCGGCGGTGGGAAAAAGGGTGCCAGTGACGAGATCAAGAACGGTAGCAACATGACCGGCATCCTGGCGGTGGAAGCCATGTGCTGGGGCGATGTGGGGCTGATGCTCTCCATTCCCGGCTCCGGGCTGGGCAATGCGGCGGTGATGGCCGTGGGCACCCCTGAGCAGAAAGAGAAGTACGGCAAGCTCTACTGTGCCATGGCGATTACCGAGCCCGGCGCGGGTTCGGATTCCGCTGCGGTCAGTACCACCGCTGAACTGGACGGTGATGAGTGGGTGCTCAACGGTGAGAAGATCTACTGCACCGCGGGCCAGCGCTGTGATGCGGTGGTGGTCTGGGCGACCCTGGACAAGTCATTGGGCAAGGCGGCGATCAAATCCTTTATCGTCCCCCGCGATAATCCTGGCCTGCAGCTGGTGCGCGTGGAAGACAAGATGGGTCTGCGCGTGTCAGATACGGCGGCCCTGTCGTTCAACAACTGCCGAATCCCCAAGGACCATATCCTTGGTTCGGCAGAAATTGGCGATACCGAAGAGGCCCGCAAAAAGGCCTTCGGCGGGGTGATGCAGACCTTTGATAATACCCGTCCCCAGGTGGCAGCCATGGCATTGGGCGTGGCCCGTGCGGCACTAGAGATAACCAGAGAAATATTGGAAAAAGAAGGGGTTGAGGCTGATTTCTCGAAACAACCTTATAATTCTACGGCGCGGGAGCTGGAGCTGTACCGGCTGGAAGCGGACCTGGAAGCCGCCCGCCTGATGACCCTGAAAGCCGCCTGGATGGCAGACAATGGCCAGCCCAATTCCAAAGAAGCCTCCATGTGCAAGGCCAAGGCCGGGCGCATGGGCAATGAGGTAACCCTCAAGTGCGTGGCCCTATGCGGCGAGCTGGGCTATTCCGAGCGGACGTTGCTGGAAAAGCTGGCTCGGGATTCAAAGATCATCGACATCTTCGAGGGCACCCAGCAGATCCAGCAACTGATCGTGGCACGGCACCTGCTCGGACTGTCCTCCAAAGAGCTGAAATAATATGGCGACAAGGCCGCTGTAGGAACGGAGCGTAGCGGAGTAACACACGTAGTTCCGTGCGGCCCGAAGGGTGAGTGCAGCGAATAACGCCTCTCGAGGCGCGAACCGCGCTTGCGCGGAAATCGTCCGCAGGACGATCAGGAGTTTCAGGGCTCGCCAGTTGTATGGAGGTTAGTCTGTAAGCTAGAAGGCAACTTGCCGCGGCCAGTTCGCGCCTCGAGAGGCGCTCCTACAGCGGCTGCGTAGTTGGCGTATTTGCTGTTTCAGCCTTTGGATTTCCCGGCCATGGCATTACCCTTGCGGTGTCTTTGACTTCAAGGAGCGTGTGAGATGGCCGAAACGCTGGCTGGCAAGGTGGTGTGGATTACCGGGGCCTCCTCCGGGATTGGCGAGGCGTTGGCGAAGGAATATGCGCGCCGGGGCGCAACCCTGGTGCTCTCCGCCCGTCGGGAAGAGGAGCTGGAGCGGGTCCAGGAGGGTCTGGTCAACGGTGATGACCATCTAGTGTTGCCGCTGGATCTGACGGAAGTCGAAGCCATGCCTGCTGCCGTGGCGGCGGTGCGGCAGCGTTTTGATCGTCTTGATCAGGTGGTCCACAACGGCGGCATTTCCCAGCGCTCCCTGGTGGCCGACACCGATTTGGCGGTGGATCGGCGAATCATGGAGGTGAATTTCTTTGGCACCGTGGCGCTGACCAAGGCGGTATTGCCCTGGCTGAAAGAGCAGGGCCGAGGCCGGTTTGTGGTGGTGACCTCGCTGGTCGGTGAGCTGCCCACGCCACTGCGCAGTGCCTACAGCGCCAGCAAGCACGCTCTGCACGGTTTCTTCGAATCCTTGCGTGCCGAGGAATACGATGCTGGTATCCGGGTGACTCTGGTGATGCCCGGCTTTATCCGCACCCAGGTCTCCCTCAACGCGCTCACCGCCGATGGCTCTGCCCAGGGCAGTATGGATGAGGCTCAGGAAGCCGGTATTGCCCCTGACGAATGCGCCAAACGGATGGTGAAGGCCGTGCAGCAAGGCCGCGATCAGGTTATCATCGCCGGCCGCGAGGGTGCCGGTATCTACCTGAAACGCTGGAGCCCCGCACTGTACCGCCGATTGATCCGCAAAATGAAGGTCACATAATCGCCCACACGCTTCACGCAAAATCTGCTTTTTGCGCCATTGCTGTTGTGTGAAGCGTGGTGGCTGTTACACAGAGAGAGAAAGGGTTCCCATGGACACGCTGGACGCCAAACAACGGACTCGCCTCAACAAGCTGCAGAAGAAGCTGCGGCGCGAGGTCGGTCGTGCCATTGCTGATTTCAATATGATCAGTGAGGGCGACAAGGTGATGGTGTGCCTGTCTGGCGGCAAGGATTCCTACACCATGCTGGAAATCCTGCGCAATCTGCAGCATTCGGCGCCGGTGAATTTCGAGCTGGTGGCGGTGAACCTGGACCAGAAGCAGCCGGGGTTCCCGGAGCATGTACTGCCGGAGTACCTGGAGCGGGAAGGGGTGGCCTACCACATCCTCGAGAAGGACACCTATTCCATCGTCAAGGAGAAGGTGCCGGAGGGGAAAACCACCTGTGGGCTGTGTTCACGGCTGCGTCGCGGTAGCCTCTATGGCTTTGCCGAAGAGATCGGCGCCACCAAGATCGCCCTGGGCCACCACCGCGATGACATCGTCGAGACCCTGTTTCTGAACATGTTCTTTGGCGGCAAGATGAAGGCCATGCCGCCCAAGCTGCGCAGCGACGATAACCGCAATATTGTTATCCGTCCTCTCGCTTACAGCCGCGAGAAGGACATCATCGAGTTCTCCAACTTCAAGGATTTCCCGATCATCCCCTGCAACCTGTGCGGCTCCCAGGAGAACCTGCAACGCCAGGTGATCAAGGATATGCTCAACAAGTGGGACCGGGATCAGCCAGGGCGCATCGAGAACATCTTTGCTGCCATCCAGAATATTGCCCCCTCGCAACTGGCCGATACGCGCCTGTTCGACTTCGAAAATCTGGAAGACGGCCAGCAGCAGGGCGGTGAGCAGGCTCACCGACTGGACGTGGTCAACCTGTTCGGCTGATCAAAAAATCATCGTTTCGGCGATTTTGCCACTAAACATGATTCACGGCGCCGTTTCCGGTAAAATACCCGCGCCTTTTTGCGGTGCGGTCTGTCAGGCCGCCATGTAACCGTTTCCCCGGGCTTCTGCGACTTCCTCCGACCCCCTTCAAGCGGGGTCGACCCTTGGGTTTTCGCCGAATGTCCCGATTAACCAAGACTCTCTCGACCAGAAGGGTAGGAGCACCATGACCGATCGTATTCAGAAGGGTAGCCTTGAAATCGCTGCCGAACTCCATGATCTGGTAGTCAACGAGATTGCGCCGGGTACCGGCGTGGACCCGGAACACTTCTGGGCCGAGCTGGAAAGCATCCTCAAGGACCTGGCGCCCAAGAACAAGGCGCTGCTGGAAAAGCGTGAAACCATCCAGGCGCAGCTGGACGAGTGGTACAAGGCCCGTAAAGGCCAGGCCATCGACATGGCTGAGTACAAGCAGTTCCTGACCGAGATCGGTTACCTGCTGCCGGAAGGCGAGGACTTCAACGTTACCACCGAGAATGTGGATGACGAGATCGGCACCATCGCTGGGCCGCAGCTGGTGGTACCGGTGAAAAATGCACGTTTCGCCCTGAACGCCGCCAATGCGCGTTGGGGCAGCCTGTATGACGCCCTCTACGGCACCGACGTGATTTCTGACGAAGGCGGCGCCGAGAAAGGCGGGGCTTATAACCCCAAGCGTGGCGCCAAGGTGATTGCCTGGGCCCGTAACTTCCTGGACAGCTACTTCCCGCTGGCCTCCGGCTCCCATAAAGACAGCACCGGTTACGCCATTGTTGATGGCAAACTGGAAGTGTCCCTGGGCGCTGAAAAATCCGGCCTGAAAGACGAAGGCCAGCTGCAGGGTTATGTGGGCGAGGCCTCTGCGCCGTCCGGTATCCTGCTCAAGCACAACAACCTGCATGCAGAAATCCAGATCGATGCCAGCCACCCGATTGGCACCGACGACGCTGCCAACATGAAAGATGTGCTGCTGGAATCTGCCATCACCACCATCCAGGACTGCGAAGACTCCGTAGCCGCCGTGGATGCGGAAGACAAGGTCGAGGTGTATCGCAACTGGGCCGGCCTGATGAAGGGCGACCTGCAGGAAAGCTTCCAGAAGGGCGGCAAGACCATGACCCGCGCCATGAATCCGGATCGCGAGTACACCGCGCTGGACGGCGGCACCCTGACCCTGCACGGCCGCTCCCTGTTGCTGGTGCGGAACGTGGGCCACCTGATGACCAACCCGGCTATCCTGCTCAATGGCGAGGAAACCCCGGAAGGCATCATGGACGGCATGATCACCGTGCTGGCCGGCATTCATGACCTGAAGAAACTCAATAAGCTGAGCAACAGCCGCACCGGCTCCATGTACATCGTGAAGCCGAAGATGCACGGTCCGGAAGAAGTGGCCTTCGCTGTTGAGCTGTTCGAGCGTGTCGAGAAGGCCCTGGGCCTGGAAAAGAACAGCCTGAAGATCGGCATCATGGATGAAGAGCGCCGCACTACCGTGAACCTGAAAGAGTGTATCCGTCAGGCGAAAGAGCGTGTGATCTTCATCAATACCGGCTTCCTGGACCGCACCGGTGACGAAATGCACACTTCCATGGAAGCAGGCCCCATGGCCCGTAAGGGCGACATGAAAGCCCTGCCGTGGATCAATGCCTACGAAGACTGGAATGTGGACATCGGTCTGGAATGTGGTCTGCCGGGTCACGCCCAGATCGGTAAGGGCATGTGGCCCAAGCCGGACGAAATGGCCGAAATGATGGCCACCAAAGCCGGTCACCCGAAAGCCGGAGCCAACTGTGCCTGGGTGCCGTCCCCGACGGCTGCGACCCTGCACGTTACCCACTATCACGAGATTAACGTGGCAGAAGTCCAGAAAGAGCTGGCTAACCGCAAGCGTGCCTCCCTGGACGATATCCTCACCGTGCCGTTGCTGACCCGTGAGCTGTCCGCCGAAGAAATCCAGCAGGAGCTGGACAACAACGCGCAGGGCATTCTGGGTTACATGGTTCGCTGGATCGACAGTGGCGTGGGTTGCTCCAAGGTGCCGGACATCAACGATGTGGGCCTGATGGAAGACCGCGCCACCCTGCGGATTTCCAGCCAGCACGTAACCAACTGGCTGCACCACGGCATCACCAATAAAGAGCAGGTGACCGAAACCCTGAAGCGCATGGCAGAAGTGGTGGACCGTCAGAACGCCAACGACCCCACCTACGTGCCCATGGCCAAGGATTTTGACAACTCCGTGGCCTTCCAGGCAGCGATGGAGCTGGTGTTCGAGGGCTGCTCCCAGCCCAGCGGCTACACCGAGCCGGTCCTGCACCGTCGTCGCCGTGAGCTGAAAGCCCAGTAAGACAAAAAGCCCCGCATCGCGGGGCTTTTTTTCGCTACAAGCTACGCTTCGCTGGAAATGCTTTCTACGAAGCTACTGTAGGAGCGGCGCTTGAGCCGCGAACCTTGCGCAGCAAGGAAGTCGCCCGTAGGGCGATCAGGGCTCCCAGAGCTCGACAGGTTTCTGCACTCTGTGCGGCGCCTGCATGGTCCCCGATAACGGTGCGGGAAACGTGACCGGGAGCGTGTTACTGCGTTTGCCTGACACTGCCATGCTTGATCGCCCTGCAGGCGATTCCGCGCTCCGCGCAGTTCGCGGCTCAAGCGCCGCTCCTACAGCGGCTTCGAGTGCGACGCTATTCCTTTTCCACCATCACCTCCAGCGGCAGATTGGCCTGCTGGCTGCTGCTCTGCACCCCGCCAAAACCACGCTGGTCCTGTTTGCGGTCTACGCGGATGCTGCCCATGAGTTGCCAGACACCCGGCTGTAGCCGCAGGGTGGTGCCGCTGGATTGGGTGTATGCCACGCCCTGGCCGCCGGGCTGGTCGTAGCGCTGGCTGATCTGCAGTACCACGCTGCCGTCCGGGGTCAGTTGCGGGATTACCTGGATACCCTGTTGTAACTCAGCAAGCACGGTGCCGTAATAGCCGCCGCCGAGGGCGAGCAGGGTGCCCTGGCTGATATGGGCCGGGTAACCGCTGAGGGTGCGAATCTGGTAATGGTCCTGCTGGCTGCTGTGCTGCCGGCTTTGTTCAATGCGGATGTCACCGGAGACCCCGCCGAGAATGCGGCCCTGGATACGGGTATCCACTCCGCTACGCTGGCCGCTGCTGGTACCTTGACGACGAAGATGCACAACCAGAGTGCTGGGCGTGGCTTCCAGGCTGCCCAGGGCACCTTCCAGTTCGGCCATATTGCTGTCGGTGGTGCGGATGATCAACTTGCCCTGATAGGCCCGGACGCTGCCGCCGGGGGCCAGTAGGGGTTCGATCACCGACACCAGTGCCGGGGCATCCGGGCGAGGTAATACGTGGATGCGCATGTAGTCTGCCATGGCCTGGCCGATCATCCCCAGCAGCAGGCTGAGCAGCAGAATGAGATGTCGGCAGCGGTGTATTCGTCGTTGCATCATAATCGACTCCGGCAGGCTTTTTCTCACTCTATCATGGCCGCTGCATTACGCATCTCTACAGGATCACAGGCATAATGGCGGCCGCCTGAAGTTGCCCCAGAGTTGCCATGTTCGCCAACAGCCGTAGCGTTACCTCGAATCAGACCGGAATCCACAATGACCTGGAGCGGGTGGTCCGTCGCCATCTGCAAAGTCCCTGGCAGGCGCCTATTGCGGACCATGATGCTCAGGCGTTTGCGCAATTGCAGCAGTGGCGGCAAGCGCAAGGCGCTGAGCGACCGCTGATGCTGGATTCCGGCTGTGGCACCGGGCGCTCTTCCTTGCTGCTTTCCAGCCAGCACCCGGAGGCTCTGGTGGTGGGGGTGGATCAGTCCGCTGCCCGCCTGGAGCGTGCCGGCAGGCGTTTTCAGGCACTGCCGGACAATCTTTTGCTCTTGCGGGCGGATTGCGCGGGTTTGTGGCGGCTCATGGCGGGGGAGGGCTGGCAACTCCAGCGCCATCAGATTCTTTATCCGAATCCTTGGCCGAAAAGCGCTCATCTGAAGCGGCGCTGGCACGGTCATCCGGTGTGGCCCACGATGTTGTCACTGGGTGGCGAGCTGGAAATGCGCAGTAACTGGTTGCTGTACCTGCAGGAGGTGCGGGACGCGCTGGCGATCAGTGGCATTGGTGCGGCGTTGTCGGAACTGCCGCTGCAAAGCGAACCGTTGACGGATTTCGAGGAGAAATACCAGGCCAGCGGTCAGGTGAACTGGCGGCTGACAGCCAGTCTGTGATGCTATGATGGCGCAGAGTTTACTGAGGAAAACCTTTTTATCTCTGTGTGCTCTGTGCCCTCTGTGGTGAATAATAATCTTCGCTAGGACGCAGATTCGTTTTGAAGCCTGGCGCGCTGTCTGGTGGATTACGCCTCTTGGGCTAATCCACCCTACAAGACTCTATAAGCGCAGCTCTCGCAACTCTATTGAGGAGGCTGCGCGTTCCCAGTGTTCCTGAAACTGTCTGGCCAGACGTGGCGCGCGAGGAAGACGATGGCCGCACAGGTCGAGTCGGCCGGGCCGTGGCCAGCCCGCGGCTTCGAACAGTCCGGTCCCGTCGCCGATAGCAAAGCAGAGCTGGTTGTCCCGGTCATCCTCCTGGCTCTGGCGCATCTGTATGCGAGAGGGAAGCCGGCGGGCCAGATGGACCAGGCGATGTCCGTTACGCACGGCCTTGTCCTGGCTGTCGTACTGAATGCGGATATCGGTTTTTGCGCTGCTCAGGGCCAGCCGCTTGAGGGCATCGCAAACAGCGCTGTCGGCGGTCAGGGCGTCCAGCTCCGGGACCCGCAGCCAGAGGCTGCGACGGCAGGCGGAAATCAGCGAAGCGAGCGCAGCGCCGGCCTCGCCGAATTCAGGGTGGAGCAGGGTGTCGTCGTCACCGATGACAAAAGCCATCAGGCGAGGGGTTTGAACATCTGCCGGTGGGGGATGTTGGCATCCATGAAGATGCCACCGGACACCGCAAAGCCGGCCGCTTCGTAAAAGCTGGTGGCGTGGGTCTGGGCGTGCAGGAAGATTTCTTCCATGCCCTTGGCCCGGGCGGCTTCTTCCGCGGCTACCAGCAGGGAGCTGCCGACACCATTGTTGCGCTGCTCGGAGAGGACGCACAGTCGGCTGATCTGGCCGCTGGGAAGAAGGCGAATACAGCCGACCGGATTCTGCTCCCGGTCCAGGGCCAGAAAATGGATGGCCTTGTCATCTTCGCCATCCCACTCCAGTTCTTCGGGGACGTGTTGTTCGTTGATGAAGACCTTCTGGCGAAGGGCTCGCAGGGCGGTGTCGTTTTCGTCCCAGCGGGTCTCGATAATGCTGATAGCCATAGGGGTCTCGTTATAGTTGGGCGAAGTAGCCCTGTTCAATCCAGTCATGTAGCAATTCACTCCCGGCTGGCTGCAGTACGGCATCCAGCGCTTCACGGGTATAGCAGCGCTGGCGGGCCAGCAGCTGTACCAGTGGTCGTTGTTGTTCTGTCAGTGAGTAGGGCTCACCGTTTAGCCAGGCAATGTTGCCCTGCAAAATCAGGCGCACACTACCATGGCGGACCAGGGCGATCGAAGGATCGCGCTGGCGAATATGGGCATCATCGACGGCAAATTCAAGTCCATCCAGCCGGGGAGTGGACAGCCAGCGATAAACTGCCCGCTCTATCGCCGCCGGGTTGAGCAGGTCCAGGGCGCCGCGAACCAGTTGCTGCCGGTCTGCATCGGCCAGTACCGCCGGATCCTTGGGCACCTGCCGGTCCGCGTCCGTAAACAGCTCGCTGTCCGCATCGGCCAGGCATTCGCCGGCGATTTCCGCCATCAGCATCTGGTAATCCGGGGCCCGGAAACCCACCGACCAGGTGATGCAGTCGCTGTCTTCGGCGACACCATGGTGGGCCACGCCAGGGGGCAGGTAGAGCACATCGCCAGGGTTTGCCACGAACTCTTCGCGCACCGGCATGTCGGCCACCAGCTTCAGGTCAGGGTGTGGCAATTTCGGCGTTTTTTCGTCGCAGACATCACCGATCTGCCAGCGGCGGCTGCCGGCGGCCTGGATCAGGAAAACATCATAGCGGTCGAAATGGGGGCCGACGCTGCCACCCTTGGCGGCATAGCTCATCATGATGTCTTCCAGCCGCCAGTTGGGCAGGAAGGCAAAGCTGTCCAGCAGCAGGGAAACATCGGTCAGATAATGGTCCACGGACTGCACCAGCAAGGTCCAGTCCCGCTCGCCCACCTCGGCAAACACGGTTTCCTCGAATGGCCCCTGTTTGAGCTCCCAGTTGCTGCCAGCAGTGCCGCGAATAATGCGGGCTTCCACATTCTCTTCAAGCGCCAGCCCGGCCAGGGTGTCCGCGTCAGGTTCATCCAGGCCGCTGGCAGCGCCGGGCATGAACAGTGGCTTTTTCTGCCAGTAATCACGCAAAAACGCTGCCGGGGTGAGCGGCAGCGTGAAGGTGGGCAGGCCCGGAGCGTCGCTCATCAGATATTACGCGCTTGCTGGGCCGCGTTGCCGATGTAGCTGGCCGGGGTCATGGCCAGCAGGATTTCCTTGGCTTCATCCGGGATCGCCAGATCATTGATGAAGGCAGTCAGGGTGTCCTGGTTGATGCCATCCTTGCCACGGGTCAGCGCCTTGAGCTTTTCGTAGGGTTTCTCGATACCGTAGCGACGCATGACCGTCTGGATCGGCTCTGCCAGTACTTCCCAGGCCGCGTCCAGGTCGTCGTTAAGACGTGCCGGGTTCACTTCCAGCTTGCTGATGCCTTTGAGACTGGCTTCGAAAGCAATCAGGCTGTGCGCCAGGCCCACGCCCACGTTACGCAGCACGGTGGAGTCGGTCAGGTCGCGCTGCCAGCGGGACATCGGCAGTTTGGCGGCCAGGTGATCCATGATGGCGTTGGCCAGGCCCAGGTTGCCTTCGGAGTTTTCGAAGTCGATCGGGTTGACCTTGTGCGGCATGGTGGAGGAACCCACTTCGCCTTCCACGGTTTTCTGCTTGAAGTAGCCCAGGGAGATGTAGCCCCACACGTCCCGGTCGAAGTCGAGCAGGATGGTGTTGAAGCGCATCAAGGCGTGGAAGTACTCGGCCACGCAGTCGTGGGGTTCGATCTGGGTGGTATAGGGGTTGAAGGTCAATCCCAGGCCTTCCACGAAGCGGCGGGCAAAGGCTTCCCCTGTCTCTTATACACATCTCCGAGCCCACGAGACCGAGGCTGATCTCGT
>OJIS01000347.1_pt1 | contig 15927 bp, 9 predicted proteins | sample 1595671 | NCBI WGS metagenome assembly OJIS01 (sample SAMN05416814, study PRJEB24817) | seawater metagenome | isolation source: Sea water | place: Canada:Atlantic | collected 2013-07 | reverse complement strand
CTACACAGAGTAGATCGTCGGCAGCGTCAGATGTGTATAAGAGACAGGGTCCAGATTGTCGAAAGCCCGTTGAATGCCTGTTTCGTGCGCCCGACAGCGCCCGTTTTTCACTTCAGCACAGACAGATGATGACGACCGGTTGCGCCACAGCGAATGTGTGTTGGCGCGCCGAAAGAGTTTGTCCTTCATGACTGCTCCAGTCCCCCAACGCGAATTGTCCGTTTGACTTGCCTAGTTCCATGGTAAAGTTCATTTATTTTGTGATGTATGTGTTACTAGTTAGCAAGTGCCGGTGACGGTGGTGGCGCAAGCACCGTGCGTTGGGCGAACGCATGAACTGACGCGTGCGTTCATGGCAGGGACAACAAGAAGATACCGCAACTTGCGTCACTGCAACAACAACTCCCCGGCAACGAAACGCAGAGTCTGTTGCGCATTCCCATTGTTCTGCGCAGCGTCAGCCGGCTGTTCGGTGGTGGCATCATCATCTGCAACAACTGGCACAACTGGCTGATTCAATTGCAGACGTGCGTCAACAACGAAGTCCTGCGAGCTGGTGGGGAATTTTCCGGACTTTACGGCCGTCGACAGCTCTTTGGGAATCATGCTGTACGCCGCAATGCTACTGAGCCGAGTCTTTTTGCGATCTGTGGGGTTGGTCAAAGGCCTGCTCATGCATGCACGTGGAACAAAGGAACAAATAACGCATACATACATACATACGTACGTACGTACGTACATACACACATTCGACTCAATACGTCCCCCCCACAGTAATAATGAATGAAATGTCTGTCAAAGTTCCAATCAGTACAACAACAGCAACAACATCGCGCGGGTGATTGCATCAGCAGCAAAACAATCGATCGCGCACTCGGTTTGTGGTGAATACGTATGCAAGGCCAACGTACCCTGACCACTCCGTGTCGCAGCTCTCGCCCAAAAAAAAGCAAGCCTCGGCTTTCGACAGTGCGCGGAAAACCAGCGGCGACTGCTCGTTCACTAGGATTGCCATTGCTCCGCCGAGTAACCTATCGTCGATGATGGCCGTGTCAACAGTACTACCGCCTCCCTCCGGCACCGGCACAGGTTTTTGTGCTGTTCGCACCTCGGCGCCCTCGCCGGTGTTGCCTTCTACACCCGTGGAGCCACGGCCGTCGTTGTCGTTGTCGTCGTCGTCGTCGTCGCCAATGCTGGAATGATGACGGTGGTGGTCCAAAGAGCCCTCAACCGCCGTGTCTCTGTCAGTTGCTTTCGAAACTGGGGAAAGCCGGCAGCTGACTTGGGGCCTCCACACGAAGACGTACTGGTAGCTGTGGTACTCAACCAGGTCGGGAAAGCTCGCCAGCAGTTCGTCTTTCGTCGCAGCGGCAAACTCCGCAGCCCGAGTGGCGCATCCATAAATTTGCCGAACTAGGTGTGACAGCGCGCGGCGTCGCAAGAAATTGCACGTCCACCAAGGCTGCGAAACGATTTGCTCCAACTGCGATGGCGCGGCCACCCGTGACGAGCGCTGATGGTTGTCCCATGATGGCTCACTCCCGTCGTGTTCGTTCTCACTCTTGGCACTATGGCGGGCAGGCGAGCCACTCTGCGCCGCGGCCGATTGGCGCTGACTTTCCGCCAACGACGCGAGGTGGTTCCAGCGGTTGGAGCGTGACACAGCAGCGTCGTGAGCCGAGTTTGTCCGCAGCCGCGACGAGTAGCTCAGAAAGGGGGACGCGTCAGCGTCAGCCGAATTGCAGCCCCGACAATAGATGACGAAAGTGGTCGACGCCGACCAAGAACACGGAACGCGGACATTCACAAGGTGCGAGAAACCACCGTTCAGCGTTGTTGCCCCTAGGGCCCTGGCGCTGATTATATACTTCACTGAGGGCGTCGCTGCCGCCACATCCAGAATACGGTTCACAAGCTCAGTTCCAAAACAAGTGGAGCACATGTAAATGTGGGTTGTGGACCCGAAGTGCGGCAGCGCAGCAAAGTCCATTACGCTGAAGCGAATCGGGGAGTGCCACACGCTCTCCTGCATCGCTTGAATGCGTTCCGCGCACTCCACGGACTTCGCGTATCGGTGCTCCACAATTTCAATGCCCCACGATAGCGATACGTTCCAAGTCAGTGCCGTGTACACCGTGAACTTGCCGACGCCACTTCCAAGGTCCAACACAACACTTGTTGGATCCAACGGCAGCACCTCAAATACCTTCTGAATCCCCTCAACCAGTACTTCACCGTACGTGTACTCACGACTCATACCGCGACCCCCGTACCCTGTAGTATTTGCCCAAACCACGTCCATCAGTTGTTGAGCCTCGGTGTGGTTCAGCCAAGCGGGCGCAACGTCGTTGCTGTGGTTGACGCGTTCTCGCGGCTGCCCTTGTTGGTCACCACTGGAGGGGCTCGCAAAGCCAAAAACGTCATTCGACGGCACTGCAGAGTGGATGAAATACCGGTCCGTCAAAGTCGAAACGGGCGATTGCACGGCGTAGCAGTGTCGGTCATAGCGCACGCATGGCTGTACCGGTGCACAGACGTTGTCTTGAATGAACTCCATCACACTGTCTTGGGCATGGACTTGCATCGGCTCCTGTCCGGTTGCCAGAGCAGTGGTGAACAGCACGCTCACCAACAACAACACAGAACCCCAGCTCGACATGGTTCCAACACTCAACAACACGTCCACGTGTCGTTGCCCATACACTACTGGGCGGTGACAGCACCGCCGTGCTAGGTGGATTCGTTCGTTACATCATGTTGCTTGCAGCTTGGCGTGGTATCTGTAGGTTGCAATTCGAACGACTTTGTTTGTCCTTGAAAATTAATATGCATGTGCGGGACATGCATTCCGGTAGCGTAACGATGGTGCTGTTGCTGGTGAATGTGACGAGTGTTGATGATTGATGTGTGTGTCCCACACACTGAACAATAGACCACGACCCCAAAACTAAGACACTGATTGACTGCCGATCACGAACATACATGCAGCGAAGAGTGCGCGTACCGGTCGTGGAGCAGCTCGTCATCGTGTGTGTGCTGGCAAAACAGGAAGGCCCAAACAGAAAACAGAAAGAAAACTCGAAAACTCGTAAAGTGCCATCGCACTTTCCAAACAAACAACAACATTGTCAGCTGAACATTGTGCAGTGCGTGCGAGTCGCGATGACGCCGCTCTTCGCACCCGGCTCGCCGTGGATACCGAGGCCGAGTTCATAGCTGTTGGCCGCGGCCAGGCGCGCATTCAGGGGCGTGGCCCGGAATGCTGCACACTGACAGCGACACGCCCATGCTCTTGACGTTATCGGCGACTGATTGCGCGCATGCCGTGACAAATCTGTGCAACAATGCGGCCACGAAAACGACGTACAATGCAACCACAAAAAAAGAGACGGCGCCGCAAAATGACGATCGTTGACATTGATTGTCAGTGAAGATGAGTCACTGTGTTATTGTGGGTGTCGTCGGACTGTTCTTTGCCGTTGTCACGGGCGTGGAACTTCCAGGAACCTGCGCCAACGACGCAACATGCGCAGAGACATTGCGACCCATATTGCCTGATACGTGCTCTTGGTCGCCAACGGTAAGACTGTCGAAAAGTTCGCAGCGGCGGCATCCTCATGGGTTGTGCTGGGTATCCCAGGAAAAGAGATATGTTTATCTAAATATTGCCAAAGTGGCGTCAACCTCGCTAAAGCGGCTGACGTCCGGCCCCTCTGGCGGCCGCGCGCTCCAGAGCAAGTGCGACATTGCCAGCGATGGCACGATCACATCCTTTAGACCCTCGCTCGGGCGTGGTGAGTACGGAGAAGCTGTGAATGCCACGGGCTTTTTCGTGTTTGGGTTCGTGCGTGATCCGGTTCGGCGTTTTCTGTCAGGGTTCCACACCGTCGCCAAACGTGGCGCAGCCGGCGGTGCGTACGGAGACTCCAAGCGCATGCCATTCGTGCGCGTGGTACACGACGAACACGCGCAGATGGAAGCCTTCTTCCACGACGTTGCCAAAAACTCAGGGCCATGGGAGGAACACACTGCGCCCCAAACTCACTACCTTTCGCACCCACAATCGCGCACACCCGTGAAAATGGATTTTGTCGGGCGGGTTGAACAGCTTGAGGATGGTTGGCGGCAAATCGAGAACTCGATTGGCTTGTCTTCCGTGCCCAGTTTACCACGTCGCAACGCTGCCGAAAGATCGACGGTCGTGCCAAACCCTGTGTCGTTGGAGGAGCTCCAAAATGACGATGACATGCTGCTTAAGGTTTGTAGGCTGTACGCCCAAGACTTTTCCTGTCTCAATTACTCGCTCCCACGAGTGTGCTTGGAAACAACGGACCGATGAAAACAGAAAAGTAAAAAATAACAATAACAACACCGTGGTACGTACGATGGTACGTACTCGAGTACTCCGAGTGCTCGTAGTGCTTGTACCCGAGTACCAAAGAGTGCAACACGGACATCCACTACCAAGCGCGAGGCCACACAAGAATGTCCGTGTTCATACTGCTTCCACTTCCTCTCTGTAGGCCTCGAGGGGCTTCATTAACATGTCTACCCACTGGTGCAACTCCTCCTCCGACGCAGCCATGCAGGTGATGGACTTCGGGTACGCGTGGACCGTGAAAGGATACCCTGTCTGCCAAACGTGCGACAATCCACCGTCCAGCACCACAATCAGCGCACTGGAGCCTGCGCGTGTTCCATTGTGCAAAACAAATTTCCAGACACTGCACACACTGTGACCTTCGCTCAGCAGGAAAAATGGACACCGACCTGCTTCTTCATCTTGCTCTGACTCTTCTGCAGCGCAACATTTGCTGACTCCGGAGTGACATAGAACATATTCAACTGCACACAAACAGACACACGTGAGTCCTTCTTAAAAGGCACACTGCTTGTTCAGGTGATTGATCCACAGCACACGAGCACACGTAGATACACACCTGAATTACACCCTTTGGCTCGGCCCCCTGGTTGTACCTGCGACACATGGAATACCATCGCATTCAGTTGGTCAGATGCCAAAACGAATCCAACAACTCCACGCAAAGAAACGTCTACGTACGCCTTCTCTGATTCGTAGTACGACAGCGCGTCATCTTCCAACACAAAGTACCGAGTTTTCCAATTCTCGCGGCCACCAAGTGAACCACCCAACTTAGGAAGGTTCCCCGCTAGCAGTGGTGCTTCCGCCGGTCGGACGAGCAGCTGCACGTTGATAAAACTGTCAGGACATAGTGCAGACAACACAACACTAGATCACGTGGGGGTTCCAATGAAACAGGACCACGGCATACGCATCCAGCCCTGCCACATCATCGTAACGGACCCGGCGTCACCGTTGTCTTCAAGAGTTCCACCACGCAAGGGAAGTTGTAGTTTCTGCTTGACTTGGCCCAACAACGACTGAAGCGTGATCGACACTGCGCCCAACACAACACTCCCGTTATGGACAACCGAGATCACCAAATTACTGGACGCGCTGACGTTCGACTTCATTCCAATAGTGAAGTGACTCATCCACTTTGGGTTGACGCTGGAAAACTTGTCTGTTTTGTACACTTCGTCTCCACATCGGACGGCGGCAAAAATGTCGGGGTCTTTGTAATCCGGTGTGTACATGCCCTCCCCGTCCAGGAGGGCGCACGAAACCACACATTTTTGCATGCCGTGATGACGAATGCAGCTCGTCCCAGTGGCGATGCAAAATGTAGAACACAGAACGATAGGTTGACCAAACAAACAAAATTGAAGAAAAAGGGTCCAAGGGTTACGTACTACAACATAAACTTGCTCCAAAAGTATCGAGTACCAATGGTAGTGGTGCGGCGTGAACACCGTCCACCCTTGCGCGACGACGACACCAGCCAGCACGACGACACCAGCAAGCACGACGACGCGCCGACTGCACGACGCGATTATTTTTACCGGTGGATAGTGTTTCGAATTATGGTACAAAATCATGATATTTTGATTCATTGTTCTGTACTAATAACTACACTAGACGGTTTGTTGCCACCACGCAGCTTTGTTGAAACACTAATCTGTAAGTTTGTCGTCTGAGTTATTAAATTCTCTGTCACACTGACCACAAAGTATGTTGTTCGTATAATTTCAGCACTGTGCCGGCGGTTTCCCTGTCAGGGGTTGGCGGACCCGTCGACCGATGCAATCCTTTAAAAACTCTAATTTATTCCTTTAAAATCTATCAAAAGAAGCATAATTTGCGAATTATTTCTTTTCATATGGTCATAAAATGTGCTATGCGTTCGTTTTTCGTACTCATCTTATTTTCCATCCCCCACTGTATTCATGTTATTTAAACCCCATTACCTTTTCGTCAAACCCCCACTGCGTCATAAATCGCTTTTCCAGGTTTGTTTTCGGGTCAACGGCTTCGCCTGTTCGAGTTTTGTGTTGGTGCACCACCACCATCATCTTTGTGACGACTGCCACCACCCATCATCTTTGTGACCACTGGCTTGGCGTGTTCGTTCGGTTCATTCAGCGACATCATGTCATCCGTGGATGACGACGTGCATTGGTGGCGCGTGGGTCCGCTGTGCGTCGACGATTGTCCCTTTTCACCATCGAAACGCATTCGTGCAAGCACGAAAGGCAAGATCGCGCATTGCACGTTGTGGTTGGGAAATCTCGTTTGCAACATCAAACGCTGGCTGCGTGTTGGGCTTTGGTGGTTGGCTGGGTGGCTCGAGCGTGCCGACGTACGAGTGACGAACCAGCAGTCAGCGTCGTCATTCCATCACTGACTTGCACAACTGCTCACTGAAGGGAGGACTGAACTCGGAGTTAGCACCGAATTCTACGGTGAGACATTCGTTGCAGTGATATGCCATAGCTCAATTGAAAGCATGGCTGGCGCAAACGGATTTGCCGATTTTTCTATGTCTATTTTCTGTTTTCTATTTTTCGGTACATTATTTATTGGTCCAGTCATAACAGGGAACTTGCTGCATCAAACCTGTAATCGACAAACATTGGTGTGAGATGCTTCGATCTTGTGTGCTTGACTTCTGAATCTGGGAGTTCCCAGTTGGTCGGCCTGTACAGGCGTCACACTTGCAAGCTGCAACCAACGCAGTGGCAAGAAATGTGGTCGTGACCAAACAACATGGTACGGCAGGAAACGATGTTGACAGCATTGCGTTCCGTCTTTGTGGCCTTGTGTGGCGCAGCGTTCATCAACGCATTCGTGACTGCCCAAGAACGCCGACTTGCTCTGATTACGTGTCCTGTTGGGCAGTACATAGCGTTCAACGAATCATGCGCCCCCAGCTGGGCGTACACCAACGCAGCTGTAGCCAACGCAAACGGAACAACGATGATTCCGCCTGCGACTACCATCGATCCAAGCCTGGTGCGTACGTGTATGGTCGTCCGTTGCGCGATATGTGTCGTTATCGGTGTGTCGTTATCGGTGTTGTTTTGCTGCGTGGCTCACTCTGTTCTGCCGTGCATTGGCGTATTCACAGAACCCCCTTGACGAGTCGCACCCGAGCAGCAACTACTCAATGTGCGTCGACTGCCCACGCGGGCAGTACTGTCCAGCATTGAACACCCAAATCCCGCTTAACTGCACACCTGGCACGTTTGCGGCGGACATGGGTTCCAGTGCCTGTGAGCAGTGCCCCAACGGGAGGTACAGCGGTGTCGAGGCCCCTGTGACCGCTTGTGCGGACTGTCCTGCTGGTTACCTCTGCAACACCACTGCTGTCACCGGAGCGTGCGCTGCGACGACCTTTGCAGCCGCACCCGGCAGCACGCAGTGCACGGAGTGCGCCGCCGGCTTCTTTACCAACACGTCTGCAAACACGGCGTGCACGGTGTGCTACGCTGGTCACGAGTGTACCAGCGGGTCCATCACCAAGTGTACCCAAGGCCACTACCAGGCGGAGCAAGGTCAAAGCGAGTGCTTGTCGTGCTCGCCGGGTTACTTTTGTCCGTCGAACGGCATGACTGCTCCCGCCGCATGCAGCGCCGGAGAGTACTCGGGTGCGAGCAGCACGGTCTGTCTGAACTGCACGGCTGGCTACGCGTGTGCGCGCGCGTACGATGACCCCGTTGAATGCGAAAGCGGTACCTACAGCGAGGCCCTTGCGACCGAGTGCACGAAGTGCGACCCAGGCTTGTATGCCGCTGGAGCCGGACTGACAAACTGCACCGAGTGCCCGGGAGGCTTCTACTGCCCGAGCACCCGTTCGGGCCCTCTGCCATGTGCAAACCACACTACGTCTGCCCCCGGCTCGGTGATATGCGAAGCTTGCGCTGCCGGCTTTTACCAGGATCCGAACGACGAAACACAGTGCGCGACATGCGCCCCAGGGTACGCCTGCACCAGCGACACAATCCAGGAGTGTCCAGCTGGCACATCTGCGGCCAGCGGCGCGTCTGTCTGCTCCGCTTGCACCGAGGGTCGCTACGCCGAACTGCCAGGGTACTCGGCGTGCATCGACTGCCCGCCCGGCTACCAGTGCTCCGATCCGACCAACCCTACCAACTGCGAGGACGGGTACTACAGCAACTCGTTCTCGAGTGTGGAGTGCGAGCCGTGCCCTGCCGGCCTGTACTGCCCAAACGGGGCGCACGCTGTGCCGTGCCTCCTGGGGACGTACTCGGCCATCGGCAACGCCAGCTGCCTGCCCTGCCCCACACGCTTCACATGCCCGTCACCAGCGGAACTGCCCCTCGCGTGCCCATCAGGGCAGTACTCTGCGGCCGGCGACTGGGCTTGCCACGAGTGTCCGCAGGGTTTTGAGTGCGACCTTGAGTCGGACAGTTCTCCGTCGGTGTGCCCATCTGGGACATTTTCTGGCGCGGGTTTGACGAATTGCACTCCTTGTGTGGACGGGCACGCCTGCCCGGTGACGTCAGGCGGCACGATGGTCGCGTGTGTGCCGGGTTTTTACGCCGACCCGTCGTCCTCCGAGTGCGTCGGTTGCCCGGTGAACTACTACTGCCCAGTGGCCACATCAGCTCCAATTTTGTGCCCCGAAGGAATGTACAGCTATGGGCAGTCCACAACGTGCCTACCGTGTCCGGCGGGGTACCAGTGCGAGCAGACGGCAGACAACATCACTATGACAGTGTGTGCCGGGGGGTACTTCAGCTTCCTTGGCGACGCTGAATGCGACAGTTGTGGGGTTGGCAACTACTGCCCGGAAGGCAGCCCAGTGCCGGTGCCCTGCCCTGGTGGGCGGTATCAGAACAACCCTCGCCGCACTCAATGCCGAGATTGCCCGGCTGGTTCAGAATGCCCAGGTGGTGGGAACAATCATGTCAGTTGTGATTCTGGCGAGTACTCGCTGCAGAGGCAAAGCAGTTGCACGAAGTGTCCAGCGGGTCACGAGTGCCCGGACACTGATTCGGAGCCGTTGGAGTGCGTCGCGGGTACTTTCTCAACCGGGTCACAGACCGTGTGCACCGGGTGCGACACAGGCCACTACTGTCCGGACATTTACTCCAACACCATGCTGCCGTGCCCGTGGGGGAAGTACCAACCCGACACCGACGCGCACGCGTGCGCGCTGTGTCCGATCGATTACAGTTGCGAGGCAGACTCTGCCACCTCTTGTGCATCTGGCACCCACTCGTACAAGGGAGCAATGGATTGCTTCCCTTGTCCTGCGGGCTTGATGTGTGGTGGACCATACCAAGAGGACCAAGAACCGTGTGCGCCTGGGTATGTGTCGGCCGAGGGGCAGGATGCCTGCGATCTGTGTGCTGCCGGGGGATACAGTCTTGCAGGGCTGTCCGAATGCCTGCAGTGCGATGCAGGATTCTTCAGCCAGTCCGGTGCGAGCGAGTGCCGAGAGTGTCCAGCGGGGTACGCGTGCACCGCCGCGCAAACTGATGAACCTGACATGTGTGGCTTCGGGCACTTCAGCCGCGCCGGGGCGAGTGAGTGCTCAGAGTGCTTGCCGGGGTCTTTTTGCCCACCCGGGTCCACATCGGACAGCCCGCGTGGCCAAACCGTGGACTGTGAGATCGGCTATTACTGCGACAACTCTGTTGTTGCAGTCCCTCAGTGGGCGCACGCTGCTACGCCAGCCTTTGACACCCTCACGTCAGCCGAACCAACACCGTGTCCCGTTGGCTCGTACGGTGTGTATGCCGGAGCCCACAACGAATCCATTGGGTGCCACCCCTGCCCAGCCGGGAAGTTCTGCCCTGGGCATGTGCTGGCAGACGGTGGTTTCACGTTGAAGACCGCGCTGACGTGCCCGCGCGGCTTCTACTGCCCCGCTGGTTCTGAGCTTCCCACACCGTGTCCGACGAGATCGTACGCCTTCATGGAAGGTGCGCGCAACGCTTCCCAGTGTATGCTGTGCCCTCAAGGGTACTACTGCGTTGTTGACGAGGACTACGACTCAGGCCAGCACGTTTACAGCATGATCCCCCGTCGTGGTGGCCAGGGCACGTACTACCCACAAGGCCGCAATGGGTTCCCGTGTCCAGCAGGCACGTACTCCGGTGGTGAGGTGAACGACGCCGCGGGAGTCCCGTACAACGACACCGGGAGCGTCCGCGAGACGGCCATGCTCGTGTCTCAGAGGCAGTGTCTGAACTGCACTGCGGGCCACTACTGTCCCGAGGAGTCCCATGTGCCGACTGCGTGTCCTGCTGGAAAGTACCAGCCGTTCATGGGCGCGCACAACTATTCTAACTGCCTCCCCTGTGCTCCGGGCTACGCCTGCCCGGAGACCGGCAGCACTGCTGCCAGGAGCGTGGTGTGCTCTCCTGGACACTACTGTCCCGCGGGCACTATCAACCCGGACGACCACCCCTGTCCAGCGGGCAAGTACTCGGATTCGATCACGCTGTTTCACGAGGGCTTCCGCCTGCTCGAGTCCGACGGTGACTGCAAACTATGCCCGCCGTTTTTCGCTTGCGCGGAGGGAACTGGCGGCCTTCCCATTGACTACACGGTTGGTCTTCCTGTGGGATTTGACGATGCCAACTGGGGGCTGCGCAGTGGCAAAGAAATGGTTCCGTGTGCCGCCGGTTATTATTGCCCTCCAGGGACAACGAATGAGACGGAATTCGCTTGCCCAGCCGGAACGTACTCGGACAGCACCCACATTCGGGACGCTGCCGAGTGCCAAGTGTGTCCCGCTGGTTCGTACTGTGACTCGGCGTTCACTTCTGCAGACATTGTCGACTGCCCGGATGGTTATGCCTGCCCAGAGGGCACAAGCTCGGGGACGGTGGAGTCTTGTCCGGCTGGAACGTACAACGACCCAAACGATGATCCGTTGATGACGGTGGATGATTGCCTGAATTGCACAACCGGCCACTATTGCGCCTCGGAAGCGATGATTACGACTGACTTGGTGCCTTGCGCAGCGGGAACTCACCAGAACGTCACCGGGACCACGGCGTGCAAAACGTGTGAAGCTGGCTGGTACTGCCCTGGTACTGGCAATGTCAACGCCACCATGTGTGGTCCAGGTAATTTTTCGGACGCTGGGGCCTCGGAGTGTAAAACGTGCAACGCCGGATACTACTGCGAGAGCAACACGGAGACCGTGCACACGATGCTGGCGCGCCCGTGTGCTGCCGGGACGTACTGCCCGAACGGCACCATTCACGAGCCAGATCGGCTCACAGACTCTTGTCCGATTGGGTACTACTGCCCAGAGGCAGCTAGTATGCCCGTGGCTTGTCCAGCAGGCACTTGGGGCAATCACACCGGCTTGGGGCACGTGGACGACTGCACCACGTGCTTCCCAGGCACATACTGCCCAGGAACGGACACGCACCCGCTCCAGTGCCAGGCAGGCTGCTTTTGTCCCGAGGGTTCAAGCGTTGCTTGCCAGTTTCAGTGCCCGGCGGGGATGTACCGGCCAAATGAGGGTGGCCGATACCTGAGCGACGCTTGCAGCGTGTGCCCCGCAGGGTCGTACTGCCCCGCAGCGGGCCTGACGGCTGTGGTTCCTTGCCCTAACGCATCGTACTGCCCACGTGGAGCCGTTCACCCGGAGGAGTGCCCCGCCGGAAAATACCAAAACACCACGTCACACAAGCGCGTTGATGACTGCATCGACTGTGACCCCGGTTACTACTGCCGGGCACACAGCGACCTCCCAACGGCCATGTGTCAAAAGGGCTTCTTCTGCACATCGGGTGCCGACAGCATCTCGCCCGCTCGCAACGAGTCCGGCGGTGGTATTTGTCCACGCGGGCACTACTGCCCCGAGGGCACTGCCACCCCCTTATCGTGTCCTGCGGGCACCTACAACGATGCGGAAGGAGCTTACAACGTGTCATTCTGTTCTCCGTGTCCCCCAGGGATGTTCTGCATGAGCACGAGCAACCAAGAGCCTGACGATGTGTGCCACGAAGGCTACTACTGTGCGACGGAAAGTCTTGCGGACACCCCGCGCAACGCCACCACCCCACCGGGCGCGATATCGCTCGCCGGCGCGTGGAACTACACGCTTTGTCCGCCGGGAAAGTACAACGATGAATACGCGCAATCTGCCTGCAAAAGCTGTCCCGCAACAACCTACTGCCCAGACTTCGGAATGACATGGCCACTGGCGTGCCCCCAAGGTTACTACTGCGGGATCAACTCAACCGAGGATGTGCCGGCTTGTCCAAGAGGCACTTACGGCGCTTCTGAGTCCCTGGAGGTGGAAGCCAACTGCACAACATGCCCTGCAGGGTCGTATTGTGCCAACCCTGGCCTCAGCAATGTGTCGGGTGACTGCAACGCGGGCTTCTTTTGCCCAGCGGGATCTGTTGATGCATACGGTCGCGATGCGTTGTGTCCTGATCACGTTGAGGAGCGCAGCAACCCCTGCCCACGCGGTTTTTACTGCCCTGTGGGGTCATCGGAGGGCACGCCGTGCCCGGTCGGGTCATACTCCAACATCACGCGCGCTGAGTCCAGCGACGACTGCACGTTGTGCGACGTGGGATACTACTGTGATGCAGAGAACATCACAGCGCCAACAGGTGAGTGCTATGGAGGCTACTACTGCCTGCGAAACGTGTCGTCGCCCACGCCCACCTCAGGAGTAGTGGGCGAGGCTGGTACGCTGCAAGTCGGTGGCGACATCTGCCCAGCAGGTTCCTACTGCCCGAATGGCACGTTCTCTCCCATTCCCTGCCCGGAAGGCACGTATTCGAATACGACAGGGCTGTCCACAAGCGACGTTTGCACACTGTGTGCCGAGGGTCTGTTTTGCGACGAAGGTAGTCCTGGGGTGGACTGCCCGGAGGGTCACTACTGTCCAGAGGGTACTAACAGCTCGGTTCCCAAATGTCCGATGGGCACGTACCTGCCATACGAAGGTGCCTCAAACGCGTCAGAGTGTCTGGATTGCCCAGGTGGCAGATATTGTCCTCCCGGCACCGGTGCCGACCCACCAATTTGTGTCGAAGGTTTCTATTGCACGACCGGCGTCCTCACGGATGCGCCAGATCTCGATTATTTGGCAGCTGCTGTGCCTGCTGTGACTGCAGAGTACGGACTGGGCACTGGTGGGGTATGCCCTGAGGGAACGTACTGCCCAGCCAATTCAACGGTTCCAGTTCCCTGTCCAAATGGCACATTTGGCAACACAACATTCGGAACGAGTGTCGACGATTGCACAGCCTGCGAACCCGGCATGTATTGCAACGACACCGGCTTGATCAGTCCAGCCGGTCCTTGTGAAGCAGGCTATGTGTGTCCGGAAGGGTCCGTGAACTCAACGTCAGTCCCAGCTCCGGCAGGGTACTTTTCGAATGCTGGTGCCCATGTTACGACACCGTGTCCACCGGGAACCTACAACAATGAGACGGCCGTGGCTAATGCCTGCTTCACGTGCCCAGAGCGATTTTACTGTCCGAGCAGTGCCACAGTGGACCCATCGCCGTGTCCGGCAGGATATTTCTGCCCTACTGGGACCAACAGCAGTACGCAGGCGTGTCCTCCTGGGACGTTCTCGAACGCGACTGGACTGGCCAACGCTTCAGAGTGCACCAACTGCACGGAAGGGTTCTACTGCCCAGGCAACGATGGAGCAACTGCCGTCGCCGGTCCGTGCGAAGCCGGTTACACTTCCGCCGAACGCAGTGTGGACAAGTTCGGTCACTCACCTACCTCATTAGCGACGGACTGTGATGACGACGGCGACGATAGCGGTGATGGACGGGACCTTGAAGCGTACGAATGTGCGGCCGGTCGTTTTTGTCCAGAGGGTGGAGAAGGTCTGCCTTGTCCTAATGGGACGTACTCATCTCGTACAGGCCTCCGCTATGTGTCCGAATGTACGCTCTGCGATCCTGGAATGTACTGCAATGAAACGGGGCTGATCGCTCCTTCAGGTGACTGCGCAGCTGGGTTCCAGTGCACGCGTGGCACAGTTTCCGCAACACCGGAGGGGCCGTTGCTGAGCGTCACAGATGCGAACGATGGCTCGGATGTGTGCTCCGACGACGGGTTCGGTGTATGCGTCCAGCCATGGCTTGCTGATCCTGGTGCCAGCGAAAGTTCTGTCACAGCGGACCAGTGGCAGGCAGCCTGTGCAGTGCAGTTACTCGGTCTAGATCCCGCTGTTGATCAATCAGCTGCCTGCCACTGCGCGTGCGCGGCCGACCTCCAAATGCTCGAAGTGTGGGTTGGCGGCGCGCCTTGCCCGACTGGATCGTACTGCCCTAGTGGCACACGCGAGCCAGTTCCATGCCCGTCCGGGACGTTCGGCGGTTCGGAAGGTCTCCCGGCTGCCAGTAACTGCACGAACTGCACTGCCGGCTACTACTGTGATAGAGTCGGCCATACCGCTACGGATCTCCTCGTGAATGAGTGCCCACCTGGACACTACTGCCCCGCAGGGTCCGCGGTGCCAGTCCCGTGTGCGCCTGGGTCGTACAATCCCAGCACCGGAAGCAACACCTCTGATGACTGCATTGCCTGCGACGGCGGCCAGTACTGCATTGGTGGTGAGGCTACGCCGACAGGAAACTGCTCTGCCGGATTCTTCTGCGTGTCCGGAGCGGCGAAGTCCACTCCGTCGGACAGTGTTACCGGGGATGTGTGCTACGAGGGATGGCAATGTCCTGAAGGCACCAGTGTTCCGTTTCCGTGTGAATCTGGCTTCTACTGTTTCGATGCGTTTGCCGCACTCCCAGATGAGAAATTCCCCTGTGCTGCTGGCCACTACTGCGCCAATGGCTCCTTCACGCCCACACCATGGGACGTCGACCTGGAAGGCGCGTTTGGCTTTCATGTCGGCGATGTGTGTCCTGCTGGCAGTTACTGCGACGTGCAATCGTCGATGCCCTCACAATGTCCTGAGGGCACATTCACCGCCATTGAAGGGACGCCAAGCGAAGCGGCGTGCACGGAGTGCACACCGGGATTTGTGTGCAATGACACCGGGCTCACTTTGCCAACGGAGCCGTGTCCAGCTGGCAGTTACTGTCCTGGTGGAGCTGCTTCGTCCGCAGATGCGATTTCGTGCGAAGCGGGACACCGGTGCACTGGTGGCGACGAAGAGCCCGAACCATGTCCCGGTGGTGCGTACACGACCTCTCAGGGCTTGTCGGAATGCAGTCTCTGCCCAGTTGGCAAGCAGTGCCCGGCTGACGTTGGTGGTACCACAACCCCACACAATTGTCAAGCCGGCTCGTATTGTCCTGGCAACGTCAGCAATCCCCGTCGGTACGTGTGCCCGGCCGGCACGTTCTCATCCTCGACCACGGACGCACAGTCATCGAGCGATTGCATTCCGTGCGACGATGGTGCTTTCTGCGATCAGCCAGGGTCCATCCACGCATCTGCTGGCGGGGAGTGTCCAGCTGGCTACTTCTGCCCGAACGGAACTTCTTCGCCGTTCGCGATGCCGTGTCCTGTGGGCAAGTACAGTTCCACCGGCTGTCTCTTATACACATCTGACGCTGCCGACGATCTACTCTGTGTAG
>OJIS01000346.1_pt1 | contig 15993 bp, 2 predicted proteins | sample 1595671 | NCBI WGS metagenome assembly OJIS01 (sample SAMN05416814, study PRJEB24817) | seawater metagenome | isolation source: Sea water | place: Canada:Atlantic | collected 2013-07 | reverse complement strand
CCGGGACCCCCACCGCCACCGCCGCCAGCACCAGCACCAGCGCCACCAGCGCCACCAGCACCAGCACCAGCACCGCCACCTGGACCCGCACCAGCACCACCAGCACCTGCACCCACACCCCCACCCAATCCTGCACCAGCTCCACCCGGCGGCGCCTGTCCAAACGCATTCGGAGACAACAACAACGCTGCCGCAACCAAGCAACGTGTGAGCGCCTTCATGGTGCTTACTGTCAAATCATGCGGTTGCCACGACCAGCTCTTCGTGGTGGTGGTGTTGGACTCTCATTCCTGCAAGTCGCGCGTGCCCATGACAACTACCAAAAGAGTCACGCGAAGAAAGCGTTGTCGCCAAAAATGCCCAGTGACGCAACTCCATGTCGGCGCAATCGAAAGAACTCCACAGTTTCGGCAATGAACACACTTCACCTGCTTGGGCGTGTTTTTCGTAAAAACACAAATCGTGCTACGCTCATGGGTGACGAGAGGCGCATGCATGGATGGATGATGGACGGATGGATGGCATGCATGCAGACGTCCGTCGTTGTGACAAGCAAGCAAGCCGACCACTGACTGAGAGAACATGCATGCATGACATACATACATACATCGGATACGAATGCGTGATAAACATTACAATCAGGTGCATGCGCGCAACTTTTATTCACAGCGGTAAGTGTGTTGTGCCGCGGACCGGTAAAAAAATGTTGTGCAATTTACCGTTCTTTCAATGAAGTCTGAAGGTCGATCCACCCCGGTAGAACAGGTAACTCAGCTAAAAATTTCACAATTCATCCGTAAACGTTCAAAACCTTCCGAGGTAACGAGTTTACAAATAACCGATATTGCACTGTTTAGACCAAAATAAAAACAATAGTATTTGAATAATGTTTTTACGACCTTATTGAAAATTGTTTCGAATCTAAACTGATAAAATTAAAACAGTAGTGCACGTTCCACGTACAACCCTTTTTGTTGAACGTTATACGTGTAATCACGTGCTACGCTGTGTGTACAAGTAAGTACAAAAAGTGGATAATGTATGATTTTATATACACATAATACTCGCTGCAGCACGGTCGGTCGTTTCGCGATCCATTCCTTGTTTGTCGCAAACTTCCTTCCTTGGCGTTCTTTCCGTGCGTGCGTTCTGTCATCGTTCTTGCTACCGGTACTAGTACTAGTACCGGCAGCTTGTTTTTACTGCTTTGTCTTGAGCGATTCGTTCGTTCGTTTGTTGGTTCGTTCGGGAGGGTGTTCGTTGGTTGTTTTGCGCTCGTTTGTCCGGTCTCCGACCTGTACTGCAGCTACTGGTGGGCGTGTGAGGCCGAAAAGCTGTTCGCACCATTCTGCAGAGAGAGGCACGGTATCAGGAAAGGAAAACTGAGCAACCCTCTGCGCTGTGTGTGACTGCCTTACGCCTGCCTACCTCACTCCCACCCAATTGCCTTGCCTTTTTGGTTGCGGTTTTGTTCTTTGTTTTGTTTTTGTGTTCCTCGCGCGTCCTTGCTTGCGTCCTTGTTTCGTGCGTGGTGCGTCGTGCGTGGTGCGTGCGTCGTGTCTTCGCGATTTGCGTGCACGGCCTGCCTGCCTGTGCTGAGAGCACGAAGCGCGTGCGTGGGCTTGTGTTTACTGCTGGCTGGCTGGCGGAAACGACCCAGTTCGTTTTGTCGACGCCATCCACCAAATCCACATTGTGGTTGGGTGGCAACTTTTTCTTTTTCGTCTGTGCCGGGTTGGTGTGTTGGGAACCGTCAGCACCCTTCGCTTTTTTGAGTCGTTCGCCTCGCGCCTGGCGTGGCTGTGACTGCTGGCGTCGGCAACATGGCCGACAAGCGGATTGTGCAAACGATCTCGCAGCTGTGCTCGCTGCCAGAAGAAGGGGTGTCTGCGAAGTTGGACGGCGAAAGTAGTCTCGAAAAATTCTGTGAGGATGAAGAATGCCAAGCACTGTACGTGCAGTGTGTTGGTAGTGCTGACGACCTTGTCCTCCATGTGTCGAACGCTCCACCGGAGTCGAAGGAGCAAGAGGCAGTTGGTGTGCAATTTGTGAAGATGAAGGAGGAGGAGCTAACGGCGGAGAATTTCACGCAACTTGTGATGGTAACGTCGACCTCTGGCTCAACGTCGTCGCTGCAGTCGCTGTACCAGACGCTGCGCAACCTGTACGCGCCAGTGATTCTCAAATCGCAGGCGTGGACGGACAAGCTCGATCGCGACACGCAGACAGGCATCACCGAGCTGGAGGCGCTCCTCGGGCAGGTTATGCACCGCGGCAGTGTCAGACCCAGTGTGGAGGCCCTGCACTCCCCTGCTGCTCTGGCTACCATTCAGACTCCAATCGACGAGATCTCCGTTTGGCACGCCCTGCAAGCAGCCCCCAACCTGTCGGAGTGTGCGGTCAAATTTTACGACGCATTCGCGCCGCTCCTGCCGTCCCTGCAGCGACTGAACAAGTTGCGCTTGGTCGAGGTGTACGACTTGCTCGGCCCCATCATCGGCTCACTGCACACGGTGTGGACCGCGAAACTGTCTTCCAGCGAAGTGTACCCGCAGGAACGCATGGTGAACACCTTCAACATCTTCGCCGAGAGCATCAACCGATACTTGTACCACCGCCTCGACAACGTCAACCCGTGGACTGGACCTTTCAGCGAGATCCGCGCCCTGCTCAAGGAGGCCACCAACATTTGCGCGGACTTTGCCAAGAAAGCCAAGGCGCTGACGTCTTGCAAAGAGTGGACCAACGGCCGGCACAAGTGGGAGGGTAAGCCGTTCAACCTGAAGGCCCTGAACCCCATCCGCTCACGCTTACGCGACGTGCTGCTGTGTCGGTCTATTTGGGAGGAAGTGCACCGCACGCTGAGCCCACAGGACCTGGCGGAGTTCGCGAACTTCGACCCCTTCGTCGCCTTCGCGCACATGCACCCCTTTCAGAGCAACACCGCAGTGCGCGGGCAGTGGAAAGACGCCATGGAGACGTTCGAGATGAAGATCAAGGCCCCGGTCTCCAAGGTAAACAAGGTACTTCGGCCGGCGCTGTCAGGCGTGCGTGACGTGCAGAAGTCGGTCCAGTACGTGCTCAAGGTGCGCAACGTGCTACGCCGCAAGGACGTGCAGGCGGACCTCGGCGTTGAGCGCGCCAAGTTCGTGGATGCCGTCGCGGGTCACGCCCGGCAGCTGAACTCCAGGTTTGACGCCATCCCCAAAGCCCCTGAAGGCACTCTTCGTCTGGTGAGCCGCCAGCTCGCGGCTGGGCTCCGCGTGGCGGCGGACGCTATGCTGTGCACGTCTTGCCTGTCCAATCTCTTTGCCGACTGCGAGAAGATGGATGAGGTGTGCGACGACCTGCAGGAGGTGGTGCGCAAGGTCAAGTCCGAGCACGCTGACGTCGTCAAGCAGTGGGTCACCGACTTGGAGCAAGTGCTGAACGGGGATATGGCGTGGCAGCTGCAGGGCAGGATCGCCGTGCTGGCGATCAGCGAAGGCGGTGTGTTCAGCTGCACGACGTCCACGCTCTGCCGCGCTTTCCTGCGCGAGGTACGCTTCCTGCTCGACAACGGCTTCGACGTCGGCAAGCAGATCGCTTCGGCGGCGGCGGAGGCGCAGGAGTTCGCCAACAAGGCCGTTGCAATGGGCAAGGTGACCAACTTGTTCAACCTCACGCTGCGGCAGGCGCTGCCAACCCAGCGGCCCATGCTGCTGGCCTCCATCGAGAAGTTGCGCAACATCATCCTGGGTGCCGACAATCAGTCCGGGCGCAGGGAAATGAAGTGGAAGTCTCCGCAGGCCTTCCAGGACTTTGCCGACCGCGTACGCAAGGGTGTTGAGCAGCTTTCGCTCGAGAACCGCCGCCTGCGCAAGCTGCACCGCGACGTGGGAATGCGCATCGTGCGCCTGATGAACATCCCGCTGCTGAAGGACCGCGAGACATGGAAGGCCGAGTGGAGCGCGCTGGACACGCTCGTGTCCACGGAGACGCGCTCGTACCAAAAGGAGCGCCTTGCGAAGTGGCGCCTGCACTGGGACCACCAGATGTTCAAGGCGCTGCAAGCCGCCTACCAGATGGGGCTGGAGTCGCTGGACGAGAACTCCACCGTCATCGAGTGCGAGCTGGTATTCGCGCAGCGCCAGCTGCAGTTTCGGCCGCCGCTGGAGGAGCTGCGCCAGCACTACTACAAGGAAATGCGCAAGTTCATCGGCGTGCCAAACTCGTTCCAGGGCTTCGGGAACCAGAGTCTGTACCGACGCATGTCCGCCATGAACGGGCCAGCGCTGCGTCAGGTGTACCGCAAGGCGGACTACCTGTTCCAGAACCTCGTCGCGCTGCGCGACCGGCTGAAGAACTGGACAGCGCTAGGTTCGCTCAAGAGCATCGATGACTTCGTGGCGGAGCGCGTGACGACGGTGCAGCAGTGGGATGTCAACTTCAAAATGGTCAAGAAGCGCCGCAAGGACGCGCAGACCAAGCTGCAGGACGTGTACACAAACGACTGCTTCAAGGTGAACGCGCTGCCATTCAAGAGCGCGGTGGACGACCAAATGCACGCGCTGCAGGACGCGCTTGTGATTTCTCTCAAGGCGTCGCTGTTGCGGGAGCTGAACGAAATCGAGGACTTCCTGGACAACTCGATGGAGATGCTGCTGGCCCAGCCGAACTCTATCGAGGAGATCGGCAACGCCAAGCAGGAGTGGCTGAACATTGCCAAGTTCAAGGGCGAAATGAAGGTTCTGCACAAGCGCTGCGAAGAGAAGCGCAAGCTGCTGCTCAGCGTTGCCGATGGCTCCATCGACATCGAAGACGTCCGCCAGCGCCTTGCCTCGCTGCCGGACCGCATGGACACCTTCAACGTCGCCATGAAGTCGTTCGACGACATGGTGTCGGCCCAGAAAGACAAGCTGAAGGACAAGGTGGTGTCCAGCATCGCCGACTGCGAGAACAAGATCGCTGCGCTGTCCGATCAGTGGGACGCCAAGAAGCCGCAGGAACCGGAGGAGTGGACGCGCGAAAACGTCGAAGCCGTCTTCGAAGAGCTGAAGGGCTGGAACGAACAACTGGAGGAGGTGGAAGCCCTCGCCGAGTCGCTGCGCGCCAACTGCAAGCACTTCGACATGGACACGCCGGAGTTCGCCGAGCTAGACGCGGTCCGGGGCAAGATCGCCGTCAGCCAGAAAAAGTGGAACGTGCTGGGCAAGTACAACGCGGCACTCGACGTGCACGGGCAGGAGGACTGGATTTCCTTCCGAGGGTCGCTGTACCTACTCAACGACTTCGTGGTGGAGTGGACGAAGAAGCTCAAGAAGGAGGAGCCGTCGGACATCACTAAGTACATCGACGGCCAACTCAAGCTGCTGGCCGACTCGGTTCCCGTGCTCAAGAATTGCAAGGGCGACATTCCGTTCACGGACACTCACTGGAGCGAGCTGTTCCGCCGGTTGGGTATCGCCAAGTCGGTGCGCGTGGACACATTGACGGCGGGTCACTTCTTCACGGTGCTGCACAACGTCGTTGTCAACGACAAGTTCTGCCGTGACCTCACCGCCCGCGCCACCGGCGAAGTCCGCCTCGAGGAGGCCATGGCCGAGTTGCGCGACTGGTGCATGACACAGGAGTTCACGCTCATCGAGCACGTGGAGTTGGGACGTTTGACGATGCTGGTGACGGATTGGAAGGATCTGTTCACGGTATTGGGCGACAACCAGTCCCTGCTGTCGTCGCTAAAGGAAAGCGCGTACTTCAAGCCGTTTGCCGCGGAGGCGGGGCAGTTCGAGAAGAATTTCGAGAACCTCAACGACTGGCTCAACATGATGATCCAGATCCAGCGCAAGTGGCTATACCTGGAGCCTATCTTCATGCGTGGTGCGCTCCCACAGGAGCAGGCGCGGTTCCGCCGCGTCGACGACGAGTTCACCGACGTCCAAAAGAAGATCGCCGATGATCCGCATGTCATCAACCTCTGCGATGAAGAGTTGCACGTCGACCTCGGTGAGCGGTTGGGTATGTGCCTCGATCAACTGAACCGCTGCCAGAAGGCGCTGTCGGACTATCTGGAGCAGAAGCGTGGCATGATGCCCAGATTCTACTTCATTGGCGACGACGACTTGCTGGAAATTCTTGGTCAGGCGCAGAACCCGGAAATCATCCAGCAGCACCTCAAGAAGTTGTTCCAAGGCGTTCAGCGCGTTGGTTTCAACGAGCAGCAAACCGCCATTCGCTCCATTCTCTCGTCCGCCAAAGAAGAGGTGGTGCTTGAGGAGGCTGTGCAGTTGTCAGACCAAGTGGAGCTGTGGTTGACTGAGGTCGTGAACCAGATGAAGCACTCCTTGAAGGTGTCCACCGAGAACTGCCTGGCGGAGGAGGACCCGTCGAAGGACGACTACTGCTCGCAAGTCCTGTGCCTCACGGAGCAGGTGCACTTCACGCAGCGTTGCGAAACGCACATGAAGAACGGCACGCTCAAGCCATACCTCGACGTGTTGCGCGGCACGCTGAAGATCTATACGCAGATGGACCTGGTTGGCACTCCCCTGCTGCGCAAAAAGGTGATGTCCCTACTCATTGATCTCATGCACCTCATCGACGTCGTGGACCTGCTGATCCGAGAGCGCACGTCCGACCTCGACGACTGGATGTGGACGAAACAGCTGCGCTTCTACAAGAACCCGGACGGTTTCGTCGTGGTACGAATGGTCGACGCGGAACTCAACTACACCTACGAGTACCAGGGCAACGCTGGCAAGTTGGTGCACACGCCTTTGACGGACAAGTGCTACCTGACGTTGACCCAAGGTATGCACCAGGGCTATGGTGGGAACCCGTACGGGCCTGCCGGTACAGGCAAGACGGAGTCTGTCAAGATGCTCGGCGCGACGCTCGGCCGCCAAGTTCTCGTGTTCAACTGCGACGAGGGCATCGACTTCAAGTCCATGGGCCGCATCATCATGGGTCTCGTGCGGTGTGGCGCATGGGGCTGCTTCGATGAATTCAACCGATTGAAGGAGGATCAGCTGTCGGCGGTGTCGCAGCAGATTCAGGTGGTGCAGGACGCGATCAAGTTCAAGAAGCCGGAGTGCATGCTGATGGGGCTGAAGATCAACGTGGACTTCAACTCAGCCATTTTCGTGACGATGAACCCGGCCGGCAAGAAGTACGGAGGTCGTTCGAAACTGCCGGACAACTTGAAGACGCTGTTCCGCCCGGTAGCGATGTCCCGCCCGGACAACGACCTGATTGCGGAAGTCATGCTGTACGCCGAGGGCTTCCAGGCAGCAAAGAAGCTGTCCACCAAGGTGGTGTCGGTGTTCAGCTTGTCGAAGGAGCTGTTGAGCCCGCAGCAGCACTACGATTGGGGTCTGCGTGGCCTCAAGGCTATTTTGGTGACCGGTGGCAAGTTGATCGTTGCGCGCAAGGCTGCTGGCCAGGAGGTGAACGACGTGGTCGAAGCCGACCTGTTGGTGAAGGCGTTGCGCGTCAACACCCTGTCCAAGCTCACGTTTGACGACGCGAAGCGGTTTGTCGGCCTGTGCAAGGACGTGTTCCCTGAGGTGGACGCGCAGGACATCGAGATCCCCATCCTGCAAAAGGCCATCGAAGAGGTGATGGAGTCCAAGGAGTTCAACCTGATCTTTGACGAGTTCCAGATGAAGCGCATGCTGCAGTTGAAGGAGTCGCTGGAGCAACGGATGGGTTGCGTGATTGTCGGCCCTTCCGGGTGTGGCAAAACAGTGGTGTGGAAGGTGCTTTCGGCGGCTCTGCGCAAGACGGGTAAAAAGCTGAAGACACACGTCATGAACCCCAAGGCGATGCCGAGGCAGCAGTTGCTGGGTTTCATGGACCTCGACACCCGTGAGTGGAACGACGGCGTGCTCACGCAGGCGTCCAAGGCGGTGGTCAAGGAGGAATCGGACGTGACGTCATGGATTGTCTGCGACGGTGACGTCGACCCTGAGTGGATTGAGTCACTCAACTCCGTGCTGGACGACAACCATTTGCTCACGCTGCCGTCTGGCGAGCGCATCAACTTTGGTCCGAACGTCAACTTCATTTTCGAGACGCACGATCTGCAGTTCGCGTCGCCGGCCACGATTTCCCGGTGCGGAATGATCTTCTTGAGCGAAAAGGACGTGGACGTCAAGAAGAACGTCGCGAAGTGGGTGGAAGACCAGCCGGAGGAGATGCAAGGCAAAGTGTCGGAGTGGATCGACAAGCTCTTGTACCAGGCCTTGGACTGGGTGCTGGAGCGCAACGCGTTCATCGTGGACACGACGATGGTGGGTACCGTGATGGGCGCATTGTCGAAGATCAAGGGCTGCAGTTGCAAAGCCGACTTTGTTGTCGGCCTCATCAACGGCATGGGGGCCAACCTGTCGATGCAGGACCGGGAGGAGCTCGGCAAAGCCGTGTGCAAGTGGGCCGGTGTGCCGAGTGGGGTGTCGGGCGACATTCTGGACACCGTCGTGGTGGACGGCGAATACGAGACGCTGGGAATGAAGCCAGCGGAAAACATCAAGGATCGCCAAGCCATTGACAAGGGCGTTGCTGTGGAGACGGTGTCGTTCCAGCGGTCGACGCGGCTGGTGCAGGAGTGGTACCACCGCAGCGAGCCGTTCATTCTTGTTGGCCCGGAGGGTTGCGGCAAGTCGATGGTTCTCACAAACCTGTTCGCGGCTGACGCGAAGACAAGCGTGACGACACTGAACTGCAACTCCCAGACGACGGCCGACAACGTCATTCAGAAGCTGGAGGAAGCCTGTACCCTCACGTCCGCTCAGGATGGGCGCGTCTACAAACCCAAGTCGGGCGACAAGCTGGTGCTCTACCTCAAAAATATCAACCTGCCGAAACCCGACATGTACAACTCATGCATGCTCATCGACTTTCTGCAGCAGCTTCTGACGTTCCAGGGCTACTACAACGCCAACCTGGAGTTCCTGAAGGTGGAAAACGTCCACATCATCTGCTCGATGAACCCGCCGACGACGGTGGGCCGCAACCCCATTTCCACACGGTTCACGGCCATTGTGCGAATTGCCTACATCGACTACCCTACCAAGGAGGAACTGCAGGAGATCTACTCCGCCTACGCGTCGGCCGCGCTGAACTCGGCTACCCTGGCAGACGACGACTTCTACCAGCCCGCGAGCCAGAAGAAGCTGGCCAGGGCCATGGTGGAGATCTATACGAAATTCAAGACCAACTTCTCCATCAACGAACACCGGCACTACTTGCTCACGCCCCGCGAGCTCACGCGGTGGATCAAAGGGTTGTTGGGCTACGACCTCAGCTCTGAGGACCTGCTGGACGTCTTCTGCTACGAGGCCCAGCGCTTGATCGGCGACCGCCTCGTGGACCAAGCCTCCAAGACCAAGTTCCAGGGCATTTTCACCAAGATCATTCGTGGGATTTGGCCCGACTACAATGTGGCGGAGACCGTACTGTATTCCACGTTCCGCCCGCAGAACGACGACGACGACGACGACGACGACGACGTGGAGACCAAGGAAGGGAAAGAGGGCGGCGGCGGCGGCGAAGGCAAGGAGGGTGACGAGGAGGACGAGGATGCCGCGGACAACGTCAAATCTCTGCGCAAGATTTCCCCGGAGGAGTTCCTGAAGCTGGCCAAGCGCGGCTTGATCGTGTACGAGCGCGAGATCAAGGAGCTCAACATCCACCTGTTCCAGGAAATTCTGGAGCACATGACGCAGGTGGACCGCATCCTCGCCAAGCCCGGAGGCTCCATTCTGGTGGCTGGCCGTGCGGGTGTGGGTCGCCAAACCGCCACGGCAGTGGTCGCCAACATGCACAACATGGCGTTCATGTCGCCGGAGGTGACGCGGGACTACACACGTAAGAAGTTCTTTGGCACTCTCAAGCGGTGCTACGAGGAGGCCGCACTGGGCGAGAAGGAAGTCGTGCTGTTCATTGAGGATTTCCACATGGAGTTTGACTTTGTGCTGGAGTGCGTGAACTCCATTCTGTCGTCCGGCGACGTGCCGGGCCTGTACCCGTCGGAAGAGCTTGCACCGCTGATGGACGGCATCAAGGAGCGCATGGACGAAACTGGTGCCTTCGGCATTGCCCCGTACGACTTCTTCATCAAGCGGGTGGTGCAGCGCCTGCACGTGGTTCTCAGCATGGACCCCACCAACGAGCTGTTCAACAAGCGTTGCCAGTCCAACCCGGCCCTATTCAACGTGTGCAACATCATTTGGATGGGTTCCTGGCGCAAGCAGTCCATGATGGAGGTGCCGCCGCTTCTGCTGCCCGTGTTGATTGGCGAAGAAGACGAAAATGGCCTGACACCGCTGGCGGTCGAGATGCACCAGTCGTGCTGCACGCTCGGCAAGGAGAGCTCGGTCTTTGACGACACTGCACTCACTGCAACGCCGCGCAACTTTGTGTCGTTCTTGATGATGCACAAAAAGCTGTACAACGAAAAGAAGGACGACCTCATCAACAACGCCAGCCGCATGGAGGGTGGTTTGAGTAAGTTGCAAGAGGCAGCCGTCACGGTGGACGAATTGACGACCAACGCTATCGCCAAGCGAAAGGTGCTTGCCGAGAAGCAGAAACTCGCAGATGAAGCCATGACGAATATCACGGCGGCTCTGGAGGGGGCTAACGACCGGCGGATGGACGTGGAAGAGCTGACCAAGCAAATTGCCGAGAAGACGGAGGTGTTGACGGTGCAGAAGGTTGAAATCGAGAAGGAGCTGTCCGAAGTGAAGCCCTTGTTAGAGGAGGCCGCGAAGGCCGTGAGTGGTGTGAGTTCCAAGGACCTGGGCGAGATTAAATCGCTCAAGACACCGCCCGAGCCCATTCGGGACGTGTTGTCGGCGGTGCTCACGCTGCTCGGCATCCAGGACACCTCGTGGAACAGCATGAAGGTGTTCCTGGGCAAGCGTGGTGTCATCGACAGCATCATCAACTTCGACGCGCACACGGTGAACAAGAAGACACGGAATAAAACCGCCAAGATCTTGAAGAGCAAGGCGCGCTCTTTCGAGCCAAAAGTGATTTTCAAAGTTTCTCGCTCCGCTGCGCCCCTGGCTGCGTGGGTGTCCGCCACCGTGCGCTTCTCCACTGTGCTGGAACACGTGGAGCCGCTAACGCAGAAGCTGAACGAGGCCACCGCGTTTTTGTCGGAGTCGCAGAGCAAGCTCGACGCCAACCAGGCGGAGCTCGACGTGATTGACGAGAAGGTCGCCAAGCTCAAGGACGAGTTCGCCGCGCTGACGGCGGAGGCCGAGCAGTTGCGCGTGGATCTGGAGAAGACCGAGGTCACCCTGAACAAGGCACAGAACCTCCTGGGCAAGCTCGACGGCGAGCGCACTCGATGGGAGGTGACGGCCGCCGACCTTCGCGACGCCGTCAAGACGCTGCCGGTCAAGATCCTCATGGCGGCCGCGTACACAACTTACTTGGGAAAGTCCTCCGAGGACGTGCGTGCGCGGGCGGTGGACATCTGGCGAGGGTACTGCAAGGTGAAGAGCTTCAACTACCGCGAAATGCTGAGCACAGAGAGCGAGCTACTGGAGTTCAAAGCGCGCGGGCTGCCGTCGGACATCCTGAGCATGGAGAACTCGCTCATTATTCTGAATTCGGAGTCCCGCTGCCCCTTCATCATCGACCCTGCTTCCAGCGCAACCACATGGCTCACCAACCAGCTTGCGCTGGACGACGCCCGCCCGTTGGAGGTGGTGCCGGCAGCCGACCCGCGATTCCAGAACAAGACAGAGCTGGCCGTGCGATTCGGCAAGACGCTCGTGATTCTGGAGGTGGATTCGGTGGAACCAATGCTGGTCCCGCTCGTGAAGCGCGACTTCTCCAACCAAGGCTCCCGGCGTGTGGTGCAGATCGGCGACAAACAGGTCGACTTCAACATGCAGTTCCGCATGTACCTGGTGACGCGGAACCCGAGACCGCACTTGCCGCCCGACACCAAGGCGATCATCTCCGAGGTGAACTTCTCGGTCACCCGCGCTGGCCTGGAGGGTCAGCTGCTCGGCGTGACACTGCAGAACGAGAAGCCCGAGCTCGAGAAGCAGAAGTCGGAGATGCTTCAGAAGGAAGAGGAGTGCAAAGTGCAAATCAGTGCGCTGGAGTCGAAGCTGCTCAGTGCGCTGGCGATGTCCGAAGGCAACCTGTTGGAGAACCAAGAACTGATCGACACTTTGACCGAGACCAAGGTCAAGGCCCAAGAGATCAAGGTGGCGCTCGAAGCGGCGCAAGAGTCTTCCGTGGAACTGGACAAGCAGCGAATGGTGTACCAGCCGTTTTCCGCGGACGCCACACAAATGTATTTCTTGGTGCAGAAGATGATCGCGGCAAACCACATGTACCAGTTTTCGTTGGCTGCCTTCCTCACGTTGTTCCGGCGCACGCTGAAGCACGACTACGACTGCGACGACGTCGACGAGCGCATTCGCATGTTCACACCGGATCTGGAGAAGCGTGTGCTGTTCTACGTCGGCCGGGGGCTGTATAAGGCCGACCGTCTGATGTGGGCCGTGCACTTGGTGCACGGCATGCACCCGCAGCTCTTCGACAAGGGCGAGTGGTCGGTGATGATGGGCGACGTGATCGACACGGACGCCGACGGCGGTGAACCGTACGGGTTCCCAGAGTGGGGCACGGAGGACCGCCACTCGGCGTTCCGCATTTTGACCGAGGCGTGCCCGCAGTGCGTGGAAAACCTCAAGCTGGACGACGACGCCTGGCAAGAGTTCGCGCAGGAGTCCGAGTGCGAAAACCACTTCCCCCCCTCGGTGCTGCAGGGCGCGTCAGACGTGCAGCAGTTGCTGGCGGTCATGACGTTCCGCCCCGACCGCATGCTGTCCGCACTGAACCGATTCTGCTGCAGCGTACTCAAATTGCCGGCCATCTCTCCGGCGGCGGTGAACCTGAACACGATTTTCGAGCACGAGACGTCGGCGATGCTACCCGTGCTGATGCTCACCACCACGGGAATGGACCCCTCGAAGGACATTCTCGAGTTGGCCACGGGGTCGGTCGGTTCCGAAAAGTACAACGAGCTTGCCATGGGCGGCGGGCAACAAGAGCTGGCGACGAAAATGCTGGGCGAGGCCATGAAAAACGGCACGTGGCTCTGCTTGAAGAACCTGCACCTTGTCGTGGCGTGGCTACCGCAGTTGGAGAAGGCACTGAGCAGCACCACGCCACACCCCGACTTTCGGCTCTGGCTCACAACCGAGGCACACGTGCGTTTCCCGGCCATCCTTCTGCAGCAGTCCTTCAAGATGACGTTCGAGTCACCGCCCGGCATCAAGAAGAACCTGCAAAATACGTACACTGGTTGGAAGCCAGAGTACATTTCGGCTGGCAGTAAGGACCGCGCGCGCCTACTGTTCCTGCTGGCGTACTTCCACGCCATCATCCAGGAGCGGAGGAACTATATCCCGCAGGGTTGGACGGAGGCGTACGAGTTTTCGCCCGCTGACTTGCGTGTGGCGGCGAACGTGGTGGAGGCCAGCCTGGGGCCGGACGCCGTCGCCGCCGGGCTCAAGCTCCAGTGGGACCTGTTCCACGGCATGCTCGAAAACGCGCTGTATGGCGGCCGCATTTCCAACCAGAACGACATGCGTGTACTGCGCGCGTACGAGGCGCAGTACTTCAACGACGCCAAAATGGGTCCTGGCGCTGACTTATTCAAGGGCAGCGGCGGCATGCCGGATTCAGCGTCGCACGGCGACTACTGGGACTTCATCGAGGAGCTGCCCGACACCGATGGGCCCGACTCGTTCGGGCTGCCGCGGAACATCGAGCGCGCGTCGCAGAAGACCAAGTCCGAGATCATTCTCAAGCAGCTCAAGAGCTTAGAGGCGTCCAGCGGCGGCGGCGGCGGCGGCTTCGACCGCACGCTGTGGAAAGCGCTGCTGGGTCCGTCGCTGGAGTCATGGGCGCGCCTTAGCAAGAACCCAGCCGCGCTGGACTCAACCGTGGGCAAGCCGTTGCCGGACGACGCGACGCCCGTGCAGTTGTTCGTGGAAATGGAGTACGTTTGTTGTAGCAAGAACATTGTCACCGCGGCGAGCCGTGCGCAGTCCCTGGCGTGCCTTGGTCTCGCAACATGAGATGATGCCCCAGGTTTGTGTATTGACGCTATTTCTGTGCTGCCCCTTGTCATTTGCCGCATGTGTAGGTACGCCAACGTTGTCAAGCTCGTTGCCTTGGTTGATGCCGACGTGAAGGCAATCAGCGACGTCGTTTACGACGGCGCCTTGGTGACTCCTGCGGTCCTGAAAAACGCTGGAACAATGATGACCGGTTGGGTGCCAAGCAAGTGGGAGCGGCAGTGGGAGGGCCCAGAAGCACCCCTGCCGTGGCTGCAAGCCCTGTTGAAACGCAAGATTGCGCTCAAAGAATGGCGCGCCAAATGCGTTCAGCCAGGCGTTATTCTGTCCAAGGTGTGTGTGAGCAGCATGTGTTGTCGTCGTCGGCGTTGTTGCTGTTGTTGTTTTTTGTCGATGTTGTTGTCGATGTTGTTGTCGTCGTCGTTGTCGTCATCGTTGTGTTGTCAGTGTTGTTATCGTCAACGTGTTGCATCATCAACTCACATTTGGTTTGCATCTTGATGCCTACTTCCTGGCCGGCCACTCTCTCTGCAGCCGATCGATTTGGGCAACTTGCTGCACCCCGGCACATTCCTGAACGGTGTGCGGCAACAAACGGCCCGGCAAACCGGTGTCGCACTGGATGCCCTGAAGCAAATCAGTTGCTGGGACCGCCGTGCCATGCCTTCGGAGGCGAAAGTCGTGGTCGAGGTGACTGGGCTACTTCTGCAGGTGTGTTGTTGCTCGTGGCACTTGCGCATGTGCATCCGTCCATCCGTCCATCCACCGCGGTGCTCCCCGTCGTGCTCGATTTGCCAACCCACGATGTCCTGGCATTCCGTGTTTTCCCGCTGCAACAACAGGGTTGCGTGTTTGGATCGGACGGCAAGTTGACAGAGGCCGCTGCAGACGAGCTGGAGATGGTGAAGGTTGACAACTGTTTCATCGCATTCGTTCCGCCGGATGTTCCTGGCTGTTACCCGGAAGGGCAATACACCCTCACACCTGTGTACTACAACACGACCCGCGAACGTTTGCTTACGTCTGTGTGCGTGCCCATTACGAGCGACGAGCAGAAGTGGGTGCGTCTAGGTGCCGCCCTTTTCATCAAGGAGCTGTAGATGTTCGGTACGTACGTGTGCGTACGTACGACTGAGCGACCGTTGCAATGAACGCCGTGTCTGCATCATAATAGGTTACAAACAAATAGTTTTTTGTTTCGGCATTCTGGCGACGACAGTGCGTACGTACATTGCAGTTGTACTTCCTTGCAACGCAACAACAACAACACAACGCTCCACCTTCCCTTCGCGTGATGCAGCCCTTGTTTGGAGTTACAACGTCCAGTACTTAAATTTTGTAGTGCAAGTACGTACGTACACTCGAGTAAGTGCGTACGTGTACGTAATACGTACAGAGTGGACGTTAAAAATCGTCAAAGTCGACTACTTCCTTTTTCTCCTTTTTGGCCTGCACACGGCATCATTAAAAATTCGTTGACCGGCAAGCAGCGCAACGGGGCAGCGGCATGTGAATAACCAAGCGTCAGAGTCGCATCATCGTGCGTAGTCCACGTCACGGATGCAATGCATGCATGTATGCACGCACGCAATAGACAACGAACGCTCTCGCTACACTCCCAACTATTGGACACCTACTGCATCGAAATCCCGTCGACCACGTTTCTGCTGCGAACCCAAGCCGGTGCCCGTGCCTCTGCCAATGCCAATGCCGCGGCCTGCTCGCCCCATACCAAAACCAAATCCATTGCCACGACCGCGGCCACCAACACCACGGCCAACACCACGGCCAACACCACGGCCAAACCCGAACCCAAACCCAAACCCTCGACCACGACCACGACCACGACCACGACCAACGCCACGGCCACGGCCGACAAGCAGTGCTGGCTGTGTTGTCA
>OJIS01000343.1_pt1 | contig 16067 bp, 10 predicted proteins | sample 1595671 | NCBI WGS metagenome assembly OJIS01 (sample SAMN05416814, study PRJEB24817) | seawater metagenome | isolation source: Sea water | place: Canada:Atlantic | collected 2013-07 | reverse complement strand
CGAGATCAGCCTCGGTCTCGTGGGCTCGGAGATGTGTATAAGAGACAGGAACCGGCACCGATCATGACGCCGGAGCGAACGATGGGGTGACGGTTTCCGGAAGTTTTTCCGGTTCCGCCCAAGGTGACTTCGTGGAGAATGGAAACATTGTCTTCCACGATAGAGGTCTCACCAATGACGACACTGGTGGCGTGGTCGAGGAAGATTCCGCAACCCAGGCGGGCCGCCGGGTGAATGTCGACGCCAAAAACCTCTGAGGCCAAGCTTTGAAAGTAGTAGGCAAGATCATGACGACTATTTTTCCACATTTGGTGGCTGAGGCGATAGGTCGCAATGGCGAGAAATCCTTTATAGTAGAGCAGCGGCTGCATTAGGGAGTGGCAGGCGGGGTCACGTTCGTTGATGGCGATGAGGTCGGAGGCCATACTCGAAACGAGCTCGGGGTGGTCGATCAAGATCTCTTGCAAGAGGGGCAATAGTTCATCCCGGGTCATGTCCTCGCGAGCAAGCTTTCGGGAAAGCCGGGCGGCAACAGAGCAGGCCAGGGATTCGCGTGAGGTGAAGATGTCCTCCATGAGTAAGGCCAGGCGATGCTCCGAATCGATCACCTTTTCGGCCGCGCTAAGAATTGCCCGCCACACGCTTTCAAGGTGCGGCTTGCCCTGGGCGCACAAGAGGCTGGTCTCGGCGCTGGCATTTTCGGTGACGGTATGATTTCCTTTCATCAGTGAGGATTTCGCAGAAGTTGGATTACGCAAGTCGTGCCATGGTTTATTTGGCGAGAAAGCACGACGGCCATTCGGTCGTTCGGGCTGACGTTATTGCAGAAGGCGAGGGGATACCACCCAGTTTTTTGGCCCAAATTCTTCATGAGTTGAAGCGCACGGGGCTCGTGACCAGTCGACGAGGAAAAACCGGAGGCTGGAAGCTCTCGCTGGCGCCCGCTGACATTAACCTCCTGACCGTGGTCGAAGCTCTCGAGCCCGAAGCGCTGGGACAGCTTCCGGTTGCTACCGGCGAGTCGGGCGTCGCAGTGAGCCGGTTGTGGGAGGAAGTTCGCGAAAGTAGTCGTCAAATCCTGGCCGCAAATAGCCTTGAGAAGCTCGCGGCTAGCGCGGAGCCCATGTTTTACATCTAGAAAGCGAGGCATCTCGGGTCTTATGCGATCTCCTCGACAAGATCGGGGTAGGCTGCTTTGGCGGCATCATGACTCAGCTTGTAAACTTCTGCACTCGTCGCCATTTTCAGAGCATCTGCCGCGATTTTTTGGCACTCTCCAAAGTCCAATGAGAGCAGGGCTTTTCTGACACCTGCAAGTTCGCGGGGACCAACGGAAAGTTCGTCGACGCCAAGACCAACCAGTAAGGGGGTTAGGCTCAAATCTGCGGCCATTTCGCCACAAACCCCGGTCCAAATTCCCGCTCGTTTCGCGGCATCAGTGGTCATTTTGATCATTCTTATCACCGAGGGATGGCTTGCACGGTAAAGCTTGGCCACCCGGTTGTTGATGCGGTCGACAGCCAAGGTGTATTGTATAAGATCATTTGTCCCGATGGAGAAAAAATCAACTTCTTTGGCGATCTCATCAGCGACGAGAACCGCAGAAGGGATCTCGATCATGGCGCCCACTTGTAGCTCGGTATCGAAGGCTGTTCCATCTTCGGTGAGCTCCGCCATGCATTCCTTGACCAACGCCTGGCATTGGCGGATTTCGGTCACACCAGAGATGAAGGGAAACATCATCCCCACCTTGCCATGAGCGCTTGCTCGCAAAATCGACCGGAGTTGTTTCTTAAAGTTAGCGGGGCGGTCGAGAGAGACCCGGATCCCACGCCAACCGAGAAAGGGGTTTGGCTCAGGTGCGGTAAGAGGTTCGGCGGAGAGTTTATCGCCTCCCGAGTCCAGGGTGCGGATGATGGCGAGGTGAGGACTCGTTCTCCGGGCCAGCTCGCTGTAGGTGGCAGTCTGGTCCTCCTCGCTTGGAACGCGGTCCGTTTCCAATAAGAAAAATTCGGTCCGAAAAAGTCCGACGCCCTCCGCTCGGTTTTCATGGACAAGATCGAGTTCGTGGGTGAACTCGATATTTGCTGAAAGCGTGATGTGGCGACCATCGAGAGTCGTGCTTTCCTGATCTCGCAGCTCCTCGAGGGCTTCTCGCTTTTTTCGTTTTCGGTGGGCAAGTGACCGGTAGTAGGCCGAGGTCTCTTCGGAAGGATAGACGATGAATTTACCGCTGTAGCCATCAAGAATGGCGGGAGCCAAAGTCGTAATTTCCAGGACAACATCCCCAAGTCCCACAATGGCCGGGATTCCCAAAGCTCTTGCCAGAATCGCGGTGTGGGAATTGACACTTCCAGCTTCGGTGACGAAGCCGAGGAGATTGCTCCGGTCCATGGAGGCCGTGTCTGAAGGCGCCAGGTCGTAAGCTGCGAGGAGATGCTGATGATCCGGGAGAATCGCATCCTGGTTCGCTTGGAAATTTCGAAGGACGCGTTGGGAGACGTCTTCAATATCAACGGTACGTTCCCGAAGATAGGGATCAACGATCCGGCGCATGGCCTCCAGGACCGTTTGCATGACGGCGTAGAAGCAAAACTCGGCGTTCTGCCTCCGCTCTTCGATCGCTTGCTCGATTTTTTTCTGAAGGCCGGGATCGTCGAGGAGCATGCCATGGGCTTCAAAGACCAGGCCTTCATCGCCGCCCGCCACCTGGTCAATGCGATCCTTCAATTGGATCAGCTGTTTCCGGGTGAGATCAAAAGCAGCCTCGAGGCGCTCCTTTTCATGGGCCACACCGTCAGCTGAAATTTCGTAAACATCAGGCGCTGAAAATCCGCGGGCCGACACGTGGACCGGTCCGAAAGCAATCCCCCGGGACACAGGGGAACCGTGAAAAACTCTTTCTGCTGGATGTTCTTCCGCCATCGAAAAGGGGGGCGGAACAAGATGGTTTCCGCCGCTGGTTTTCAGACTCAATTAGATTGTCTGTAATTAGGCGGGAGCCACTTCTTCAAAATTACGGGCAATGAGCTCACCAAGAGCCTTCAGGGCCTCGTCTGCTTGATCGCCATCGGTCGTGACTGAAATCACCGAGCCGTGCCCTGCCGCCAACATCATCAGACCCAAAATGCTTTTGCCATCGACTTCATCGTCGTCCTTCTCCACGCGAATATCGCAGGGGAAAGTGTTCGCAATCTTAACGAATTGCGCAGCGGGGCGGGCGTGGATCCCAAGTTGGTTGGTGATGGTGAAATCTTGATTAGGCATAAATACGATCTTGTGACTCGCTTATTCTGGCTGCTCTCAACCAAGGCGAAAAGATAAATATTTTGGCATGAAATGTGAATTTAATGTCACCAGGGTCGTTTTTACAGGAGTTTGCAGGGAATTGATGTGCTGGCCAAATAAGTGGCGGTTGTGGAGAAGCTGCTCCCACTTGTTTAAGCTGAGTTTAGAACAGGAGGTAAAAAGCCGTCAAATTCCGGGTAATCAGACCGAGAAGGAGGCGAAATAGGATTCATGAGTCTATCTTGGTCTCAGTCACCTTGACTTTTGTCAAAACCAGCAGAGCTTTCTTCGGTGGAGAAGCCTTTGATTCCGGGAAAGACAATTTATCGACTTTCGATTTATCACCGTTGTTTGCGGCGCTTGGAGGAAAATGTGATCGAGACAGTAAGCTCGTCTGCGTTGGCCAAAGCGGCAGGTGTCAATCCATCCCAGTTGAGGAGAGATCTTGGTTATTTGGGGACCTTCGGAACCCGGGGGCTTGGGTATCCGGTCACCGAGCTGGCCGAAGCCATTCGCGAAGTCTTGGGTCGTGAGAATCTGCAACCGGTCATTCTTGTGGGAGTTGGTAATTTGGGCGCGGCACTTTTGCGCTACGAGGGTTTTCAAAAAGAAGGCTTCGAGGTGTTGGCTGCTTTCGACACTGTGCCAGAGGCTGTCGTGATTCGCGGGATCAATGTCCCGGTCTATCATGTCGATGAGATGCCCGCCTTTATTGAGAAAAGCAAAATCAGACTGGCCGTGCTTTCTGTTCCTGCGGCTCATGCTCAAGAGGCCACCAACGAGTTGGTGGCGGCAGGAATTCAGGGGATTCTCAGCTTTTCACCGACAGTCTTGCAAGTCCCGGACTCAGTTACCGTGAACAGTGTGGACCTTGCTCTCGAACTCGAGCAAGTCAGCTTTTTCATCAAGAAAGATGGATGCTCCAGCACCGACGCGAAGATCGTTCCCTAGCCTGGTGCACCGCTATTTTTTGGCCGTTTCGTATTTGGCGGCGAGTTCATCACAAACTTTTTGCTGAGCCGGGATCTTGTTAGCCACTTCAGGTTCTTCTTCTTTGAGCAAAACCAGCCCCTCGAGTTCGCTTCGTGCTTTGATCAGATCGGTGAGGATTGTCGCGGCGGTCCACTTTTTAATCTGCGTATCAAACTGGCTCTCTTGGCCGGATGCTTTGGCGAGTTCGTCCTGGGCCGTCTTGGCGAGTTTTTCCTTTTCCTGAATGACCACGCGTAGGGGTTGAAGCTGTTTTTGAACCTCTGGAATCTTGGCTTGCTGGGCCTTCATGGCAGCAATGCGGGCCACTCTGGTTTTTTCGATCTCGTCCCGTTTGGTGACCAGTTCCTGATGTTCTGCCGTGAATTTCTTAATGCGAGCATCTTCCTTTGCGGCCCCGGATTCCAGATCCTTTGAGGTCTTTGCGTGCGCCGCGAGAATTTTTTGATGCTGTTCAACCTTCGCTGCGAGTTGCTGGACAACTTGGCGTTGTTGATGTTCAGCCTGTTCAGCTGCGACGAGGGCTGTCTTCTTTTCAGCATTCTGAGGATCTTTATTGGAAGCCTCCCGTTTTTTTGCGGTGTCACGAGTCGCCGCGACGAGTGACTGGTTTGCAGTGTTATGATCGCGGCCCAATTTTTGTTGTTCTCCTGCCAGCTGTCGTCGTTCCTGCACGATCTGAATCTTCAGTTGAGCGGGATCCTTGGCCTCTTTCGCAATTTGGTCTCGCTCGCGGAGCTTGGCTTGTGCTTGCTGTTCAAGCTGCTGCTTTTTGGCGGCCAGATCGTTGGCTTCCTTCTGCATCTTGGCGGACTCTTGCTTGAGCGTATTGATTGTTCCCTCGGTTTGGGTCAGTTTCGCACCCGCCTCTTTCACGGTATTCCGGGCCGCGGCCACTTTTTGACGCAGCGAAGCCAGCCCGGCTTCGAAAGTCGTCTTCTCTTTGACCAGTGAAACGAGGCGATCCTTGATCGAAGGTGGAGTGGCCGTCAACTCACCAATCTTAGTCAAATCAGCACTTTTCCAAACCTCGATTTTACCATCCCAGTCGGCAGTGAAGTATCGCTCGGTGTCGTGAGAGAAAGCCACCTCGGTGAGCATCTTTGGGAAAGGTTTGGATTCCTTCTCTTTTCCAAGATCAGGCTTCCAGAGCTTCACTTTACGATCACGACCGATGGAGATCAGTTTCCCGTTGTGAGCGTAGTCAAAAGCAAGGACACCGCCGCTGCCAGTGGTCGCTTTTTTGACTTCCTTCCCTTGGTTCATGTCCCAAAAACGGATGGTGTCATCTTCGGATGCAGAAGCGACAAGGTTGGAGTCGGCGCGCCATTTCAGATCGACGATGGCCTTTTGGTGTCCGCGAAGACTGTGAAATTCGATGCCACTGGACGCTTCCCAAATCTGGACGCCATTGTTGCGATCGCCCGTGGCAAGGAGAACGCCATCAGGAGAATAAGCGAGAGCAGTGACCCAGTCGGTATGTTTCTTGATGCTCTTGATTTGCTCTCCTTCCTGCGTGTCCCAGAGCTTGATGAGACGGGAAGGCCCTCCAAGGGCAACACCGCCAAGATCGGCACGGATATCGGCGGCGAGCACGGAGTCGAACTCTTTGCCAATTGTCATCATGACCTTCCCGGTGATGACGTCCCAAGTGACAGTGGTGCCGGATTTGCCCCCGACACCTCCACCAGCGAGAAGGTATTTTCCTCCGGGATGAAACGAGAGAGTTTCGGGATTTCCTTTGGGGAAGGGAAGCACGCCGACGAGTTCGAGCGTGTCGGTGTCGTAGAGGAGAACCTGCTTTTGACCGGTGACAGCGAGGAGTGGCGCCCAAGGGCTGGATTCCATGTCTGCGACCACGGTGCCACGGATCGGAGCAACGACGGGTTCGAGTAAGAGATCTTGCGGCATCGGCGGGGGGCCCTCGGGTCGCTTGCCGGTGGGGACAGCTCCAAGTGAGAACGCGGGCTTCTGCCGCTTTTTGGCCTTCGAACCTTTGTTCTCAAGAAGGCCGCCATCGATCCAGGCACGAATAAGATCAGCACTCTTCTTTGGTAACTTATCTCCTTCGGGAGGCATCACCGGCTCCTCGGTGTGAACAGTCACGGTGAAGAGTTTTGACGAACCACCATCGCCCGCGAGCGCGATTTTTCCTCCCGAACTTCCGGTCATGGCCCCGGTATAGGTGGAAAGATCCAAGTCGCCCTTTTTCTTATCCGGGTTGTGACAATTCAGGCACTTCGATTCGAAGATCGGGAAGATGTCATCATCGTAAGTGATTTTATCGGCAGCCCCGGAGATCGCAGTGGTGGCGAGCAGCAGTGAAAGAGTATGTTTCAGCATCTTGCGACGTGATTAGTGGTTAAAGAGGTATTCTTTGGAGTTCAGCAAGGCCCAAAAAACATCTTCAAGAATGAGGCCTGTTTCATTGGCGTCGGCTGCTCCGGCAAGGGCGTTGTTCAGCTTGGAGAGCTCGGCGTCATTGGGATTCCTTGCAACCGTCTTTCGATAGAGTGATTTCACAACATCTTCAGGTGTCATCTTGGCTTCCAACATTTTGTTCACAACCCGACCGCGGGTGATGCGGTTACTCACGGAGTCACCATTCAGGAGGTGAAGAGCCTGGGAGAGATTGGGCTCCATCTTAACTTCGCACGAACATACGGTCTTGCGTGTGGCCCGGCCAAAGGTGGTGAGGAAGTAAGTCGAGGTGTTGCCATCCGCGATGTTGACTGCTCTGGAACCGAGGGGAAGGCCCTTGAATTTATTGGGGGTGTCGGTGACCTGGGCGAGGGTATCAAGAAGGACCTCGGCGCGGAGGCGTCGAATGCGGGACTTGGAGAAATTGGTCAAGTCGGTCGCGTTCGTTTCATTTGCCTTGGTCGAAAGTTGATAGGTTCGCGAGGTGCAGATGTCACGGACCAGGCGTTTCATATCGAAGTTGTATTCGGTGAACTTCTGACCGAGTGCTTCGAGGAGGGCGGGATTGGTGGCGGGGTTGGATATCCGGACATCATCGACCGGGTCCACGATGCCAATCCCAAAGAAGTGGGACCACATGATGTTGGCGGCGTTCCGGGCAAACCAGGGGTTGCCTGGCTCGGTGAGCCATTCGGCCATAGCGGTACGTCTTGTTTTGCCTTTGACCTCCGCCAGGCCTCCACCGAGGTAGGTTGGGGTGGCGTTTATCTTGGTGACGGGGTGTTGGATTTCTCCGCCGCCATCGAAGATGATCATGTCAGTGGGGTCTTCGCCCCGCTTGCGTTTCACTTGGGTGAAGAAGGAAGCGAAGCCATAATAGTCGTCCATGGTCCAGCGATCAAAAGGATGATTGTGGCATTGCGCGCACTGAATACGGGTGCCCATGAAGACTTGGGCCACGTTTTCAGTCATTTTTTTGATGTCCTGCTCCGCTTTGAAAAAGTTGGTGGCAGGACTGTCATACGAGCCGCCGGTTGCGGAGAGAAGGTCACGTACGATTTGATTGAAGGGGCGGTTATTTGCGATTTGGCCGCGGAGCCACTCATACCAGAGGAGGGCGGATTTGTAGGTGACGTCGTTGCCATTGTTTCCGGTCGTGCGGATCTGAAGAAGCTCCGCCCATTTCATGACCCAGAGTTCGGTGAAGTCCTTTCGTTCGAGGAGTTGATCTACGAGTGCTTCACGCTTTTTGGGGTTCTGATCCGAGATAAAGGCCTGTAGCTCCGGCTCCGAAGGAAGGAGACCGATGATGTCGAGAAAGACCCGACGAACAAAGACTTCGTCACTACAAATCTCTGACGGGATAATGCGCAGCTTGTGGAGTTTTTCGTGAACGTGCTTGTCGATGTAATTGAACTCGGGAAGCTTGGGGCGGGTGTATTTGAGTCCGTCCGGAATGATGATGGCTTGTGAGCCTTCCGTGAAGGTATGGAAGCGCGCCATGAGGAAAGCTTCACCCTGGGTCTTCGAGTTGGAGACTCCGGAATGCTCGTCGACACCCACGGAGTTATCATTCGAGGACGTGTATTTGGATAGAGTCGACACATCACGATCCGTGCCATCGGAGTAGGTGGCCTTGACGGTGAGAGGGATCTTCTTGCCCTGTCCTTCAAGCAGGAATTCCTTGGGTCCAATCTCGATCTTGACGGGGAGGGCGACGTCGTCCGGATCATAGTTTGCCCCGACCTTGATCCACTCAAGGAGAGTCTCATAGTTCGGAGAATTTTTCTCAAAGAGCTTGCCCCCGGTGTGGGGAACCGAACCGATGGCCTTGGTGAGAAGGAGAGATTCTTCAGGGATGGCAAGATTGATCCGGCGACCTGCGAGTTCACGGGTGATGCGGTAGTGGTCGCCCTTGGGGTCGTAGCCGAAGAGTGAGATCATAAAGCCATCCTGTCCGCGTGCGGAACCGTGGCAGGCTCCGGTATTACAACCGGAGGCGGTGAAGACGGGAACGACATCCTGTTGGAAGCTGATCCGGCGATCTTCAGTGGCTCCTTTGACCGTGACCGGAACAGTGAGTTCTTTGCCACGGAAGGTAATTTTCACCGTGGTGGCACCGTCCTTGACCGGGTAGATCGTTGATCCCTCGAGCTTGATCAGGGAGGCATCAGCGACCTCGAATTTCACCGAAGGAGTGATGTCCCGGGTCACCGCGTTCTTGTCGGTGGCGAGAATGATGAGGCGATGAAAGTCGCGTTTGGTCTCAAGCGTGACCGACGATGGATAAACGGCGATCGAGGCGAGGTCCGGATCTGGTTTCGAAGCGTCCTCAAGTACTGCCGACCTTTCTTTGTGCTGAAGCGTGACGTCATCGGACCATTTGGCACCGGTGGAAATCCAACCCTTCAAACGGTCAACTTCTTCTTGGGTGAGTGCCTTGCGTGCCTTCTTCTTGGAGGAAGGTGGCATGAACTCGTCATCGTCGTGGGGGAGTAGAATTCGACGAACCAACTCCGACTTTTCGATATTTTTGAGGTCAACCGGAGATCCGGAGTCGCCGCCTTCAAAGAACTTGGCCTTCACGTCCATGCGCAGGCCTCCTTTGTCTTTATCGGCATTGTGGCACTCGACGCACGAGTGTTCAAAGATATCACGGACCTCGTTAATCGAAGCCGAGGCTGTGATGGTGAGAGCGGTGAGAATGGTAAGGGACTTCATTGGGCGTTGGACTGTCGAAGTTGTTCGAGTCGGGAGAGAGGTTTTTTAGGAGCTTCCTTGGGAGGAGCCTTGACTGGTGTCGCCTTGGTTTCGGACTTTTTCTTGGGAGCCGGTGGCGGAGGATCGATACGGAGGGTTCCACCGTGACCCACGTTGTGAGGAATGGGATGACCGTCTTGCGTGATGATGACCTGGCAAAAGAGGTTGGCGTGTTTTCCCTTGTTGGCATCATCGGCCACTTCGAGTGGGAAGGAGATCTCGCCGGACTTCGAGGTGATCTTAATCTCACCTGATTTCACACCATGCGGGAGGGCTTGGAGAATCACGCGCGCTTCGCCCGTGAAGGGTTCAAGTTGTTCGACCGTGGCGAGGACAGTGGTGTTTTTTCCGGGGTTCGTGGCAGCCATCGCGAGGGAAAGTTGCACGAAAGGCTCGGAGACTTGGAGCTTCGCAAATCGTGAGGAGACTCGCACCAAGCCCTGATCAGTGACGGCTTCTCCGGTGACGAGAATTTGCCAATCATTGATGGGAGCATCGCCGTTGGCACTGAGAGTGAGGGCGACCTCGTTCTTGCCTTCGGGAATCTCAACCTCATTTGGCGCTCCGATCCCGGGAGGTTTCCAGGGAAGCTTGATTTTAATCTTCTTGGTGAAATCCTTGGCGCGCTTTGCGGTCACCTTCAGGGTCATTGTTCCATTGCGAACGAGCGGGACCGGTGGGGCAAAGAGTTCGAGGTGGAAGGGGGCTTCTTCAATGACTGCGATGGAAATTTTTTCAGTTTCGGTCACCTGATAATCACCCTGGTTGTTCACGTAGAGATGGGAGATCTTCTCTGTAAACGGGCCTCGCAGCTTCGTTTTAGGGTCCTCGATTTCGAAGCTGTAGAGTCCGCCAGCGATAGGGGCATCAGCCTTGGCCTCGAAAAGGATGGGGAATGCACTGATGCTCCGGGAAACCGGGTGAGATTGAAAGGAGACGCCCAATGGCAGCTTGGGCGCGTGGAAGCTCACGTCGCAGCCGATGTTTGATCGGGTAATGTTCGGAGCAATGGCCAGGCGATTTCCCCGTGGGATGTGGATCATCTTGTCCTTCTGGGTGTCGACGCGGTCAGCCTTGGGCAAGGTGGCCATGAGAGACGGGGCCCGGTTCTGAAGCTCGATACGATAAACAAAGTCGGGTCCGCCACGCTTCAGCTGATCACGGATCTCCAGAACATAAACTCCGTCCGCCGGAATCTCGTAGTCCAGCCGGCTATCGGGAATACCCTGGGTTTGATCATCATTGGCTTGCAGGTATTTGTTGTCCGCAGCCTGTCGAATCGAGAGCACGCTGTCCAAGGGAGAGCGTAATTCACGAGCGAGAACCTGAAAGCGGAGTTTCTCACCTTTCTTGGCCTGAAATCGGAACCAGTCCTTGTCCTCGGGGCTGGAAATCACGCCGTGAAAAGCGTAGGGGGCCTTGGGTGGATTTTCAACCGGACAGGCTTGCTTGTAGTTTTCGTTGGGCTCGATTTCGTTAAGATAATCAAGCCCGGAAACGTGCACCATGTTCCCAGAGGGCGAACTTTGACCACCATCATTGATGAAGGCGGGGAAAGGCGTGTTTCCGACTTTGATCTTTTTCTTCAGGGTGCCTTTGGCGTCGCCGATGAAGGAAAATTCAATTTCCTCACCTGGTTTGGCTGCTGGCGGATAAATGGCCCGTGGTCGGGGGAAACTTCCGATATGCATCCGGTATTGCGAGGCTGCATTGCCTTCATACGAAGACTCTCTTACAACGATCGTGTAAGGGCCGTCTTCAGGAATGATGATGGATGCCGCGCAGTCCCGTTTGAGGAGAGGTGAGTCGTCATTGACCGCAAGTTCGAATCGATTCTTATCGAGTATCGCAAGATAGGGATCGAACATGACACGGCCCAAACGCATTGCTTCGACCTCGACAGAAAGACGCTGCCCTTTTTGACACTGCACGACATAATAGTCATCGTCTTCCCGATCCGCAACACCTTGAACGGTGACGTTGAGATCAACTTTTTGAGGCTCGTTGAAGGTATTGTTCAAGTCCTTCTTCTTGTCCTCGGATCGGGCTTCCATGACGGTCGGAAACTGCCCAACCCAAAAAGTTCGCATGTAGGTGAGTCCACCTTTGCAACGAAGCCGCATCGGGTGTTCTCCCAAAGGAGCGTCTGCGGCAATGATCAGAACTGCTTTGACGCTCTTGCCATCTTTCCCCTTGGTCAGGGATTTCACGGTGAGGCCTTTTTGGTAGAGAAGGAGTTCCTGAGGCTCCGTCATGCGATCACCATAAAGCCTGATTTCTAACTCGGTGCCCAACTTCCCGCCACGAGGTTCGATTCGGGAAAGAACCGGGCTGAAACCGTGAACGAGAAATGACGTCAATAGAAAGAGAGCGAGCAAGCGTATCATGGTGATTCTAAAATTTAGGCTTTTTTAGCGAGGATCTCATCGACGATACGTCCGCCATCAACAATCTCGATGGGCCGGTCTCCGGGGGACATAAGCTCTTTGTCACCGGTGATACCAAGTTGGTTGTAAACGGTCATCGCCAGATCCTCGATGCCGACCATGTCCTCTTCCGGTTCACCACCAAGGGCGTCCGAGGAGCCGTGGACGAGTCCGCGGTGGAGTCCTCCTCCGGCCATTCCGACCGAAAAGACACGTGGCCAGTGGTCGCGACCTCCGGTGCCGTTGATTTTTGGTGTGCGTCCGAACTCAGAAGTCACCATCACGAGAGTTGAGTCAAGGAGGCCTCGTTCGTCGAGGTCGGAGATCAAGGCGGCAATCGCCTGATCAACAGGAGGGAGTTGCTGCTGAATCCCATTCTTAATATTGTCGTGATGATCCCAGCCTCCGGCGGTGAGAGAGACGAAACGAGTGCCGGCTTCGACGAGTCGGCGAGCAAGAAGCATCCGCTGCCCCGGGGTATTCATTCCGTAGCGATTGCGCACCGCTTCGGGCTCAGCCTTGAGGTTGAATGCCTCACGAGCCTCTTTCGAGGAGATGAGCTTGTAGGCGTGCTGATAAAAAGCGTCCATGGAATCCAAGGCATCAGATTCCTCAAGAGTCTTGAAATGGTGATCGACCGTTTCAAGGAGACTGCGACGACGATTGAAGCGTTTTTCGTCAACTCCGCCGGGCATATTGAGATCCCGCACCTTAAAATCACCACGGGAAGGCTCCGAGCCGATGGCAAACGGTCCGAAAGCCGAGGAGAGGTATCCGGAGTTGGCGAACTCGTTTGGCACGGAAGGAACGCAAACGTAAGGGGGCAGATTATTGCGCGGTCCGAGTTCGTGCGCGACCACTGATCCCATCGCAGGATATTCCAGCGCGGGCGATGGCTTGTATCCCGTGAACATGTTGTGGGTTCCACGTTCGTGAGCAGCCTCGCCGTGAGCCATCGACCGGATGATGGTCATCTTATCGGCGATTTTGGCGGTATTCTTGAGATATTGACTGAATTTCACCCCCTTAATGGAGGTGTTGATGGTGCCGAGAGGTCCCCGGTATTCGGTGGGGGCGTAGGGCTTGGGGTCCCAGGACTCCTGATGGGCCATGCCCCCGGGGAGGAAAATTTGAATGACCGATTTGGCCACGCCCTCGCGGGTCTTGTAGTGTTTCTGCTTGGCTTGGGCCTCCATACTGAGGAACTGCGGGAGGGAGAGGCCTAGACCTCCGAGGAGGCCGACGTGGAGGAAGCCACGACGGGAGAAGTCGTTGGCAAAGGGGTTACCGGGGCAGGGTGCTTTCATAATTCTAATGAGTATCGTCTCCATTTACGGAACCCTTCACCTTTTTTAATCATTTCTTTGAAGAAATCTAACCGACGCGCAGGCTGGACATTTCAGGCCTTCCCGCAAGACTTCCGGCCCACTTCACCAATGGAAATTCCTGTCATTCAAGGATATCGGATCCGGGCCCAGATTGGTTCCGGTGTTTCCGGTGTTGTCTACGAGGCTCAAACTGATGCCGGAGAGCTCTGCGCGATCAAGGTTTTTGACAGCATGGCGTCTAATCCGGCCTTGCTCGGGGAGCGGATTCGGCGGATCACCGAAGGACGGGCTCAAGGCGCCAGTGTGGAGATCACCGCCCAGGCTCTCGATGCCAGACCAGGCTGCGTGGTCATGCCGCTGCTGGGCACCCCGGGCGAGGGGGGAGAGGGCTCCTTGACACCCCGCAACCTCCAATTTCACTTTGAATCCTATCTTCGGAATGAAGCGACCTGGCCGTTTCTCCTCAAGCTGGCGACAGGCCTTGCTAAAATCCACATGGCGAGGGTCGCTCATGGAAATCTGAAGCCAGGGAATATCTTCCTCGATGCCAATGGCGGGCCTCTTCTTGCGGATTACGCGACCGGTCTTATGCCCGGAGTGCACCGAATCGGCTACAGTGATGCGCTGCTTTACGCCCCGCCAGAACAGCTGCGGAGTCCAGAAGGCTACCATGATGAGGCCGGATATCGTTGGGATGTTTATGCCTTTGGTGTCCTCGCCTACCGATTGCTGACCGGGCTCTTTCCCCGATCAAACGATGTTTTTCAGAGTGTGAACCCTGCGCCGGGAACGCAGGTGAGATTCGACATCGAAGCCGACTATCAAGGGATCGTGAATGGTTTGGAGCAGGAGCGGGAGATTCAATGGCCGGATGTAACCGGCGATGACGCCGAAGTTAGAAGGAGGCAAATTATCACTTCCTGTCTCAACCTGGATCCTCAGCAACGTCCTTTTAATATGCGTGAGGTTTCCCGCCGTTTCGAAGCGATTGAAACTGAGTTGGCAGCGGCTGCGGAGAATCAACGATTGATATCGCTGCGAGAAACTGCGGAGCGGAAGCGCCGGGGCGCCAATCGCAGATTTGCAACGGCCTCTCTTCTTGCGACCGGTTTGGCCGCGGGATGGGGTGTGACACAGTTTCTGCGGATGCAGGAGGCCCGCGATGCGGAAGGGAAGTTCAAGAGCTACCGGGTGACCGCCGAGACCACGATCACGGATCTGGAATCGCAGCGCGATGAAGCGCGCAGTGCCGAGGCTCAGGCTTTTACGGAGCGAGAGGCCACTATGGAAGCCCTGGCCAATGAGCAAAGCAGAGCGTTTGATGAGCTTCAGTCGGCTCAAAAAACCAACGAACGACTTTTCGATTGGATCCTCGAAAAGGGCGTGAATGAGCTGCCAACTTTAGAGGGAAGAAAGGCGCGTTTGAGCGCACTCTTGGAAGATGTCGACAAGCAACTGGCTGGAATGTCCGCTCGACCTGCTCTTGCTGATCAGGCCGCTCTTTTAAGATTACGGAGAGTTGAGTTGGTCCTGGCGATGGGACGGCTTGCCGAAGGTGAAGAGGGGTTGGCAATAGTTGTCGAGGACGGGAAACTTCCCGGAGAATTGATGGCGCGGGCTCATTTGCGTTTACTCCTTTTGGCTTCTGAAAGGCAGGCCGGCGACCTGGCTTCGCGGCTTAAAAAAAGCGAGGGCCTCATTCTTAAAGCGTGGAAAGACGATGAGCGTAGATTGATCGGGGCCAAGGCTGTGCTGGCGCTCGTCAAAGCCCGGATGTGGGAAACCGATGGAGACGGGGTCAAGGCTCTCGCTTCTTATCTGGAAAGTCTCAAGAACTATCGGGAGCTGGAACAGAGATACCCCGCAAACATGGCAGTGGGGCTCATGATGGGAAGGCAGTATCTCTCGGCGGCCCTGGCGGCTGAGGGTGAAGGCTCGACCGAAAATGCGGCCAAACTGCGCGAAAAGGCGGCGGTTGCCTTTACGGCATTGGCCAGCAAGCAGGAGAATCCTGCACCCGAACTTCAATATCAAATCGCCTCCGCCAAGGCTGCCCAGGCCATTTCGCTCTGGCAGCAAGGGGATACTTTTGGCGCGGAAAAGCTTGCTCGTGACAGCGTTACCAAGCTCATCGCGCTCGCAAGCAAAATGCCGAACGATTTCCGAATTACGATGGATCTCGCTTCGCAAAGAGGAATTATTGCGACGGCTCTCCGCGATGAAGGAAAGTCCACCGAAGCCCGGATTTTATTAAACAAGGGAATCAGTGCTCTCACGGAGGGATTGCAGGGTCAGCCCGAAAATTGGAGTGCTCGGTATCTCTTGGCATCGCTCAAGTGGCAGCTCTCCGGACTGATGGGGCAACAGGGTGAAGGGGACTCCGAACTCAAGATTGGAGCCGAAGCGTACGACCAGCTCCAAGCTCTTCTTGCGAGTAATATGAAACGACCGAATCCATCGGAAGTACGAAAGTCACTCGCCTACCTTTGCGGAGATCTCGGTCATTCCGCAGATCTCCGCAATAAACGCGAGATCGCAGTGGCCTATCTCGAGGACTGCAAACGTTACTGGCAGGAATTGGCACGGGATGAAGGGGATCAGCTTGAGATTCGTGAAGGCTACCAGTGGGCGGTCAATCGGCTCTCCGAAATGGGCGTGAAGTAGTTTTACCTCAGATTTCACAAGCGCTTCATCATGCTTTCACAAAGCGACGGCAGAGTGCGTTTGTTATGGAAACAAAAACGACTCAAGACAACGTCCGGCAGATCAAATTTCCTTGTTGGAAGCGCAAATCAATCATCAAGTTTGCCATTGTATCTGTCTCTTATACACATCTGACGCTGCCGACGATCTA
>OJIS01000342.1_pt1 | contig 16075 bp, 1 predicted proteins | sample 1595671 | NCBI WGS metagenome assembly OJIS01 (sample SAMN05416814, study PRJEB24817) | seawater metagenome | isolation source: Sea water | place: Canada:Atlantic | collected 2013-07 | reverse complement strand
CTACACAGAGTAGATCGTCGGCAGCGTCAGATGTGTATAAGAGACAGCCTCAATACCGTTCGTTCGTTCGTTCGTTCGTTCGTGGCTCGGCATAAATTAAAACGTCATGTTTGTGATGAAACATGTCGTCCTCGAGCAAGTAAGTGCTCAACAACCAACCGGCAGGCAGGCAAGCAGGCAGGCAGGCACTTATTCATTTATTCCTCGGACGAGAAGCTGTGTTCGCGATCCAGGATCTTGTACACTTCCGCGAAGTGCCCCATGCGCAGCCCCTTGGTGGACTGTGGAGGGGTGTCCTTTCCAGCGAAGTACGGGAAAAGCTCCATAAACCCAGTGTCTTCAAGTTCGGTGTCGTACGAACCCAACACACTCTCGCAAATGGACAGGCAGGCGTCCTGCGAAACAATGGCACCGCAACGCACAAACACAAACGGGTCAACAAACACGACACAAGACGGACGACAAGGCCGCCAGCAAACACAACAGCACGCAAAAAGTAGCGATCTACCACGCACCACGCCACTGCCACCGAGCTGCTCCTGCATGAATTCCACCAAGACTTCCATGATCGTGCCAAGTCCATCAACATCCTTGGCTTGCTGCTCCAGCGCCTGCACCACAGCCGCTTCGGGGGCCGCGTAGCTGATCCAGTCGAACGTGAAGCTGTCCGCGAGCTTGTTCTTGTAGTTGGCGTGCACCATTGCAAACTCGGACGTGTCGATCTGCTGCACCAGGAACTCGTTCAGGGCTCGAATGTGCTTGAGCCGCACGTCACCGAAAATTTCGCTGCGCAGCATCAAGACTGACCACAGCTTCGAGTCGCCGCTGACCTCTGCCTCCTTGATCGAGTCAATCATGATCACCAGCGCCTGTTCCAGCTCTTCGATGCACGTCTTTGCGACCGTGCGGTCGGTGACAGCGCGACGAAGCTCGGCCTTGAGCTCCTGCGGCAACGGCGCCTGCGGGATCGCCTCGTCCAACGCCAACAGCACCTCCGACATTGAGCTGTCGCCAAGGTACGACACCATGTCCAGCTCCAGTTTCACGATGGGGCATTGCGCAAAGTACTCGTCCACAAGCCAGCGCTCGGCAGTTGGGAGATCGTAGCTCAGCTTTCCGGTTTCTTTCGAATACACGAGGCACTGCCGTTTCACTTGCTCCACGAAGCTGGCAAACGCCACGTCGTACCCAGCTTTCTTCTTGTGGACGATTTGGTTGCGCGTCAGCACCCGTGATGAGATCTCAACAGGTTGCGTGTGCACGCCGCGCGCTTCCAAGTGCTCTTGCGCCTTCTCGCGCAACTGGCGGTGGAAGCGAACGAGAATGTCAGCCATAACCTTCGGCAGGATGCCCTGGTTCAATGACGCCGGCAGGCACAGCGCCAGCTGGGATTCCGGATTCATCAAAATGCCCTCCGGAGTTTGGGTGCACCCGCACTCGAAGACCACCCCCAAGTGCTCTTCCAACGCCCACGCTTTCTCGAAGCCTTGCCAAGCACGCTGCCACTGCAGATCTTGGTGGTCTGCAAGGACGTCGGCGACCGTCAGTTCTTGCTCTGCGGTGTGCTCGGACACTCGCCGGTTGAACTGCGTGGTGCACAAGCGCATCCATTCCAGCGAGTCTGCCAACAAGTGGGCGCCGCGGACCTGGTTGGGCTCCGTGATGAAGGTGTACAACATTGGGAAGTCGTTCCGCTTGATCCGCACCTGCTGCTCGAAACTGTCTTGAGAGAACACTTCCCGGTACCGGAACAAGGCGGGCGCTGAGCGCGCGCGCTCTGGGGCGTCGTACGTTGCCAGTGCTCGCTCTTGCAGCATGATTCCGACGCTGTGCTCGTTCTCGTCGTTGAAGGCTTCTTTCATGCGTGCCAGCACGGGCTCGCATTCGGAAAGCAACGGGTTGGTGATGGACGCGTGGACGTCTTTCTCCCACTGCGCCCTGTTCTCGCGGCTGGCCAGGTAGTCCGACGGTACCGAGCGTCGCTTGACCTTCTCGAAGTCGGTGGCAAATCCGGTGATCACGGCATGCACCAGCAACTCCGTGTCGTCGTCACCCATGGACCCGAGAACTTTCTTCATGCGGTCCCAGTCGAGCGCGAACCGGCGGGCAAACAGTGCAGGCAACTTGCTCGCGTCGGGCTCCGCCGGCTTGCACTGTTCGGCAGTGTCAGTGATCCATTCGGCGCCTCCGAAGCTGGCACCTGCCAACATCACAGCGTGCAGCAGAAGACGTTGCGCGCGGCACGACTTGGGGGCAAGCTCGCGCAGCGGGTCGCTGACGTCCACCACCGTTGCTGAGCCTTCATCCGGGCCCTTCAAGCAATACAACGGTGATGAATTGTCCTGCGGCGTGGACTTTTGGTAGTAATTCGTGTTTCCTTGCAGCGCCGGGTCGACGTCGCGGTCGCGCTGGATGGCACCTTCTGGGCGTTCGGACGTTGGATCACCGTACTGACCGTGTACGCCCAAGTTCCAGTCGCCAATGTACTCGAGTTGATCGTGGCCAAGGCCACCAATCAGAGCGCTGCACTGCCCACACTGTTGGACACGCGTTGGGCGACCGCAGGCATCCACGACGTACGGGTGGCCGTTTCGGCAGTAGAACCAACGTCCCCGTTTGCCGGTTTTTGGGAAGACCATGGTCAGCATCATGTAGTACAAATGGTCCATCGGCATCTGCGGGAAAAAGCTGCCCTTCATGCGACCCGGGTGGAAGAGCACGCTCGTGAAGAAACCCACCAGTGGACGAGTTGCGGCCACATCCTTGTGCAGGCCCATCGCGGCGGCAGCCACTGCGTGAACGAGCACGCGCGTGCGCATGATTTCGGCCGTTGTGGAGTCGGGACCCACGTAGAACGGGTCTTTCGCCGGTGGCGGGTTGCCTTCCGCCGCATCGTCTTCGTCGCCATCGCCAGCTGCGCCACCACCTCCAACCTGTGCTTCGGTCGCAGCCGGCGGTGTGAGGTCCGTGAAGTGCAAAAGCATGCGCACAATGAGCGGTGGGAGTTTCAGTTGCTCCTCTCCATTGGCGGCAAACCAATCATGCAGAGCCTGTACGCGCTGTCTTGTCGTCGTTGGAATCATGTCCGCGGCTTGTGCGCGGAGGTACGCGCACTTGTGTAGGCAGCCGATGAGCAGGGCGCCAGGCACAGCGGCTGCGTCCAGGAAGTTGGTGCTCTCTAGCAGTTTCTTAGCCGGTCCAACAACCATTCCAACGTCAATCTCCGCCTCACTTTGCAAAAAGCGATCCAACACGTCCGACATTGCTGCAGCACCCCGGTACTCGCGCATTGGGTTGGACGTCGGGAGATTGCTGCCCATGGTCCACCGCGTGAAGTGAGGGTGCGCGATGCTGCTTCGCTTCAAGCCGTACATGCACCATTCGCTCGCCCCAACCAACGGACGGCCAAGGACAGCGCGCAAGAACGACAAGCCAGCACGACGCTCCAAGCCCTTGAGCAAGAAAATTTGCAGGCTTTGGATGTAGCTTCCTTTGCCGTACTGGACGACACCGTCGGCATCCACAGAGCCAGCCGAGTTCTTGGACACAAGACACTCATTGAGGATCCTGAGCAGCTCGCTGCAACCCGCACGGTCACCGCTGGCGGTGACGGCGGCTGGTGCGCCTTCTTCGGCGATCGAGGGGTCTTCCGCCAGGATGTGCGCCAGCAAGTTGTACAACGTCCGAGCGGTCGCAATCGCCTCGAGCAGCTCGCGAATGTTGCTGCCGGACGACGTGGCGATCTCGATTGGACGCTTCGCGTTTTGAAGCAACGGAGACTGGTTGGCTTGGTAGTCTTTGGCGAGTTGCACAGCACGAGCGGTGACGGTCTCGGCAGCACCCGCAAAACCACGCTGAAGCCGGTCCGTAATCATACCTTCGCGAACGTACGTGTAGCTCACGCACAGCGGTGCGTCGAGGTAGCCGCCGTGGGAGACTGCCGCCGGCAGCGCGGCCTCGATGAACTCGTCCACCTTTGTTTTGGCCGATGGCTCCTTCACCATCAACACAGTGCGCATCAATGCGAGTCGGCTTGACTCAGGCAGGCACAGTCCGGCGGCGCCGTCGTGATCAAACGTCATCGAATCCTTCGACAACAACCCGATGATGTCCGCAAACAGATCGTGCTCAACGGTGCTCTGCGCAATTGCAGTTTGTGACTGGATGGGGCTGGAGAACACGTACTCGCTGATGTACACGTCGACAAACCGAGAAAACGCGGCTGCGATCGCTTCTTCGCCTTCCTCAACCGATGACACGGACGTGCGCAAAAGCGTCAGGATTCCATCAAAGAACGCATGCGATCGGATGCTAATCTCGGGCGATTGCATGTTCGCCCACAGAGCTCCGCGTGTCTTGAAGCCCGCCGCCTCACCACCCAACAGTGTCAGGGATGGAAGGACCACATCCAGCAAGAACGTGGCGAACAAAGACAATTTCTCCCAGCGCAAGCACAGCGCGCGGACTTCCAGCCCGGCCTGCGCCGCGTCATCCAGCACCTGCACGATGTCCTCTTCCATGTCGTTGAAAGTCTGCCTCCACACGCTCGACTCCACTCCATTCCCTTCCGACGTCTTGTCGCTTACCATGGCTTCAAGTTGTGCGAGCACCAGGTCCACCATTTGCAAATCGAGGTCAAACTTGTCCAGTGACAGTTTTCCGAGCGGAATGGCGGTCAGGGCGTCACGGACAACCAGCTGCTTCGCGGCCGGCAGCGTGTGGAGAAGGCGCAAGTACAGCCGAATGCGATGTTCGTGCTTCCAGAACCGAACGTGCACGTCGCTTGGATGGCTCAGCCCCGTGCTCGTCGCCAGTTCCAGTGATTTGCGCACCACCGGCAACACCACCGTCAGCATGTCAGCGTCCCGGTGTTCGTCGTCCAGCACGTACATGCCGACGAAATCATGGACGTACCGTGCCATCAGGCACTCCGGCAGGGCATCGCCGTCGGCACTTGCACTGGATGCCACGTCCACCCCGGCGGCAGCGTTGAGGCGGCCGACATTGAAGCCGTGCAGCGCGGCCACCTGACCTCGCACTGCTTGCTCGACAGCAGTCAGCTCCTCCGCACCGAAGCGCGGCACAAAAATGCTTTGCTGCGATTGGATGAGCCGCGCAATGTGGAAAGAGAACGGGAAAAGCGCCTTGAGGTGGAACCCACTCTGGGGTGTGTCCATTTTGACACCCACGACGTTGCGCGCAGCCCCGGTCGCGTTTTGAGCCACGGAGGCCTGCTCGTCCACCTCGGCTTGAACGCTGAGGCGATACAAGCGGTACCACAAGTCCACAACCCGCAGTCCTTCGTCCGCGTCGGCCAGGCCAGCAATGTACGTTGGGTCAACCAACGACAGCGACGAGTTGTGCTCCGCATGAGCAAGCAACACCGTGAGCGCGCGTCGAACAGCCGCCAGGATCTGAGAATGAAGGCAGTTTTGGAACGTGCCACGCACCAGCAAGTCGGAACGACCAGACTCGTGCATGTTGAGCGTCAGGCCCTCTGCCTCCATGACAATCGCCAAGATGTCTCTTGCGAACGACAAGAAGCGTGATTCCGAACCGTCGGGGAGCGGCGCAACCAGGTCCTGCAGCGATTTGATCTTGTGCAAGTAGAACTCGGTGCCACACCGGAACGGAAGCTTCAAATTGGCCAGCGAGCTGCGGAACACCGATCGGAACACCCGGAGAAGGTCCAGCGTCGGCAAAATCTTGTGCATGCCACGGTCCATTGCCAACAGCTCTTGCATGTCAGGCATACCGTTGCTGTCCGACGAGTCGATGGCGTCCACGAAAGTGTACTCCCATCGCTTGTTGAAGTCGACTGGGATTAGCTGACCAGCTTCGCCACGGGGGAGGTGCACCAGCATGAGGATGTGCCGGCGTTCTGCGTTCGGAGTGCCAGCCTCGGCTTGCGCCGCTCGCTCCTGCTCCACAATGTACTTTGCATGTTCCACGCGCTGTGCAGACGCCACGGTGGGGTCGCAATGGATCACCAGCAGTTGTGCCGTCTCACCCACAGGCGTTTGTGCGCCGTCCACTTCAGATGCTTTGTCACTGCCACCGGCGAAAAACGTCGCCACCAACGAGCGAAGGTCGTGTTCGCTCGACAGCAAGTGCAGCGTCACCTCCTCGGCGTGGACGCCACTACACACCGAGTTGATCAGTTCAGCCGTGTCGTGATAGAACGGGGCAAACGTCAAAGCAACAGTTGCCGAGTCGCGTTCACCCTCCGCAGCACCATCAACGTACCGTGCGCGCACGAAAGTTGGCAAGTTCGAGTGGTTTTGCTCTTTGAAGTAGATATGCTCAATATCAACGCCGAACTCTGCTTCGATACGCTGTGAGGCCACTCGGACGTCGTCGGAATCTGCCATCCACTTTGAGGCTGCCTCCGGTGTGGCACAGTTCAACAACCGTCGAATGGCGTGCTGCAGTGTGGAGCTGCTGTCGTCTGCGCCGCTGCCATCGCTCTTGGCCTCGATCGCCGAATCGTCGCCGTCGTCCGAGAAGGTCATAGACTGCGCCAGGGACAGCAGCATGCCATTGTGGTACCCGCAAAACGCCTCGCGGACAACCGCAGGATCCACACGCTCAGACTTCACCTTGCTGCCCTCCACAAACGACACTGTTGCAAACGACTGCACGAATGCCTTCAGGCGCCGCACAGTCTCTCGCACTCGTTGCGAGCGGCGGTCGTCACCCAGCAGGTGCTGACGGGTCAACACCTGCTTCTCAAACCGATTCAGCAGCGGAGGCGCTAGTTTCGTGTACGCATCAGCTTGGTCGACGATCACGACTACGCGGAATTCTTTCACCAGCGGACACAGCACGTACGAGTTGCCGAAGGCCAGCCGTGCGTACAGTTGGCCACCGTGCTCCGTGTAGTTCTGGTTCAACAAGTCATACAGCGTCTCGTAGAAGCCATCGCGCGAATGCACCAGTACCACCGTCCGGCCTTCCGCCATGCACTTCTTGATGCGCTGCAGGTTCAGGATGATCTGAAGATCGGAGTCGTCGTGGGGGAAGTCCGAGCCGAACACGACCTCGCTGTTGCTGTGCCCCACCAGACCGTTGTCGTACAGAAGCGACAGTGCTGTCGTTGCGTTGTTCTTCGACAAGATCATCAGGTGCCGCGACTCCTGCATGGCCGCCAAATTCTCGCGCACCAGGTCCAGCACCGGCATGCGGCGCAACCTTGTCAACTCCTGTTGCTTGCCCAACTTCTCAAAGAACGTCTGCAGCACCGGCTCCATGTCCACCGGTCGGCCACCGAAGTTGCGCTGAATCGAGTACAGCAACTGCTGCATGTGCAGGTCCTCAGCCTCCCCGCGTTCGCGAAGTCTGCGAATGTCAAAGTTGATCTTCTTCACCAGCGAGTAGAACTCACGCAGGCCCCAGAAGTCGGCTTGAGTCTGGTTGCGGTACTGCTGACGCTGTTGCTCCACGACGTCGTGGTACGCGCTGGCGAGTGCCTTCAAGAACGGACGCAAGGCTTCGCCTTCAACGATTCCTGATGCAGTCACCGCCAAGTCCGCCGCAGTTGGCGCGGGCCGGTACAAATGCACCGCGCGGTTCATCTTGGCTGGATCAAGCGGCCAATTAGAGATCCCCACCAGCGCCTGCGACCCCGCGGCCTCGTCGAGCAGCTTGTGAAGCACCTTCAGCGGCAAGTGCGGAGAGTACTCCGCCAGACCGACCTCGTCCAGCAGCACGACCACCACAGTGTTCTGAGCCTCCCGGGCCACGCGGTTGGCCTGCCCAAACACTTGCTCGATGCCCTGACTCGTGGACTGCGGCGAGCACTGGTACGGGAACACCTCAACTGCCGGCAGCTTGCGCAGGAAGTCGTTGTTGGAAGCAGTGCCGCGAAGGTTCGACTGAATCAAGCGCATGGCAAGCGACTTCGAAGAGCCCGGCACGCCAATCACAAAGATCGGCACTTTGTTCAGCACAGACACGAGGATCATGAACAGGTTCTCGCACAGCGCCTCGTTCCGGGCAATGCCGTCTCCCACCTTCATGTTGGACACAAAGTAGTTCTGCACGCGCTCCACCTCCTGCATGAACGACTTTTCACTGAGCTCCAGCCACACCACGCCGACCAACGACAGCAAACGCATTTCTTGGTCTTGCGACGCCTTCAGCTCGGCGACGTCGGGTTGAGGGACCTCTTCCTTCGGGTCTTTCTTGCTGGCATCGGCGCTGTCCTTCTTCTTGGCACCCGCGCGGATCATCGCCGTTGCGTGGGTCGCCGCAAGCCCCTCCGTGTCGACAGCATGCTTCTGCAGTAGGGATTCTCGGCATGCCGCGAGGCGCTCGCGAAGCCCCTCCCGCAGCTTGCGGTCCAAACGCGCGTGGTAGCAGTAGGCGATCGACATGATCACTGCCGTGCGCACATGGCGTTGCGTCTTTGGTTTCACTTCCAGGAAATCTTCAATCGTCCACTCCTCGGCTTCGCCGTACTCCGCAGCAAGATGCTCGCCAAACCACCGGAAGATCTTGGCACAGCGATCGACGTCGCGAAGTGACGCCGACGACCGTTCACCACCGTTCTGGTCGCGCACGAACTCCTGCGCCGCACAGATTAGTTCTGCATACAAGACCATGAAAGACTTGACGCGGTGTTCAGCCTCTCGCCGTTCGGCGGCCACCTCGTCCTCGAACGGCTTTCGGTCCGCATCCGCCAACTCCGCCCACTTTTCAGTAGTGTTTCCTGGCGCGGAGTCCACGTACCTTTTCTTCGCGGAATCGATGCGCAAGCGGTGCTTCAGATGCTTGGCAATCTTCGGTTCGATGTACAACTTTTCTGTCGCAGCATCCAGCGCGCCAAAGTCGTACACGTGGTCCATCATGGACTCTGGGAGTGGGAACACGCGGTACACAAGGTCTTTCATGTCGATTTCTTCCACCGCAGCAACGCCAGTGTTGTCATCCACGGCCGCGGCGGCGCCCGGTTGGTAAGTCAGCCCCGCCTCAAGGTGCTTGTTGGCATCCACCGTCTGCTTGCGGCGGCGGTAGGGGTTGCAGGCGGCCAACACGATGAACGAGTCTGGCAATGCCAAACCCTCCAACATGCGATCGCAGATGATTTCCTTGAACAGCGCCATGCTGTCACACGTGTTGACCTCGTCCAGAAAGACGACAAAGCGCCCGCCGCTTTCTTCGATTTTCGCCTGGCAAAACTCTTTGTACTGAGCCCACATCCAGTCCAGAATCTGGCGGTCATCCATGCCGCCGTGGATGTTCAGGGTCCGCATGGGTGCCTTGATCAGAGCGCACATCTGTCGGATCAAACTGGACTTGCCACAGCCGGTCTCGCCCATGATGATCACCGGCAGCTTCGTGTCGATTCGGCTGTAAATGGAGAGCATCTTGGCCATGTTGTCCACGGTCATCACGTAGCCGGGCGGCGCTTCGTCGGCTTTCTCGACGCGAGTCTTCAAGCACACAGCTTCCTGCTTGTCGTACAGCTCCTTGAGCCCGGGGTCTTGCGTGAGATCGTGGATGGTGATGATGCCTGCGATGCGCGAAATCGTGGAGCGCCCTTCCTTGTCGCCGATCTTGGCCCAGTCCTTGCTGAGATCAATGGTCAGCTGTTGGCGGACGGCATCGGCCATCTCTCTGGGAATGAACCTTTGCGTGTGCTCGTGATTCAGCGCGAACAGCGTGAAGCTCTGTGTGCGCGTGTTGTCGCCCAGTGCCGGGTACAGGACCGCGAGCGGGTGGTCCGTGTCTTGCCAGTTCTTCATCTTTTCGAAACCAGCGAGGGAAGCGGACAACACCGCGTTCTCGATGGCGTCTTGGTCTGCGCGTTGGCGTGCAATGGCGGCCGAGGCTGCCGCGCGTTGGCGTTGCGCGCTGCTTGATTGCCGTGTCAACTGCCGGCGCGTGACGGCGCTTGCCGAAGCGTTGGACGACTGACGCCGCAGGCTCAACTGGCGCGCGAGTGTGGGAACGGGGCTGCTCGGGGCGCCACCGCCACCGAGGAACTGGCGGCCGCGAGGCACGGCCCGCTTGGCGAAGTCCCGAGTGGTTTCCAGCAGCAGCTTGATGAATTGGTGCCGGAAACTCCGTAGTGTGGTGACGCCACACGTCGTCACGAGGGAGGGGAATGTAATCCAGCCGCGGTGGCCTTCCAACCCCCGGAACTGTGTGCCGATATAGTTGATGAAGTTGCTAAGCACGGTCCAAGACGCCGCGTCCACCGTGGCGTCAGCGCCAGCGTTGGCGCCTTCTGCAGCTCCGCCGCCGCCGCCGCCAGCACCAGCACCGGGTTGCTGCAAGTCGGGAGTTTCTGGATCCGCCTCCTTCTCTTCTACCTCCGCATCGTTGAGACCGCTCACCGTTACGCCGCAGTGGGCACACAGCAGAGCGAAGCATTCTTCCTTCGAGACCTGGATGTTGTCGAAGCTGTCCGAGGGGCCCAGACGCTCGACAAACGTCTTCTCGCCTTGTTTGAACGCTCCGTCGTCCAGGGCTTTCAGGACGCGACACACGTGCATCATAAGGTCATTGCTGTCAACTTTAATGTCCACCATGTCTCCCTTGCGCTGCCCATACTTGTTGTACGACACCACGCCTTCCAGACGAGGGCGGCGGAAGTCCAAGTCGGCTGGGCCGATGAGCAGGGGCTGGTCAAATCCGTCAAGGAAGCGGCAAACCCTCAGCATCTCGAAAACGGCCGGCGAGTTGGCCATTTCGACTGCGTAGACGTCGCGGGGGTCACGCCGATAAATCTTGCCGGTTCCTTGGTCACTGAGAATGCCGATGAACAGCAACTGAAACAGAACCGTGTTGGCGGTTCGCGGGATCACGTGACCAACGTCGATGTGCACAAAATGCGAGTGGGCAGGATCATCCACGTTTGAAGTCGACGTGCGCGGGGGGCGCAGATCAGACACAAGCTCACCCACAAAGAGTCCCGCTGTGGTGCTTTCACGGTACCCGAAACGGAAGAACTTGATGCAGCCGCCAGCTTCTTTGGCAGCCGTTTGCTGCTCGGCAGCCGTGCACAGGATGGAGTGCGTCTTGCCACCGCCGTTGATGGAGCTTCGCACACACCGCGTCGTCCGCACTGACTTGCCCGCTGCGTCAGTCGTGGTGAACGCCGAAGTGCACTGCTGTTGCAACACGTCGTGCCGGAGCGGCGCGGCCGCCACGCGGAACGACGACCATGCGTTCACGATGTGCTGATCAGCCTGGCCAGACAACATGAACAGACCACTCGCGTCTTGGGTTCCCACACGCTCCACGAAGTCCTTCAACATCTTGCCCAGCGTCACTTGCTCCGTGTACGGAAGCTTGTCCACGTTCACCAGACAGAAAATGGCATCCGCACGGTTGTTGGCAGCACCGCGAATGAAGCGACGCAGCAGCAGCTCCAGCTCTTCCGTCGTCGTGGACGGCTCGCAGAAGATGATTTCGCCGGGTTCCGGCAACCGTCCACGTCTCACGAACACACTCAGCACCATGTCCAGCGTCACGCCGGGTTGGTCCGGGTCGGGGGCCACGGCGACCCAGATAGGATGCTCGTCGTCCGTGGTCGACCGACTGGCGGCCTTCGGTGGCGCCACCGGCGGCGGTATATCGTCCTTGGAGCCACCGCCGCCACCCTCGCTGCTGGCACTCGTGCTGCCAACCGCGGCAACGTCTCGGAGGGTCACGAGCATGTCGGACGCGTTCTCCACCGACTTGTCCAGCGGTGGCAAGGTACGGTGAGAGCTGGCGATATCTGCGCCGGGGAAAAAGCCGTCCAAAAGGCTGGCCATGGCGTCCAAAGTTGCACCCGGATCGGTCGGATCCACGTCCGCACACACTCGACTGGCAGCCGGTTCCGCTTCCCCTTTCAGCAGTCGGTCGACGGCGGCGTCGACGATCGCAGGTGCCGACGTCACAAGGTGCAGGATGGTCTTGAGATTTGCTTGGGCATTGTTGGCTCGCGCACGGCGCGTCGCAGCACTCTTTTTTGCCTTCCTCGCCTTCTTTTGCTCCTTGCTGTTGTCTGCAGCCCCAGCTGGCACGGCTGCAACAGCCGCTGCAGCCGCTGCTTCCTTCTGCCTCACTTCCTCTGCAGCGTCGAACACCTTGCCTGCGCGCTCGCGCAGCATCCACAGCTCCTGCATGGTGAAGTAGTTCAGCAAGAAGCAGCGATCGCGAGTGTCCTTCACCAAACGGTTCCAACGCGTCAACTCCTCGGCGTTGGACGCGTGCGTATCCTTCAGCCGCTGCAGCGCCTCCGGCGACACATCGTCGAACTTGAACGACTGTTCCTGGCCTTTCTGGAACGAGTAGTGTCCAGCGCAGCACAGGGCGTGAATCTGGTCACGAATGCGCTCCAACACTTCCAGTTGCGAAGCGAACGCCTCCAGCAACGTCTTCACGCCAGCCTTGGCACCAGGTTCGGCGGCAGTCTCTTGGTCCAGCTCCTCTGAGATTTCAGTCATCATCAACTTGGCACGAAGGTCCTGAAGATATCCAAGTCGCCGCGGCTCAGTCCCAGCCACCTTCAACAGCAGCACGTCAGTCAGCACTTGGCTTGCCACCAGCACAAACTCTCCCTTGGTGTGGATGTCCACCAACTCGTAGCAATTGCGCACGCCTGCCCCCTTCGTTTGCTTGTCAAGAACTTCCAGCAGTCGTTCACCCACCACCCCCAGGCTCTTGATGTCACCAATGCTGTGGTTGGTCATCGCCACGTCGGTCGCGAATCGCTGCAGGAACTGCAGGAACGACCCATGGCGGCTTTGGCTGTCCACGTACAGAACCCGTCGCAACGCCACACGAACACGCTTCAGCGACTCAATCGCAGAGATCAACTCCGGTTCCGTGATGGAGCCCAAGCCACGAGCGACCTGCAACTTGTTGTCAAACTCGTCCTGATCGTGGAACTTGCGCAGCCACTTCACCAGCACCTGGTTCGTTCCCAAGTGGGCCAGGAACTGGCTTTGCAGCGGCGAGAGGGTGTCGGCCACGTTGCGAATTGGGTCGAGTAGCAGCCCCAACGTGCGCAAGGTGTGCGCGGGACTGAAACCGGGATTCCATTCGACGATGAGGCGATCGTGGACGTCCTGCAGTTGGCGAAGCGTCGCATCATTTGTCCCGGCAGCAACCAGCATCAGTTCATTGTCGACCGCACCATCGGGGCTGCCTGCCGCGTCACCGCCGCCGCCGCCAGCCGTTGGTGCGTCTGGCGCGGACAGGGACGAAAAGAGCTCCACCAGCGCTGGCAGCTGAGGACGGAGCTGCTTCAGGCGAACAAAGTCGGTGACGGCTAGCTGCACGTCAGCGGGAGCGCCACCGCCTCCACCGCCTCCACCGCCGCCGTCAGAGCCATCAATGATCAGAGCCAACTCACGCACACACGACTGGCGGAGATCCGCGTCGCGGAGTTTGCCGAAAGTAGACTCCAGTGCATCCACGCAGGCAGATTGCTTCAACATCGCTTCTCGTAGCGTGGCCCATCGCCGTAGCACCACTGGAAGCCAGAAATACTGCACGTGTTCGGTGAGCAGCGGTGCATGTGCTTCAGCGAACGACGCGCGATCAGCGTCGGCGCGCAGCTCATCCAGCGCCGCAGCGCCGCCTGGAGACCAGAATCCGTGTGTGGAAGGCCCTTGCTCCCACGTCGACCCAGACTCTTGCGCCAAAACGGTTGCCGCATCCAGCCATGACAGTTCTGCCTGTGACAGACCCTTCGGCACGGCACTCATCCGCGCGGCGCCGGCTTTGCCTTGGTTGGCCGCCCGCCACAAGTCACCAGGGGCGGTCTTCTTCGCCGAAGCCGAACGGCGCTTGGACGCCACCGCAGCAGCCGTTGAGTCACCTGGTGGCGGCACTGCCGCAAGGATGCTGGCGTGCGCCTCTGCACCACGAGCCACTAAGGCTTCCGGCGGTGCCGGCCACTGTCGGATAGCCTCCCCGGAGCTGTGCCACAGTTCACGGAAAATCTCCGAGTTGCGCAGCGCGTACACCTGCGGGATCGCAGGGAAACGCTCCATCGCCTCCGCCAGCTCGGGCAACGAAGTTCCGTGGATGTTCGCCAACTGGTACCCGTCGTGCGCAAGTGTTTGTGCGACGTGGTTTACGGCCTGCGTCAGCTTTGCCACGTTCGTCGGAACGCGATACACGGTGCGGTCACCGTCATTGCAGTAGCTCGTGAGGAAGTACTGGACCGCCTCCAACTGCTCGTCGAACGCGCCAACTGTCGTCCTGAACGAGTCCAGATCGGCAGCCGTGACCGGTTTCGTCGGTGCCGCGTCTGCCACCAGCGCCAGGGTCTCGTTGGGTTGACGCAGCACCGCTCGCAAACTCCCGAGGAAGATGTTGTGCCCGTGCAGCTCGAACGCCAGCTGGCGGATGGCAGCTAGTGCCCGCGCCAGCAAGGCATCCAACGGCGTCCCGCGGATGACCTTCGTATTGCCGCCCGATCGCGCCCACGCCAGGCCTTCGTGCAGAGCTTCGTGAAAGCCCAGCAACGTCGGGAGGTCATCCGCACCCACGAAGTATTCGTGCGGCTGCAGCTCTCGGTCGCGTTGGATGGAGCGATCAAACAGCAGGCTCAGGAAGTTACCGATCACCGTGGGTGTAAAGCAGGCACTGCCGGGACCGGGGGTCTTTGGCACTGCGGAAGTGAACACTTGCACAATCCAGCGCGCGCGAACTGCGCTCTTGTCGCTGTTGAAGTAGTCCGCCACTGTTTGTGACGTCTTGTTCTTCATCAGTGTGCACAGCACGGGGGTCACGGTCTGTGGCGGCATGTCGTCGTAGTGGTTCGCGATCTGCGCCAGCAGTTGGATGGTGTGACGTCGGTCCCCTGCGGTTTTCAAGAACTGCAGTTCGTCGGCCAGCACGTACGGGTCACGGGCGAAGCACGGGATTTTGAAGAGCTCGTTGAGTTCATTCAGCGCTGCCAGAATGCGTGGCAACATGGCGCTCGGGCCTTTACCACCATCGGCGGGCCCACCGTGACGGCGCTTGAACCAAAGCTTGGTGGCGGGGATAGCGTTTCCGTGGTAAGTCTCGTTTTCGCGTGCCATACACGTTGCAATCAAGCGCAGCACTTCGCCAAGGCCTTCGGAGGTGCTGCACATTGCATCGATGGATTCCTTGCGCACAACACTCGCGGCGACGCTGGGCGTGCACAGCGGCGGAATACGGTCGCGAACGGTGTCCGTCAGCTGACGCAACTGCTCCGGCGTCGACCAAGGGAAGGCGGCGATCCACTTTCCGGCTCCCGTCAGGGAATGCGCGAATAATCCGTCTTTGGCATGTGTGTGCGTATAGCAAATCTTCAACAACTCAAACACGACGTCAAAGCTCGGAGTGTACCGGAAGAGATACTCCAACAGCACCACGGAGTCCGACTTTCCTTGTCGGCGAGGCCCACCGTTCTCTGTTGCCATCCAATCGTCGAGTGGGTCAATGAAATGGCCTGGCCCTGCCCGACCGCCCATCATCTGTCCCCGGAGAGCAGCCAGCAGGCCTCCCCCACCTACACCGAACTCCCCCCCAACTGGAATACGCTCGCGTGACGCGAGGTCAGCCCGGTGCTCGTTGATGAGGACCATGACTTGCTTCGCGGCGTCCAGGAACGCGGTTTGGACCTCCGGTGCGGTGGTGAACTGCTCCTCTGGTTCAGCCGTCGGGCCCTCGCCGGCACTGCCCGTGACCACGCGCCCGCGGTTGAGCAGAGGGGCCAGTGTGAGCCATTCGAAGTTGAGCGCGTTGGAGTTGACCTCGCGGGCGATGGCGAGGCGCAAACCGTTGGCCAGGGCGCCCTCGCACCAGTGGGGCTTGGCGTCACGCGCGCCGCGCATAAACTGCTCCAGTTCTTCCTGCATCAGGCCGGCGGCGTGGCCGGCGCCGGGCTGAATGGCTCCGCGGACTGGCAGCGGCGGCAACAGCTGTTCCAAAACATCTTCCCAGCCATCACGTGCCTCGACGGCAGCTTGCATGGCTCGACGGCACCACGGCGTCACCGGCTGCTCGGCTAGTGTCAGCTTCTTCTTGCTCTTTCCGTCACCGTCTTTGCCTGTCTCTTATACACATCTCCGAGCCCACGAGACCGAGGCTGATCTCG
>OJIS01000338.1_pt1 | contig 16106 bp, 10 predicted proteins | sample 1595671 | NCBI WGS metagenome assembly OJIS01 (sample SAMN05416814, study PRJEB24817) | seawater metagenome | isolation source: Sea water | place: Canada:Atlantic | collected 2013-07 | reverse complement strand
CGTCAGATGTGTATAAGAGACAGGTCCTGGAATCCCTCGAGGTGTGGAAACGCTTTCGCGCTGGCGCTTACGGCGGCGAGATTTTTGCGGAAGGTTTCCTCTCCGGTGGCGGAGTCATAGAGGAAGCTGGTGATTTCCTCCGACCATCCATCGGTGCTGGGAGATTTCGAGAGATATTCGAGCGCCATGCGTTTTGCTTTGGCGGGGTCCTTCATGCCGTCGCGATAGACGTCAAGCGCGAGTAAGGCGCGCAGCGTACCTGCTCCATCGGGGTTTTGGCTGATGAGCTTGATGAGACCTTGCTCGGCGCGTTTGAGGTTCTCACCAGACCAGCGGACGTAGGCGCGGGGAAGGTCATTGATGGTGACGTTCTGGCGGAGAACGTCCTCGGCGATGGCGAGGGCGCGAGTGGTGTCCTTTGCGGTGGCAGCAGCTTCGGCAGCGCTGGCTAGGGGTGAATAGCGGTCCTCGTGGTGCGGGTAGGCGGCGAGGTAGCGGCGGGCTTCTGCTTCGATTTCTGACGGGGCTTTGGTGGCGCTGATCATGGCCTCGACGAGACTCCGGTGAATGTCGTCGCGACCCGGAGTGAGCGCTTTGCGAAATGATTGGATGGCGTTTTCAAACTGTCCAAGGCGGGATTCGAAGCGTCCGGTGCTGAACCAGAGTTTACGTTTGGCGTTGCTATTGAGCCGAGCCTTACGACGCACAAGAGTTTTGGCGATTTGAAGGCCCTCGGCCCATTGCTCGGCCCGCTCGGCGGCATACATTCCTTGAAATCCCACGCCAGTGAGGAGCGGTTCGGCGGGGAGCTTGGCGACCATGGCCACCGCGAGGGAAGAGGCCTGCTTGTAGGTGGTTCCGTTGTTGGCCTGAATAAACAAGCGCAAAGCGCGGATGCCCTGGTCTGTCGCACCGCTGTTCTGCCAGATCGCGAGACGTTCGGCGGCGGCGAGGTTGCCACGACCGGTGTGTTCATAGGCGGTAGCAATCCGGTCGCGGACTTGATTGATCAGGGAATGTTTCGGGAAGATTTCGAGGAACTGCCGTCCGGTTACGATGACGTCTTCGTGGCGGGCGGTGACGGCGTAACCGGCCATGAGCTTCAGTGTCATGGAGGCCCGTTCCGGATTTTTCGTTTGGGCGCGCGAGAACTTTCCGGTGGTGCGGATGAGTCCGAAGACCTGTTCGTTTTTCCAATAGAGCCCGGTGAGGTCGCCCATCAACTTCGCTCCGGTGGGCGAGGACTCGGCGGTCTCCTTGAGTTTGGCCTCCAGATCAGCGGCCTGGTCGGCGTGGACCGGGGTGCTGAGAGCGAGAATGAGGGAGAGATAGGGGATGAGTGTTTTCAAAATCCTGCTTTTTTGAGCGCTTCAACGATCTTGTTGGCTTCCGAGGCAATTTCGCTTTCGGGGTAGTCGTTGATGAGTTGTTCGAACTTACGGCGGGCCTCCGGCTTGCGTTCAAGTTTGTAGAGACAGCGACCGTAGTTGAAGAGGATGACGTCGAGGAAGTTCGCATCGGGGTGGTCCGAGAGGACGTTCTCAAAGACATCGACCGCCCGGGCGTAGTCTTCCTTCTTGTAATAAAATGCAGCCATTTTGGCGACCGAGTCTCCAACCCGACCAGAGTCGGGGAATTGTTCGTAGACCTTTTGGTAGGCAAGGAAGGCCTTTTCGAAGAGTTGCGCGGATTGGCCGGCGGCGGCCTTCAGAGCCATCGATTCATAGCATTCGCCGGTGAAGAATTGACCTTCGCCCCGCAATGGGCTGGTCGGGAGTTTTGCGATACTGGAGTAGAGGCTGATGGCGCGTGGGAAGTTCTCACGCTTTCGTTCGACGTGGGCTTGTTGCAACATCGCTTCGTCCACGAAGGAGCTGGCGGGGAATTCGTTGAGGAGCCGCCGGCTCATGCCGAGGGCGAGGTCGAGTTTGTCCATCGCAAAGTAGATTCGCCATAGTTGCACATAGGTTTCCTCAAGGAGTTTGCCGCCGATCTCGCGAGCCTGGGTGTGAATTTCCTCACAGACATCGAGGGCCTCGATGTATTTCAGATCGGCTTTGTCGTTGAGGCCAAATTCCTTGTAGTAGTTGCCGACCTCGGTGAGGGCGGAGGCGGTTCTCAGTTGGGTTTTGAGACGGAGTTCCCCGTCGGAAATATCGGTGCGGGTGACGCGGACTTCGCCGAGATTTCCTTCGATGATTTTGGTTTCGGCAGTGCGAACGATGGCTCCCTCGCTGAGATTTTGGTCGTCGCGGTAGACGAGGTGGATTGTCTGACCGGGTTCGCCGGTGAGCACGCCCTCGGCGGTTCCGAGACGGAGGGGGATCGCGAGGCGAAAGGTGCCTTTCTGCTCTTGCTCCCGCAGCGTCACCGGGACCGAGCGGACCATGAGGAGCGGGTCGATCTGGGATTTGATGTCTTCGCCGTCCGGGCCCTCTTCCAGTTCTCCGCTGGCGACGCGTTTGGCGAGCTCATCGTCAATTTCGTCGGCCAACTTGCGACGAAAGATTTGGATCGTGGCTTCGATTTTGTCCGCGCCTTCGCTGGTGTCGTGATCGGCGTCGGTGACCTGGAGGTGGAGTGATTTACCGAGGACGGCGGCGGGTAGGTCGCGCTGGTAGGAACCATCGGTGATGCGGGCGACTCCGTTGCCCACCACGATGACCTCCTTCAGCCGCTTTTCGTCGAAGCTTTTTTCGGCGGTGTGTGCGTCGATGTAGGTGACCGTGATTTTGTCGCCTCCGCGGACTTCGAGGGTTCCGTTGTTCGGCACCGCTTTGTCGAGGCGGGTCGCGATGCGGCCCAGGGCGATGCGGGCATTACGCCCGACCGGATCGCAGAAGAGTGTTTCCTCGTCGCCGCCTTTTGTGCGGCAGATGACTTCGATCCGGGTTCCGGGTTCGAGGATGGCGAAGTCCTGATCATCGATCTTTACATAGAGGCGTTTGCCCGCTTCGACTTTTTCGACAAGCGAGTCTTTTGATGAGAGGGCCGTGCCCACTTTCTCGAGAGCTTCGATGGCCCGGCTGTAGTGGTCGAGTTTGAAATGCCCGAGGCCGATGTAGTAGTAAGCTTCGTTGACTTCCGAGGAGGTGGGGAATTGCTCAATCACGTCACGCATGATGCTGAAGCACTTTCCGTAATTACCGGCTTCGTAAAAACAGGTGCCGGTGTTCAGGAAGGCGTAGGCGCGTTTTTCGTCGTTTTCGTTACTCTCGATCGCGGCCGCTTCATAGTGTAGGCGTGCCTTGTCAAAGTCCTTGATTTCCTTGAGAAGGTGATCGCCGAGGCGTAGATGGGCTTCGAAGCGGATCTGGCTGCGCGGATAGCGCTCGACCACTGATTCCCAAATCTCGAGGGCCTTTTCGTTTTCTCCGAGTTCAAGACGGGCATCGCCGGCTTGTAAGAGCTTGCGTGCCGCGCGGTCCTCGATGATGGAGCCGCGTTCAGCGGTCTTCGGTGACTGGGCGAGGAGTGGGAGGGCGAGGAAAAGAGGGAGGAAGAGGCGGGCGATGAAGTGACTCATATTTTTCAAGCGAACAATTCGTGGATGGGAGTCGCGCCCTTGGGGACGACCCGCATCGGGCGGCCCTGGGGAGTGAGGAGTTCCTTTTCTTGGTCGATTCCAAGTGCGTGGCAGAGGGTGGCGTGAAGGTCGGAAACTTTGACCGGGCGTTCGGCGGGTGCCATGCCGTCTTCGTCCGAGGCTCCGATGATTGAGCCTCCCTTGATGCCGCCGCCTGCCATCATGGCACTGAAACAACGAGCCCAGTGATCTCGTCCACCGCCATCGTTGATGCGAGGGGTGCGTCCAAATTCGCTGAGGACCACCACGAGCGTTTTGCTGAGCATGCCGTTCGCCTTGAGGTCGGAGATGAGCGAGGCGATGGCGGGATCCATGGTTGCGCCGTGGTTGCGCATCGCTTCGAAAATGTTGCCGTGGTTGTCGAATCCACCCCGGTTGACCTGCACGAAGCGTACTCCTTTTTCGACAAGGCGTCGGGCCAACAAAGCTCCGCGACCGAAGTCGGTGTTGCCGTATTTCTCGACCGTCCTGGGGTTTTCATCCTCCAACTCGAAGGCCTTCAAGGCCGGGCTCTCCATTAAGTTGACAGCGTCCTTCAGGGCCGTCTCGGAGGCCTTCAATTCCTTGGCGCCCTTTTCGCCGGAGGTTCGAGCATTCATCTTCTCCAGGATCTGCAGCCGTTGCATGCCGCGGGCATGGCTGATGCCTTCCGGAAAGGCGAGGTAGGGGTCTTTTTGGCCGGGACGACCGACAAAATAGGCTTCGCATTGCTGCCCGAGATAGCCGGCGCGGGCCGGTTGGCCGCTGATGCTGACCAAGGCGGGGAGGTCGCCGAGTGGTTCGCGTTCGTGCACCACCAATGAGCCGAGACCCGGGTGCATGATGTTGGGCGATTGGTTGAATCCGGTCTGGAGTTCATACTGTGCCCGACCGTGGTCCCCGTTGGTGCCGGCGATGGAACGGATGAGCGCGCCATGATGCATCTGTTTGGCCAGTTGCGGGAAGATTTCCGAGATCTCCATACCCTCCACGGAGGTCTTGATGGGATTGAACTCGCCTTGGACCTTGCGTCCTGGCTTGGGGTCCCAAGTGTCGAGGTGACTCATTCCTCCGCTGTTCCAAAAGAGAATGACATGTTCGGCCTGGGCTTTGCCGGGAGCGGTTTGGGCCAAGAGTTGGCTGATGGGCATGCCGAGGAGGCTTGCGCTGAAGGACTTCAGCATGCGGCGCCGGGTGAATTGATAATTGGTGCAGGACATTTTTTTTGGGACAGTTTACGTTAAGGGTGTGCTCGTTAAAGAGATGTCTTCGCAGCAGAGCTGCCGGGAAATGATCATGACCGGGACGGATCATGCCACTGGTTGGGTATCGTTGAGGTTAAGGAAGGAAACGGAATTCGTTGGAGTTGAGGAGAGCCCAGCGGAGGTCGGCCATGCCTTCGGGGTCGTTGTTAACGATGGTGCGGGCGTCTGCTTTTTCTTCGGAGCTTGGCAGGCGGGTTAGGATTTCTTGATAGGCCCAATCAATGGCCAGGTTCTGGTCCTTTTTCAAGAGAGGATGGAGTGGTTCGAGCGAACCGACACGGGAGGCTTCGTGGGTCATGCGACCGTTGAGCATCATGAGTTGTTGGCGCAGTGAGGAGGCTTCATCCCGAAACTCGCCCAAACCCGTGCGGGCCGGTTGGCCGAAGACCCGGAGGAAGTGCGCGGGCGGGGCGGGGGTTGCCATGCGCATGGCGCTGTCAAAGCGAGGATTGTCATCCACCGTTTCGGTGATCGTCTCGGTTTTGTATTTCATCACCTTGCGCTGCTCGTCTTTTTGCATCGCGGCCATTTCCTCGGCCTTGATTTGTTCGTCGGATTTTTCCCGCATCGATGCGAGTTCGGTTTGCTCCTTGCTGCTGAGGATCGAGCTAAAGTCGATCTTCAGTGATGACTCGAGATCGTATCCGTCACCGCGCATGGCGGGTTGCCCGGCTATCATCGTTGCTTCCCCGGCATCTCCTGCTTCGACCATCGTGAACTCTCCGGTCGGGACCTGGATTTCACGGGAGACCTGCTTGTTGTTTGCGCCTTGCGGCCATTTAAAATCTTCGAGGTGTCCGGCGACCACGATGCTGTCGTAGAGGACTTCTCCGAGCATCCGGCGGGTTGGGGCAGCGGAAAAATTCAATTCGCTTTTTTCGCGAACCTCGATGGGGGTATCGGCGGGCAGGGCAGATCGTCGGTAGGCGTCGGAGAGGGTGATAATTCGTATCAGAGTCCGGAAATCATAGCCGCTGGCGATGAACTCCTGCGCGACGAAGTCGAGCGTGGTAGGATGGTGAAGTCCGTTGTAGTCGGAGAAGTTGTCGAGCGGTTCGACGAAGCCGTGACCGATCAATTCGGCCCAGACGCGGTTCACAAAGGCCCGGGCAAAGTAATCGTTGCGCGGATCGGTGATGAGATCGGCCAGTTGGCTTCGTAGCTCGCTGGAGCGGTAGATGTCGCCATGCACATTGAGCTTTCGGCTTTCCTTTTTGGCTTCCTCCAGCACCGGATCGTTGGGGCGGCCGACATTGGGTTCGACGGCATCGAGGAGGGCATCAAGGGAGGCGGTGTCATCATCGGTTGAGTTCTCCTGCTCCCTGGCAAGCCGGACCGCTTCAAAGCGTTGGATATGGCGGGGAGTTTTTTTGAAATCGCCTATTTGGAATGGGAATCGCGGTTTGACTGGTTTGCGGTCAGCGGGCTCGGCCTTGTCCTCAGGGGGCCAAAGAACCGTCATTTCCTTTCCTTCCGTCGTGTAGACCGTGCCGCCGCGGCGTCGGCTCTCTACCTTCTTGGTCATACCAAAGAAGGCTGCGAGGTCGTAGAAGTCCTCTTGTTCCCAGTCATCGAAGGGGTGATCGTGGCACATCGCGCAGCCGATCCGCACCCCGAGAAAAATTTGAGAGGTGGCGGCAGCGAGCTCCATTGGCTGGGCATCATCGCCGAGGATGTATCCGACAGCTGGATTCGAGTTGGCGCGACCCGAGGAACTGATGAGCTCTCGCACCAGGACGTCGTAGGGTTTCTCCTGCTCGATGGATCCGTGGATGTAGGCCAGCAATTGATTTCCTCCGGTGACATTGGAGCGGATTCGCAACATATCGGCCATGAAGATGGTCCAGCGGTCCGCGAAGCGAGGTTGGTTGGTGAGTCTTGTGATGAGCTTGGATCGGCGATCTTTTCCCCAGCCTTCGTATTCGCGGACTTCCTTCATCGTCGGGATTCTGCCGATGAGATCGATGGTGGACCGTCGTAAAAAGGCCGCATCGTTGATGGGGTCCGTAGTGACAATCCCGGTGCCGGCATTTTCCCGCCGGAGAATATCGTCAAGCATCGCGGCCGCCTCGCTGTTCGAGTTGGGAGCTTTCGGTGGCATGGCTACTCGTTTCGGGGCTTCGGGCTTCCGCTCGGTGAGAGTGACTCCTTTTGGCCAGTCTGCGCCCGCTTCGACCCAGGCATCAAGAAGCGCGACTTCTTCGTGAGTGAGAGCCTTTCCTTCATCGGGCATTACGCCTTCGTCGATGGGGCGGAGGTGAATTCGCACCAATAGTTCGCTCTTTCCGGGGTTGCCCGGCACGACAGCGTCGGCGGTATCTCCTCCTTCCAGAAATTTCTCATGCGTATCCATTCGCAGTCCGCCCTTGACCTTCGATGCGGTATGACAGCGCACGCAATTGGTTTCCAGGATCGGTTGGACCTGCTCCCGAAAGTCCGGGGCAGCAGCGAAAACGGGTAAAGCAGTCGCCAGAACGCTCAGAACGCGAATGAAGGAATGTGGGAAGCTCAAGGTGTGGGAAAGTTCGAATGGAAACGTGGTCAGAGTAACTACCCCGGGAGGAAAAGGAACCTTTCGTTTCCCTTAAGCGAAATCGGAAAATCAGCGTTTTCATCGAAATCCTTTTAAAGTGGCGCTGGCCTCCGCCCAACCAAGTCGGCTCTAAAGGTGGGTTTTGTCATCTCTGTTCGGCTCGGAAAAGGAGGGATCGATGAGGGCGCAAAAAACGCCTTCGAGGGTGACTCGAAGGCGTTTTGAAAGGGTCGATCAAGGGTGCTTATTTTCCGGGAACCTTGTGGATGGTGCTGTGGATGGTGCCGATGAGTTCGTCGCCGTCGGTGGACTCGAGGTCGTAGTCGAGCTTGAACTGCTGACTTGGCTTGTGTCCTTCAACCGTAAGAACAACCGTCTTCTTGTCGCTTCCCAGTTTGGCGGCCGTGATTTTCACGGTGTCGGGCTTGCGGTGGTTCTTGGACTCCTTTTTAACGGCATTGGCCTCGGCTGTCTTGTCGGGGTTGTCGACCGAGAACTGACCGGATCCGTATTGGGGGCCGCGGACATACTTCCAACGTTTGGCCGTGTAGGAGGTTGGGTCTGTGGCAAGTTCGTCGTCGAGTTCGACATCGAAGGTCAGCTTGATGCCTTCCTTTGTCACTTCCATCGCAGATGGGAGGGGGCTGGCTTCTTCCGCGTTGCGGCGGATACGCTGAAGGCCTGCTTCTTGTGCGGCGTTGGTCTGCCAGCCGCGGAATCCGACAACAAACATCGATCCGTCAGGATGGAAGACGGCTCGTTGCGCCGAAGAGGAGAGCTTCACGGGGAGTTTGACAACGCCACCCTGATAGAACCCATCAGCAACTTTCTGGCGAAGGACGTGGTAGATGGAGGACTGACCGTAGGAAAGGTGGATGAGTTCGCCTTCTGCGATGCCAATTTTGGCGCCTTTGTCGACCCAGATCTGACCACCACCGGAGTTGTCGACGGACATTGGGAGGTAGCAGAGGGGTTCGGTGAATTCCGCTTTGTTTCCCTGACGAGTGTCTTCAACGCCGAAGAACGGAGTTCCGCGCTCAGGCTCATAATAGTTGATCTTGCAGCGTGGCTGCCAGGTTCCTTCATTTTCGCCGGAGGTGATCTCACCATTGGGTCCAATGCCGATACCACCGGGGGCGCGAAGGCCGGTTCCGATGGTGTAAAGGCGATCGCCGTCAGCGCTGATCTTCACGAAGGCTCCGTTGTGCGGGAGGATCTTATCGAAGCCGCGACCGCCGGGGCGGACGGGAGAGGCTTTGGCGAAGTAGAAGTTGCCTTCCTTGTCTGTTTCGAGACCGAACTGGAATTCGTGGAAGTTATTGGAGAGGTAGACGTCGTTGTTAAAGACCTCGAATTTGTCCGCTTCACCATCGTTGTTCAGGTCGTAGGTTTTGTAGATGCCATCGCGACCGGCGATGTGAGGGACGTCGTTGACAATCTTAAGGCCGAGTGGCTCGAAGAATCCGGTGGCGTAACGTTTCCAGGTGAGGTTCTTGAATTCCTTGAGGCCGGTGAGAAGCCAGATGTCGCCATCCCAAGTGGAGAGGAGGGCGCGATTGCCATCGGAGAAGAAGTCGATGTCGGACATGCGGACCTTGCTCTTGTAAGGGGACTTGTCGAGAGCCGGGGGAAGGGGAATCTGGTCAACGAGCCAAGGCTTGTCGGAGCCATCGATCTTGGGGGCGACCTCGAAGGTTTCCGGAGAAATGCCTGCTCCACCTTCCGTCATCGGAGTGAGGGCGACGGGAGCGGGTGCCTCGTCGGCGGGGTTTCCGGTGTAGAGAAGGGCAACCTTGGCGGGCTTTGCCGAGGGCTCAAGGCGGAGGTAGTAAATGCCGTCCTTGCTGGTGGTCTTGATCCCACTTCCGTCACTCTTGACCTTGAGGGCAAAATTCTTCTCGCTGGAAGAATCGAGGAGGCGGACGGTGAGGGCGTCCTCGTGTGGTGCAACTTCAAGATAGCGGACGAGTCCGTTATTGTGATCGGTCACGGTATCGAGGATGCTGGTGCCATTCACGGCGTAGTCGAGAATGACTTGGTTGCCGTTGCGGAAGTATCCTTTGAACTCAAGGTTGGAGAAGTTGCCGTATCCTTTAAGCGGGCGTTTGTCCTCGAATGACCCCGATTCGTCGGCCCAAACCGGGCCGTCGGCTGTAGTGAAGAGGTGAGAATCCTTGTTGTTGAACTGATTGACCCTGCCATGACCGCCGCCCCAAGGGGTGTTGATGAGGTTCACGCCCTGATCGGTGGCGGAGACGAGAGCGAGGGTTTCGGTGTTGAAAAGAGCAACACGATTTGGGAGGGCTGAGTAGGAGAGCGCGATGCCTTTGATGGCGGATTCGCGTCGCTCCCTGCCCTTGAACCAATCGCCAAAGGTTTGGAAGAAAGCAGGGCCGTGATCGGCAAGGTGATACCATTTCGCTTTCTTTGCACCTTTGATGTTGGAGGCATCGTTATTGTATTGAGTGAGAGCTGAGCGAGGAATGCCAAGTTCGCCCATGGCTGAGAGGAGGGAACTGGAGGCGAGTTCGTGGACTTTTACGTTGCGGAACTGGACGGGAGATCCGTCGTCATGGTTTTGGAGACCGAAATATCCGCTGGTGTCACCGCGACCGGGTTGACAGTCGAAGACGTTGATGAGCTTGCCGTTTAGGATGACCGCGATTTGGTCTCCGGCGGTGATGATTTTGTAAGTGTTCCATTCGCCGACCTTCATGCCTGGCTTGATAGCGGGCTGGATGTCGTAAATTGAACCCGTCTTAAGCTTGTCGGATTCATTGCCGCAGATCTGGATTTCGTAACCCTGTTTGACTGCGACCCAGGGGTCATCACCGGGATTGGGGAAGCGGACGAAGACACCGGAGTTGTCGGCATCCTCAGGAGCCATAAATTCGATCTCAAAGCAGGCGTTTTTATATTCCTTTTTGCCATACCACCAGAGGCCCATTCCGCCTTTGGCGGTTGAGATGCCGTCTTTAAGGGTAAAAGAGCCGGGGCCGGCTTGTTTCCAGTCAGCGGCAGATCCCGGAAGAACGGCCTGTGTTTCGACGCCGTGGAGGCCCGCGATGACAAGGGGTAGGAGAGCAAATCGTTTCATCATGTGTATTAGTGCCATTCTTACGCGATGGGTCAACGGGCTTTGTCATTTGAAGCGAAAGTTTGAAGCAAAAGTTGTTTTGAGGCTGGCTTTGGCCGACGGGCCTCCCTAGCTTCGCGCTCCGCTCCCCGGGCAGTCGCTGGTTTTCGCAAGGAAGCTGGAGGAAAGTCCGGACACTACAGAGCAGTGTGCCTCTTGAAAAAGAGGGACGGTGATTCGAGAGGATCGCTGGACAGATTAGTGCCGCAGAAAACAGACCGCCTTCTTCGGGAGGTAAGGGTGAAAAGGTGGGGTAAGAGCCCACCGCGCCGAGGGTGACCGAGGTGGCAGGGTAAACCTCTCACAGTGCAAGACAGAACAGGGGAAGGGCTGCTCGCCCGTTAAATCCCCGGGTAATAGTCGCAAAGATAAATGACTGCCGAAGCGTGGATAGGCCACGTGGAACAGAATCCGGCTTACAGGGGAGCGGCCTCTTTTTTTGAAGAGGGGTGGATGGAAGATGGAACGGTCTGGAGACCGTCCCTCCTTGGGACCTATTTGGATTTCGCGCAGCGGAAACCGGTGTGGTTGGCGGGTGCGAGAGATTCGGAGTAATGCCGCGCGCCCGGGCGGTAGCGGAGGCAGTAGGAGGTGTGGCAAAGGAACGAGCCTCCCTTGGTGACGTGGAGATAGCTTAGCGGGTGCTGTTTTCCGAAGACAATCGGGCTGGGCCATTTCTCGTGCTGTAAGAACCAATTGACCTCGGGTTGGCTCACTGCTCCGGAAGGGCCGGAGGGGTCATTTTTGGGTTTTTTGAGAAAGAGATCGTAAGCATCCGGGCGATAGTAGTCGGAGCAATGTTCCCAGACGTTTCCGGCCATATCGTAGAGGCCGAAGGAATTGGGCGGGTAGGATTTGATGGGAGCGGAGCCTTTGAAGCCATCGGTACCCGTGTCCTTGTGGGGGAATTCGCCTGTGAAGACATTGGCGAGCCATTTCTCGCCGGGTTTGGATTCGGTTCCCCAAATGTAGTCGAGACCATCCTTACCACCGCGGGCAGCGAGTTCCCACTCTGCTTCGGTCGGGAGACGCTTGCCGGCCCATTTGCAGTAGGCATTGGCATCCTCCCAGGTGACGCAAACCACGGGGTGGTTTTCCTTGCCCTTGAGATCGGAACCGGCGCCGGTGGGGTGTTTCCAACTGGCCCCTGCTTCAAAGCGCCACCACTGCCATTCGGCTCCTTCTCCGCGAAGTTCGACGGCCTTGGGCGGTCCTGAAAAAACGAGTGCGCCGGGCTTGAGTGCTTCGGGCGGGGCCTTGGGAAAGTCCTCGATTGACCAGCCGCGTTCGCCTTGGGTCTTGTAGCCGGTGGCATCGACGAATTTTTGGAACTGGGCATTGGTGACCTCGTGGGTGTCGAGGAAGAATCCACTCACGGTGACTTGATGAACGGGACGCTCTTCGGGGTTGAATGGGAGTTTGGGGTTCTCCTTCGTTCCCCGGGTGTAGGTCTTCCCTTCGATCCAAGCCATTCCCTCGGGCGCGGTTTTTTCCGGACTCGATTTAGGGGCGGTATCGGCTGCTTGCAGAAGGGCGATCGCGGGAAGGAAGAGGAGAAGACGTTTCATGAGGCTTGGATTCCGGAAGAGGACAATTTATCTACGGACATGACCACCACGAAGTTTCGTCCATGTATCGATCTGCATGAAGGTAAAGTGAAGCAAATTGTGGGTGGCACTCTCAACGAGAGCGGGGCGGTTGAGAACTTTGTCTCGGAAAAGGCGCCATCGTGGTATGCCGAGAAGTTCTCCGTAGATGATCTGCGGGGTGGACATGTCATTAAGCTGGGTCCAGGGAACGAAGAGGCTGCGCGGGAAGCGCTCGGAGCCTGGCCGGGTGGGCTCCAGATTGGCGGGGGGATTTCGCTGACGAATGCTGCGGATTGGCTCGAAGCCGGAGCAAGCGAGGTGATTGTGACGTCTTGGTTTTTTGACGACGAGGGACGTTTTTTGGAAGATCGGGCCGAAGCACTGGCAAGAGAGATTGGCGCAGAAAAGGTGGTTATCGATTTGAGTTGCCGGAAGGTGGAAGAGGGATGGAAAGTGGCGATGAACCGTTGGCAAACCATTACCGAGATGGCGGTGGATTTAAAGACGATCGATCATCTCTCGAAGTACTGCGGTGAGTTTCTCATCCATGCGGCTGACGTCGAAGGCAAGTGCGGCGGGGTCGATGTTCCGTTGGTGAATTTGCTGGGGCAATGGCAGGGCTGTGCGATCACCTACGCGGGCGGAGTTCGTGGCCTACAGGACCTCGAACTCATCAATGAGGCCAGCAGTGGCAGGTTGGATGCCACGGTGGGAAGTGCGCTTGATTTGTTTGGAGGGAGCGGGGTGTCCTACAAGAATTTACTAAAATGGAATCAAGGCTAGTCAGTTAGCTCTAACAGCTTATAAATCACCCTTACATGCCAAAACGTATTCTTATTACCGGGGGAGCGGGATTTCTAGGAAGTCATCTTTGTGATCGGATGATTGACGCGGGGAATGAAGTGATTTGTCTCGATAACTATTTCACCGGTCGTCGGCAAAACATCACCCACCTGTTGAGCCATCCAAATTTTGAATTAGTCAGGCATGATGTCATCGACCCGATTAAGTTGGAGATCGACCAAATCTACAATCTGGCTTGCCCCGCCTCGCCGATCCATTATCAATATAATGCCATCAAGACGATGAAGACCTCGGTGATGGGCGCCATAAACATGTTGGGATTGGCACGGCGGACGAAGGCCCGGATCCTGCAGGCTTCGACTTCCGAAGTATACGGAGATCCCTTGGTTCACCCTCAGACCGAAGACTATTGGGGGCACGTCAACCCCATCGGGATTCGTTCGTGTTACGATGAAGGGAAACGGTGCGCGGAGACCTTGTTTGTTGATTATCACCGCCAGAATGGGGTCGATATTCGGATCATGCGGATCTTTAACACCTACGGCCCGCGTATGAATGCCGAGGATGGTCGGGTGGTTTCAAATTTCATTGTCCAGGCTCTTAAGGGTGAGCCGATCACGATTTATGGCGATGGCTCCCAGACACGCTCGTTTTGCTACTGCGATGATAATATTGAAGGAATGATTCGACTGATGAACGGTGACCACATGGGACCGATTAATATCGGAAATCCCAATGAATTCACGATGTTGGAGCTTGCCAATGAGGTGATCGAACTGACGGGCTCAAAGTCTGAGATCGTGCATTTGGATCTGCCTCAAGATGATCCCAAACAGCGACAACCTGACATTTCTTTGGCAAAGAAAAATCTCGATTGGGAACCCAAGACCGAACTTCGCGAAGGTCTGGAAAAGACCATCGCCTACTTCGAAGCCGAGTTATCGGGGGAATAGGAGATTTCGTTGGCAAGGTGGTGCCCCTGCAGGTAGGGTCTACCTTAATATATGAAGTTAAAGTTTTGTGGAGCAGCAGGGACGACCACCGGGTCGCAGCATCTTTTGGAGGTGAATGGGCAGCGGATCCTTTTGGATTGCGGGCTCTATCAGGGAAGACGGATGGATGCCCACGAGGTGAATTGCTGCTTTCCTTATTTCGATCCCAAGTCGATCGATCATGTCGTGCTCTCGCACGCCCACATCGATCACAGCGGGAACCTCCCCAATCTTTCGAGCAAGGGATTCGAAGGGAACATTTACGCGACTTTCGCGACCCGTGATCTTTGTCAGGTGATGTTGGCGGATTCCGCCCGCATTCAAAAATCCGATGCGGAGTGGATGAACAAGCACCGCAAGAAAGAAGGGAAACCTTTGATCGAACCACTTTACACTCCGATCGACGCCGAGCTTTGTTTGCGACAGTTTGTAAATGTGGGCTACAACCGCAAGATCATGATTGCGAAAGGGGTCGAGCTGACCTTTATCGATGCCGGTCATATTTTGGGAAGTGCCCAGGTCATTCTCGACATCGAGGACGAGTCGGATGGCCAGAAAAAGCGCCTGCTCTTTTCGGGTGACGTCGGAAGAGGGAATAATGATCTTTTACGCGATCCCGTTGCGAGTGAGGATATTGATTTTGTCCTCATGGAAAGCACTTACGGTGGCCGTGAGCACGAGCTGAGTGCAGGGGCAGACGAACAAGTGGCTGGAATTTTAGCCAAGGCTCTTAAGAAGGGCGGGAAGGTAATTATTCCAGCCTTTGCGGTCGAGAGAACCCAGCAGCTCCTCTATGTGTTGCATGAGCTTTTCCGGAGCGGTGCGATCCCAGACACGCCGGTCTATGTTGATAGTCCGCTGGCAGTGAATGCCACGGAGATTTTCCGTCTCCACCCGGAGTGTTTCAACGATGAGGTTTACCAGGTTCTTTTTGACAAAAGCAACCCGTTTGGATTCGAGGGGCTCACCTTGATTCGCTCGGTGGCGAAATCGAAGGAATTGAACGATGACAAGCGACAGTCGATCGTCATCTCAGCATCGGGAATGTGTGAAGCCGGAAGGATTTTACACCACCTCAAGAACGGGATTGGCAATGAACGGAATACCGTCCTTTTCGTCGGCTACTGTGCGCAGAATACCCTCGGCTGGAAGATCCGTGAGGGGCATGACAAAGTTAAGATTTTCGGGAAGGAATATCCGGTGAAAGCAAGCGTGGAGATTATGGATTCCTTCTCCGGTCACGCCGATCACTCCGAGTTGATCGAATACTTTAACGCTATCAAAGGAGCGAAGAAAAAAGTCTGGCTCGTCCACGGTGAAAACGACCGCTCCGAAGCCATGTGCGAAGCTTTGAAGGAATTCCACGACGGTGAAGTCAGCGTCGCCGAACTCGGCAATACGGTGGAGTTTTAGAATAAGTGCTACGCCCAAGCCTTCCTAATAATCCTCGACCGGGCTCTGGCTCGGGTGGGCGGGGTCGAAGCGATCCTGCCCAATGATCTCGCGGGTGAGGTCATTCATTTCCGCGTTGATTTCTTCCCAGCGGGCTGGGTTGAAGGCGGGGGGCGGGTGGAGTTTATAACGTCTTTTTTCGATGCGGCGGAGTGAATCATCGTCGTGGACCTCAAGCTTGGCGAGGGCGGCTGGAAGGGAGGACATTTCGTGGCAAACGAGAGCGATATCGGCACCGGCTTCGAGGGCGAGTTTGATGTCGTTGCCGCGACCGTAGTTCCGGACGATGGCTCCCATGTCGAGGTCGTCGGTGAGGATGAGTCCTTTGTAGCCGATTTGATCGCGGAGAAGACCGGTGAGGATGGGGCGGCTGAGTGAGGCCGGCATGTCGGGATCAAGCTGCGGGAAGTTGAGGTGACAAGCCATGATGGCATCCAGCTCGGGCATGAGGGCGGTGTAAGGAAGGAGGTCTTCCTTGAGGAGATCGGCGCGGGAGATGTCGGCGACGGGGAGGTCGTGGTGGGGGTCGCTCAGGGCGAGGCCATTGGTGGGGAAGTGTTTGCCGCAGGAGAGGATTTTTTGCTTCCGCATCCAGCGGTTAAAGACCCCCGCGTTGTTAATGACAGTTTGTGAATCGCGGCCCCAGCAGCGACCACGGAGACCATTGTTCTGATCGGGGAAGTGGTCGAGATCGAGGACGGGGGCGAAGTTAAGATTAATACCTGTCTCTTATACACATCTCCGAGCCCACGAGACCGAGGCTGATCTCG
>OJIS01000337.1_pt1 | contig 16110 bp, 13 predicted proteins | sample 1595671 | NCBI WGS metagenome assembly OJIS01 (sample SAMN05416814, study PRJEB24817) | seawater metagenome | isolation source: Sea water | place: Canada:Atlantic | collected 2013-07 | reverse complement strand
CGAGATCAGCCTCGGTCTCGTGGGCTCGGAGATGTGTATAAGAGACAGGTATGGAGCGTCTCTTTAATGAGTATTACCAGACTGCAAAAATTCAGCGCGAAATCAATATCGACCGTGCGCGGATTCAGCGAGATAACAATGACCGTCTCGCCAATATCCGCGAGATCGACTCAAAGCTCCAGAAAATCAGGGAGCAGCTCAAGTCAGAGGATATCGGAGCAAAGGAGCGTGAAGATTTGCTCACTGAGTCACGTGAACTTTCCCAGGATGGAAAATCAAAGGAGCGGGAGCGGACTGAGTTTCTCGATCGTCGTAATCGCGCCTTGAGCGAGAGGATGCGCAAGCAAATGCGCGGTATTCTGGTGAAAATCCAGAGGACGGTCAGTGAGCGGGCTAAGGAAGGAAACTACGATTTTATCTTCGATTCATCCGGCAACAGTAATCAGGGAATTCCTTTTGTGCTTCATGCCCGGGAGACCACTGATCTTACTGACAATCTTCTCGAAGAGCTCAACAAGGACGCTGAGGAAGGGGAGTAATTCTTCCGAATCAATTTGCAATCCCTCCTGGTGTCTCTTGATTGGAAACAGTTTCAGGCTCTGATCGGTGTCGAAGCCGATCAGGAGTCCCGGAGTGTCTTTACCGGGGTGAATTCGCTGGACGAAGCGGTTCCCGGAGAGATCAGCTTTCTGGGGAATTCCCGCTACGAGCTACAACTTGCCACGACAAAGGCTTCGTTGGTTCTGGTGCCTCCGGGAGAGTTTTCGGGTCCCGAGGGCTGCCGCCTGATTGCAGTGGAGGCTCCCTCTGCGGCCTTTTCGAAAATCATTGATCACTTTCAGGCTCAGAGAGCTTCGTTCGAACCGGGCATCTCTTCCGGAGCACATCTGGCCGAGGATGTTGAAGTTGATCCTCTGCAGGTTCGGATTGCCCCCGGGGCTGTCATCGAGTCTGGAGCGCGCATCGGTGCCGGTTCCGTGATTGGAGCGGGATGTTTGATCGGAAAAGATGTCGTGATTGGCGCGAATTGCCTTCTCCATGCAGGCGCAATCATTCGGGAACGCTGCACCTTGGGAGACCGCGTTATTCTCCAGCCAAGCTGTGTCATCGGTTCAGACGGATATGGATTTGATCTTGTTGATGGACGTTTCCAGAAGGTTCCTCAGGTAGGAATTGTGGAAATTCAAGACGACGTCGAAATCGGGGCTGGTAGCTGTGTCGATCGGGCTCGATTTGGCAAGACGGTGGTCGGGGAGGGGACCAAAGTTGATAATCTCGTCCAGATTGCCCACAACGTGCAGATTGGGAAACATTGCCTGCTGGTAGCCCAGAGTGGGATTGCCGGGAGTTCGCGGTTGGGGAATTACGTGACAATTGCCGCCCAATCCGGGGTGGCTGGTCATCTGGACATCGCTGATCAGGTGGTTTTGGCTGGCAAGAGCGCGTTCCTTAAGTCGGTCACAAAGGCAGGTGTCTACCTGGGCACTCCGGCCCGACCGTTGCGGGAGGAGCAACGGAAGCTCGCGTCCTTGTCTCGTCTGCCCAAACTTCGAGATGAAGTTTATGAGCTAAAAAAGAAGCTGGAGGAACCTTCCTGAGAATGACACCCTTCGCGCGTAAGCGCCCTAATCCCGGCCCTGACCAGACTTAACCATGAGATTTTCCATGTCCCGCCAGTTATCACAAAAATTTGCTTTGTTTTCCCTCTTTCTAAGCATGGCCGTCACCGCATCAGGAGGACAGCTGAAGGTTGCTACGGTGGATGTGACGAAGCTGGTCAACGAGTTCCACGAAACCAAGGCCGTGGTAGCCGAGGAAAGAGTTGATCTCGAAGACCTTCAGAAGGCTGACGGCGGTCGAGTGGCTGTCATGCAAGGAGTAATGAAGGAGCTGCAGAAACTCCAAAATGAATTCAACGATCCCTCTCTCTCTCCAGACATACAAGTCGAGGTGGAGAAGCTGCAGAAACTCCAAAATGAATTCAACGATCCCTCTCTTTCGCAAGCGAAGAGAGAGTCAATTGCCACCGAGGCAAAGGCCGCGGAGATGGAGTTAGCCCGCTTAAGAGAGTCAATTGCAACCAAGGCAAAGGCCGTGGAGGCGGAGTTAGCCCGCTTAAAAAAAGACCGCGAAGAGGTCCTGAACCGCCGACGCTCTGAGTTGAACCAAAAGATGCGCGGGTTGATCGCTGATATCCGGAGCAAGGTGATGGTTGCGGTTAATGCTCACGCCGCGACTCTGGATGTCGACTATGTCTTTGACGAATCAGGTCTTACGACTTCAGGGGTTCCATTTTTGGTCTACGTGCGAAATCGAATCGATTTGACAGATGCCGTCCTGGAAAAGTTGAATAAAGATGCTCCGCCAGCCCCCCCGACAGATAAACCCGGAAGTGATCCAACCAAATAAATTCATTTTTTTAAATCCAACAGCCCTTCATCACTATGAAAAGACTCAAGCCTATTTTAGCCCTCCTATTCGGAGTCCTCATCGCCGCACCGCTCTCCGGCCAGGAAAAAGATGACAAGATCGGAACCGTAAACATGCAGCAGCTCCTCGCTGATTATTTCAAGTTTGCACAAAATAAGGAGACCTTCATGGGATACGAAAAGGGCATTCTGGCTAAGGACCAAGTCCGGGTCGAGTCCATCAAGGCACTTGTTAAAGAGAGTCAGGATATTGCAAAGGAGGCTGAGTCCTCCTCCATTACCCGTGAGCAAAAGGAAGAGCTTTTCCAAAAAGCTGGAGCTCTAAATCGAGAGGCTCAAGCGCTTCAAAATGAAAGAATTGCGTGGCTGAATCGGAAGAAGGCAGCTTTCAATGAAAAGCAGGCCGTCGAACTTGGAATTCTTCGTAAAGAAATCATGGTGATGGTGAAGGAAATCGGGGACGCTCAAGAGTTTGACTTTATTTTCGACCGCAGTGGTAGCAGCGGTGCTAGTATCCCCATTCTCTCGTATGCCAAGGATGCCACCGATCTCACCCCGCTTCTTCTGGAGAGGATCAACCGCGATGCTCCGCCCGAGGATGTGGAGAAGCCCGGCGAGGAAGAGCCAGACGAAGAAAAGCCGGCGACTGAAGGCTCCGGAGAGTAATTTCTAAGCAAACTGGTCAAAGATTGACATTGCAGGGCCAATTTTACGGGTGTCTAGTGACAGCTATGAAATTGGCTTTTCTCTTTCTCCTGATTACGGTCCCTCTGCACGCGCTTCCGAACGCAGTTTTCGGAGCACTTGCGCAGCATGAGAGCCCGCTCAATGGAGAGGACCTCACCGATGTCCTGCTCGCTGCGGGACTCTGGGATGGTTCTGAAAAGTTGCCGGGTGAATGGGAGATTGATGCCGGGGTTGCGAACGCGAGTTCGGCATACCTGATGGCCCGCCCAAAGGTTTTCGGCGTTGAGGCACTCCTTGTCCGGGCGCTGAAGCGTGACGAGAAACTTGAAGAGCTTCAAATTACCTTCGCCGATGCGGGGTCCTTCTTCGGGTATCTCGACCGGAATCTTCCCGAGGGAGTGGGTCGGGATGACGCCATTGCGCTTATTCAAGAGCGGGTGGACAAAAAGAAGGCCGAGTTTTCGAAAGTCTACGCGGCGGCCTCTCGGGAGCTTGAGTCTGGTCTCAAGAATTTTGATGATCGTCCGCGGGATTCAAAAAGAGGGAGGACTCGCGATTTGCGAGCGGACTATCGTGAGTTTGAGCATGAAAAGGCCGGGCTTGTGATTCAACTGTTGGATGCCGCGGATCGGCTTCTGAGAGTGAGCATTCGCAGAAAGAATGCGGAGGTGAAGTCATGGCTCGATGTCTCGCAAGAGGAATTGGGAACGAGCGAGAGGCTCAAACTTCTGCAGGAAAAGGTCACCCGGACCAAAGGAGGTGATGTTCTTCTCGATCAGGTCAAGGTCGTCCCTCAAGGCTACCGGCCTTATTGCGGCCTGAATACCCTTGTCATGGTCGCCCGGTATTTGGGGCTCCATCTGGACGAAGATTTTCTTGCGGTTGCGGGGAAGTTCCAGAACACCGGATCGGCGGCTGGTTCTGATATGTTGGGCCTTTATAGCTCGGTGGCGCGTGAGGCCCGTTTCAATCTGAATCGAACCAGCGATTACGATCATGAAACGGTCCGCCGTTCCATCCGGGCGGGGATGCCGGTTATCGTCTGGCGTCGATGGGACTCACAACGTGACCAACTCCATTCCAGGGTGTCGCGGGCCTTTGATCAAGGCGGGAAGGCGATGTATGAACGGCCGTCCGAAGAAGCTCTGCCATCGAAGAAGAAGCGGTCACCGCTTCATGCCTCCGTCATCGTGGGCTACAACGATGAGCGAAAAGAGGTCATTTTCCTCGAGAGTTGGGAGGGGATTTCGAAGCCACGGCGTATGCCCGTGAGTGAGGTTGCTCACACCGCTGATTTGACGTTTTCATTCCGCCCATAGACGACTCTTACGACTCACAAAAGGCGCGATGGCGGAGGAGGTGGTCGCAGAGGATCAGATTGGTCATGGCCTCCACGATCGGGACGGCTCGCGGCAGGACACAGGCATCGTGACGACCGCGGCCTTTCAGTTCGGTGTCTTTCATGTCACTTGAGACGGTGGCTTGTGATGACATGATGGTGGCGGTGGGCTTGAACGCGACCCGGAAAAGAATGGGTTCGCCATTCGAAATACCACCCTGGACTCCTCCGGAGTTGTTGGTCTTGGTTCTCACTTTGTCCTCGTCCATATAGAAGTGATCATTGTGCTCGGCACCGGTCATGGTTGTGCCGGAGAATCCGGATCCAATTTCAAATCCCTTGGTGGCTGGAATGGAAAGCATGCCCTTTGCCAGATCTGCTTCGAGGCGGTCGAATACGGGTTCGCCAAGTCCGGGAGGGCATCCGCGGACGACGGCTTCGATCACGCCTCCGATGGAGTTCCCTTCCGAGCGGATCTGTTTGATGCGGGTGATCATTTCTTCCGCCACGGCTGGGTCTCCGGTGCGGACAACATTGGACTCGATCCCCGCCGAGGTGACGGTGAGGGGATCAATGTTGCCTTCGATATTCTGAATGGTTTTTACCCAGGCGAGAGCCTCCAGATCGGGATAGAAGTGTTTGAGAACTTTTTTGGCGATGGCTGCTGCCGCGACCCGTCCAATGGTTTCGCGCGCAGATGAACGGCCTCCACCCTGCCAGTTGCGGGTGCCGTATTTCGCATCGTAAGTGTAGTCGGCGTGCGATGGCCGGTATTTCTCCGCCATTTCCGAGTAGGCTTCCGGACGGTGATCTTTATTCCGGACGAGAACAGCGATCGGAGATCCGAGGGTCTTGCCTTCAAAGGTTCCGGAGAGAATTTCGCATTGATCGGCTTCGTTGCGGGGAGTGGTCACTTCCGACTGCCCGGGGCGACGGCGGTCGAGTTCGTGTTGCAAGTCTGCTTCGGTGAGCGGAATGAGGGGAGGGCAGCCGTCAATGACGACGCCGACGCCTCCACCGTGGGATTCGCCGAAGGTTGAAATACGGAAAAGTTGACCAAGTTGGCTGGACATGCGCGCGACTCTAGCAGCGGAATTGAATCGGGCAAGAGTGGGGCGATGAATCAGCGCGGGAGGGTGTTTCGGAGGGTTCGGCTCGCATCCTCACCGGATTCAATGGAAGTTCCTCGAACTCCGTAGAGGTAGACGACTTCTACGAGTTCTTTTTCGAGCACCTGGTTGATAAGGTCTTCCGCTGAAAGAGCGAGGCGGCCACTCTTTTTCAAGAGCTCCAGGCGCCAAGAGCCAATACCATGGAAGGAGCGGTAAACGACCTCGGTGCAGGCGAGGCGTTCGGCTTTACGGAAGTCAAAGATGAAGTCGAAGAGCTTGCCCTCGTGGGACAATGCGCGGGTCAGGGCTTCGCGCAGTTCCTCGGGGCTGACCTTGGGGCGCAGGATCAGGAAGGCATCGACAGAAAGGGTCTCCCGGAGTTCTCGAAACCGAACGCCGTCCTTTTTGGCCTCGAGGACGGTGATTGCGTCGTCTCCGGTAGCAGGAAGACCGAGTTTTTCCCGTTCGTCCCTCCGGCCAATGTAGAGGGCGGCATGGGGCCAGAAGCCTGGGAGGAAGAGATTGCTCATGGCATCATCATGCCGGGTGATGAGAATGTCTCCCGGTTTGAGCCGCTTGCTGATATCCTCAAGGATCCGGGCGGTGACCCGCTTTCCTGAACCTCTCGCCTTGATAAAGGGCTGCTTCAGTTCGGCGATCGCCGACCCGCTGAGGCGAAAGAGGTGGAACATGACCTTGGTGTAACCGGAGCCGGCACTGCGCCCGAGAGAGTAGAGTCCGTATTCAAGGAGCGAACGGCCGAGGGATCTTTTGCGTTCGTCAAAGAGGGGCTCTTCTCTTTCGAGCCAGAGAACGAGTTGTCCGAGATCTGAAGCTTCCAGTTCTTCGTGGATCTGAGTACGATAGAGTTCGTAGAAATCACGAGCTTGCCGGTATCGCCACTGCGCGTGCGGAGAACTGAGGCTTCGGTAGATTCGCGTCAGAGTTTTGCGGGGAAGTTGATAGCGTGGTTCCGCCTCGTCGAGTTTGGTGAGGGCGACGGGATACTCCCTTGCGAGTTCGATGAGGTATCCCGCACTCCGCACGAGCATGGAAGCGGCACAGAAGGCAATTCCAAAAATACGCAGGTCTTTGCTTTTGAGATGGGGCTCCAGTTCGTGAATCATTTGCCAAAGGGTGGCTCTGGCGGCGAGATATCTCAGGTAGGCATCTCGAAGGCGCTCATCTTCATCGGGGAGATAGTAGCCACGAGCCTGTGCGGCCCGGGCATCCGCCACTTCGGTCTTGAGATTATCACGTCGAGGAAGGGCAGGGCGAACTCCTTGAAGGACCCGCCAGGCTGATTCCACGATCTCGTTCGACATGGTTGGGATCGTCCACAGGTATTGAAAATCCGTCAACCACGGGTCTCTAACAATTTCAGATCAAGCAAGGGTGGTGAATTCGGGTTCATCATACAATGTGGGGGGGCGTCAACCCCTATAAATAAAGGGTTTCAGGCTTATTTTAGCTTTACAAACTAAACGGCTCACGGATGATCGGCCTGCTATGAATAAAGGTGAACTCATCGAAGCAGTCCAGAAAGCCCTCGGAAAAGAAGCAACCAAGCGTCAGGCGGAAGAATCCGTCGCCGCTGTGCTCGACTCCATTGCCAAAGGTGTGAAAAAAGACAAGAAGGTCCAGATCATTGGATTTGGAACTTTCGAAGTGAAGAAGCGTGCCGCCCGTATGGGACGTAACCCTAAGACCGGAGAAGCAATGAAGATCAATGCTTCCAAGTCTGTTGGCTTCAAGCCTTCTTCGACTCTCAAGAAGTCTCTCTAAAGTCCCTGCCAGGTCCTTAGACTTCATTGATTTAATACGAAAGCAGCCCGGTTGTCTCTTACGGCAATCGGGCTTTTTGTTTCCCTCGTAATCCCTCAGAATCGCCGTAGTCTCTCCCCAATAGCAGATGCCATCCAGTACCGTCGAAAACTACCTGAAAGCAATCTGGTCCTTGCAGGAGCAAGGGGAAAAGGGTGGATTGGTTCCAATTGGACAGGTGGCGGAGAAGCTCTCGGTTACTCCGGGGACTGCGACGACCATGATGAATCAGCTCGAGAAAAAAGGGCTGGTTGACTACACGCCAAGGCGGGGCGTTCGCTTGAATGAGACCGGCCGCAAGCTGGCGATGAAGGTGCTTCGTCGCCATCGGCTGGTTGAGACTTTTTTGGTTAAGATCATGAAGTTGGATTGGGCGGAGGTTCATGAAGATGCCGAAGTTCTCGAGCACGTAATCTCGGACCGCCTTTTGGTCCGGATGGATGAAATGCTCCATCATCCCACCCACGATCCCCATGGCTCCCCCATTCCCGGTTCCGACGGTCGGTTGGAGCAGGATGGTACGGCAGTTCTCGCCGATTGTCCGCCCGGGCGCTACACCTTAAAAAGAGTCCGTGAGGATCAGCCGACCTTCTTGCAATGGTTGTCCGGGCTTGAGCTCGTGCCGGGAACCCATTTCACCCTTTCGGAAAAAAACCTGGAAGCAGGGACTCTGAGTCTAGGCCTTCCGGGCCGATCCGAGCTCATTCAAATTTCGCTTCCTGCTTCGCGATCTCTTTTGGTTGTGAAAGTGTCTTGATGATTCCGCCGTATCGAATGTCGGGATATTATCTTCATTCCATCCCTCTTCTGCCATGAAATCTGTCATTGATCGTCGTCGCTTCCTGCTCAAAACCGCCGGGGCGACCCTCGCGCTTCCCGGGCTGTCCTCTCTGATGGCCAAAACGAGCAACTCGATGGCGACTTTACAGGCGACCAGGGGCGCTGGAATCGGAGCGCGACGCTTTGTTGCGATCGGGAATTTATTGGGCTTCCAGCAAAAGAGCTTTTTCCCCGCAACGGCAGGGAAAGGCTACGAGAAGACCACCTTGCTGAGTCCACTCGAAAAATTAAGGAACGAGCTGACCGTCTACCGTGGCCTCGATCACGGGATCAAAGGAGGGCACTTCGCGGTGCATTCATTTTTATCCGGCGTGCTTCACTCTGAAGCAAAAGACCGCGAAGACGGAAATGTCACCATCGATCAGTTTCTCGCCGAGAAAGTCGGCAATCAAACCAGGTTTCCCTCTCTTACGGTAGGATCGGAAGGTGGAATTCACGGAGGCTGCCAGCTGTCATGGACGCGGTCCGGTGTCAGGGTCCCTCCGATCACGAATCCGGGGGAGCTTTTTGAGCGCCTCTTTGTCGATGATACTCCGGAAAGACGCCGTCAGCGCGGACAAGAAAACAAGCTTCAGAAATCGATTCTAGATGCCGTCAATGAGGAGGCCAAGGGGCTGTCACGAAAAGTGAACCACGAGGACCGTGAAAAATTGGACGAGTATTTCACTTCGATCAGAGATGTGGAAAAGCGGCTCGAATTGCGGGGCCGTTGGGCGGATCACGCCAAGCCCGGAGCTCCATTTGAGAAGCCGGCGAATGCGAATACGGTGGATGATTTGCCGATGCTTTATGAGCTGATCGCCTTGGCCTTGCAAACTGACTCGACCCGTATTGCGACTCTGGAGATTGGAGGATCTTTCCTTCCGCAGAATCTTGGGATCAACAAGTCATACCATAGCCTTTCCCACCATGGGAACAAAGAGGATGCCATCGCGAATCTGATCGCACTGGAGACCTATCAAATCGACCACTTCGGGAAGTTTCTGAACCGCTTGTCCTCGGTCAAGGATGGCGAGGGAACCCTGCTTGATTCGACCTCAGTGCTCTTTGGTAGCGGGATCGGGAGTGGGAACTCCCACACCAACTCCGATCTCCCGCTTGTTTTGGCTGGAGGTGGCTATCGTCACGGTGAGTTCAAGAAGGTGGAAGGCAAGGGAATCAACAAGGTTCCTCTTTGTAATCTCTTTGTCGATCTTGCCCGGCGAATGGGAGTCGAGACGGATTCGTTTGGTAATAGCACCGGCACTTATTCCTAGGGGCTGGATTCGACCACCCATGAAAAGAGGCAAAACGATTCTCATGGTCATCGCGACCATTGGCGTGATTTGTTTTCCGGCTTCGGCCGAGAAATCGTTGTCAGGGAAGGTGATTGATGACTTTCTCGCCGACTATTGCTACGACTGCCACGACTCGGCGACCCAGAAAGGGGAGAGGGAATTTGAGAGTTTGAAGATCCCGCTGCAGTCGGTGAGTGATCTCATCATGGCGCAGGAAATCATCGATCAGGTGACGCTGAAGGAGATGCCGCCAAAGAAGAAGGACCAGCCCGGGGATGATGAACGTTTGGAGGTCATTCGGGCCTTGCGGGGAGAAATTAACTCGGCCCGAGGGCGCTTCAAAAGCAATGGTGGGAAGACCGTGATGCGGCGGCTTTCCAATCGGGAATACGAAAATACCCTGGAAGTTCTATTTGGGAGAAGAGTGGACACCTTGGGGCTGACTCTCGATTTTCCGAAGGAAAAGACGAGTCGTCATATCGATACCAATGGCGAAACCCTCGTGACCTCGGGATTCCTTGTTGATCAATACTTTCAGGCCGCGCAGAGACTGGTTGAAAATCGGCTGGGGCGACCGGAGATGAAGCCGAAGAAGTGGCACTTTACCGAGAATTTCAAACAGTATGAAGAACTCGCCGGATCACATCGATCCGTTTTTAAAAACAAATTTCTCTGCGTCTACGAGCAACCGGACACGGACACGAGGCAGGGAAGCTATGGGCATATTGAAGACTTCCTGGAGGGAGTGCCGGTTTCGGGAATCTACGAATTAGAGATCCTGGTGCAGGGGATGCATCGTGACACCCACTACGACCCCAAGATCTTCGGGATCGATTTGAGCGAACCTTTTATCCTGGGCGTGGTTCCTGGTGATGCCACCAAGGGGCACATTCACTACCCTCAGCGGATCGAACCACTCCTCGCGCAATCGGTGGTGCCGGATGACAAGCCCGGGTGGATCAAGTTCCGGGTTTGGCTTGAGGTCGGCCAGACGCCCCGGTTTACCTTTCCGAATGGGCCCTATGAATCCAGGCGGTCTGTCCTTGAGCTCAACAAGCGTTATGAGAAGGAGTTTAAGAACCCCTCGAACGGAGTGAGTCGGGCCGCGCTTTTGCGGGAAGGGAAGCTGCCTCATCTTCGGATTTCCGAGATTAAGATCGAAGGCCCTCTCCTTGAGAAAGGGGGCTCCAGGGAAGAGCTCGCCGTCTTTGGTCAAGGGGGATTTCAAGCTGATCAGGCCCTGCCGCAATTGGAGGGTTTTGCCAGGCGTGCCTTCCGCCGTCCTCTTGATGATGCCGACCGAAAGCGTGTTCATGGATTCTATCAGAAACGGATTGATGATAAGGCCGCGCCACGTCAGGCGGCGTTGGATACCCTGAAGTTGATCCTTTGTTCTCCGTCATTTTTCTATCTTAGCGAAATTACGCCGGAGGAGAAGCCGGTCTTGAAATCATACGATCTGGCATCACGTCTTTCCTACGCTTTATGGGCCGGGCCACCCGATAAGGTTTTGCTGGAACTCGCTGGTTCCGACCGGCTCAAAGATCCCAAAGTTCTTCGAAATCAGGTGGCGCGACTTCTTTCGGATCCACGTTCGGAAGGTTTTGTAAACGGCTTCCTCGATTCATGGCTGAACCTGCGGAGTCTCGGAACCATGCCTCCGCCGCGAGAGCAGGCACGACGATATTACTCTGAGAATTGGCCTGCTTCGATGAAGGAAGAGGCGAGGCATTTTTTCGGCCATCTATTGCGTGAAGATGCACCGGTGACCGATTGGCTTGATGCTGATTACACCTTCGTCGATAAGTATCTCGCAACTCTTTATAAGTTTCCGGAAGCCGAAAAACTGAGACTGAAAGATGGCTTCCAAAAAGTGACGATCAAGGATCGGAGGCGTCGTGGCGGTGTGCTGGGAATGGCCGCAGTTTTGACGGTGAGTGCAAATGGGGTCGAGACCTCCCCGGTCACGCGCGGGGTGTTTGTTTCTGAGAATATTCTTGGGGTCGTTCCTCCTCCGCCACCTGATGAAGTCCCGCCGATCGAGCCTGATGTGCGGGGCGCGACGACCCTACGCGAACGACTTGAAAAGCACCGCGAGTCAAAGACGTGTGCGGAGTGTCACCGGAAAATTGATCCGCTCGGGTTTGGTCTCGAAAGTTTTGATCAGCTGGGCCGTTGGCGTCAAAACTATCCCAAGGAGAATAAGAAGGCGAAGGCGTTGAAGATCGATGTTTCAGGTGAGATGTCCTCGGGTGAGAAGTTCGAGGGATACTCAGAGTTGCGAAAAATTCTGACTTCCACGCGTTCGGGAGTTTTTGAGAAGCACCTAATTTCCACCTTGCTGACCTACTCCACCGGTCGCCACATGGAGGCAGTTGATCAATTCGAAATCGACGATGTGCAAGCGAGGTTTCAGGCTGGTGGCGGCGGAATGAAAACACTCGTGGTTGAAGCGCTTGCGAGCGAAATTTTTCGTTCCCGTTAACCGTCGCAAAGTGCCGGGCGTTCGTCGGCAAGTGTTTTTTATCAGTAAGAGCTTAGCTGCAAATGCCCAATTCACGACCCACTTCGACGAAGGCTTCCAAAGCCTGGTCGAGGTGGTCCTTTGTATGGGCTGCTGAAATTTGGGTTCTAATACGGGCTTTCCCCTGTGGAACGACCGGAAAGAAGAAGCCGATGGCGTAGATATTTCTTTCCAGAAGTTTCGCCGAGAACTGCTGGGAAAGTTCGGCATCTCCCAAGAGGACAGGGGAGATCGGGTGCTCTTCGCCAAGGATCTCGAAGCCGGTTGAGGCCAAGCCATCGCGGAAGTATTTCGTGTTTTTCTTCACCCGGTCGGCAAACTCGTTCGTTGCCGAGAGCATTTCGAGCACCTTCAGGGAAGCGGCCACGATGGGGGGCGCGATGCTGTTTGAGAAGAGGTAGGGGCGGGAACGTTGGCGCAGGAGATCAATGATTTCCTTCTTACCGGAAGTATATCCGCCCGAGGCTCCGCCAAGGGCTTTGCCGAGGGTGCCGGTGGTGAGGTCGATTTTGCCCATGAGGCCGCAGTGTTCGTGGGTGCCGCGGCCGGTCGCGCCAAGGAAGCCGGTGGAGTGGCAATCGTCAAAGTGAACGAGGGCATGGTATTTGTCGGCGAGCGCGTGGATGCCGGCGAGGTCGGCAATGACGCCATCCATCGAGAAAGAACCATCAGTGGTGATGAGCTTGTGACGGGCTCCTGCCGCGTCGGCTTCCTGAAGTTGCTTTTCGAGATCGGCGAGATCGTTGTTGGCGTAGCGGAAGCGCTTGGCTTTGCAGAGACGGACACCATCGATGATGGAGGCGTGGTTGAGCGAATCGGAAATGACGGCGTCTTCGGCGGTGAGGATGGTTTCAAAAAGCCCCCCATTGGCATCAAAGCAAGACGGGTAGAGAATGGTTTCTTCGGTGCCGAGATATTCGCTGAGAGCTTCTTCGAGTTGGCGGTGCAAGGTCTGCGTGCCGCAAATAAAGCGCACCGAGGCGAGTCCGAATCCGTGGGTGGAAATTGCCGAACGAGCCGCTTCACAGACTTCGGGGTGATTGGATAAGCCGAGGTAGTTGTTTGCGCACATGTTGATGACGCGGCGGCCACCTTGCAGGGTGATCTCGGCATCTTGTGCCGAGGTAATCTGGCGTTCGTTCTTGAAGAGACCGGCGGCTTTAATTTCCTTGAGGGTCCCGGCGAGCTGGCTTTGAAAATTTTCAGTAAACATGGGTTTGAAGTGGTAAAGAGTTATCCGAGATCGGCCCAATTCAAGATGACTTTCCCGCATGACCCTTCATTCATGGCAGAGAAGCCTTTCTCGAAATCGGTGAAATCCAAGCGATGGGTGATGACCGATTCGATCTCGAGACCCGACTGGATCATTGAGGTCATCTGATACCAGGTCTCGTACATTTTGCGTCCATAGATTCCCTGGATGGTGAGTGAATTGAAAATGACCTGATTCCAGTCGATCCCGATGCCTGGCTCGGGGATGCCAAGGAGTGCGATTTGGCCGCCGTGGCGCATGTTGGCGATGAGGTCGTTGAACGCGAACTTGTTGCCGGACATTTCAAGTCCAACGTCGAAGCCTTCGGTCATACCGAGATCTTTCTGCACTTCGGGAAGGGTTTCCTTGGTGACATCGATAGTCCGGGTGGCTCCTAATTTTGTAGCAAGATCGAGGCGCCTGGGGTTGAGGTCGGTGACCACGACGTGACGGGCACCGGCATGTTTGGCAATGGCCGCCGCCATGCAGCCGATGGGGCCAGCGCCGGTGATGAGGACATCCTCGCCAAGCAGTGGGAAGGCCAGCGCGGTGTGGGTGGCATTGCCAAAGGGATCAAAGATGGCGGCGCTATCCTTGGAGACTTCCGGCGCAAGTTTCCAAACGTTGGTGGAAGGCAGGACCATAAACTCGGCGAAGGCACCCGGTGAGTTTACACCCACTCCCTTGGTGTTCTTGCAGTAGTGACGTCGCCCAGCGAGACAGTTGCGACAGCGGCCACAGATGAGGTGACCCTCGCCCGACACGAGATCGCCGATCTCGAGAAAATCGACATCTTTACCGAGTTCGACAATGCGTCCGACAAATTCATGCCCCACGACGAGCGGAACCGGGATCGTTTTTTGGGCCCAGGAGTCCCAGTTGTAAATGTGCAGGTCCGTTCCGCAGATGCCGGTGCGATCGACCTGAATCAGGACGTCACGTGAGCCGGGAACGGGTTGGGGAACATCAGTGAGAGTGAGGCCGGGAGCGGCTTCGGTTTTGACGAGAGCTTTCATTTATTGTCCGAGAAGGTGGGTCCGCATGTTTTGGAGAACTTCGGTGAAACGTTCCTAATGAGCACCGCCAACTTCGGCGGTGATCGGATCGGCGAGATTCGAACCCATTGCTTTTGTAGCAGTAGTGAGGAAAATGCGTCGCTTCATGCAGGAACGATAGAACGAAGTTTTTGGGATTACGAATTAGAAAACGCTTTTTTCCAGCGTATGAGTCTCGTGATGAAGCGCTTCCTTTCCCTTTTTATTCTTCCTGTGCTTGCATCCGGAGATGTCACCTTCGAGAAGGAAATTAAGCCGCTTCTTGAAGACTATTGTTTCGACTGTCATGGCGACGGTTCTGCCAAGGGGGAGTTCTCGATGGATGAATACGAGGATCTTTCGGAGCATCTGGGCGACGTTGAACACTGGCTTGCGGTGTGGCGGAATGTCCGCTCGCAGATCATGCCTCCGCCAAAGAAGGATCAACCGGACCTTGAGGAAAAACGCCAGCTGATGGGGTGGATTGAAAAGCGCATCTTCAAGCTGGATCCCAAGAATCCGGATCCCGGCCGCGTGACGATCCGGCGACTGAATCGGGTGGAATATTATTTTGCCATCAAAGACCTTCTCGGAGTGGAATATCTGACTTGGGAGAACTTTCCGGCCGACGATACCGGATACGGTTTTGATACCATCGGGGATGTCCTCTCGATTTCCCCCTTGCACATGGAGAAATATCTCGAAGCGGCTTCCTCGATTGTCGAGAAAGCCCTTCCCAAAGGGACTGCGGCACAGACTCCCGTTCGTCGTTTTGAGGGGAATCGCTTCCGGAAGGAAGGGGATGACAAGCAGGGCGCCGACTGGTTGGCTTTTAAAAATGAGCGTAAGGTTCAGCTCAAGGGTGAAGCACCGGCCAAAGGAGTTTATCAAGTGTCGCTCGACTATGCCGTTCGCGGTTCTGCCTCCGCCACCGATCAGAGCGCGCGACTGGAACTCCGGGTGAACGGGAAGAAAATATCTGATCGCACCATTGGTTGGGATCAGCGCGATAAAATTACAATGGCCGGCCAGGCCGATTTGGTGAAGGGCGAGAACACAGTCGAGGTGCGTATTTTCCCAAAAAACCCTCCGGGTGAGGGGCAGGGTGAGCAATCGGTGGTGCTGAAAGAGTTAACGATCAAGGGGCCGCTTGATGGGAGCTTTAAGGAGTATCCGAAAGGGTATGAAATGATTATGGTCGATGGTGTCGCGCCAGACGACATGAGGGAGCGGGAGCTCTATGCTCGCAAAATTATGCGGAGCTTTGTGAGTCGGGCCTTTCGCCGACCGCTTGACCGAGGCACGGTGGCGCGACTCGTCTCGATGGCGATGCAGGTGGATCAATCTCCGGGACAGAGTTTTGAGGATGGGATCAAGCATGCCATGACCGCCGTTCTCGCCTCGCCGAGATTTCTCTTCCGTGCCGAGATTCAGCCGGAACCCAACAACAAGGGGAAGGTCGTGCAACTGGACGAATACGCACTCGCTTCCCGTCTTTCCTTTTTCCTTTGGAGCTCGGTCCCGGACGACGAATTACTGAGTCTCGCCTTTAAAAAGGAGTTGCGAAAAAATCTCCGTCCCCAAGTGGAGCGGATGATCGCGAGCCACAAGTCGCGCCGCTTTGTTGATAATTTCGTGGGCCAGTGGCTTCAGGCACGGGACGTTGAAAATGTCGCCATCGATCCTCGCCGGGTCTTGGGGATTCGAGATGGCGGTGAGGCCGACCGGATCTTTAGCGGCCGGCTGCGAACTGATATGAGGCTGTCTCTTATACACATCTCCGAGCCCACGA
>OJIS01000335.1_pt1 | contig 16121 bp, 11 predicted proteins | sample 1595671 | NCBI WGS metagenome assembly OJIS01 (sample SAMN05416814, study PRJEB24817) | seawater metagenome | isolation source: Sea water | place: Canada:Atlantic | collected 2013-07 | reverse complement strand
AGAGAGAGAGAGAGAGAGAGAGAGAGAGAGAGAGAGACAGAGAGAGAGAGAGAGACAGAGAGAGACAGGGAGCACAACCACAGCGAGAATCGCACAGAGGATCCAGCACAGCAATGTGAAATTGAAACGCGTGCGGTGCGACGAAACACCGACAAACCAAAATCCACCTGCTCACTGACCCACTGGCTCCCTCCTCCTCCCTCCCTCCCTCACTCGCTTACTTCGTCGAAACGTCTCGAAGAGTGTTCTGAAGCTGTTTCAGGCGCGCCACACTTTTCCGCGGGTGTCCTTCCAAGTGCACGTTGCACACGGCCACGCGGCGCCCCGCGGAGTCCTGAAGCACGACGGCGAGCGTCCGCGACCGAGACGCCTGCGCCACCACCTGAAACTTGCCACGCTTCCAAAACGTCGCGACACCTTGGCAGTGAGTGGCGGCTTTTTTCTTGTCGTTTTGCATGCGCCCGTCGTAGCCTGCCGCACCCAGCGCCGTCGAAAAGTCGCCGGCGAAAGCGCTAAATTCAACTTCCTGCAGACAAATAATGTCCGCGTCGGCCGTGGTCAACTCTGTTACAATACCGGCGAGCCGCGTGCTCCATGTTTTCCATTCTTGCGGAATGTGCGCGTACTCTTGCACGTTCTTGGTGAGCAGGGAGTCTGCGAGTACGTTCCAACTGATGATAGAGACGGTATCGGTCTCCAGCGAGGCGGCAGACGACGGCGACGAGGTCGACGTTGTTGCAGAGGGTGCTTGCGGTGCTGAGCCGGGTTCGGCGCTGGCGGTACTGCCAGCATCGGTTCTTGCCGGCATCGGCGTTTGCTCGGTGAGTTCGTCAGATTTCGTGATAACTGCGCCGTCCGGTGCGCTGCCCTCGATGACCCCAGTGCCATCGTCGGTGGTGTCACCCAACGGCAATCGACACTCAAAACGCCCCTTGCGTGGAACAGTGATGGGATAACTGTCCATTGTGGCGCTTTCGCACACAGTGGCAACAGGAACTTGATGGGAATTGAAACGTGTGTATTGTTTGAGAGTTTCTCTGGTGAATAGCAACACCTCGGACTACATGGAGCCAACGTGCCGTCAACAAGGCCCGGGTAACAAGGTTTCTCGTTTGCAAACCTGGAAACCTGAAATGAATCACACGATAAATCAAGTGGAAACCTGAAAATAACACACGATACATCCATAAATCACGTCGTGGTCGGCGCAACGACGGAGTGGGGTCGGCGAGCCATGAGACATACAGGATGAGATTAGATGAGGATGAGATGAGCGAAAGAGTGGGTTGTCCGTCGACGAGAGAGCCGGACAAAGAAAGAGGGCGGCAAAAAGGCAAAGAAAAGGGTGGCGCGAAAGGCACCAACCAACCTGCCTGCCTGAGACGAACGAAAAAATGAAACAAACATGATCTCAATTCGGCGACCCGACACCGGTTGTGTCACGACGGCCTTTTTTTCTCCCGACTTTTCCAGCAGACCCGCGAACAAGCTACGTCGTCAGACCCGTCGCCTGGTTAATAGCTCATTGTAAAAAAAAGACAAGCGTTATGAACCAAAATGGCCTTTTTTGTACGGTTTGGGTCGGTTTTCTCAGCCGAACGAACTCGTTGCACTCACCGTTCCCACAGTTGTTCCATAACTTTTGTTGCTTTTGTGGTTCTTGCTGTTTTGTAAGCCAAACACAGTTACTGTCGTACCCCGCGAGCGTGACGAAGAGTCGTAAATTGCAAACAAAACTGATAGGCACCCTTCTTTGTATAATTCCGACGCCTCCTGCGAAAGCCGCGTCCAAAACGGTCCTGTGTGTCCGAAAAAAAGTGCATGTCTGCAATTGCGCATGCAGTTGGTACTTCAAGCGCATTTTGCCGTCCGCGACAACGCCGACAAAAATTAAACGGGCTCAAACGGAAAGACGTCTGCGCAAACGAAGCCAATATTCCACGCTCATCACACCTGTGATACCAACCATGCCTCTGATAACAGCGACAGGAAAAATTTAAGCCGTTTCACAGTTTTTGGAGCGCCGCGACGATCACGCAATTGAGTTGCGTGCATTAGGCTGGTGAGCCCCCCCCTTTGTCCAGTGATGCGTTCGACATTGTGCACCTTGCTCGCAACGCTACTTGCCGCAGCGTCCACCAACGAGGCTGTGGCGACCAGAACGAGTTTTGATGTGACCGAATTTGAAAGCAAGTTGCTGCCGAAATGGCTCGCGCAGTTCCAACTGAACGGCACTGGAAAATTCAGCTACATTCCACACGCTCCGGAGCCTCATCCGTATGCGACGTCCGACGTCGCCCACGTCCTCTGCTTCACCAACCAGCTCACCACACTGTCTGACGCCGACAAGGACAGCTACGCGGCTCGCATCAACCAGTGGCAGCGTGACGATGGCTTCTTCGATAATGGAAATCCAGCAGGTGGGAGCCTTTGGCACGCGGCTGGCTACGTCCCGGCTGGCTTGCACATATTGGAACGCCAGGTGCTAAAACCCAACATCCTGTTCGACCATATTGCTTCCACCCCGGTGCTGTGGCAGCCAACGGTACAAGGGCTCCTCGATGTGGACGCCGTCCCAGCTCCCGAGAACATCACCAGCGGATGCTCCAATGGCTACAGCTGTGCCCAGAACATTGCGTCGTTGGTGGCGTGGCAAGTGATTACCAACAACAACTCGCGGTTTGGCGGTGGAATGCAGAGGTAATTATGTCAACCATCTGCGAGTGGGTTGCATCCGTCGGTCCCCCATGCATACATACATGGGTGATGTATGTTTATTGTACGTACGATTAATTGATGCGTGCGTTCCTACTCTGCTGCCTGTACTGCGGGACAACAATGATTGTTAGCGCACTGCGAGCCCGCCGCCCACACTCATTCGTTGGTCAGTCGGTTCATTCACCGGTACATGTACTTGCTTTGTGGTGGTGATTGCGCCGCCACTGGTGTGTGTCTGGCCACCGAAAGGTATCGATCGTTCGTGGACTGGTACCTCAAGTTTCTTCGCGACCAGGCCGACCCGTCCACGGGCCTGTGGTGTACACCCGCGCAGAAGGCAAAATACGGCACCATCAACTGCATCGGTGGATCGTTCCACATCGACTTTGTCTTTCAGTGCGTGAGTGAGTGACTGACTTTCGGTGATTCAGTTTGCTGAGCGTGTGTTGGCGTACATCAGCTAAAACCCACAAATACTAGCCCTGTGCTACTTGCTTGCGTGCGTGCGTTCGCTTTGAGAATGGTGTGCGCGTGCTGGTGTGCGTGCGTGCCCCATTCCATCACTTACCCACCTGCCTGGGTGGCTGGCTGGCTAGGTTTCTCCAACAGCACCCGAGTTTCAACCACTCTGGAAACGCATCTGCGTTTCCTTTCGCGGAGCAGCAGCTCAACCACAGCCTGGCCCTGCAGCAGTCCTCTGGCGGTTGGACCACCGACGGAATGGTACGTTGTGCAAGATGCGGAACACGCGTTTTTGCTCAGCCGGTGTTCTGCTGGGACGGACCACTTCGCCACCACCACCTCCCGTTGTTGTTGGTTCACGTCTACTTACTGTGGCACACCTGTTGTGTGGTGGCAATGTTTTTTGTTGTCGGGCTGGCACTACACCGCCAACTGGTGAAGGCGTACCTGAACGTGGACGGACTGTACGAGGTCATCCGACCAAGCTTGCAGATCGGGAAATATCGATGGTGCGCTAGCTACGTGTCATGGACCCGTGGCAGACTTGCTTGTCGAGTTTGTCCTGTCCGCCTGTGCTTGTTTCGTGGGAGCGGACGTTTGTGTGCTTGTTCTCACTCTTGCTCATGCCGCACGCACTGGGACGCACGTTGTTACTCACCGATTGTTTCGTCTTCCTTTCATGGCATCGAACGAACGAACACCCCTAGGCCGGAGGTCGAATCCGCCTGCTCGAAGCTTATGGGTTTGGTGGTCCCGGCCCTCAACAACGAAACACGTCTGCTCAGTTCCTCGGTACGCACGGCACGACGCGCACAATGATTGTGCGCACCCCTACTCGCACACACGCTCGCACGCACGCACGGCGTCACTTCGCTCATTTCGTCTCCAACCGTGCCCTGATGATGTCAATGTGGGTGGTCAATGCCTGAGTGGTTGGTTGTCGGTATGCATGTGTGCGAACATGCGATTGCATTGACCGGACAACGCTGTCTGAACACGACCGTGGTTTGGGTGCGCATGTGGCTCCGTACCGGCAGCGCGAAGGGCTGAGTCAAAACACGCATCAGCTTCCAGCATTGGTGGCTGCAGTGGTAAGTAAGATTGTCAAATGAAGTGGCGTGCGTGGTGTTATCGAATGAACACATACAAAAATGCCGACATAATACAGACATACGAAGAGTGCTTTGCGTCTTTCTCTTTTGGAGTGGGTATTTGTTGCCGCCCCGCTGTTGCGAGAGAAGTAAAAAAGTGCCATCTGTCTTCCAACCATCCATCCCTCGATCGTTCGTTGGCTTCTTATTTCGGTTGTTGTTGATGACTGTGTTTTGTTTTCGCCGCCTTTCCCCCTGCCTGCCGTGAATAAACTCACACACACACCACCAGGCAGAATGCCAGAAGCACTTTCCATCCATGGTGCACAGTGGCCGGCCTTGGCGCATGTGTTTGGATTCGACGCCGTACATCTAATCACGATTCACATGTCAATGAACGTCCGTACGCACACACGCACGTGCGTGCACGTGCGTGCACGCGCGTACAGCGCCTCTTTTGGCTTGGTTTAAAAAAAAGAGCTAACCAGTGGTGTTAATAAGTGCTGTGCTGGCAATTACGTCCACCGAGACAAACCAATGCAACTCGCCCACCCATCATGAAGCAACCAACCAATACATGTACATGTACCATGGTATACACGGAAAGAACAACAACAATGATTGCTAACAGAGGTGATGGACTGCGGTCCATCCATCTCCCAGCAGTGGCATCCGTCACGTCACGTCACGTCATGGAAGCATTGACGTTGCACCTGCACACGCACGCACGCACAAGCACGCACGCACAACATACCATGGTACAGAGCACAGACCAAATGCCAGAATGACAACGGAAGCACAGAATCGCGGTTGGTCACGTGTTTGAGTTGTAGTACTCGCGCAGGCACTGAAACGAACGAACGACCGCGCGCTCACGCACCCACGCACATACGCACGTACCATGACCACGGCTCCCACTTGCAGTGGCTGATGAGGTCCGTTGTGTAGTGCAGAAGCGTCACCTAACAATTAAGAGGCAACCGTGCGAACGAACGCGCAAGCGAACGAACGAACGAACAAACGAACGAACGAACAAACGAAGGAAGGAAGGAGGGAAGGAAGGAAGGAAGCAACGAAGCAAGGAAGTAAGGAAGCAAGGGAGGAACGACCATGGAAGGCGACCACTGACAGAGCCTAAAAAAATGCTAACCAACCACTTCGCCAGTACTGCTTTGCATCCATCCATCCGTCCATCCGTCCATCCGTCCACCCATACATCCATCCACCCATCCACCCATCCACCCACTGACCGCAATCACGTAGACCACGTATATCATCACAAACACATTGAAGGCCTTAAAGGCGCCCGCGTTGTTTCTGCCGACGCATTTGCTCATGTATGGGCAGTGGTGGTCGAGGTCCATAATGCACACGTCGCACTCGGCGCAGTGCCGGGTTTTTGGCGGCCGCAGAACGTTGCAGTACCGGCACAAGCTCAGTTTGAGTTGCGCACGTTCTTCCGAAGACAGCTCGCCAGCAGTCGCCTTGAAGAAGAAGAACAACAACAAAAACGAGAAGAGTAACAACAACAACAACAACAGCAAGCACGGCAGACCACGCACGCTCGGTGGGCAACACACGACGACGACGACGACGACGACGACGACGACGACGACGATGACGACAACTAATTTGTTGGTGCACGTGTGTGGGTTTGGTGTTGGTTGAAGCCAGCGAACGTAGAACCCACGCACCCGCCCACCGACCGACCGACCGACCAACTAACCCACGTACAAACAACAACAACAACAACAACAGCGCCTGGCTTACTTGGTACTGCTCGTACGTCTGCTTCAGCAGAATTCCGGGGTTTGAGCACCCCACGGCGTAGTGCAGCGCCAGGACGACTGCACAGAGCGCGCCGCCCCCCGCGGTCAACGCCGGGAACACCAGTGGCCCGACAAAGAAGAAGAACAGAACACTCGGGATGACGATGATTGCCTGGGTCGCGAAAAAGCAGCACCAGTTGGGACCGACCAAACAACACGGCGTGAACAAGTCCGCCCGGGCTTCGTGTTCATCGGTGAAGCTGGCTCTTTTGGCGGCTCCGAATGGCTTTTTACGGTGCCCGCACAACCAGAAACTGCGCCCGACAAAGCCTCGCGTGAGGGGACACTTGCAGCAAGCACCACACGTTCTTGGCGGGTGTGGGTGCAGTGACTCTGACGGCGGCGGCAACGAATGTGATGGCGGTTTATCATCGGTGTTGTCGTCGTCGTCTGCAGACTTGGTAAGCGGGCGAGTTTCGTTGTCGACGTTACTGTTGTTGTTGCCGTTGGTCGACGTTGAAGCCTCAATGGGAGATGCAGCGCGAGCCACCACTACGCACTCCACGTCCGCTTCCACATCGTCACCATCGACGCTGCCAGTGCTAGTCTCATCAGCCCGTCGCATACTGACCGAAAGGATCTGCTGCGTGAGACTATTGAAAAGGTCTGCGGTTTGAGGTCATGCTACGACACTGCACCAAAAAAGCTTCGCGTGTCCTTCGACCAACAACGAAAAGTGTTTTGGCTTTGGGTTCGTCCATTGGCTCGTACTAGCCGGTGGGTAAGTACCTCAGGAAGTTAGCTTCGCATGGATCAATACCCGTGGTGTCCGGTGAAGTTGACGCGGGTTCTCGTGGCCGCTGGCCTCTTCCCCTGCGTTGTTGTCGCCGCGTTGGTGTTGTTGGTGCTGCTGTGCTTTTTTTTTCACATCACATTTTTTTTCGTTTTTTCAGTATGTCCAGGGTGGCGTATGTACAGGCTGTGGTACGTACTGGACGATCCACTCGCAGGCTCACGCGCGACGACGACGTCAGGGAACACGACGACTTTGACTCCTTTTCATTCAACCTGTTCGGTGGCCGACGCTCAGCTCAATCCAACCGTGCACGCCCACCCAGCTCGTGGCAATCGACATAGTCGCCAACCCCACGTCCGACGTCGGAGGCCACACTCAACACCAACTGCAACCAGTTCACCATGCGGTGGCCTTCGCCGACAACCGGACATATTTTCGCCAACAGTTTTTCGACATCAGCAGCACACAGATCACCGCTGCCAGTTCCAGTAGTCGAGCATGTGTACTCGAGTACGTACTCGAGTACGTACCGTGACGACGTAATCGTTTGTTTTCGGACACCACGTTTGTTCATGTTCTGCACCACTTGCGTATCGTTATGACGACCACGGCCACCACGACAACAACGACCACAGCGGCGGCTGTAGCAGCTGCTTTTGTTGCAACTGCTGCAGTTGCCGTATTTACGCACAATCGACACCACCGCAGACGTCGTCACCTCAGCGAGGAAGCCAGAAACGCTGCAAAAGCGGCAACGTTTAAGTTGGAGGTGTGCTGTGATGTTATTTCTTCCGTGCACACCGCTATTTCTTGCGGAGCACACCGAGTCGAACTGTGCGCGAATCTTGTGGACGGTGGCACCACGCCAAGCCCGGGTCTCATTCGAGCTGCTGTTCAGGCTGCGACGGCGGAAGCTTCGTCGTCGTCGAGCAGCGACGAGCGTGAGTGTGCTTCGATTTCGCGGCGTAGGTGTGGAATCAATGTGTTGATACGGCCCCGAGGTGGCGACTTTGTGTACTCGCCCGCGGAAATGTGTGTGATGGAGGAAGACATTAAATTTTGCAAGCGGGCGGGGTGCAACGCGGTCGTCATCGGAGCGCTGACCCCCAGCGGCGCAGTAGACATCGACGCAACCAGACGGCTTGTAGTACGTTTCTGAATTTCTTTACTTTTTATTTGGTTGTATTGCATGCCCGCGTGCGCTCGCGCTTGTCGTGTGCGGGCACGTTTCTTGTCGCTGTTGTAAACCTCACCCGGCGCACGTGTTGTCCGGCCCCTTCCTCCGACTTGTGTTGTGTGGCAGAGGGCAGCACGACCTATGCGTGTGACGTTTCACCGAGCGATCGACATGGCCCGCGACCCAGTGGAGGCAGTGGCTGCTGTCATCAGCGCCGGCTGCGACAAGATCCTCACGTCGGGTGGAGCTGTCACTGCGATGGACGGTGCCGCAACGATCCGAGACATGCACACAGCTGGAGACGGCAAGGTGGACTTGATTGCCGCTGCAGGCGTCACCGAGCACAACGCAGTGGCTATGCTGCAGGTACGTACGTACGTACGTAGCTCCGTCGGCACTCGAGGGCACTGCATTTATTGTGCTGTCGTATAAATATATTTCGTCTCTCTCTGCCTCGCGTTTCGGTTCGAACTTGGCACACGGATGGCCATTTCATCCAGTTATCGAGAGTTCAACGGCATCGCTCAGCAGAAGCTGTGATGTCGAGGACACGACGCGCATACTGATTATGCCTGCTTCGTTGGCAAATGACAGGCAACGGGTTGCGCGGAGCTACATGGGTCACTGCGGCACGCGCGCGACAGCGTGATGACGTTCCGCAAGTCTGGACTGTGGATGGGCGGGGTGAAGACGAACGACGAAAACACTGAGTTTGTTTCAAAGTCGGCGGCGCCAGAGCGCATTGCTCGTCTGCTGCAGGCAGTGCAAGTGATGATTCGCGAACAATAACGGCACGAACACCACGACAGGAGTCAGTCCCCGCGCCACAACCAACCACCCTTGCTACGACAGCTATGACCGTATCATTCTTACTGACATTTATTGAGGTACGGTAAACACGTTGAACGTGACCGTGCGATGAGAAGTCGCACTCGCATGGTGTGGCAGCTCTCACACACACTTGCGTCGCACGAGCACCGGACAGCCCCTCCCTCCAGCTACGCTTCGGGATACTCATACTGTGAGACGCCCGTGACGGTGTTGTAGTAGTACTCGTAGCCATCTCCGTCCAAAACCACCTCCCAGTCCGCTGGAAGCGCTGACTGCTCTGCTGCGCCAGCGATGTTCTGCTGTTGCTGCTCTTGGTCCTCGGCTCCTCCTCCTTCTCCTGCGGCTGCTGCTGCCGGCGCCGCACCGTCGTCGTCGTAGAAGCCGCCGCGGCCGAACGCGAGGGCAGCATGCAACTTCTTGATGGGCTGCTCCCACTTGCTCTCGCCTGTGGCTGCATTGAAGTAGAACGGGTAGCCGGCCTCATCGACGTGCTCCTCCCACTCGTCGGCGTCGTCGCCTGAACGTAGGTTGTTGTCATTGTTGCTGCTGGTGTCACCTTCGGTGGCCGCGTCCCCGTCGTGCTCATGCGTCGATTGGCCAGCAGCAAACGCCGCTGCGATGGCGCCAATGCTTCGTGCCATCCGCAGAGGCCTGTCCCAGCGACTCTCTCCCGTGCTTGGGTTGTAGAAGTACGTCGAGTTTGTCGCTTCGTCCAGCACCTCCTCCCACTCGTCACCGCCATCGTCGTCGCCACCGCTTTCCTCTTCAGTGACCGCAGTTACGGCAGCAGTGCTGGTGTCGGTGTGGTTGGCGTCGGCAGTGGCCCCGGCGGCGATGTCTTCTTCATTGATACCCGAACTGAAAGCAATAGAAGCTGTTGCCGCGAGGCGCGCGAAAGCCAGCGGCTTGTCCCAGCGACTCTCGCCCGTGCTTGGGTTGTAGAAGTACGTCGTGTTGCTCTCTGCGTCAAGCACTTCCTCCCATTGCCCATCGTCACCAGTGCCCTCAACACCAGCACTGTGCGCACCCGACGACACCGTCCCTGCCGCGTCGTCCACCTGGTCTTGCTCCGGCTCTTGCGCTGTGGCTTCCGGTTGCGCTTGGAACGCGCTCGCGATGTTCGCAATGCCGCGCACAAGCCGCAGCGGCCGCTGCCAACGACTCTCCCCGGTGCGCTTGTTGTAGTAGTATGGTGTGACACCGTCCTCGTCTACGTGCTCTTCCCAATCATTGTCCGTCTCCTCAGCTCCGCCGACGCCGACATCGGTGGTCGCACCGGCGTTGACTTCTGTGCGACCAGTCGAATGGGCGTCAGAGCCTGCAGCTGCACCACCGCTACCACCACCAGCCACCGCCATTTCTGGCGGGCGCTCCCACCGGCTTTCGCCAGTGACCGGGTTGAAGAAATACGGGGTGACGCCGTCGTCGTCCACGTGCTCTTCCCATGCGTGCCCAGCAGTATCGCCGTTTGTTTCACCGCCACCCCTGTCCCCGCTGCCTCCGTCACTGCCACTACCACTACGGGCGTCACGGGTGCTGGAGCTCCGCTGCGCGCGCCCTGCCTCAACCTCTCGGTTCTTTGCCTCCTTGCGTGCCGCGGCAATGCGGTCGGCCTTTTGCGCCGCGCTCTCGAGAATAGGTGGTCGCTCGTCCATCGTGTCTCCTGTGTCCGCGTCGAGCCATCTTCGAACCACACCGTCGGGGCCCCGCACACGGGAGTAGCGTAGGTGGAAGTCGTCGATGCGCGCGTACACGAGGAGCTTGCGCGCCACAGCTTGTAAGCGGGTGATGCCCTTGAGTAGAACATGCTCGCCCAACGTCTTCTTCTCGCGTTCCCAGTGCTCTTGCGCACGACTCTCTGCGTACACGCGCCACTTTTCGGCGGCCGAGCTGTTCGGTTGACCCATCAGCTCTTGCAGCATGTAGTCGAACGTGGTGATGATGCGATCGTACATGGACGCTTGCACCGACATGTTCTCGAGTGCCCGGAGAAAGCAAGCCTCCGCCGTGTCGTAGTCTCTACGCACCAACATGCTGGCAATGGCAAAGTGGAAGAGGGCCGTAGCGTTGTTCTTCTGTTCTGCCTTAGCGCGCCGAAAGAACCCCTCGAAAGCCGCGTCGTACTTGTTTCCCATCGGGTCCGCCGCCACCGCGCGGGCCACCAGCGCACGGATCGCCAGCCAATCCTCCTCGGCCGTCGCCGTGAGGAAAATGGCGTGCGTGTACAGCACAAACGGGACGTCGGGCCCGCGCTCCTCCATCTTTGCGACGCACTGCGCTGCGATCGGCCGCACGCGATCGTAGGCGTGCTTGAAGCACAGGAGGAAAAGCATGTAGTTGCACATGTTGACCACGTTGTGGGGGTCGCGCAGGTACTTGTCCTCGGCGGACATCATGATGTGAACCCCCTTGGCCATCACGCGGAACTTTTCGCGCGCACGCTTGCCGCGGTACCTGTTCTGCAGCACCACGGCCGCCCGCCTCTCGGCCTGCGTGAAGCCGGTCGCCGCCTGCTCGGCGAACTCACGGGCCTCCAGGCGCTCCCGCGACGCCCAAACTGCTGGCTCGTCCCACGAGAACACGCCCGTCACCGTGTGCCGGTAGAACCTTATGTCCGGGTGCTGCATCACGTAGTACTCCTCGTACACACCCACCGTGCGCACATACGCAGCGTTCTTGAACCTCGCGTCCGTGATGCGCTCGTCCTTGGCCGCGCGAACGTACGCTTCCCACTCCGTGGGTGACTGTGGACCGTCGCGACGGATGCGGAGGCGGCGTGCCACCCGTCGACCATGCACGAAACCACGGTACACTCGCTGCATCGTCGTGGCCGCCTCCTTGCGCAGCTTACGCCGCTGCGTGTCGAGGAACACCACGCGAGCCATGCGACACGCCGTGAACTTGCGCCAGCACCGCTGGATGGTACTGGCGCCCTCGCGGCGGCGAACAACCGTGCGCACCGTTTTGTACGTCTTGCGACCACGCCACCTGCTTTGCACCTTGCGTGCCGCCACGTACTCGCGAATCTTCTCCGCCAAGGTGTGGCGGCCCTTGAACCGCCGCCACAGTGCCTGCATAAGGCGCGCGCCCTTCTCGCGCTTTTTCTCGCGGGTTATGTGCCCGACCTCATCCTCAAAGTAGTCGGCGTAGTCCGCGGCGGAGATGTCCTGCCCCGGCTTGGTGTCCAGCAGCCGCTTCTCCAGCACGCGCACCATACTGCTAGTCGAGCCAAGGAGCTCGGAGTACGACTTCGCCGTGCGGCGCTCCTCCGTCTTAGTGTTGAAGAAGTACGCTTCCTCACGGTCCTCGTCGTAGCGCTTCTCCCAGCGATTGAGAACCTCGTCGTCCGGCTCCACGTACGCCGCCTCCTGCAGCTGCGTCTCGAAGCGGTTCTCGATCACGCGCACGACATCCATGTGCGTATGTAGCCTCGCAACACCCAAAGCCGTGTGGCCCTGGTAATCGCGCGTGTTGACGGCCAGGTCGTACGTCATTAGCTGCTCCGCCACGTACACGTTGTTCTCGCGCGCGGCGATGTGCAACGGCGTCATACCGTCCGCATTCTGTGCGTTGACGTTGGCGCCGAAGCCAAGCAGCAGTTCGGCGGTCTCGTTGTGGTGTCCGGCGATGGCAACGTGCAGCGGCGTGTCTTCGTCGCGGTCTTTGACGTCCACGTCGGCGTCCGCGGCACAGAGCATGGACGCGACCTCTGCAGCGTTGCCATTGGCGGCGTGATGGAGCACTGCCCAGTCCTGTCGGTCGTGGTAGTCGGGGTTCGCCCCGCACCGGAGCAACGTATCCAGCGCTTTGAGGTTTTTAGCCACAGCCGCGTAGTGCAGCGGCGGGTAGCCTTCGGGGTCGGTCTTCGCGGTGTCGGCGCCAAACTCCACCAACACCTCTCCGACGAGGTCCAGGTCGTTGTACGCAACGTGGTGCAGCGGCGTGCGGTATTCGTAGTCCACTACGTTGGGGTCGGCGCCCGTCTCGCACAGCGCCCGCACCGCGCCTGGGCGGTTGGCAAGGACGGCCACCAGCAGCGCGTTGTGTCCGGCCTCGTTGTAGATGCTGGGATCCGCCCCCCACTGCAGCAGCGTCTTCATGCTGGGAATCGACATGGTGTCTGACGCGTCCATCAGCGGCGTCCAGCCCTTGTAATCCTGGAAGTTGACATCAAGTCCCTTCTCGCACAGGTAGTCCGTCACCTTGTCCGAGCCCAGCGCATAGCTGCACGCCGCCAGGTGCAGCGCCGTCTTACCCTTCTTGTTGTACGACGCCGGGTCCATGCCGTTGCGGAGGCAGATCTTGACCAACCGCTTGGACCCGGACTTGGCGGCAATCATCAGCAAATTGTTGCCCTCGTCATCCAGCAGCCACGCGCGATCGTACTGGAAGTGCTCCTTGACCCGCTTGTAGCGCTTCTCGCGCATGTCCTCGAGCACGATCATGAGCTTCAACCGCGTGAACAGCGACCGCCCGCGGTAGCCCCGCCAGCGCGCGGCGATCTTCAGCGCGGCGCGCTCGGCGGCGATCTGCCACGCCGCGTTGCGGCGGCCCTGCATTCCGCGGTACACGCGCTGGACGCGGCGCACTGCCGCGTTCAAGCTTCGAATGTTGCCGACAAGCATGCGGGCAGCTCGCGCGCGCCACATCGACTGCATCTTGCTTGCGCTGCGTCGGCGTTCCTCTGCCTCCAACCCCAAAAACCGCCGCCAGCGCCGGAACCGCTCGTGCATGTCCGCGCGCATGTGGTCCAGGAACTTGCGGCGCACCAATTGGGCTCGCCGCGTCACAAACGCCCACGACCGCATGGAACGCTGGAGCAGCCGGTTCATCAGCTTGCGCAGGTATTTGCGCGCCACCAGCTGGTTGCGGTTCTTCCGGCGCAGCACCTTCGCGAGCACGCTCTGTGCGAGATAAGTGCGCGAGAAACCCTGCAGCACCTTGACGGCCATAAGCTTCTTGCGACGCCACCGCTGCATGCCGCCGCGTGTGACAGCCTGTAGTTTGGTGACGCCGTTTTTGACCTGCCACCGCTGGTGCGCGATGCTGCGCCGCCACTGGCCGAAACGCGCGCGGTAGTCGCCGCGGAAGATGCGGCGCGCCAGCAACCTCGCGCTCTTCCACACGCCCACCACGCGCCTCCACTCCGCGACCATGTTGCCGAGCGTACGCCGCTGCACGCGTATCTCGAGGCCGAAGACGGCGCGGATGTGGTCCATGCGTCGCCGCGCGGAAACCATTCGGTAGCGTACTTGCAACTTGACCGCGGCACGCCGCGCGCGCACGAGGAACAGGTGGTAGCCCAGCCAACCCTCTGGCGCGCCAAAGTAGTAGGCGAGCGTGCGCTTGATGCGCAGGCGCCGCATGTTGCCGCAGATTCGGAAGATTTTCCATCGCCGGATGAGCTCCTTCGTGAACAGACGTTGCCGGTGTAGGAACCGCTCGTCGGCCCACGCCCGGCGCCGCGCGCGCATCTTACGCAGGTACAGCTCGTGCGCCTCCGCGTCCATCTCGGCCTGCAACTTCGCGAGCTCCATGAAGTAGCGCTGCATGCGCTCCTCTTCGGCCCGCATCAACTCCAGCTCCGCGTACGCACGCTTGCGGTCGCGTAGCATGCGCAACTCCTCCAGCTTCCGGCGCGCCTCGGCGCGCTCGGCCTTCTCCCGCCGCTTTCGCCGGATCCAGTCCATCATGAACTTCGCGTACTTCTCTTGGAGCTTCCGCAGCTGGTCGCGCCATGTCTCGGCGTACGCCTCCATCATCGTCTTGCCGGCGCGGTGCTTGTCGTACAGCGATTGCATGTGCTTTACCAGCCGCACGATGGCCGCAGTCACCGGCGGCGTCGGGCCCGGGTGCTGCAGCTCCAGTGTCGCGCTGTCCTTGGCCCTTTTGGAGTCCCTCAGCACTTTGTGCCACACCCCGGACGTCTCTTCCTCGGTCATTTTGACGGCCGCTCGCGCCTCCTTGACCTTGCGCTTCTCGCGCTCGAAGCGGTTCTGCGCGATGCGCAGCTGCACCTTGTGCGCCGCCATTTGGGCGACCTTGCGGGGCGGGTTGGAGCGGATCTTGGCCAGTGCCGCCTGCGCGCGCCTCATCGCGGCCGTGCACTCCACTGCCGCTTCTTTCGCGCGCGACACCAGCACCTCCTTCTCCGACGACTGCTGCAACTGGTCCAGCGCTTCGATGTTCTTCGCAACGTCGCCGTACTTGAGGAACTCCACCAGCGCCTGCGGCGTGCTGCGAAACTCGAGCAGCACCACCTCGAGGAACTTCGGCACTTGCATGCGCGACACGATGGCCGGGGGCGCCGCCGCGCGGCCACTGCCACCGGGGTGCGTCCGAGAAATGTCGGCGGCGGTGGCAGCGCTGCTGCCATGCTCCACGTGCTGGCGCAGCAGGCTATCGACGTCCCGTTTCACGAAGAAAGCAGCCAGCGTGTGGTTCTGGAACAGCTTCTCTGCCACTTCGAAACAGGCCGTGCGCGTGAGGTATACCTGCCGTGTGCCTTCGCGCAGCTCCGGGTGCGCCTCTGTCCGTGGCACCAGCGACCGCGGCAAAAAGAGCTTGGAGATGGCGGCGTCCTGTCGTTTGTGCTTGGACTTCAAGTTCACGCCCAGCGTGCGCTGCACGAGCGCCCTTGCGTGCAAGAAAATCATCAAGTCGTCTGCGTTGTACACTTCGGCTAGGAAGTTTGCGAACGTCTCCAGTTCTTCGTTCGTGTCGCGATAGTAGATCACGGAGTACACCAGATCCCAACACGCCTGATGCACCATATGTGGCAGTCCGACGTCGTCCGCCAGCGTTGTGTAGGCGTACAGCGGCATGCTGAACGCCGCCACGGTGGTGTCGGGCACGGCGTGGCGTACTTCGACCTGCCACCGCTTGTCGTAGATCGACTCGACGAGCGGCAGCACCCACGTGAGTCGGCGAAGCTGTGGTCGCACCTCGCCTGACGGTGGCGGGGGAATGCGCGCGCAGAACTTGGAAAAGTCGACAAGGCACTTCTTCAGGCTGAACGAGCGCTGCGCACGGCGAAACGCCGAGTCAGCATCGAAATCGCCGACGCCGATATCCGTGGGGCTGCTTGCTTGCGCCTTCGTGGCCACCACAGCATCTTCCGTCACTGTTCGTAGACCGTGACTGCCGCCGCCGGCGTCCGCGGCAGGCACGAGCGCTGTACTGGACCTCGAGGACTTGTGACGACCACGGTGTCGGCGCCGTCGTTGCTGCCTGTCTCTTATACACATCTCCGAGCCCACGAGACCGAGGCTGATCTC
>OJIS01000332.1_pt1 | contig 16246 bp, 3 predicted proteins | sample 1595671 | NCBI WGS metagenome assembly OJIS01 (sample SAMN05416814, study PRJEB24817) | seawater metagenome | isolation source: Sea water | place: Canada:Atlantic | collected 2013-07 | reverse complement strand
AACGAACGAACGAACGAACGAACGAACGAACGAACGAACGAACGAACAGACGAACGAACGAACGAACACTTAAAGCAACTACGCATTTACGCAAGGCACGACTGCGCACATGCCGAGAATGAACAACCGCAGACAGACACGAGATTGATTCATCCGCTCACGCGCAGTCGTGCAACGCCAAGGAGCGAAGGTCGTTGCCGTCACAAAAAAATTCCGCGACGTGAGAACTGTCACTTGCTGCGAAAGAAGAACAAACGAGCGCACTGACACACAGACAGACAGACGAACATTGTGAATTTGGTTGTGCAGTCGGTGGAGGTGCTGGACGTGGGATGACTGGGGCCGCATGCCTTCGCTCACGATGTACTGCCAGTGTTGGGCGTGGCGAACAACTACGATCGCGCGGGAATCGTCGTCGCCGTCGCCGTCATCGCCATTGGCCCAAGCGCCGAAGGCGGGGTCAGCAGTGCACTGGGTAATGTGGCATTGATAGACGGCAACGTCAGCGCCAATTGGAAGCAGGATGCTCGCAATCAGAAACAAAAGAAGCGCGCCATTAAGAAGGCTCATACACATTGCGTCGACGAGCTGAAAGCTGCCACTGCCCACTACGCTGCCACCGCTTTCGTTGTCGACGACGGTGGCGGCAGCGGCGGCGACAACGACAACGACGATAAATACGGTGACAACGTGAAGATCATGCACGCACCGCAGGGGACTTCGCCGAACGTGGAGTGAAGACAGGTCCATCGCTGCAGCAACGGCATACGTCGGGGACACTCGGGTCGGGCTCGTACAGACCAGTTTCCACGTTGCGAGGCTTCAGAATCTGGTCCGAGCAGGCATTGCATCGAGCGAATCAACCACAGACCAACTCAACGTCCAAGCCAGCATCAACCAAGCAGAGCGGAGCGATTGACACGTCCGTATGCTTTTGAAAGAAGCAACAACACCGTGCCAAACATACAACAACAGCGGCCTCGAACACTGCCGCCCCGTCATTCGGTCACTGTCGCGCGCACACCCGGTTCTCACTGTTGTGAACTCCAAACAACACAGCGCGAACATAAAAAACAAACGTCACGCCACGCCACGCCACGCCACGCCAACCAACCAACCATCCGACCGACCAACCAACCAACCAACCTCAACGACCACACACCACGACAAACGTACGTCAGCAACCGAACCACATACACGCCCAGGTACGGCCGGTATGCGCAACAATCGCAAAACAACCCCAAGAAGACTAGCCACGCGACATTGCCCAACATGCACAACATGCAGTTCGCGCGCAGTCGTACGCACCACCAATCGAAGCTCCTGCACCGAGCAGTTCAACTGCGCGGCCGTCTCCTGGCGCGTGGCAGTGATGAACGCCTTGGGCGAGAACAACCCACCCAGCCACACGCCCCGGCGCGCCCAGTCCGTCTGCGACAGCGGCGTCGCCTTGTTGTCGGTGAGCGTGATGAGCTGCTGCAATCGCTTGCCGAAGTCTTGCACCCACGACGCGGCCAACATTACGGACGGAGTGGTGTAGCGGCCACCCCACTCCAGTGCCGGGATGCGGCCATCGTTCAAACTCTTCATCACCGACCGCAAACGGTTCGTAGGCTTGATGATCTCGGCGCACACGTCGGAGATGTCGCCGATGTCCCGGCGCACGGTGCCCAGCAAGCCCTGGCCGATGCGGCACTCCCGCTCGAAGAACCGGAAAATCCCCGAGTCGACGTTGCCCGTCGACCGGTCCATCTCGCGCACGCGCTCCGGGAGGTACCTGGCAAGCAAGTGAGCAAACAAGGAAGGAAGGCAGGAAGGAAAGAGGGTGGGGCCACGTCATCCTGCGTCAACATCAACATGCATCAAACCACAACGACACCACACCGCGATCAATTGAAAGAAAAACGTACATGTCGCGCCACTTCGACGAGGTCTCTCCGAGCAGCTGCACCCAAGCGGCCACGCTGGAGCCTTCGCCCGTCTTGGCGGCGGCCTTGCGCTCGGCCTCAGCGGCCTCGTCAGCGCCCTCGGCGACCTGGCCTTGCATACCAGCAAACTTTTGTCGCAACGTGTTGCCCTGTGCAATCAGCAACGCGGTCTCCGCGGTGCGCGGTAGGCCGAGCCACTCCGGCGTGTTGTTGGACGGCAGTGAGTGGATCCACGCCTCGAACTGTTGCTTCGTCGTGCCGTCCGGCGCGATGATGCTGGTCGCCGCGCCGGGCGCCGCGTTCGCGTCGACACCCGTGCCGGCACTGAGGCCGGACACCAGGGCGAAGTTCAGGTCGAACGACTCGGGGACGAACAGCGACTGCACGAAGCTCGAGAGCAGGGTGTCGTCGAACTTGTTGTCCACGCGGCCGCCGTAGATGGACTCCGAAAGCAGCGTCTGCAAGGCGCGCCACGGGATCTTCATGGGGTCCACGTGCGTCCGGCCGGCCGCCACCTTGTCCATCCACGTGTCGATGGCGTCCAGCGCGCACTTCTGGTCCGCGTCCGAGAACTCGTACGGCTTGGTCCAGCCCACCGGCGCGTAGCGCCGGCGCTCGGCAACAATCGCGTTCAGCCACGCGAGCAGCAAGTACAACCGCGAGCGCTCCGCGGGCGCCTTCTCCATGCGCGCGGCCGGGATGGTAGCGAATGATCGCAGCAGCGAGGCGCGCACGCCCGCCGGCGGCTGAAAGACCAGCACCTGCGACAGCCGTGCGAGGTTCGGCGGGATGGCCGGGTGGATCTCGGACGTGAGGAAGAGCCGGAACGTCGGCGACGGGTTCAGCGCAAACACTTTCTTCTCCAGGCCCTTCAGCCACTCGCCGCACAGGTGCACGTTCCGCAGCAGCACCCACGATCCCGACTTGGCGCCACCGCTGATGGCGCGGTTGGCCTGCTCGTACCCCTCTTCCGAACCCATCGACACCGTGGTGTACTTCTTCTTGAGGGTGAACGCCAGATCGTCGATCTTGGACGACGGATCGTAGCCGACGGAGCTCACCAGCAGCAGCGGGTGCCGCGCGCTGGACAGCTTCTCGACGGTGTGCCGCAGGTGGATCGCAAAGTCCAACACCTGCTCGCTGAAGCACGCCTGCAGCACCTGGCGCACGGCGGCCGTCAGCCGGTCCGGACGCAGCGCCTTCATCACGGTCGCCGTGATCAGGGCCTGCTTGACCGTCCACTCGGCCGCCGACTCCGGGAAGCCCAACGCAGATAGGGCCGCACATCCGGTCTCGGGTTGCGCGGCCGTCAGCAGTCCCTTCCACCCCTCCGGCTCCGCCAGCATCGCGTCAGCAATGTCGGCCGCCGCGCCGCCGTCTCCGGCCGCGAAGGAGCCCGGCAGCAGGCGCCCCAACAACGACAGCTCGTTGGCCTGGTTGGTGCTGAGCTGGAAGTCCTCCTGCGCGCGAGATATGTTGGCCGCCAGCGACGGCGGCTGCGTGGCCGCCTGCGTGAGCACCTCGAATGCGTTCTCGATGGCGCTCGTGGCCGACGGCGGCGCCTTGGTGGACATCTCGAAGCCGGAGCCAGTGGTGGACAGCGACAGCGGCAGCGGGGTCTCCAGTCGGATCTGCGCCGCGCGTAGCGTGAACAGCACCTTGTCCTCCTCGAGCAACGAGTCCTGCGTTCGGTTGATGACCAACATGAACATGCGGTCCAGCAGGCGCGACAGCTTCTCCTCCTCAGACTTGGCGCCGCCTCCCTCCGCAGAGCCGCCGCCACCGCCACCGCCACCGTCGGCCGCCCCCTCTTCGAGCGCGCGCGTTAGCAGCGTCAAAAACGTCTGCAGCGAGAAATGGTACAGGAAGTGCACCGCCGAGAGGTCCTGCATGGCAAAGTACAGACGGCTGCAGCTGCGGGCCATCGGCTCGAAGAAGCGGCTGCTCTCCTGCACCTCCAGCATGACCGACTCGGACTTGTCCGACTCGGCCTGCACCTGCCGCGCCTCGGTCTTGAGCGTCTCAAGCTTGTTCATGACACTGTCGTCGTCCAGAATTCCGCCCTTGACCGAGTTCAGCGCGTCCAGCAGGTGGTCCTCCAACTCGCGCAGGCGCGCCTTGTACTCGCCCTGCAGCTTGAGCAGCTTCGTGCGACGTTCGTCAACGTCCGGTCGCTGGCTCTTGAGCACTGTGCTGAGGCACTGGCTCTCCAGCGACGACGGCGTCACGGTGAAATTGACAAACGTCACGCGCGAGCACAAGTCGGGCGTGAACCGCGCCGTGGAGTCGCGAGTGGTGAGGAAAATGCTGAAGGCCGGCGAACAATCGATCTCCTGCTCTCCAACGCGCACCAGCACGCGGCCACCGGCCTTGGTGTACTCGCGGTTCAGCACAGGGTTCAGCACGGGGTCGAGGTTGTCGACGTCCTGCACCAGCAGCGTGGTACCAAAGCGAATCGCCTGCTCGAGGTGCTTCATGAAGCCGGGGTCGAGGAATGACGTCTTGCTGATCTTCTGCTTCTCGTACTGGCGTATCAAGAAGTCCGTGGCCTGGCCGGACGGGTCCACCACCAGCGGGTAGCGGTTGAAGCGGTTGAGGATGATGGCGTTCTCCACGCACAGCGCGTCGGAGGGCAGGTTGTTGCTCTGCCACTCGAGGCGCTGCGCCGGTGTGCTGAGGTACTGCGCCAACGACAGGTCTTCCTTGGTCGCGATACCGTAGTCCTGCAGCAAGTCGGTCCAGTCCTGCACGAGCAGTTGCCGCTGGCGGTAGTCGAAGAAACCCACGTACGCACAGAAGGCGCCCGCAAGCAGAGCGTCTCCCACGAGTGTCGCCACTTGGTCCTTGAAGCCTTGCGACCCCGCATTCCACCGCGTCCGCTCCTCCGACAAGCCATCGAGCAGCTTGGCGGAACGCTGGCACTTAGCCTGCACGTTCTCCATCTCCACCTTGATGGCCTCCGTGGCGCGGATGAGGACCGCGTACTCGTCCTTGTACACAGCGATGCTCTTCTCGAGGCCGGCGATGGTGCCCTGCAGCTCCTCGTACGTCGCCTTGACTTCCTCGGCGTCCCGTTCGAGCTTGGCCAACTCGTTCTTGAGCGGCTTGATGCGGAGCAAGATCTCCGCAAAGCTGACCTGCGACACCACCCACTTGTACAGCGGCCCGGCGGCACGAGACCCGCGGTTGACCGTTTCGAACGACAGTGAGTCGTCCTCCACGAACTTGGCCTGGATCTTCTTGCGGATGGAATCCTTGAGCTTCTTCGTGTCGAACGACACCACACTGGGGATGAACTCGCTACTGGCCAGGATGCGGCGCACGGCGCGCCATTGTGTCTCGGCGTGGCCCAGCATCGTGCACACGGCGCCGAGCGTGCGGGCAACCTGCTGCGGCGGATTGTTCAGTGCGCGCAGCTCGTCGAGGTGGCGCTTCTGGATGCCGGACACGGCGTTGCGCGCCTCGACCAGCGCTGGCTCGGCCTTGTCCAGGTCGGCCTGCACCACCTTCTGGCGCTCGGCGATGTCGATGTTCTGCTGGTCGAGCTCCAGCGAGAGCTTCTCCGCCTCGGTTTTCTTGGTCTCGGCGATGTTCTGGTCGTGCACCATCAGCTGCAGCTTCTCGTTGGCTTCGCGGTTCTTGGCCTCCAGCTCCCGCTCCTTCACGGCCAGCGAGCCCTGCAGCTCCGACACCTCCTCTGCCGTGGCGTTGAGCTTGTCCAGGCCGACGTTGAGGTGGCGCTGCTGCTCTTCCAGCTCTGACCGCTTCTCGCGCTCCAGCGCCACGTAGTGGTGAATGAAGTCCAGGAAGTCGCGCGGCGACAGGTACGTCTGCCGGCCCGTCTTGGCGGCCATCTTGATCATCGCGTGCACGTTGGCGTGGAAGTTGGTGATGGACGCGACCACGGCGACGTGCTGCGTCAGCTGGTCCGTGGGCAGGCAGGCGAGGTTCTCGTCGGCCCAGTCGTTGGCGGCCACCGTCGCCATGTACTCGGAACTGCCGACGTCGATGTTCTTGGTGAAGTCGAAGGCGACCTGCGCGAGCGCGGACGGGCTCCAGGTGCCGAACCAGTCCACGACGCAACGGTTGAACAGGGCCGGCGACGTGGCGGCGCGGTTCTCGAACTCCATGGACGCCGGGTTCATCGTGAAGACCACGTGCAGGTTGTTCTGCACGTTTTTGGTGAAGAGCCGGTAGAGCTCCTCCTCCGTGTCCACGATCTTGCCCTCCCGGGTCGCCATGGCGCGGCACTCGTTCATCAGCGCCGTGTACTCGTCGCCCTCGAACAGGCCGGGCACCTCACCGGAGGCCAACAGGGCGTTCATGTTCTCCAGGAAGGCGCTGCTGAGCACATTCGATTCGTCGAAGATAAAGCAGATGCGCTCGCCGTCGCAGCCTGCGCGCTTGCACACGTCCCGCAGGTCCGCGTTGAAGGACTCGATGGTGTACTTTCGGGAGATCTTGATCTGGAACACACTGAGGTTGTTGGTCCACGACACGAACCGCGACAGCACCGTTTTGCCGGCGCCGCTCTCTCCCACGAGCAGCAGGTGACCAAGCGGCTGACGCAGCACGCGGTCGATGCGCAACACGTGGTCGAGGACCTCGTCGAAGACGACGAGCTGGACGTCCAGCTCCTCCTCGTTGAAGACCTTGAGGCGGGCCTGGACGTGCTCGCGGAGCTCCTCGCGGTTGACAGACTCGTAGTTCTTGGACATCCAGCTGGAGAACAGGATAGGGCGCGCCAGCGCGCGGTCCAAGTCAGCGGATGGGAAGTGCGTGCGCGCCACCTCGTTGATGGCGGCGTCGCACCACGCGTGCTCCTCCTCGGTGACCAAGCGGTCGTTGAATAGGCGGAGGCCCTCGTGGGCCCACAAGCGCACCAGCTCCTCGGCGTTCATGGAGTCGAGTGGGTGCATCGCCTCATACAGGGCGCGCATCCAACGAGACAGCTCACGCGGCGAGTAAATGTAGTGCGGGTGCTGGTCGGGCGAGAACTTCTCCTGGTTCCTCAGGTAGAGGTCGACCATGGCCTCCGTCAGGGGCCCCGCGAGCCCGCGCACGTCGGGCTGCATCTTGACCAGGCCGCGGCAGAAGGTGCCGTAGATCTGTCGCAGGGACTGCGGCGCCGGGAAGTCCACGAGCAACACGGGCGCGTTCGCCAGGAAGCGGTGCGCCAGCGGCACGCGGCCTGGGTCGGTCGGCGGGTTGCAGGCCCCCACGAACTGGATGCGCTCGAGGCGGACCCACGTCGGTGCCATCTTCTTGGTGCACCGCCAGAAGCCGCCACGCTCGACAAGCTGGCGCAGGAAGGTGATGACCTTCTGCGTATTGTAGGCGTCGGTCGCCGGCAGGTTGATCTCGTCACAGAAGACGCAGAGCCACTTGCCCTGCTCCTTCGGGGACACGGTCCAGCCCTTGGGGCCCTTGGCAAACTCGCAGTACTGATCGAAGACCTTCAGCACGAGCTCTGGCTGGGTGCCGGACGAGAAGTTGAGCCACACCAGCTCCAGCTCGGGCAGCGAGCTGAGCGTGGCGATCAATGTCATTGACTTGCCAGAACCGGGCGGGCCGCACAGGATCAGCGGCTTGTGCTGTGCCAGCCACCCGCGCAGCGCGCTCTTGTGGCGCACTGTGTCTACGGTGGGGATGACCACGTCGGTCTGCAGCACCTGGTGGCTCTCGATCTCGATCTGGGGCACCTTGTCGCTCCACTTGTGCCACTCGCCGTCCTCGACGTACACCTCGTAGTCGATGAGCCCGGCGCCGTTGTCGGAGCCCGGCGGCAGCTCCACTGTGGACATGCTGCCGATGGCCTCTCCCAAAGCAACGCGGCCCTTGAGGTCCATAGACCCGCCGAACGCCCAAATCAGCGACATCACCAGCCACCGCTCCGCGAAACGCGTCACCTGGCTGGCCCCGAGCGCGAAGTCAATGTGCGACTCGTTGTACTCGGCTACTTGTTGTACGCCGGCGTACACGGCACACTTCAACGTCATCAGGAGGCGGCCGCGGTTGGTATCCATCACGTGGTCTTGCTTCAGGGCAAACGCCAGCACGCCCGGCACGAAGTCGTCGAACAGCGGGCGGATGGCCGCAACCACCTCGCGACTGGCATTCTCCACAAACTTGTTCTCGTACTTGTCCGACCGCTGCTGGTCCTCCGCATCACCGTCACCACCGCCGGCACCGCCGCCGCCGCCGCCCGAGGGCTTGATCTTGTCGCAGTAGATCGAGTTGAGGAAGTTGGATAGCACGTCTTGCAGAGGCAGCGTGTCGTCCGAGAAGAACACCATGCCGCAACGCGACACCGTGGCCAGCGTGGCGTACTTCAGCGTGTCAACCTCGAACAGAATGCGGACGTTGGACGGAATGGCCAGACGCTCGCCGGAAGGCAGGGTGAGCAGCTTGTTGTCGTCCAGCACGGAGTTGAGGTTCTCGATCCACTCGGGGTCGACGTCGCCATCCAGGGTGATCCAGTGCCGCATCTTGTCCTCGCCGCGGACGTTGTTCAGCACCTGGCGCAGCAAGTGCGTGAAGACGCCGTCCTTCCACTCCATGGTGGTCGCGTCTAGCGTGCCGTACAACTCGTCCTTGCTGATGGCCTTGGGGTCAATGACGGACTCGCGCCCGACGACGCCGTCGCACCGGCGCATGGCCTCCAGCAGCACCGTGCGCGAGCTGGTCTTGCCACTGCCCGTGGGGCCGACCATCATGACGCCATGACTCAGCTTCAGGATCTGGAACAGCTGCAGCGTCTTCTCAATCCACGCGGGGCCCGGCACGAAGTCGCGCTCGGCGCAGACCTCGTGGATCTTGGCGCGCAGCTCCGGCTGGTTGATGGTGTGCGGCTCCGTGCCGGGGTACACGCCAGCCAGGATGGAGTTGAAGAGCGGGATGTCCTGCGCCACGAACTTGGGCACCATGGTCTCGGACACGGATGCCAGGAGCACCTCGCGCTCCACCTCAAGCAGCTTCGCGTCGGAGATGGTGTCCAGGTCCTCCTCCATCTCGGCCAAGTGCTGCCGCTTGAGCGTGCCGGAGGACACGAGCACGGTTTTCAGCGCGCGCAAACCAAAGTCGTAGTGCGGCTGCGACGACAGCTGGCCCTCGCAGAGCGAGAAGAGCAGGACAATCTTGCCGGCCAGCGCCTCGGCGCTGCGGAAGCCCTGCGAGAAGAGCATGACCTGCGCGATCAGCTCCCAGTCGGGCTTGATCATGGCGATGGACCGGAACAACTGTTTGAGGTTGTCCGGCAGGTTGGAGCGGCCGGCGTACCCGGGGTTCATCGTCACGAAGATGCCGACGTTGGGGTCCACCGTCACCTGGCGACCCACGAGCTCGATGTGGCGCTCGCCGCGCAGCAGCCCGGTCTGGATAGCCAAGATCTGCTGGGAGACAGCCGACAGGATGCGCTCCTCCAGACGGTTGAACTCGTCGAAGCAGCCCCACGCGCCGACCTGGCACAGCCCGCGGAAGATGCGGCCCATGGCCTGGAAGTCGAACGTCTCGTCGCAGTTGAAAACCAGCACGAAACGGCCGAACAGCGACCCGAGCATCTTCACAGACTCGGTCTTGCCCGTACCGGCGGGCCCGAACGGGTTGCCGCCCAGGCGGTTGTGGAGCGCCTGCGTCAGCGTGAGGTAGCAGCGGTCGGTCAGCGGGGTCTGGACGAGGCGGTTGCCGACGCCCAGGTACTCGAAGCCGTAGTGGAAGGTGGCGTTTGCGACTTGCACTTCGAGCTTCTTCATGAGGTCGGCCTCGGCGGTGTGGAAGTAGTACCGCATTTGGTACAGCCACGTGAAGTCGTCGGCGGAGCTGACTGCCTCGCTGAGCAGGGAGCGCGTGACATCGCGCTGGTGCACCATCTCCGTCATCAGCTGCTCGTACTTCTGGCGCGTGCCCGTGGGCAGGTCGCCCAGGACGCGGTCGGCCAGCAACTTCAGTAGGGAAACAACGCGGTCCAGCGGCTTCTGCAGCGCCGTGGCGTCCTCCTTCATGGCGGCCTCCACGCTGGAAGACCACTGGATCTGAGTGGACATGATGACGATCTGTGTGCAGTACTCGTCCATCCAGCGAATGAAGGTGTCGCGGTGCTCGTTGGCCTCGCCCTTGGCGGTCGGCGCAACGATGGCGTCCACATGATCGGACCACTTGACTGCCGCTTCGATGGCCTTGAGCAGGTCCGTCGCCAGCGACGTCTGCATGGCGAGCTCCGCCTCGTTGAGCCAGTCCGTCACCTTGGGACTGCCGGCGATGTTGACCGCCGAGTGGAACATCACGACCTCGCCCTCGCGGGACGTCATGCCGGTGGCCTTCTCGCGGATGGCGCCGCCCTCTTCCTCGCCGATCAACGTGGCCACGCCGGCGAACATCTTGAGCAGGTGGCGCTGGATCTGCTGCGGCTCCTTGCTGTTCCCGATGATCTCCAACAAGTCCTCGTCGCCAACGAAGTAGAAGCGCGAGAACGCGGCGCGCTGGCGCTCGAGGTACTCGCCAAGCGCCCGCTGGATCTTGGTCAGCAGGTCCTCCACGTGCTCCAGCGTGCGCTGCAGGCCGTCGATAGCCAGCACATCGAGCGCGCGGGGCTTGTACGACACCTTGCGCATGAGCGCCACGAACTCCGAGTCGATGCTCTTGAAGCGCGAGTACTCGTTGGGCAGCTGGGCCTTGATGTCCTGGCTGCCGAGGAAGATCCCTTCGAGGTACACCCAGCGGCGCTGCACGTCGATCCACACATCGAGTACGAGGCGCAGCGTGGACAGCTGCTTGTTCCACGTGGTGGCCTCGGAGGCGAACACCTTGTAGTACGGTGATTGCTGCATGGACGTGAGTGAGCCGAGGTTCTCGTCGAGCTTCTCGAAGAGGTCGTCCCAGCCCCGGATGAGGCGGCACTTGTTCTGGTAGTTGACAAGCTCGAACTCGTACGCGTTCCAGAACTCCTTCACTTCGCTGAGGAACTGCTCCAGCGCCATCTCGCCCTGGGCCTCGCGAACCACACCCTCGAGGAACACGGCGTACTTCTTGAGCCCGCAGTCCCAGATCTTGCCCAGGGTCAGCTGCTGGTACGTGGTACCCAGCCGCAGCTCGCGCATGATGGAGCGCCAGTGGCGGTCCTTGATGGCGTCGCTGCGCAGCTCGGTGACAGTCGAGTTGGTCTTCTTCCACATGCGGAGGCACGCGTTGAGGTGGGTGTACGCCTCGTACTGGCGCACCATGTTGGGCAGCTCGGCCAGGCCGTTGAGGATCCCGTCCAGCTCGCGGCGCACCTTGCGCGGCACGACCGACGCCCACGGGATCTCCTTGAGCTCGTCGATCTTCTGCCAGGGCCCCACCAGCTCGCTCCACACCATTTTCAGGTCACGCAGTTCCTCGCGCAGCGGGCCGAGAGCCTCGTCCTTGGGCGGGTCCAGCTGCAGGGCCACCTTGGCCTTGCGGATCTCCTCCATCTCATCCTCGAGGCGCGTGAGCCGGCCGTCGAAGATGTTGAGCTGGTCCAGCGCGGCACTGGGCGCCACGTCGCCCTTAAGCGGCTTCTGTTCCGCCCAGTCCTGCGCGTACGCCGCGGCGCGGGACGACGCGGCGTCCTCCTCGCCGACGATCTTTTTCTGTAGCATCGGGATCTCCTTCTGCACGCTGCGGTCCTTGCGCTCCAGGATCTGGCGCAGCGTCTCCCACTCGCCCTCCACCTGCGTGTACCACAGCCAGTCGCCGGGGAAGGAGAACATGTTGCGGCGCAGCAGCGTCTCGCCTTTGCTGTAGCTCTCCACCTTTTCCGTCCACGCGGGGATCTTGGTCTTGGCGTCGAAGATGTGCTTGATGAAAGCGATTACGTCCGACGTGCTGCCGTCCAGGCGGTACTCCTCCAGCTTCTCGCGTAGGTCCGTGATCTCGGCCTTGAAGGCGCGCATTGCGTCGCCGACAATCTCGCTGAAGCGCGCCAGCACGTCCTTGTGCCACGAGTCGTACTTGGAGTCCACCTTCTCCTGTACCTGGGCGTAGTTGATGACGACGTTGCCGAAGCGCTTGAACGTCTTGGCGCTGTCGAAGGTGGCGCGCGAGCGCCGGATGCCGGTGAGCAGGTGCTGCCACTCGTCGACGTCGTCGCCGATGCGCGCGAACATGGATGTGGGGTCCATGTCCCACAGTGCCTGGTACTGCAACCACTGGTCAACGTAGTCGCCCACGCGGGCGAGCTGCGTCTCCACGGCAGCAAAGGCCTCGCTGAGCGCCTCCTTGGGCAGCTGCTCCAGCAGCGCGGCGTAGGTGTTGCGGCGCCGCTCGCGGATCTTGTCCGCGGCCGACATGGCCGACTCGGCGCTGCCCAGATCGACGGTCTGGTCGTAGCGGCTGGCCTGCAGGCGCGGCAGGTCCAGGATGGTGGCCAGCCGCGTGTTGAACTCGCGGTGCTGCTCCACGCGGCTCTCCTGCAGTGGCGGGTCCAGCTGCAGCACGCGCGAGTGCAGCACGATCTCGTGCGCCACCTCGGGCAGGCGCGAGTCCTGAATGGCCTTGCGCACCTTCTGCGCCAGGCGCTTCGCCGCGCGCGACTGCGGGCCACTCTTGTGCACGGCGGGGTCGTTGATGACTGTAAACACCTCCGTCCACTTCTGCACCTCGTCCGCGAGGCGTTGCAGCAGCACCTTGGACACGTCGTCGTTCACCTGGCCGACCCAGAAGTCGAGGTTGGACAGGTTGGACAGGTTCATGTCGTCGATCGTCTTCTGCAGCTCGCCGAGGATCTCGGCGAAGGCGGCGCGCGTGAACGGGCAGTTCTTGAGGCGGTCGACGTGGCCCTGCACGTCCGCGGTGCGCTCCTGCACCTCGCCCAGCTGCTCGTGCAGCGCCATGACGGTGCCGTGGAGCTTGTTCACGTAGGGCTCCAAGAACTTGGGTTGCATCTCCCAGCACACAGTGCGCTTGAAGGCCCACTCGACGGTCTTCTGGATGTCCAGCATGCGCTCGGCAAGCAGCGGCGCGATCTGCGGGCGGATGGAGGCTTGGCAGCGGTGGAAGGTGCGCAGCGTCTCCTGCAGTGACATAGCCTCCGGGTACTTCTCCTTAGCCTGCAGCGACTCCACGCGGATGGCCAGCGGGATGCGGCCGCCGAAGCCGAGGTGGTCGAGGTTGCGAACCTCCTTGAAGAGCTTGATGATCTGCGCGTCGAACTGCACGCGCAGCTCCAGACGTTCTGAGCGCGCGTCCATGATCTTGACAACGTGCAGGATGCGCTGCGAGTAGTCGAACGTGTTGCGGCCGTCCATGTTCTTGTCGCGGATGCTCTCGGACCACTTCTTGAAGATGCGGTTGGCGTCCAGCTTGTTGCGGAACTTGTCACCGATGTCCTTTAGCTCAACGCCGGCCGGGTGGTTGGCCCAGCCTTTGCCCAGCACGTGCTCCACGCGCTGAAGGTACCCTTGCAGCTGGCGCTCGATTTGGCGCGCCCACACGATCTGGCCAGACACGGGCGGCAGGTCGCGCAACGAACTCATCTTGGACTCCTCCGAGCCGTGGAACTGGCTGCGGAACTTCTGCTGCAGGCGGTCGATGTCGGCCTTGACCTGGTCCAACAGCTGCTGCTGGAACTGCTGGATGGCGCCCTTGACGCGCGGGCGCACGAGCAGCGCGTTGAACTTGGAAAAGATGCGGAACATCTCGTTGGCGGTCTGCGTGGCGCCTAGCACCTCGCGCAGCTTCTTCGTGATCGTGGCCTCCACCTGGTCGAACTTGTTCTGGTACCACTTGATGTGCTCCGCCCACTTGTTGCTCCCAGACTCGCTGATGTCCAGCACGTCCGCCTCGCACAGCTGCATGTAGGCGTCGTCCAGCTGCTCCAGCATTTTGACGCTGTTGCCGAGGCTCTGGTCCTTGCTCAGCACCTGCTCGATCACGGTGTACAACTTGTTGTGGTCCGCGCGAAGGTCCTTGAACACGTCGAGGCGCTTGAGCAGCGGTTCGTGCGCCATGGACTGCTTCGCCAGTGGCTTCTCGCGCCGCTTGGACCCGCGCCGCTTGGAGAGCTGCAGGTCGGACAGGAAGTCGCGCTTGTCCTGCTGGAAGTCGTCCAGCAGGTTGATGGCCTCCAGCAGCTCAGCGTTGGAGTCGGCGAACGACGCCTTCATCACGTTGCGCTGCCCGAGCAGCGCAGTGACCTTTTGCGTGAGATCGCGCGAGATGGCCTGCATGAGGCGCACGGTGCGGTTGTAGGAGTACTGCTCGATGGTCTTGATGCGGTTGAGGTGGTGCAGCAGCGCCTTGAGCGCAGGCGGGATGGAGCTCAGCGACGTGGCGGTGAGCAGCGCGTCGATTGGGAAGTCCTTCATGAGGTTCATGACGTTGTGCACCTCGTCCGTGCGCGGCCCCAGCGACGTGCCCGCGTCGAAGCCGAACCGCACGCTGAACTTGTTGGCCTGGTGGAGGATGGCGAAAGTGAGCTCGATGAACGGCGACTCCACCTGCTGCTTGATGGACTCGAGGGACTTGTCCATGGCCTTCCAGAAGTTGACCTCGGCCATGGTGTTGCCCAGCGACGGGTCGCGTACCAGCCCGGTGACCTTCTGGATCTCCTTGATCCACTTCTTGACGGCAGCCGTGAGGCTGTTGAGGAAACCGGCGTCCTTGGCCTGGGCCTCCAGGCCCAACTCACCCAGCGGCAGCACCTTGCCCTCGGCCTGGCACCGCCGGCTCGCCTCGAGCACGTCGGGGTGCGGCTGCAGCAGCACCTCCGGCACCTGGAAATTCTGCTGGCAGTGCGTGAATGCAATGTCCAGCTCGTTGATCTTGCGTGTGAGGTTGGCGAAGCCCGTGGCCGCCGCGGCACGCTCGTCGGACGCCTTGGACTCCTTGGACTCGCCACCGCCCGTGCGCGCAGTGGCGTAGCTGCGCACCATGGGCGCCATCACTTGCGAAATGTACCCGCGGAACAGCTCAAGCGTGCCTGCACCGACGTCAGCAACGGTTTTGCTCTCCGCTCCTGCGCTCTCCTTGCTGCCGCCGGAGCCTCCGGCGGCCGCTGCGGCGGCGCGGCTCTCCTCGGCATCGTCGGCCACAGTGGTGTCCGCGTTGATGGTGATCATTTGAATTTGCGACCCAATGCGCTTCGACGCGTCCAGCTCCCCGGGGGCATTTTTGACAAAGACCACGGTCGGGATGGGTTCGCCGACGTAGCTGACCTCGGAGCTGAATGTGAATGGTGGCCCGGCAGCCCCGGACGGCGTATCGGGGGAGCCACCGCCGCCGCCACCGCCGCCGCCACCGCCGTCGTCGTTGCTGCTGTTGTTGCTGCTGCTACTGTTGTTGTGATGGAGAATTGCGCTGCAGCATTGGAAGCCTGTTGTGTGCTAGTATTGATTTTCTTTGTGTCCGTCCACCCAGGCCATCTTCCGGCACGAAAATGGGCGCAATCACAAGGAAAAGATGGCGCTGTACTTCAAAGAGAAGAAGGAGCAGAAAGAAAAGGAGCACAGACAAAAGGATGAGACGGCTGCAGCGCTGCGGGCGATTGAGAAAGCTGCCAACGAGGCATACAGCAGCGACGTAGCCGGATTTGCCGGGGGGGCCACGGGGGGCGGCCAGCACTTGCACTTGGGTGGCGGTAGCAGCTCGATATTTATCTCGGCGACAGATCAAGAAGCACATCGACTGGCGGCGTTGAAACCACCGCCACCACCGAGTCGACCAGGTGGCAGCAGGCCAGCACCGCCGCCGCCTCCTCCTCCACCTGATGGCGCCGTCGGCGGCACCGACAACAACGACGACGACAACGACAACGGCCCCCTTGCGGGGCAGTACGTGGTAGATGGCAAAGTGTACCTCGAAGGCGAGCGCTTCGAGCACAAGATCGCGCGCCACATGCCGTGCGAGCTGTGGCTGGAAGAGGTGGAAGACTGGGTCCCCGCTGTGGTGTCAAAAGTCGCCGAGGTGGCTATTCCCAACACCAACCGCACGCTCCGCCAGTACACAGTCAAGTATGAAGCCATCGTGGCAGATGACAACGACAGCGGAAGGGAAGGCGGTGGCGAAGGTAGCGACGCAAAACAACAAGAGCAAAAGCAACCGCCGCAGCGTTCACACCCCCCACTGTCTGGACAGCCACCACTGCCAGACCAGCCGCCACTTCCCCAAGCACAACCGCCACTTCCAGGGCAACCACCACTTCCAGGGCAGCCACCACTGCCTACTGACGACGATGTTGGCGGCGGTGGCGAACCAAGCTCCACCACAGTATTAGCGACGACGACGATGACGACGACAACAACAACAACGACAGCAGCAGCAGCAGCAGCAGCAGCAGCAGCAGCAGCAGCAGCAGCAGCAGC
>OJIS01000329.1_pt1 | contig 16295 bp, 5 predicted proteins | sample 1595671 | NCBI WGS metagenome assembly OJIS01 (sample SAMN05416814, study PRJEB24817) | seawater metagenome | isolation source: Sea water | place: Canada:Atlantic | collected 2013-07 | reverse complement strand
GATCAGCCTCGGTCTCGTGGGCTCGGAGATGTGTATAAGAGACAGTCGTTGTTGTCGACTGTCGAGTCGCCGTCGAAAGTGACGACGGCTTGGATGAACTCGCTCGATTCAAAGCCCGGCAGCGGCACGACCAGATCGACGATCTTCACATTGTTCCATGCCTTCAGCACACGAAGCTCCGCATCGAAGATGCCATTGGTATGCAACGCGATGGTGAAGCCGTTCGTCCCCGCGCCCGATTCCCAGAGGACCTGGTGGCTGAGCCTGTTGGTGTCGGTCAGGTCGGTGCGAAACCAGATCTCGACGCTTCCATCGGTGAGGCCGTTGCCAATCGAATTGCTTTGAGGCCTTCCACTCGGCGTGACCCCGCGATTGTTCGCACCTGACGATTGAAACGAGGCCGTGAAGTTGGTGCCCGGTGAAGAGAAGCCCGATGTCAGCGTGATGCCGCTGGCAAAATTGAGGTCGATATTGAACAGACCGCCGCTGTAGTTGTGACCCGGACCGATGTCGGTCCACTGGGTGAGCGCCGAACCGGAGAGAACGTTGCTCACGCTCGAAGCGTCGAATTCGTGAACAGGCGTCGCCGCAGTGGCTGGGGGGGCGAGCAGAAGCCCGAAGGCAAGCGCCCACCGCGAGTGGAAAGGTTGAGGGAACATGAGGAGCGAAGGCGGTCAATATAACGGTCCCCCTTATCCATGGCGAGCAGTCAGTCCCCTCTCCTGTTTTTCCGGGTAGGTCCCCGATTACAAAGGAGACAGCCCAATCAAAACAAGAAAGAGGGCAATAACGGCTGGCACCAAACACCTCCATGGGACGCCCGTCCGCAGCGAATCCAGATAAGCACATAAAAAGTATGCCGGGGATACCGCAAGATGAACGATTGATCCACAACTGATTAGGGAACTTTCCCGGAGGGTTGACGATCTCTGAATTCGCTACTAGCTTCCAAACTATGGGTGTATCAGACGCGAACGCAGAAGACTCCTGTTCTGACGAGCCAAAGCGTGGCACTTCAGAGATGCTTCCCCCTCTTTATGAAGAATTACGGAAGCTCGCCTTGCACAAGATGGCTGCTGAATTGCCGGGCCAAACGATCAGTGCAACGGTCCTCGTTCACGAGGCTTATCTTAAAATTTCCAAGAGTCAGGAAGACGCTCATTGGGACAGCCGCGGCCATTTTTACACGGCCGTCGCGGAGGCCATGCGCCAAATCCTCATTGATCGGGCCCGCCGAAAGAAGGCAGTGCGCCATGGCGGAGAATGGGACCGCACCGAGTTCGACAGCATCAAGCTTCCCGGCGTGGCCCCGGACAAACCCGGGGAATTACTCGCCCTCGACGAAGCCCTCGACGAACTCGCTGCCGAAGATCCACGAAAAGCCGAGCTGGTGAAGCTGCGCTACTTTGTGGGGCTCAGCGTGGAAGAAGCCGCTGAGATCCTCGAAATCTCGACCGCCACCGCGAAGCGCGATTGGGCCTTCGCCCGGGCCTGGTTGCACCACGCCATCGGCGAAAAACTCCAGTGAGTTTGAATCGAGTGATCCTTTTCGAATCAAAATTTCGCGTTAAGGAGGACGACCCATCATGAAAGAAGCCGATATTTTTTCCGATACCCTCGAGCGACCGCTCGCAGAGCGGGAGGAATTTCTACGCGAGACTTGTGGTGACGATGCTTCCTTGTTGGAGAAAGTCAGGATGCTCTTGAACATTCACGAAGAGGAAGGCGGCCTCCTCGACGAACCCATCGGTGGGCTCGACGATTTCCCGGAGAGTGAGGAGGAACATGAACCGCCTTCGTCCCGTGAAATGGTGAACAAGGACGGCACCCAGATTCTCTATTTCGGGGAGTATCAACTGGAGGGAGAAATCGCCCGCGGAGCGATGGGCGTGGTTTATCGGGCTTTCCAAAATTCCCTCAAGCGAATCGTCGCGGTCAAAATGATCCGCTCGACCATGCTCGCGAGCGAGGATGATGTGGCCCGCTTTCGCACGGAAGCCGAGGCGGCCGGTTCATTGGACCATCCCAACATCGTGCCCATTTACGAGGTCGGTGAGTTCCAGGGACAGCACTACTTCAGCATGAAGCTCATCGAGGGTGGCACCCTCCGTGATCATTTGGCCGATCTTCAAAAGGATCCCAAAGCGACCGCCGGGCTCATGGTCAAGGTTGCCCGCGCTATTCAGGCCGCTCACCAGCGGGGCGTCCTGCACCGCGATCTGAAGCCCGGGAACATCCTCATCGATGCCGCCGGGGAGCCGCATGTCACCGACTTTGGTCTCGCAAAGCAGATGGAGAGCGTGAGTTCGGCCACGCTCTCGGGGCAGCTCATGGGAACGCCGAGCTACATGGCTCCGGAGCAGGCCGAAAGTGGCAAGGACGTCACCACGTCGGCTGATGTCTATGGTTTGGGAGCGATCTTTTACGAACTCCTGACCGGTGTGCCCCCGCACCGGGGCGAGTCCATTATTGAGACCCTTAAGCTCATCGCGGATACCGAGCCGGTCTCTCCGATTAAGCACAACCCGAAGGTTGACCGAGATCTCCAGACAATCGCGATGAAGTGTCTCGAAAGAGATCCCGCAAAACGCTTCCCCTCGGCCCGGGACCTTGCCGAAGACCTGGAGCGTTGGTTGCGCGGCGAGCCCATCGAAGCCCGCCCGGTGGGCACGGCTGAGTGGATTTTCAAATGGATGAAGCGCAAGCCGGCTCAAGCGGCTGCGGCGATGCTCGCGGTCCTGCTTTTACTGACCCTGGGCGTCGGCGGGCCGATGGTCGCCCTGCATCAGAGCGAGCTCAAGAACGAAGCTCTCGAAGCGACCAACATCGCCGAGCAGCGTGCGGAATCCCTGCGGCAACAAATGTATGCCTTCGAGATGATTGCGGCTGCGGAAGAAGTGTCGAATCCCGATGGCATCCCCAAGATTGAGCGCTGGATTCCCGATCCCGATTCGACGGACGCGGATCTCCGGGGTTGGGAATGGTACTACGCCAGAGCGGTCATCGATGCCCCGGTGGCCCGCTACGAGACCCGCCGTTCCGAACCTGCTTTCGCTTGGACGGAGAGCAATTCACTTCTCTTTCTCGATGGCAAGCAAACCTTATCGGATTGGGAGATCGAATCCGGGGTCATCCTGAACCGTTGGCGCCTTCCTCCCGGGGTGGACTCATTCGGGCTCATTCACGGTAGCGATCAGATCAAGCTGCTTTCCGGCAATCAGAGGATCAGGAAATCCTTGCAGACTGCAAAGGAGGAGCTCGTCTTTGACCTCCCGCCTGTCGAATATCTTCGCACGATCAGCTGGAGCCCGGACGGACGTTGCGTGGCTTTCTGCGGCAGCCTGAAACCAAAGGTGAAGAATCACAGTGTTCTGAAAATCTGGTCAGAGGGGGAGGATTTGGGGGAGGCGAAAACGATCACTCTCATCGGAGCGTCTTCCAGTAAGATTGAATGGAGCCCCGATGGGAAACGCTATGCAATTGCAATTGAACCTTTCGGAGATCTCGAAGTCTACGATGCCGCGACGGGGCAGCGCACCCGTTCGAACAATGTCATGGGCCGGATCACGAACATGGCAACCTTGGTCTGGAGCCCGGACGGCAAAATGATTGCGCTCGCTTCCACCGATGGAGAAATCCGCGTCGTATCGGCTGACGAGCTCACCCCTGCGGGAGCCTGGACCAAGCTCACCCCTCCGGGCACGGTGAATACTTTGGCATGGAGTCCGGATGGCACGCGGCTCGTTAGTGGCGGAGACGATCGCATTGCCCGTATTTGGGAAATCAGGACAGGAAAAGAAGTCCTCTCACTCCGTGGACATGACGCCCCGATTACCACTCTCGCATGGAGTCCCGACGGCCGCTGGATTGCCTCCGGGGAACGTGGTGGGGAAGTGCGCATTTGGAATGCCACCGAGGACAGCCGGCCCGCCAATATCCAGAGCACCCCGCCGATGTCGGTGAACACCGTGGCGTGGCATCCTGATCGGGAGAGTATTGCCATTGCTGTCAACCAAGCCCCGCTTTCCTACGCCGGAGCGGTGCTGGAGTTGCCCTCCCGCCGGATCGTTCCCAAGCCAGGCCCCTATGCAAAATGCCTCGATTGGGGTCCGTTTGGGAAACGCCTGGCTGTCGGACGCCTGGACGGTGGGGGTGATTTACTTCAAATTTCCGGGATCGAAAAAGGTAGCCTTCTATGGGAGGCGGGACCAGGAACCTGGCAACTCGCGTGGGCTCCGGATGGCGGAACTCTCGCCGCAATGCCCTACGAAGGCGACCTCTTGCTGCATCAGGGTGACGATGGATCCGTCCTCCGCACGATCAAGGCCCTCGCCCCCGGTCAACGAACAGAACGTCCTACTCACCAGTTCCGGTTCAGCCCGGATGGCCGGACCCTCGCGTGGGGGCAGAAATCCGGAGACCTGGCCTTCTTTGACCCGACCACCGGAGAGCTCCAGCGCGAGATCAAGGGGCACACCGCGCGCATTGCCGGAGTGGACTGGACCGGGGATAGCGCAAAGATCGCCACCGCTTCCGAAGACCACACCGCGCGGATCTGGGATACTGCGAGCGGCGAGACCTTGTGGAAATTGATCGGCCATTCCGCCTCCGTGATCGACCTGCGGTGGAGCCCGGACGAATCACGCCTCGCCACCGCCTCTCTCGATGGCACGGTGCGGCTTTGGAACCCCGCGACCGGAGCCGAAGTCGCGCGCTACCTCTGCCCTGCCGCGATGCGCGGTGTCGATTGGAGCCCCGATGGCACCCGCTTGATCGCAGGAGGGGACGCCGGGATCGTCTTGTTTGATGCGCGGCCCGGCTTGCGAGTCGAGGCACTCAAGAGCTTTCATCAACACAGCAGGGATGGCGAATGGGACGCTGCCGCCGGCGTCGCCCGTGAGATCCTCGAGCGCTTCTCCAATGAGACCCAATCCGGGTGGCTGCAAACGGAATGGTGGCACCGACAGGGAGCTGAAATCAAACCCTTCGGGAAAAATCCTTCGAGTTGGAAATGGCGCGGCGAAGGAGCGGCCGGATCACGCATCGACCTTGGATTACTCTTCGGCACGCAAGGTGATCAGACCACCTGGCTAACGACCCGGGTCTTCTCGCCCCGCGAACAATCCATCCGCCTGCATCTTTCCGGTCCGGCCAAGGCGCAGGTCTGGCATGAGGGTCAACTCGTTCTCGAAATCGGGGAACTCAACACCCCCTACCCCGCCAAGACTGGTGAGCTGATTCTTAAAGAGGGCTGGAACACCCTCACCCTCCGGCCATTCCGCTGGGAGGAAGGAGATCTCATGAACCTCACTCTCTTCCGCTAGTTCGGAGACCGAGGAGCCTGAGGAGCCTGAGGAGCCTGAGGAGCCTGAGGAGCCTGAGGAGCCTGAGGATCGGCTCATTTTTCCACTTACTGAAAAAAAATCTCACTTTTCTCAGATCCCATGATCCCTCACCTGCGAAAATCTCGCGTGGTAAGGTAGCATGCAGATTCTCCGGGTCTTTTCTCTCCCCTCTCTCGCCCTTGCGCTTGGCCTCCTGGCTCTTGCCGCCGGGCAAAACCTCTTTGCTGGAATCGTCACCACGGCGGTTGACGAGAACAACGTCGTCCCCGGCGCCGGACTCTCCCTCCGCGAAGCCATCGCCGCCGCGGTCCCTGGCGAGACGATCACCTTCGACCCCAGCCTCGATGGTGCCACCATCACCCTCGGTGGCACCCAGCTTCTCATCGACCAGAGTCTCATCATCGACGCCTCCTCCCTCCCCGATGGAATCACGATCTCGGGGAACAACGCCTCACGGATCTTTGAGGTCACGGCCGGGAACAGCGTGGTCATCGAGAGCCTGAGCATCACCCGCGGGAAAGCTCCGAACGGAGCAACCGGGGCGACCGGGACTTCCGGGATCACAGGTATTGGTATTACAGTCCCAGGTGGACCAGGTGGACCAGGTGGACCGGGCCAACACGGTGGCGGAGTGCTCAACCACGGCGACCTGACTCTGAACCGCGTGACCCTGTCAGGAAACTCCGCCGGGGACGGAGGTACGGGCGGAAGTGGCGGCCCCGGCAACCCTCGAGGTGGCCCTGGCATCGGTGGGGCCGGAGGCAGTGGTGGCGCCCTCCACAATTCCCTGACCGGGACTCTCACCCTCTCCAATTGCACTCTTTCCCTCAATAACAGTGGAAAGGGTGGTAACGGTGGATTTGGGTTCAATTTTATTTTTGGCAACTATCAAGGCGGCGGTGGGCCCGGCGGTTCCGGTGGCGGCCTCAACAACCTCGGCGCCCTCGATCTCTCCCAGGTGACGATCGCGCGAAACATCGCCAGGGCGGGAGGCAGTGGGCTCTTCGCGAGCTCTCCGGGGAGTGGCGGTGGCATTGCCAACAGCGGCTCCCTGACAGTCAACAATTCGATCCTCGCCCTCAACACCGGGTCACCAATCTCCGACCTCTCCGGGCCATTCGAGGAGACAGGCGTCAACTGGGTTGATGACGGAGATCCCATGCTCGGTGCTCTGGGCGACTACGGTGGTCCGACCCAGACCATTCTCCCGCTCCCCGGATCCCCCGTCATCGATGCCGCGGGCAGCACCGATCCAGGAGGCACCGACCAGCGTGGAGCGGCTCGCTTCGTCAATGGGGCCCTCGATATCGGGGCGGTGGAGTTTTTGGTCCCCGTGGTCAATACGAGTCAGGACGAGGACAATGTCTTTCCGGGAGCGGGGTTCTCCCTCCGCGAAATCATCGCCGCCACCGCCCCCGGCGGCACCATCACCTTCGATGCTTCTCTCAGTGGCCAAACCATTGCGCTCGGAGGCACCCAACTCCTCATCGACAAGGATCTCACCATCGACGCCTCGGCCCTTCCCAATGGCATCACCATCGACGGGAACAGTGCCTCGCGGGTTTTCGAGGTCGCGGCCGGGAATACCGTGGTCATGGAGAGCCTCACCATCACCGGTGGGAAAGCTCCGAATGGCGCGGCCGGGGCACCTGGGACTTCCGGGCGCCGGAATTTCCCTTTTCCAGATTTACCTGGTGGAGCAGGTGGGCCGGGCCTTCCGGGTCAGGATGGTGGTGGAGTCTTGAACAACGGCGACTTGACCCTGAATCGCGTGACCTTGTCCGCAAATGCCGCCGGCGACGGGGGCTCGGGTGGATCTGGTGGCTCCGGTAGCACTCGGGGTGAACCTGGTTCTGGTGGGACCGGAGGCCGGGGTGGCGCCCTCCACAATTCCCTGACCGGGACTCTCACCCTCTCCAATTGCACCCTTTCCCTTAACAATAGTGGTTCGGGTGGTAACGGGGGATTTGGGTTCAGTTTTATTTTTGGCAATTATCAAGGCCTCGGTGGGGCCGGCGGTTCAGGGGGCGGCCTCAACAACCTCGGCGCCCTCGATCTCTCCCAGGTGACGATCGCGCGAAACATCGCCAGGGCGGGAGGCAGCGGGTTCTTCCTCATCGCGAGCTCTCCGGGGAGTGGCGGCGGCATTGCCAACAGCGGCTCCCTGACAGTCAACAATTCGATCCTCGCCCTCAATACTGGAAGGGAGTTTCCCGACCTTGAGGGACCGATCACGGTTGAGACCGGGGCCAACCTGATCGGCGTGGATCCTCTCCTCAGTCCACTCGACAACTACGGCGGACCAACCAAGACAATCTACCCTTTGCCGGGCAGCCCGGCCATCGATGCGGCGATTGCCTCCACCCTGGCGCGCGACCAGCGCGGGTTCCCTCGTCCGGCCGGTGCCGCAGCCGATATCGGAGCGGTGGAGTCACAGGGCCCATTCGTCGTCACCACAGAGCAGGACGAAGATGGGATCGATCCCGGCGATGGACTCTCCCTCCGGGAAGCCATCCAGTCTGCCGATCCTGGTGCAGTCATCACTTTCGACCCGAGCCTCGATGGCGCCACCATCACTTTGGGCGGCAGCCAGTTGGGGATCGACAAGAGCCTCACCATCGACGCCTCCGCCCTGCCCGGTGGCATCACCATTTCCGGAGATGGCGCCTCGCGCGTGTTCGAGGTAAACAGCCCGGGCGGAACCGTCCGGTTCCACAAGCTCACGATCCGGGATGGGGACGATTCTTCTTTTTTGGGTGCTGGTGGGATAAAGCTTCAGAGTGGGTCTCTTGAGGTTTTCGACTCCACCATTTCAGGCAATAGCTTCGATGGCCTAGGTGCAGGTGGTGGCCTCTATGCCGGGAGGGGCACCAACCTGATCGTTGACAGATCCACCATTTCCGGCAACTCGGCAGGGAGAGGGGGAGGCATAGGAGCGGATGAGCTATCCACTGTCCAGGTGAGCAATTCCACCATCGCCAACAACGCGGCCGTTAATGGTGATGGCGGAGCGATTATCAACCTTGGAGCCTTCATCATCATCACCCACACCACCATCACGGGCAACTCCGCCTCCTCCCTGGGCGGGGGCATCTCTCAGTATGGCGACGCGCCCAGCCTGACGATTCAAGACAGTATCGTGGCGGGGAACACCGCCCCGACCGCCCCCGACATCAACAAGATCTCGGGCACCGTGACCCCATCGGGTGCCAGCCTGATCGGTATCAACACCACCGTTGAAACGGAGTTTCCGGACGGGCCACTGGTTGGGACAAGCGCCGCTCCCGTTGATGCCCAACTCGCCCCCCTCGGCGACTACGGGGGACCAACCGAGACCATGCGACCGTTGGCGGGGAGTCCAGCCCTCGACGTGGCCGACGCCACTGCCCTCCTCACGGACCAGCGCGGCTTCGCTCGCCCGGTGGGCGTCGCTGGCGACCTTGGCGCGGTGGAGGTGCAGAGCACCGCAGTGCAGGTTCTGAATGCCGCGGTGACGTTAAGCCCCACCTTTACCTGGTCCGCGCCGGACGCGACCAGCGCGCTCCTGTTCCTCGGGACTGACCCGAACAGCCTCGGCTCGCTTGGTCCCCAGTCCTCTCCCTTCACGCTGGATTCAGCCTTGGTCCTGAACACGACCTACTACTGGCGCCTCGATCTGACCATTGACGGGGAGCTGATTCCGGGAGTGGTCTACAGCTTTGTGACGCGGCCGGCCCAGCTTGAGGTGAACACCGTCCTGGATGAGAACGATGGCGTCACGGTTGGTGATGTCTCGCTGCGTGAGGCCATTGCGGAATCGACGGCAGGGGAAACGATCACTTTTGCTCCCGCGCTCGACGGCCAGGCCCTCACCCTCGGCGGCACCCAGCTTCTCATCGACAAGAACCTCACCATCGACGCCTCGGCCCTGCCCGATGGAATCACGATTTCAGGAGACAACGCTTCGCGAATCTTCGAGATCGCGGCCGGCTCATCGGTGGTGCTGGATAGCCTCAATCTCACGGCTGGAGCGGCGAATCAGGGTGCTGCCATTCTCAACTCGGGAACCCTCGCTCTGACGGCCTCCACTCTCAGCGAGAATTCGGCAAGCGAAGGGGGCGCCCTCTACAACGACGGCGACCTCACGCTCACCAACGCCACTCTTGCCGGAAACTCCGCTGACACCAGCGGTGGGGCGATTCACCACGCAGGCGGCACCCTTATCCTCGACCACGTCACCCTCTCCGGCAACACCACCGAGGGAGCGGGAGGCGCACTCTACCATGCGGCGGGCGACCTCACCCTCATCAATTCCATTCTAGGTGCCAACACCGCCTCCACCACCGGTCCCGACCTCCACAACGAGGCTGGCGTCGTCATCCCCCTCGCGGTGAATCTCATTGGAGACCTCGCGGCCTCCGGTCTGTCCGCGGCCTCCGGCATCGTGACCGGCGATCCGGTCCTCGCTCCCCTCGCCGATAACGGCGGCCCAACGCCCACCATGATGGTGATGCCCGGCAGTCCGGCCATCGATGCGGGGGGGGCGACCACTCTTCTCACCGACCAGCGCGGCTTCGAGCGGGCTCTCGCTGGCGGGCCCGATCTCGGCGCCTACGAAGCGGCGGCCGGGAGCTACAATTCTGATGGGATGACCGTTTACGCGAAGTTGGATCCGGCCCTCACGGGTGACGGGGTGCAGTTCGAAATCTCTGCGGATCCCGACTTCCGGCCGACCGTCAGCACCCTGGCCGGGACCGGCGAGGGCGGAGCGACGGATGCCCCGCGCCTGGCAGCAGAATTCACTTACCCGGGCGGGGTTGCCCAGGATGACCAGGGGAATATTTTTGTCGCCGATGTCGGGAACAACCGGATCCGCATGATCAGTCCGGCGGGCGAGGTCAGCACCATCGCGGGGTCTGGCGTCTATGGGTTCTTCAACGGCCCGGGATTAACGGCGGCCTTCAAGTTCCCCGTCGCGGTGGCGGTCGGCCCGGACAACAACCTCTACGTTTCGGACATCTACAACCATTGTATCCGCAAGCTGACCCGGCCTTCCAGTCCCGGGCAGCCTTGGGACGTCTCGACCTTGGCGGGCACCGGTCTCTCGGGCTTCGTTGACGGGGAGGACGCGGAGGCGCGTTTCCGCCAACCGCGCGGCCTGGTGGTCGGTCCGGACAACGACCTCTACGTGGCGGACTCTTTCAACCACCGGATCCGCAAGGTCACCCTGGACGGGGACGTAACCACCTATGCCGGGTCCGGTAGTCCGATTCTCACGGACTGCGCGACCACGGACGGAGAAACCTTCGTGACCTGTGCCAGCACTGACAGTTTGACTCTGGGCAAAAGCATCAGCGGCCCGAACCTCGCAACCGGAACGACGATCGCGTCGATCATAGACTCGACCACCTTCGAGCTCAGTGCTCCCGCGACCGGAAGCGGGACGGAATTATCGCTGACGGTTTACTCGGAGGGCCCGAGGGAGAATGCCACCTTCAATGTTCCCTTCGATGTGGCCTTCGACAGCTTCGGCAACCTGTTCGTCGCGGACCGCGACAACCATCTCATTCGGCGAATTGATGAGGGGACGGGATTCGTCAGCACTCTCGCCGGGCAGGTCTCTACCACGGGGTTCCTCGACGGCACGGGAGCCGACGCCCGTTTCAATACCCCCATTGCACTGGCAGTGGACGATCAAGACAACCTCTTCGTCGCGGATGAGAACAACCACTCCATCCGCAAGGTGACCTCCGAAGGAGTGGTCACCACCGGGGTCGGCACCGGGGTCATCGGGTTTCAGGATGGCGACTCCTCCGTGGCACAATTTCATTGCCCGGCCGATCTCCTCGTCGATCTCAACCAGGACCTCATCGTGGCCGACGCCCAGAACCACGTCCTGCGCCGCGTGATTGTCAATCCCATCCAGGTGCCGGCGGTGGTCGCTCCCGGGGGAGCAGACGTCAGCGCTGTGATCAACGCCGGGGAGCTCGGACTGGCTTCGAACCAAACCTACTACGTCCGCTGGCGATCCCTCGACGATGACAGCACACAGCTGCTCGGGCAGAGTTTCTTCCTGGTCGATCCACCGGTGGTGGTCACCGCGCCGGCCAGCAATCTGACCCCTTCCACCGCGCGTCTCAACGCCACCGTTGATCCCAACAACAGCCCCACCCAGGTTTACTTTGAATACTCGACCGATCCCCAGCTCGCCGGCCCGCTTCGGGTGAACACCCTGGTGGACGGTTCGCTGGATTCCCCGCGTGGAGTCGCGGTGGACGGCGCGGGCCCCACCCGCACCATTTACCTCGCCGACCGCGGGGCGCACCAGATCCTCGTCTTCGATGCCGCTGGCAATGCCACCGGCAGCTATGGCTCCGGCGTGGCGGGCTTCGCCGACGGGCCGGGGGCAAGCGCCCGCTTCGATCATCCTTCCGGCCTCGCCCTCGACGGGAATTCCCTCTATGTCGCCGACGAGGAGAACCACCGCATCCGCCGCATCGATCTCACCACCGGAGAGGTGAGCACCTTTGCCGGTTCCGGGCTCGCCGGCTTTGTCGATAGCGCGGATGGGGCGCCGCGCTTCCTCAACCCGACCGGCCTGACGGTGGATTCCACCGGCCACCTCTACATTGCCGATTCCAGGAACCACCGCATCCGCCGCGTCACGCCCGCCGGAGAGGTCAGCACCGTGGCCGGGAACGGCACCAAGGGCTTCGCCAATAGTCTTGACGCTGCCACCGCCCGGTTCGATACCCCGCTCGCGGTGGCGGTCACCAGCACCGGTCTCGTTTATGTTGCTGACACCGGTAACCACCGCATCCGCGCCATCATCGGCAACCGCGTCAGCACGGTGGCCGGCAGCGGCACCGCGGACTTCCTGAACGCCACCGGAAGCGCCGCCCAATTCGCCTCTCCGACCGGGATCGCGATCGACGGCAATGACGTGATCTATGTCACGGATCGCGACAACCACCGCATCCGCCGTGTCGCAGCCAATGGAGAGGTCACTACCTTGGCTGGTTCGGCGCTGTCCGGCCTGGTGGATTCTCCCACCACCGAACTGCACCCTGCCACCGCCACCGGGTTTGACCTCCCCGTCGCCATCGCTGCTGATGGCGAGGGCCGGCTCTATGTCTCCGAAGGAGGCAATCAGGCCCTGCGCATTCTCACCCGCGACCCGCTCTCCACCGTAACGGCGACTCCGGACCTCGTCGACGCGGGGAATCAATCAACCAGCGTGGATCTCCCGGAAATCCTCCTCCCGGGAGCGACCTACTACTTCCGCGCGGTGGGCACCAACGGCCGCAATACCCCGATCGCCGGGGAGATCCTGAGCTTTGTCACTCCGCAGTCGGGAATCGTCACCCACAATGGTGACAGCACCGCCGCGCCGGTGGTCACCCCCGGGCAGGACCTCGCCTTGGGTGCCACCCCCTTCGATACTCCGGTGACGCGCACCTTCACCATCGAGAACATCGGTGGCTTTGAACTTGAGGTCGTTAGCGTGGTGCTCGGCACTCCGTCCTCCGGAGCCTTCTCGCTCTCGGGGAATACCGGCCTGACGCTCGTGCCGCCGGGAGGTTCGACCACCTTTGAAGTCACTCTTCTGAGCGGCAGTGCCGGCCTCTACCGTGACGAGATCATCATCACCAGCAGCGACCTCGAAGCGGGGACCATCCGCTTCACCGTGAGCGGCGAGATCCTCGCCCCCCCGCTCCTCAGCAATCTGGCCCATCGCGTCATATCCCCCACCGACGTGACCCTCAGCGCCACCGTCCATCCGGCCGGGAGCACGACCGAGGTGGCCTTCCAGTTCTCCAGGTTCCCGGACTTCGAGGGCGCCCTGGAGATCGTCACCAAGGCCGGTTCGGAGCAGGGCTCCGCCGCAGAGGCCCGGTTCCACTCGCCTTCCGATGTGGTGGTCGACCCGATCGGTAATCTCTATGTGGCAGACACTCTTAACCATTGCATCCGCAAGATTACCCCGGTCGGCGACGACAGCGTGCTGGCCGGTTCCGGTGTGCCCGGCTTCGACGATGGGGTGGGTGCAGCCGCCCAATTCAATGCTCCCAAAGGCATTGCCATCGACTCTGCGGGAGTGCTCTACGTCGCCGACACGCTGAACCACCTCATCCGGTGCATCACCCCGGCTGGCGAGGTCACCACCGTGGCGGGCACCCGTATTCCCGCCTTCACCGATGGCATCGCCTCCGCAGCCCGCTTCAACCAGCCCACCGGCATCGCAATTGATGCCGATGGTAATCTCTACATCGCCGACTCCGGCAACAACCGGGTGCGCAAGATCGACACCGTCAACGACGTGTCGACTCTCGCCGGACCGACTGATCTCGATTCCCCCCAGGACGTGGCAATCGACTCGGCGGGCAATATCTTCGTGGCCGACCTCAACAATGACCGGATCCGTAAGATCGCCCCGGACGGGACCATCAGCACCCTGGCCGGAACCGGGTTCAGCGGACCCGCCGGGGTGGCGGTCGATTCCGCGGACCATGTCTACGTCGCCGACCGCGACGGCCACCGCATCGTTCGCGTCGACCCCGCCGGCCAGATCGCGGTCCTCGCCGGACTGCTCGATTCCCCCGGGAGCAACGACGGCTCCGGGACCGACACCAGGTTCAACGGACCCTCCGGACTCGCCGTCGATTCCGCCGGGACGATCTTCGTGGCGGATCGCGACAACCACCGCATGCGCAAGATCAACCTTGCCGCCCGCACCGTGGTGGCCGCCACCGGCCTCAATGGCACTGATCCCATTGCAGTGGAGGTCGATCTCAGCGACCTCGAGCCCAATACCGTTTACTACTACCGGGCCATCACCAACAATGGAGGCGGCGCCGTAATCAGCCCGTTCACTCCGCCCTCTTTCTCCTTCACCACCTCGTCATTGCTCTTCATGCAGTGGCAGGAGAGCGCCTTCGGCAGTGATTCCGGCGACCCGTCCATCGCCGGGCCCCTGGCTGATCCGAGTGGGGACGGGGTCGTCAACCTCCAGAAGTATGCCTTCGGGCTCGACCCCCTCCTCAACTCCCGGTCCGGCCTGCCCCTGGTGGCTCAGGTCCCCGGGGGGCTCACTCTCACTTACACCAAGGTCCTCGCCGCCACCGACCTGACTTACCAGGTTCAGTGGAGCACCAACCTGTTGGACTGGAGCACGGTCGATGTCACCGAGCAGATCCTCTCCGACGACGGCGCCACCCAACAAATCCTCGCCACCATTCCGACCGGAATGGGCTCCTGTAAATTCGTCCGCCTCTCCCTCAGCTCCCAGCAACCGTGAACCCGCCCCGCTCTTCCCAAATGATCAAAATGTTTCCATCACGTTCTCTCTCCGGCTTGCTCTCGGCGCTGCTCGTCGCGGCCACTTGCATCACACCGTCCCTTCGCGCCCAGATCGCCACCCAGAAGATTTCCCTTTCCGAGAAATGGAATGCGGTCTGGCTGGAAGTCGAACCAGTCTACGTCGTCGGCGACACCGTCCACAACGACCCAGCCGACGAGGGCGATAACGAAATCCTCGCTTCTGATGACCTCCGGGTCGGCCAGCCCAAGGCTCCCCAGGATGTCTTTTCCAATCCTGCCATCGTCACCATCGCCTCCCCCAAGCCCCTCGCCGGCCTTGCCGAATTCTTCGCCAAGGCCCCGGGATCGGTCGGCACCTTTAACCAGGACGAGTGGCAACAGTGGTTGCGCACCGATCCCGTCGGCACCAACAATCTCCCGAAAATCTACGGCAACCGTGCCTACCTCGTGGAAGTCAGCACCGGCACTCCCGCATTCTCGTTGGAGATCAAAGGTTCCGCCCGCTTCTTCCGCCCCACCTGGACCCCCGACCGCTACAACCTGATCGGGTTCGGGTTGGCAGGAACCCCCACCTTTGACTCCTTCTTCGGTCCTTCCGGCGGCCGCCACGGAGTGAGCATCGAGGGCGAAAAGCGTATTTTTCGTCTCAACAACGGTGAATGGCAGGCGGTGCCCAACGGCTCTGATACGATGGCCTCGAATGAAGCCTACTGGATCTTCTGCAACGGAACATCCGATTACATGGGACCGGTCGCGGTCGACTTCGACTTCGCCACCGTGGGCTCCCTCAACTTTGGCGGACCGGGCGATGCCGTCCCGGTTGGCAACCTCGACCTCGACCTTAAGGAACTGGTCTTCACCAACCGGGGAAGCGCAGCCGCCGTTCCCAGCCTCGATCTCATCTCCGGCGACTCCGATGATCCCCCATTGCTCGACCTGCATGTGGTAACGCCCGCCGTGGGCACCCTTGGCTACGAATTGGGCAACCAGATCGACTCGTCCGTCGACGCCGGAGGAAGCTCGCCCCTCGGCGAGTTGGTGGTCCCTGAGAGCACCGCCGTTCTCACCCTCGGCGCCCGGCGCAACTGGTCCTCCGGAAAAGTCGGCCGCACCAACCTCTACCGCCTCACCACCTCTAATCCCGGCGCCCAGGTCTGGCTCCCGGTCACCGCCCGCAAAAACAACATCCAGTTGCCCACCGACAACCTTCCCGACGCCGGCGCGGTGGCCGGCCTCTGGGTCGGCGAAGTCATCTTCGATGCCGTCACCAGCATCGTGGAGGATGGCGAACCGGTGCGGGCCTCCGCCGGCACCGCCCCCATGAGGATCCTCCTGCACTCCGGCGGCGCGGTCTCCCTTCTCAACCAAGTGACCATCATGCAGACCAAAACCGCCGATCTGGAAGTCGCCCCCGTTCCGGTCCTGGTCGTCGACCCCACACGCATCCCCTACTTCGAGGGCGTCAAGGAACGCAATGGCAAGCGCGTCGGGCTGCGACTCCAGACTGTCGCCTACGACATGCCACGAAAGTTCGATGCCGAGAGCCAGGGCGCCCTCCTTGGCAGCCTCACCCAGCGGGGCGAACCGACCTTTCTCTCCCTTCCCTGTCTCTTATACACATCTCCGAGCCCACGAGACCGAGGCTGATCT
>OJIS01000324.1_pt1 | contig 16522 bp, 9 predicted proteins | sample 1595671 | NCBI WGS metagenome assembly OJIS01 (sample SAMN05416814, study PRJEB24817) | seawater metagenome | isolation source: Sea water | place: Canada:Atlantic | collected 2013-07 | reverse complement strand
GAGATCAGCCTCGGTCTCGTGGGCTCGGAGATGTGTATAAGAGACAGGTAGTAGGGGACGTATTTGATCGGGGCCTTGGGGAAATGGGTTTGGTTCATGACCGAGATGTTTTTGGATTCCTTGGTCCATCCTTGTTTTTTTAGGGCGGCGAGTGCGCCCTCTTTGGTGCCGCGTTGACAGTAGGAGGCGATGAGGTGAAAGGGTTCGTCCTTGAGCGATTTGGCCAGACCGACCATGCCCGGGGTGATTTGTTGGCAGCCCACTCATCCGCCCCAAATTTTCAGGAGGACGACTTTGCCTTTGAGGTCGGCGGGAGCTTTGAGTTCGGGTCCCGCCCAGTGTTGGCCCCATTGAATGTCTTTGGTGGAGCCTTCGACGGTGGCGGTGTCCTTCTCCGCGCAGGCGGGCAGGGCGAGGAAGGCGGCAAGCAGGAATACTCTCATCATATGGATGGAAGGTAGAGGTGGATCTGGAAGGGCGCAAGGGCCGGGAGACCTGCACGAAAAAGCCTCCCCTCGATGAGAAGGGAGGCAATTTGGATTGCTTTGAGAGTGGGGCGTTTATTGGGCGGACTCGAGAGATCTGATCTGCTTCTTGAGCGTTTCGATTTGCTCTTGTTGTTCCTGGACCGCGTTGATGAGGACGGGGATGAGGTCGGTGTAGGTGACGCCGAGCATTTTGTCTTTATCATCACCCGCGATCACCGCTTCGGGAATGACTTCCTGAAGCTCCTGGGCAATCAGACCAATCGCGGTGCGACCTTCTGGATTGTCTTTCCAGTGATAGCTGGTCGGGCGTAGTTGCAGCACTTCATCAAGACCATAGGAGAGATCCTCAACATTGGTCTTGAGGCGGGCGTCCGAGGTCCGGATCGATCCTACCGAGGACCAGATCCAATAAAATCGGTTGCTCGATTGTCCAAGCTGAAATCCAGAGGTGCTTGTCGAGTTCTGGACGGGGAAGAACCGGTCTCGGCCGAGGATCAACCGAGATCCGCCAGCCGCATATAGGGTGAGATCTCCATTGTTGGAGGTGTCGAATCCTGCATCAATGTCGAGGCTACCGTCTGCGGATGAGAAGAATCCATAATTACGGTCAACGAAAACATGGCCAGCTTTCACTTCCATGGTTGTGCTACCGAAGGCTGGGTTTCCGATGTAAACTTTCGGCGCCCCCCCAACTTCAATTCGAGCGGTTGCGGGGGAATGCCAGATGTTTCCGGTGAGGTCAGTGGCAGTGGTGGCTGACCCAGCTGTGGTGGCAGAGCCTGCAGTATCGGCATGGAGAGCATGGAGGCTCCGTGGACTCGCGAGGATTTGTTGGCGTGGGCTGAGAGCTGGGTCGGTTCCGACCTTAAGTTCTAAATAAGTGTGGGTCTGAATGTCCTGATTGATAGAGGTGTCTACAAGTCCGAGTGTGACTGAGAACCGTCCGTCGACCGGAGTGATTTGGTGTGTTTCGGTCCAGGCGGAGGCTCCTTCTGCGCTGTTCTCGAAGAGGTTGAAAGTGACCGACCTGGTGGCATTTGAGAGGGGTGCTCCGGTGTCGTCGGTGAGGCGGCCTTGGTAGGCGACCTGGGCGGAGAGGCTGAGTGCTGAGGCACCCAGGAGTGCGAGGATGAGGTATTTTGATTTCATGATTTTTGATGAGTTGAAGGCTGATGAATGAGCTTGTTCCTATTCGTCGATTCGGGCCCGGGTGTAGGATTGGTGTTGGATGAGAATTTCGATGTCATCGAGTTGATCGATGAGATTTCTTGCATTGGCTTCGGAAGGTGGATCGAGATTAATTTGAAGAGTGAGTCTCGTGGCGGCAACGGCCCGTTCCTTGAGAAGGCCGTTTGTGAAGCCGTTTGCCGGATTAATTATGGCGGCACGAGTTGGGCTGGTGAGCTCCAAGGCCGAGGTGCTGCTTTCAGCGATGCCATGACCGGCTTCGAGGGTATCATACATGGTGTATTCTCCGTTGAGATTTGTATCTTGAAAATAACGCACAGGAGCGGTGACGTAGGCCCCGGGGAAATCGAGTTCGATGTCGAAGTCATTGGAGCTTGCTTGTCGAGTAGCAGGGTCGACAGGGACGCGGGTTCTGAAATAAGTTTGACCTCCGTATACCACGAGGCCGGAGAGCCCTGCGGGTTCGAGGGTGACTTCCCCTTCAGAGCCATCTTTGAGCATGTGGACCGCAGTCCAGACGATCTTATTGCGGTAGTTCCCGGACTGGGGGATTCCGCTGAAGTTGGGTCCGAGGAAGAAATTTCCATCGAAGTTTTGGAGGATGCTGGTGTTGAAGTTGATCACGATATTTCCGTCTTGAATGTGGTCGCGTTTTAGGATTTCGCGGAAATGATCAACATTGGAGACCATGCGTTCCTGTGCAGCGGAGTAGCGTTCACCGGTATCGGTGAGGCTGGCTCCGAAGGTGAGGTTGGGATCGTCCGGGTTGGGAGTGATGAATTGATCCCGGAGCGAGATGACCGTGGTGCTGGGTAGCGATGCTCCGGCCCCGAGGCGACGTTGGCCGTCGACGCTGGCCATGTGTTGACGGATGACTTCGAGTTCATCGTAGTTGCGCGCGGAGAGGATGGAGTTGATGTCAAAGGTATTGCCTCCATTGGCCCAGACGAAGCGTTGCTGCCATTTGTATTCGAGGGCCCGACAGGTGTAGAACATCCATCGCTGCGCGTTGCGGAAGGCTGCGTCTGCGCGGAGGACTTCGCGCTCGGCCCGGATGAAGAAAATGGGGTCGGCAAAGTAGCTGGTGGCGAGGCTGGCGAAATCGCTTTCGATGTTGCGCTTGAGGATTTGGACTTCCCTAAGAATGGCGGTGCGTTCGGCAATTGCCTGGGCCAGCGCGGCATTGTTGTCGTTAATTTCAAGAAGGTTGGAGAGGAGATCGCGGTAGAGTGAGCTGACGACCATCTGGGCCTGCTTGACTTCGAGTTCGAGAGGCGCGATGGCCAAAGCGACCTCGAAGGCAATGGCCGCTTCTTCGATTTCCTGCTCACGCATGGAGGTGCGGATAGCGGCAGTGGTTTGGACGGCGGTGTTCAGGACTCCTGCTGCGATGACAGCTCCCAGAAGAGGTTTGGAGGAGATGTCGGCACCCGCGACGTCGGCCAGAGTTTGGTAGGCACCAGCGGCACCAGCTGCGACGCCTGCCCAGACGTGAATTTCGGTCCAGGCTGCTCCAGCGTCAGTGAGATACTCGCTTTCAGCTCCGGTAATCTTGCCTTCGATCCCTTTAGCCAGTGTGACCGCTTCCTGAGCGAGGGCGATTTCGTCAAGGATTTGCGCGTTGATTGCAAGGATGTCGAGGTTGCGCCTGGAAAGATCGCTGATGCGGATGTTGGCGGCTTTCAGTTCGCTGGTCCCGATGGGGTTGGGGGTTGCTCCCGTAAACTGGTCTTGAGTATTGGGCCCGTAGCCGGTGAGGCGTTCAAAATCATCGTTAAAATCAGTGCTGATGCCGCTGAGTTGATCTCCCACACTTTCGACATTGGTGCGGAAAACATCGAAGGCATCCTTCGCGCCTATGAAGGCATCTTGGGCAATGGCGACTGGGCCGACTGGATTGGTATTGATTCTTTGGGTGAGACGTTCTTGGAAAATGTCGTAAGAGTCGAAGAGTCCGGTTGCCAGTGGGCCTTGCATCGGAGTGACCTGGGGGCTTCCTGATGGGAGAAGAAGGAGGAAGTGGGGATCGATCCCCAGGTGGTTGGACTCGCCATTGAGATAGCTGCGGGAGTCGGCCGCATCAGCGAGGGAGGACTCGACATAGAATTTGGCACCGCGGACTCCGGTTTCGTCAAGGGCGGGATCATCAAAGTCGACCGGACTGCCATCGGGTTCGGTAAACATTCCGCCGAGGAGGGTCGCAAGTCCGGCCTCGTTCTGGACGTCAGTGAGGGCGTTGCGTGCTTTGGTGAGGTCTCCGGAGGCCTTGCGAATCCCACGGAAGCGGGCCAGCTCGGCTTGATATTCGATGTATTGCCCGAGGAAAGTGAGGAGGGTCCGGTAGTCTTTGTAGCCGGTGAATTGGCCGGGGTCGCTGGGGAGGACATCGACGATTTCTGAATCGTCATCAGGGGCATATTGGCTGGCGACTTGGTTGCGCTGGGGAACCCGGGTTTGGAAGAGGTAGTAGCCAAATGGGGCGTTTCCTGCGGCGGGGTCAAAGTCGGAGGGGTTGATGCCGTCAATCCGCAGAGAGAGGAGCTCCTTGTAGACATCGAGAATACGCTGGGTGTTCTCGACGAGTTGTTCGTAGGTTGAAATTTCGAGGTCGATGATAAACGGGCTTTCAGCGCTGGTCTCAAGACCGAGGCGAATGCGCGCGAGTTTTGAGAGGAGTGCTTTGGAGAGCTGGCTCTCGCCGACAGCCCAGTCGTAGTAGATCTCGAGAAGGGCGTTCTGAAGATCGGTATTGAGTGGGTCTTGTGCGATTGCGGCGCGAAGCTTGGGAATCTGAGCAATAACGGCATTTCGTTCATCCTCACCAAACCATTGGGCGGGGTTGTTGGACGCTTCGAAGAGATCGAGAATGGCGATGCTATCTCCATCGGTTCCGTAGAGGAGGTATTTATAGCGGAAGGGTTTGCCGCCATTGTCGATGGCCGAGCGGGTAGCGGTGACGCCGCCGGGCAAGCCGTAACCGGGAGGGTAGAGAGCGCTCCAGATCGAGAGCAATTCGGAAGTTGCATAGTCGGTGTATGGAGTGATGTAGTTGGAGAAGGCGTGGCCAAAGCTGGATTCCGTGAGGTGAATGCCGGAGTTCTTCGGGACGTTTGGATAATTGTGATCCAGGAAGATCCCTCCCTGAATGGATTCGCCACTGGCATCAGACCCTGTCGGTGAGAATCGATTTTCGGTGGCCGGACGGGAGATGATCTCAGGAATCTGCGCCAGGCTTTGGCCAACAAATATGAGCGGGAGAAGTCGATGTAAGTTCATGGTAAAAAAAGGAGTTCCGGGATTGCTAGTTGCCGGGGTTGTCAAGAGGGTTGAAAGGGCTGTTGGTGGTCGGAGCGGGTGCGATTTCCCGCATGATGGTGAAGATGCCGGTGAGGGTTCGGTTGAGGTAGGTTGTGGTGGGGTCGGTGGCGTGCTTGATTTGCTCGGTGTAGGTGCCGCTGACGAGGTTACCCACGACGGAGTGGGAATCCTCGCTGTTCGGGGTGGAGGTGAGAGTGATCGTGCGGACCAATGGGTCGGTAATGATACCGTTGTTCACCGAAGGGAGGTCAACGACGCTGGCTGAGAAGGCAGGTGTGGTGAGATCGAAGTTGATCGAGGTGGCGGGCCAGATTTCCATTGGAGTGTCGGGAATAACACCGGTCGAGAGCGATGAGGCTCCGTCGTCTGGTTTGGGGAGGCCATCGCTTTGTCCTGAAACGAAGTTGGCCTCGACGGTGGCGTCGTCGCGGACGATGCAGATGCGGAATGATCGCTCGGTGAGTTCGTCTCTGAGACTCCCAAACCAATAGGCATCATTGTCACTGATGTTGAGGATGTGAGTGACGCTGCCACCGGCGCGGTAGGCTGCGCCTGTGGTGATGTCGAGAATGAGCATGCGGCTGGGTCGGATCTCGAGGTCGTCGATGATGGCGATGTCGAAGGTGGCGGTCCCGCCGCTCATGAAGACGGAGGTGGGGACGCTGGTGTAATCCGTGCCCTGAACGGCGGAGCTGCGGGGGTTGACCGAGATGGTGACTTGGCCGGTGTAGGAAGGGGAAGCGCTGAGGGAGATGGTTTGGCTGCCTTGTCCTTCTTCGATGGCGGAGATGGGCCCGGTGAAATCGACGGCGGGGAGGTGGGCGAGTTCGGGGAAGTCGTTGATGTCCGTGGGGTCAGTGCCGAGGGCGATTTCGGTGGCATCGCTGAAGCCATCGTCGTCGGTGTCGAACTTGTCGGGATCGGTGCCGAGTTCGTTGGTTTCGCGGTCGTTGTCGAGACCATCGCCATCGCGGTCAATTTCCGTGCCGAGGAAGGCCCCGATGACGCGGTAGAATTCGCGGTCGGCCAGGGTCTTGGCAATAGTGAGGCGGTAGCGGTTTCCTCCGAGTGAGGTGGAGTTGATTCCGGTGATGGATCCCCAGGAGCCGGCTTCGAGATCGAGGGAGGCTTGGATGTTGAACCTTTGGAAGGTGCCATCGTCTTGAACGGTGAGCTCGACTTCGGTCTCGGTGGTCGTGATGCCGGTGATGACGGGCGCGGCCTGCAATAAGGAGCCAAGGAGAGCGGCGGGAGCCAGAATAGTGAGGAATTTCATAAGAAAACGATGGTGGTCGTTTTCTACCTATCCGGTTTGTCGGGCGAGGTTACGCGGAATGTGATCTTTTTATTTTCCCTCGATTAGGGCGATCCTTCGGAGGACCCAGGCTGGCTCACTCGGCCGTGATCGCGAAGAGGATCGGGTTCGGGGCTGAATTCAAGGACAGGTAGTGAATCATGATAATTTCCGAATTCGGATTGGGATTCTCCCAAGTCGAACGGTAAAGTGTCGGGTTGCCTCTCTCGAATGATTGTCCGGCATCCCAAACCGCAGCGGAACCGGGGTCCTCCAGTGGCTTCGGAAGTGAGAAATAGCAGTCGCGGGCGTGATGGCCGTAGCGAAGGCGAATAGCCTCATTCCGACCGTTATCGAAGACGACGACAATCGCCCCATAATCTCTCCCCTCGGCAAATTCGTGATGGACGGTATGGAGAAAGTGAAGGCGCTGGCATCGACGACCAATTTGAATGCCTTGAACCCCCATAGGGAGGGGGAGCATGTAGGGTGCCGTCTTCGACCCCGTGAGGCGAATCGCCCCCCGCACGTCAAAAGGAATCCCTCCAAACTCAACCAAGCCACGTGGAATATCCGTGAGTTCTTTACCCGGAATCTCGTCGATCAGAGGGTAGTAATCCAACGAGTTGTTGTAGTAATCGCTTAAGTCGATGCAAGATGCCGGCACCGTTCCTTCGCGCGGCGGGATCGGGGATTTCTCTCCTACACTCGAAAAGAGCATCTTCGAATGAATGCCGGCCGCAATGCGGAAATCCGCGATTGCCTCATCCCACTTTTCCATCTTGAGATAAGTTTGACCCCGGTTCTCGAACAGGCTTGCGCTGTTTGGATTCACTGAGATCGCCCGGTCACGGCTCTCGAGACTCAATTCCAGTTGTTTGAGACCAGCCTGGGCATCTGCCAGGTTCTTCCAGTAGGCTGCGCGGTTGGGATCTGCCGCGACCGCCTTCCTTAGGTGGAATTCAGCCTGTTCCCATTTACGGGAGGACTTAAGTTTTCGCCCTAACTCTCCGTCCAAGGTTCCGTTCTTCGCCAGTTCCTCAATTACTTCGGGAGCAAGGTTTGAGGGGCCTAATTTTAGCTGTAGCCGCTTACGCAGTAGATCGAGATCGCCTCCGCCAGGCACCGCATTTACAATCTGCGAGCCTGTCTGACTCCCCCGATCGATCGAATGATGCAGAATACTGTTCCAGATCCACCGCTTGCGTACGGCCAGGTCCGGCAATCGGCTCCCATCGAGAATGGCCTTGTGGGGCAGATCCTCTTTCTCGATTAAGCCAAGGCGCGGATGGACTTCGAAACCTGATAGGAGTTCGGAGAGCTTCTCCAGGTCATCGATCGAATTGCGAGCCGGCGAGAGATCCCAGACAGAGATCCATTCCGATTTCGACGAAGTGGCAAGGCGATCGCCACTGTTTGAAAAATCGACATTCATCACCGCCGTCTTACTGAGAAGTGGCGGCGTGATCGGCTTGCCGCTTTTGGCATCCCACACCCGCGCAGAATTGTCGCTGCTCCCAGTAGCCAACAGGCTGCCATCGCCACTGAATTTTGCGATCCAAATGAGTTCGTTGTGCTCCATCGCTTTTCCCTGTTTGGCGCCTGTCTCCAATTCGTGTAAAGCAGCAATGTTCGCGTCAATGACTGCCTTGGAACCACCCGAGGGGTTTGATAAAGTTCGGACGGTGTGGCTGTCGCAGGGTGCCGCCGGGAGAGCGAAGGGATCGATCTTTGAGACATCGCCCACGGCCACGCCGCTCGCCACGTGGTAGCGTTCGACTTCATTCGAGCCATCCGCGACAACGACATGCTGCCCGTCCCCGCTGACTTTTAGACGGAAGGCTCTCGATTGCGTAATGACCGGACCGGCCTGCATGCCTCCGGCGAGCGACCACAAGCGGGTCTCACCGGAATCCGTCGTCAGAACCATGCTGCCGTCATGACTAAAATCCATGTGGATGATCCCTCGACGATGGCGCAGCGGTGGCCCGATTCGTTCCCCGGTCCGGGCCGACCAAAAGATTGCCGTCCGGTCGTCCCCACAGGTGAGAATTCTATCCCCGAGCGGGCTATAGGCAACCCGGCGAACCCCAGACTTGTGTTGGAGTGGAGAGAAGGGAGATGAGCCGGACTCGAATTCTCTAATGCGGGCCATGCCATCGCGGCCGCAGGTAGCCAGGCGCGTTCCAGTCGGGTCGAAAACCCCATCGTAGATCCAAAAATCCCGGGGGTGTTTCAATATTGGCGAAACCAGGCGACCGTCTTCACTGTCAAAAACCTCTGCCGAGTGTCCGGTGAGGGCAATAAGTCGCGATCCATCGCCATTGTATCGCAATACCCGGACCGGACTCTTTAAATTTGTTGTCGTCTCGAATGAAACCACCCCACTCTTCAGATCCACTACCCGGAACCTCCCCAGTGAGGCCCCGATGGCAATCCGTCCGCCATTCGGATCCAGTGCTGCCGACTCGATTTGGAATCCTTGGGACCTGGTCATGATCTCGTCGCCGGTCGTGGTATCCCGAACCTTGAGGATGCCCTCAAGAGAGGTGGTAATCAATTGGCCCCCGTCATTGTTGAATCCGATGAAGACGGCACTCGAACGGTCGATCAAGGCCGGCACGACCGGGCGTCCGGTCGCCGTATCCCAGATCCAGATTTGCCCATCCTCACAGGCGCAGGCAATCCGGGACCCGTCGTGGTTGAAGACCGCCTGTTTGATGGGCGTCCGATGTTCCAGCGGTTCATGGGCGTCGAGACCGCTCGCTGTCTCAAGCAGGCGCAGCTGCTTGTTCCCCCCTTTTGCCACGATCAAGATCCGCTTCCCGTCCGGGGAGAACAAGGCCTCGCTTGCCTCGACCTTGTGGCGCCAGAGGTGGATCAGTTTTGGCGATGATCGCAAGGCGGCCCCGATGCGTCTGCGGTGAATAAGCTCGCGCTCCTCATTCCCGGCGTCGAGTTTCAGAGCTGAGACGAACCAGGGCAGGGCGCTGAAATAATCCCCGTCTTCGAAATGGCGCAAGCCATTGTCCTCCGTCAACTGCACCAGCGCTTCATGCTCCTCCGCTGCTTTCACGAGAATCTCTCGATTTGCCTCCCGTAGCTGCAAGGTAAACATCGTTCCCCCGATACCCATAATCAGGAGCGAGAGAGAACTGACCGCGACCAGGGCTGCGGCTACCGGTCTTCGCCGGATCCATTTGCGCAAACGTTCCCCCGCCTGGACGGGCCTTGCCTCGATCGGTTTCCCATCTCTCCAGCGTTCGAGATCCTCGGCGAGAGCGAGGGCGGAGGAGTAGCGTTTCTTGGGATCTTTCTCGAGGCACTTCAGGCAGATCGTCACCAGATCCTTGCCAAGGTTCTGTCTGTTTTCCCTGGAAAAAGTGATTTGGGTTTCGATGACGCTGCGTAGCACATGGTGCGAAGTCGTTCCTTCAAAAGGAAGCTTTCCGGTGAGGATCTGGTAAAGGATGGAGCCAAGACTGAAGACGTCACTGGTGATGGTGATCTGGGCGTTGTCTCCGCGGGCTTGTTCGGGAGACATGAACGAGGGTGTGCCCATGACCGCGCCGGTGACGGTGAGGTCGTTATTTTCCTCGTAGCGCTTGGCGAGGCCAAAGTCGCTGATGAAGGGCTCAAGTTGATCGTCGAGGAGGATGTTGGAGGGCTTGAGATCGCGGTGAAGAATGCCCCGCTCGTGCGCGTGATGGACGGCCCGCGCGACTTTGATCATGAGTGCTGCCGCGGTATCGGGAGTGGCAAATTCATCCAGACGGGTCGCGAGGCTGCCACCGGCGACATACTTCATGGTATAGAACGGGCGACCGTCCATTTTGCCATTGGCGTAGATCGGGATGATGTGGGGGTGGTCCAGGCTGGCGATGGCCTCGCTCTCAGCCTGGAAGCGTCGTTCGGTTGTCTCGTCGACACGGCGGTCGGAGTTGATCAGTTTGATCGCAACTTCGCGGCCGACCTTGCTGTCGAAGCCCAGATAAACGGTGCCGTCGCCCCCCCGGCCGATTTCCCTTTTAATATCGTAGTCGTCGACTTCCTCCGAGCCGGGAGAGATTTCCGGATCGTTGAACAAGCCGGCCATCGTGCAATGCGGGCAGATTCCCTCATCACCGGGACGGGTGATGCGAAGTGGGCCTCCACAGGTATGGCAATTCATGGATCAAGAAGTCGGCGGGATACCTTTATCTAAACGGTCTTTGGGTTGAGGTTACGTCTGGATTAGGATTTTTGAGTGATTGCGGAAGCCTCGATGATATAGCGGATCTCTTCATCGACCTCGGCAGGATTTTCCACGACCTGGGAAACGGCCATGCGGAAGAGATCACGGAAGCGACCCTTGATACGAAAGACGGCGGCTTTGATCGCTCCTTCGGTGGTGCCGAGATCTTTGGCAAGATCCAAGTAGGAGAGGCTGTTGGTAGGATTGGTCAGGCAGGGGCGCAGGACGGTGAAGCGATCGGCTTGATCCAGTTGCCGGTATTCTTCCTCAAGAGTCGTCCAGACTCGATCGAAGACGGTGAGCGCCCATTCGTGATCGAAGAGAGTATCGGGTGGAGCGTCTGCGCTGAGCCCGGAATCGAATTGATGCTCCGACTCCATGAGATCGATGGAGAGGCCGGTTTGCCCGCCGCCTCGCTTCAGGGCATTGGCGTCGCGATAATCTTTGTTGAGGTAGTTTTTGACAGCGGCGAGAAGGAAGGTGCGAAAGCGGCCCCGCTCGCGATCGGCCGAGCGATAGAGTTTTTTCTCGATAAGGAATTCGAAAAACCCCTGACAAAGGTCGCGGGCTTTTTCCGCATCACCGGAGCGGTTTCTGATGAAGGCGTAGACCGGATAGTGGTAGGTCTCGCACAATTGAACGAGGGCGTCCGGGCAAGAGGAGAGGGATTTTGATTCCGGGCCCAGGATTTGTGTCCATTGGGTGGTGAGGAACCGGGTATCGAGATTGTCTGCCATAGAGCGGGGCGAGAGTCACAGGAAAGGAAAGCGAGATCGAGAAGGATTTGGGGGAATTGGCGAATTTGCAGAATGAATTCTGAATGGTTTCAGAGCGAGATGAAGTCTCAGAATGATGCGATTGAGCATGGTTGGATCGAGGGGCCGTCCCCTTCAACTCCGCATTCTGTTCATTGGGTGAAGTTACCAGTCCTTGGTTGTGGGTAGAGCTTTTGAACGTCCGAGCTCTGTCACAGGCTCCTGGCGGCGAGCTTCGAATCTGGGTTTAAGTTTAGAGCGTTCAAGGCGTTTTCAAGTCCAGAGCGGCATCCGGTTGATAGCAGCGTTTTGTTAGCCCGCTGTGAATGTGTCGAATCCCGTGAGTCCGTGCGAACGAAAATCAGCCAAGACATGCTCCGCGAAAAATAGTTTCCCGGCTCGGTGAAAGCCCGCGCCAAACATGCAGTGCGTGTGCCCGAATTCCTGCGAGCCAGCGTCGTAGACAAGGCGCTTAGGGCTCGGAGGCTTCGTAGCTAAGTCAATTCCAAGTAGCGTCTCTCTGTAGTCCCCGCATTCCGAACATTTATCGGAGTGACGGAGTTCCGATCCCACTTCATCGATTTCGATCTTGGGGAGGGAATCAACGACGATAGCTGAGTAACCCGACCCATCGATTGATTGGAACTTAACTGCACCGAGGATGCCGATAGACGCCTTCGCATGAGGTGAGACGAGGTAGATCCCATCCATGGATAGCTCAAGATCGGTGGTCGGCGCATGGCCGATCGAGAGGGCTGTGCCCACTGATAATTTCGATGTGCACGACTCACACAATGCCGGGTGAAGTTCGCCGTTCAGTGCAGGTGCCCAATCAACATATTGAGATTCGAAAGAGATGGTCTCGGCTGAGAGAAGACACGCCTCGTAATTTGGTGGTGAGAGCAGTGCCATTTTCTTGGGCTAACGGTTGAAGTCAGTTGCGACGGAACGGCGTCAACCGAACTAATTAGTTATGAATTTAGTTTTGTTTTTAGGTCTTTAAGTTCTTCTTCGAGACTTCTTACTTTTTTATACAACGCTATTGCAGGAAATGCCCCAAAAATAAAGCATAATGGTAAATTTGCAACACGAACACTACGGATGTTACATCTCCCGTAAATAATCGCATTAGACAGAGAAATGCACAAAATACAGGAGCTATACAAAATCCAATTTTTAAGTTTTCTTTCATTTGGTTATTTTTCTTTTTTATTTCTTCTTAACGTCAAAGTGCTGCCACAGGCTGCCTGAGGGCGTGCTCCGACTTCCTGGTTGATGGGTGAATGGTCATGTCGCTTTAGACTCGCGGCGGGCAGCCTGTTGGTAGCCATGCCTTGTTTTCGGTATTTTGGCTTCTCTCATAGGCCAGGTACAGTCTTGGTTTGTCAGTTTCTGGGCGTTCTTGCCCCATTTCGATACAAGTATAAGGTCTGGGATCTCATTTTCTAAAGCGGACATACCCTGAGGCGGATCAGCTCGCCAGAGCCGCGAAGAGCTGCGCGAGTTCCTCCTTCGCCTCTTCTTCGCTGGTGGAAGTGTCACGGAGGTGATCGAGGATGAAGCGCCGGAGTTTGGTGCGGCCGCGTTGAGCCATGACCTTGACATGCGACTCGTTGGCCCCGAGCTCCTTGGCCAGCTCCCGGTAGCGGGTTTTCCCCGCACGTTGGGCTTCGAGGATCCGCGCCTCCCGCGGGGCCTGTTCCCGCAGGCGGACGAAGGCCCGGTTGAGCACCACCGTGGCCCAGTCGCGGTCGAATGAATGCGCCTCCTCATGCTGCGGAAGCGCCTCGTGATAGTCGGGATCGGGGGTGCGCTTCTGCGCGTTGCATTTGTCGTATTCGTCGCAGAGGAAGTGGTTCACCGAGCTGAGCAGGAAGGTGCGGAAGCGGCCCTTCTCTGGATCGGCTTTTTGCATCCCCTGTCGCTCGATGAAGCGCCGGAAGAATTCCTGGGCCAAGTCTTCGGCGTCGTGCACGGCGTAGCCCTTCCGCCGGATGTGGTAGAACACCGGTTTCCAATACAAGTCTGCGAGGTGCTCGAGGGCCTCCTGCACCGAGGTCTCCGATCCGTCGCGTGCCTGCAGGATGCGCGTCCAGGCGGTCGGCTGGAACGCTCCGGCGTAGCCGGGAGTCGGGGTGTCGGATGGCTCGGTCATGCGGGTTTCCTTTCAACTCTACTTCACGCGTTCGGCGCTTTGCCAGAACTCCTTGTCCATGCTCTTGCCGAGCTCCTTCAACGGGATCTCGACCCGGTAGACGGTGTCGGGCTCGACGCCGTAGTGGGTGCGGATGCGCTCCTCCTTTTCCAATACCATCTCCGAGTCAAACCGCTGTCGGTGGTTCTTCCAGATCCCCCGCAGCGGGAATTCACATTCCACCTTGAGAAGGTCACCCTCGAAATCAAAGTCGCGGATCAAAAGTTCACCGTCGTTCGAGTCGCCAAATGCTCCGTTATGGCCAAGATCATGGTTTTGGTTCTCCGATACAAAATAGATGTAATGGCGCGACGGAGGCATCCAGCCGCTCACCGCCTCCCCGTTGATCCGGGTGTAAGCAAAGCGCCAGTCAATGCTCAGATTATGTAGCATCTCGTCGCCGAACAGGTTGGTTTCGAGGACCCTATGGTGCCGTAAGTATTCCATCCAAAGCCTCGGGTCCGATGGATGACGCGTCACCGGATCGATCTGCCCAGTATTAAAGGACCGGAAAAGGATGAACTCCTGCTCCCGTGCCTCGGCCCATTCGTCGGAGACCACCCAAGTGGCCGTGCCAGTCAGCATCGTGACAAGCACGGTGGCAATCACGGTTTTTACCGGCGCAGTCGTAGCGGGGTCAGATGCGTAGCGTCGCAGGCGCAGGAAGACGCCACGCAGGCCGAGGAATACTGCGGCGACCAGGGGAATGAATGCCAGGAAGATGAGGTCATGGCCGGCCCACATCCGCAGGACCTTGGGCAGCACTTGGGCGAGCAGCAGCACCGCAAGCAGCGCCACCGGGACGATCATGGAGGGTATCGCCAACCATTGACCTCTCAGGCGGCCTGGCTCCCGTCGCACCTGCCGCAGGGTCAGCCAGCCGAAGACCCACGCGAGCACCACCGAGGCGATGATCAACGGCCGCAGCAGCACCGTGTATGGCTCGCTGGTGAAGAAAGAGCGCTCGAGTTCCTCCGCGTCGATGAACCACGCCCGGGTCATCTCCCACAGCACGGGCAGGGACGCCACCGCGCAGGCGAGGCTCCACCAGGCGAAGGGGGTTATGCGCGGCCTGTTTGTATACGGCATTGGGCTGGTCGGCGCGGTAGCGGAGGCTGCGGGTGCCGTAAGCGCTTGCTTGATCTCGCTGGCGCGCTGGTAGCGAAGGTTGGGGTCATGCTCCAGGGTCTTGAGCACAACCTCGTCGAGGCTGACGTCCACCTTCACCCGCTGCGAGGGGGTGGGGAAGCGCCCCAGCGGCAGCTCGCCGGTGAGCATCTCGTAGAACACCACCCCGAGCGAGTAGAGGTCGGCCCGGTGGTCGACCCGGCCCGTGTGCCTCTGCTGCTCGGGAGCCATGTATTGGGGGGTGCCCATCTTCTGGTCCGCCTGGGTGACGAACTCCTGTCCCGTTTGCTCGTCGCCGCGCATGCGGGCGATGCCAAAGTCGGCAATCTTCAATAGGCCCTCACGGTCGATGAGGATGTTCTCCGGCTTGATGTCGCGGTGCACCACCCCTTGGGCGTGGGCGTATTCGAGAGCGTCGCAAATTTGCGGCACGCAGCGCAGCGCGTCGTCGGCGCTCAGGTGTCCCGCGGCGAGAATCTCGCGTAGCGAGGTGCCGTCGACCCACTCCATGACCAGGTAGCAGAGGCCGTCCTCGTGGCCGTAGTCGAAGACCTGCACCACGTTGGGGTGATTGAGCACCGCGAGGGCGCGGGCCTCACGCTCGAAACGCTGGGTGAACTCCGGGACACCGGCCAACTTGGCGTCGATGACCTTGATGGCCACCACCCGGTTCAGCTCAGGCTGCCGGGCCTTGTAGACCACTCCCATGCCTCCTCGGCCCAGTGGAGCGAGGATTTCCATACCGCCGAGGGTGTCGCCGGCTGCCAGTGGGGGCGAGAGATTGCCATCGTCCTGCTCAGCTTCCTGCTCCAGCATCCGGGCGAGGCAGTGGGGACAGCCTCCTCCAAGGCCGGAGGCGAGGTCGGCCTGGTAGGTCTTCCCGCAATCGGAGCAGGTGCTCTCGGGTTGGTCATTCATGGGGTCTTGGTTCATTTTACAGGTTCTTTGCTTGCGGGAAATCGCTTTTCGTTTCCCGGGCTGGTCGTGGTCCGGGGCCCGTCCGCCAAGGAGGAGAGTCTCGATTCGCCCATGTAAAAGGAATCGACGGAAAAAGGTAACAGTAGAGCGAACACGCCCGGCTGGTATTTGGCACCTCGAATCCCGCGTTTCCCCACTCTGCACCCCCTCAATCCCGACTGGGCCGACTGGGCCGACTGGGCCGACTGGGCCGACGCACTGATAAGAACTCCTCGAAGATGCAAATTCCTGCTATGAGGTTGGTCAAGTCGAAGTGTGATTTTTTTGTTCGGTCGAGGTGTTGGTTCTGGTTCGGTTGAGAAGGAAGGGCGCTCTTGTTCAGGGACTGAAAAAGGGCTTTCTTGAAAGCCCATAGTTACCCCCAACGGGAGGCGTAATGGAGATCAAGTACGAAACGGAATAAGTGCCGAAGGCCGAGCGCAGCGAGTTATGCCGGATTCGTCCTTGAGCGCAATGAAGCCGCCTGTTTTGGAGCCGCCGGGGGATTTTACCCGGGTTGTGTTTCACGAAGGTCTTTCTTCCCCTGGAAGTGTCGTCTATTCGACAAACACAGCCTGCTATCCGCGCGTTTACTTGTTTGCAAAGCGCCAGGTGACTTATTCGAGTCGAGGAAAGAAATGACGGTCTCATCTAGCAATCGGGCGTTCTTTTCAGAACGACCACGGAAATTTTCAGACGCGCGACATTCGTAACAAAATTGAGATCATTAAATAGAGTTCGGTGGTTCCTTGGTGGTCAGGTGGTTTCGTTCTGCTTTGGTTTCATCGGTCAAGTCTCAGGCCGCGTCAGGCATGTAAATCAGTCCCAGGTTTTCCGCGGTGGTCTGCCCGGTGAAGAGCCGCCACAGATCCACCGCCAACTGCCGCGCCACCGCTACGATCGCCTTCTTGCGCGCCGCCGCACTTCCCTTGGCATCGCCCAGCACCGGCATCCACTTGCGAAGGG
>OJIS01000323.1_pt1 | contig 16531 bp, 7 predicted proteins | sample 1595671 | NCBI WGS metagenome assembly OJIS01 (sample SAMN05416814, study PRJEB24817) | seawater metagenome | isolation source: Sea water | place: Canada:Atlantic | collected 2013-07 | reverse complement strand
ATCAGCCTCGGTCTCGTGGGCTCGGAGATGTGTATAAGAGACAGGGTTACGACCGTGGTGTTAGTGATGTTTCCAAATCCAAGAGGGGCTGGAGCTTCTGTCCAGCTTCCGTCATCGAATCCAGCCCCATACCATGAAGTGCCGTAGTCAGTTCCGGAGTCGTCGTAGTTCCAATCTGATCCGGCCTCGAAGACAGTTGTGAATGAATTGACCATCGTCGCGGATGGGTTAACCGCTCCACCGGAAAGACGGGGGTCGGAGCCATCGGTGGTGTAATAAAGGTCGCCGTCCTTGTGGATGATTTCAAGCGAATAACCGGAGGGGACCTCGCCACCGTGCTGACTAAATTCCGGAGCAGCAAGATTGGGGAGCATTCTGGCTGCACGCATCTGCCCAAGCACGATGTCCGAGCGTGTTTCGGCGTTCACATCGACAATCCAATCGACATAAGTTTGAAAAGAAGCGGGTGTATAGAGCTGTTCCGCTTTAGTTCCCCACCTTGCCGTCTCGGGAATGATCGTCCGGGAAATCCTCTCGGAGAGTTCGGTGAAGTCAGATTGGACTCTTTCTTTGGTGAGCATTCCTCCGTTGAAAAAGTGCTTCTGGGTTCGATCGGCCAACCGGATCCTGAATTCATCGTGTTGGAGCAGTGATCCAAGCAGGTTTCCAGGTCCTCCGTTGTCGGTGGTGTTGGCACTTGAGCCGGTGGTGGAATTTCCTCCTCTGCGGTTGAGGAAGTCATTGTCCCACATGAAAAACTTAAACTTACCCCCGGCCTCCCGTTTGCGACCGGCGACCCAGTTGTGTTGGGGATACCAATCATGTTCATTCCCTCCGTAAAAGTTCAGCAGCATGTAATCAATATAGCTATCAAGGTCCATGTAGTCCTCCACGATATCGTAGTTGGTCTTGTTCGCGTTCAAGTAGTTCCACGCTGTTCCTTCCCCTTGGGAAACGAAAATGCCGCTACGTCCCTTCATGATGTCATACTCTTCTTCCTCGCCGCCGAGATGAGTTGCCATAAAATCAGCGTTGGGCCTCTCCATCAGATGGTGTTGGCCGTAGTAGGTCCCGTTGAGGTAAACGTGAACAAACTTGCCTCTCATTGAGAGATTGCCGGCTTCCAGCTGGCGATCAAAGAAGTAGCGGTTACGGACGTAGACTCCCCGGGAATGGGCATAGTTTGTCGCGAAGAGGGAGTCGTGACTGCCGTTTCTCAGGAGAATTTGGTCAAAGCTCTCAACGGCCGTGTCTCCCCCGTAGGGAGTGTCGCTAAAGAGGTCGAACTTTAGCTTTTTTTTGCCGTAGATCTCCTTGAAGCTGATGCGCAGGGCATGCTTCTCATAGACCGTGTACTGTCCGCCGAAGCGTTCAACGCCGGCATCGAGCTGGAAGCCATCCTGCCCGTCCGGAAAAATCATTTCAATGGAGACCGGGATTTCCGGCGGGCTCATGATGGGTTGCGTGGGAATGGCTTCTTGGGTGACTAAAGAAATCGTGGGGATTTCAAGGAGAGCTTCGCGCATTTGTGGTCCCCAAACCGGGTGCTCGGTCACCGAAGTAGCCATGGCAGGATTGTTGATGATCTCATCAACGTAGAGGTAGGTATGGGTGTCGGTGTTGGTTTTTTGAAAACCGGGTTTCGATGCATAGGCCCGGACGATCGTGGTTGTGCTGATGTCCAAAGACAGGACCGGAGGGCTTTGGGGGTCGGGAGCATCTACCGAGGGGCTCGTTGGACCAGGGTCCGAGCTATCGGTGGTGTAGTAGATTGAGGCGCCGGGAGTTGTTGTCGTCACTTCAACCTGGAAGGGACTCTCGAAAAAGCCCCGTTTAACCGAGAATTTGGTGTCTTTCGTGAAGCCTTGGATTGATTGATTATTCGCCTCGCCCGGAGTGGGGATCGTGAAATAAGCGGGGTCGTTCAGTCCCTGTGGAAATCCATAGGAGACGTCCGTAAACTGCTCGGGGTAGGTGGGCGCAAACTCTTGTTGGGTTTCCCCGGTGGGATTGACCAAAGCAAGATACTCGCCGTTTTGGATCAGTTTGAAATTGGTATGGAGATCGGCGGAGGGGTCACGCAGGTTCTCGCCGGTGGCAAAGACGAGCAGGTAAGCATCTGGGGCAATGGTGGTCCCGGCCGGGAAGGACCAGCGATCGGGGGTAAGCTGGTCGTCGGTCAGGCTCCATCCGGCGAGGTCCACTGACGCGGGTCCGGGATTGTAGATCTCGATCCAGTCCGGGCTTTCACCATTTTCCACGGTCAGGGTCTCATCATTGCTTGCGAGAAATTCGTTGATGACCGGAGTGCCCTGCGCTTCCAGAAGGGCAGGGGTCAAGAGGAGGAAGATCCCGGCGAGTGCGGTGAGATTGACTGACTTTTTGGATTTGGTCAGGAATCGGGGAGGAAGGTATTTCATGAATTGTTGAGGGGCGCGGCAAATAGTCGGGGTGTCCCCGGCGCTTGTCCAAGCGTCTATTGAATCTTCGGGTTTACGGCAATTTTTAATTATCGAAGACTTGGTTAACCGAAGGGTTAACCGAATGAATTTTAGTCATAATTTAAACCACGTTGAGATTTGGGCAAAAAAAAGACCACCCGCAGATGGTCTTTGGAGAGGAGTGAGTGAATTTAACTCACTCGGTATCAGCCTCCATGGCGAGAACCTTGTCGTTGCTGGCTCCGGTTTTGATGATTTCACCGTTCACTTTGAGGTGAACGACGAGGCCAAGCAGCTTATCGCGATATTTGCTCTTAGCCCCTTTTGCCATGATTGGCTGCTTGTGAAATGTTCCCCACAGACCGTAGGGATCTTCAGTGCGACATCATCCGCCACCGCCACCGGTTGGCATGACAGGGTTATCGCTCCAGAGTTCCAGATTGGCACTCTTGGTTGTGACGGTCTCGGTGCCATTGGCCAAGACAAGATCGATCGAGCCTGAGCCGGTCACTTTTTCGATTTTGTTCTGATACTCACGACGATTGCGCTCAATGAAAAAGGTGTATTCGACCTCAACATCTTTGAGCATCTCATCTCGGCTGTTTTCAATGGTGATGATATAGTTGTGGTCGTATTTCTCGAAGTGCCACTGACCTTGCGCAGGCTTGTTCTTGCCCGTGCGCTTGCTGTAGTGCTTGGTTTCGACGCTGAGGCTTTTTTGAGCCTGAAGAATGGGAGCCTGTGTTTCGACGTGTTTTTGGTCTTCCTTCGAGAGGAGGGTGACCTGGAATTCCATGATCTTTCCACGAGGTAGGCGCATTTTTGCTTTCTTGGTTGCGGCATCGTAGCCGATCAACTCGCCTCGAAAGGTCTTCTGACCATCCTTACTGGTGTAGGTGCGCACTTCTCCAAACGCTGAGGTCAATGGGAGGCACGCGAGTAATAGTAATTTTCCTATTTTCATCGCTTTGGTTTCTTAATACCAAGAAAAGGGAGCGAAACAATCATTAAAAGATTAATTCAGAGAATGGCGAATTTGCTGCTTGGGGTCACGATCGCAATTTGATGTGAAGCTTTGACGTCGATTCTCATCAGAGATTTGCGACTGGTGCGACCATCCGATCAACCCTAAAAATGATCCATGTTTCGGGTGCGAAATCAGATCTTGATGGGCTCGTTGGGAGCGCTTGCGCTGGTTGTCGTGCTCCAACTTCATCCGGTAAACAGCACTTCACTGAAGCTGATCAATCTTGGCGGGATTCTCGCGATTTGGGTTGGCTTGACGATTTTCTTCTGGTCCCGCAAAAAGCTGCGAATCGCCTTCCTGATGATTCCGGTTTTGGTTGCGATCCCATTTGTCTTACCGGGAAGGACCATCGATCAGGAGAAATTGCGGCAGGACTATCTCAAACGATTGTCCGAATTTGAAGGGACGAAATACATTTGGGGAGGGGAGAACTCACTGGGGATTGATTGCTCTGGTTTGCCGAGGCGAGCGTATCGTGATGCACTTTTGCAGTATGGTTTTCGCTCGGCCAACGGTCGGGCTTTCCGGTCATGGCTTGAGCAGTGGTGGTATGATGCCAGCGCCCGGGCATTGGGAGAGGGGTATCGTGACAACACGGTCTCGCTTGAGGTGACCGGGACGATTCGGGAGATGGACTATGAGGGATTGGAACCGGGCGATCTTGCGGTCACGAGTGGCGGGGCTCATATTCTGGTCTACTTGGGAGAAGGTCAGTGGATCCAGGCGGATCCGGGATTGGGAAAGGTGGCGACACTTGATGGGAGAACGGCGCAAAACGTGTGGTTTGGAATTCCAGTCACGACACATCGCTGGATGGTTTTTTCCGAAGTTCGGTGAGCCTTCAGTTCAGATCGGTTTTCAACACCGTGAATGGAAGAGGGCCCAAAAAACCCCACGCACTGCGTGGGGTGCTCTTAGGATCTGGGAAGAGTTACTGCCGCTCTATTTCTGGAAGAGTGGATTCTCATCGTCGCCTTTCGAGAGGATGTAGGCGAGGAGGTCCAGGATGTCTTCGTCCTCCAAATTGTTGAGGAGATTTTCAGGCATCATCGAGGTCGGCGTTGGTCCGCTTGATTTGATGTCACCGGTTTTCACGTCGGTCATGGCACCTGGATTCATGAGATCGGTAATGATCTTATAGGAGTCTCCATTGAGGTTGGCGATGCGGCCTGCGACTTCCTTGCCATTCTTCAATTTGAAGGTGATTGAGCCGTATTGGTCGCTGATTTCCTTGCTGGGTTCGATGATGGATTCAAGGAGGTCGTGAGGGCTGAACTTCCCCGCTGCGCTGGTGAGGTCGGGGCCGATGCCGCCACCTTCTTGGTTGAAGCGATGACAGAAGTAGCAAGTCGTGGAAGCGAACATCTCGCGGCCGTTCTTAAAGCTGCGACCGCCTTCGAGGCCGGAGGCAAGAAGGGGCTTGAGATCCTCCATCGTCCAGTCTTTGACAAACTTAAACTGCCTGGAGCTCATGAAAGGAAGTTGGGGCGTTGGTTTGGCATTGATGACTTCGGCGAGCGCCTTCTTGCGGTCTGCGCTGAGGCGGGCCAGAGCATCTTTTTTGATGGACTCGATGAATCGGACCAGGCTTGGTCCTCCCTTGTATCCCGCGGCCTTGGCGAGCCACTGGAAGAACTTTATCTCGTGCTCGTCGGTCCAGCCTGTTTTGACGAGGCGGATGTTTTTAGCGATGGCAATCTGCTCTTCCTGCGTGGCAGCGGTATTGAGGAGCGTGATCGAGCGAGCGATCACACCGGGAGCCTCAAGGTATCCGAGGACGTTGGAGAGTTCGATGTTTTCGTCAGAAATACCGCTCGGGTAGTGGGGGCTGAGTTGCTTGACGACAGCGGCTTTCTGTTCGTCAGTCGGAGCGTCCAAACGAATAAAGGTGAGGCCGTAGGCGCGGAGGAGGTCAAACCGTCCTTGTTGGTCGAGTGTCTTGAAATCGATGGCGAGGAGCGCTTTGACGACATCGGGTTGGTGGTCCTTCTTGCCGGTCCGGGCGAGTGAGAGAAGTCCGCCAAGTTGAGCAAAGTCGTTCTCTTCCTTGAGCACTTTGCCAGCCCATTTTTTAACGGGGATTTTTTCGATGGCGGTGCGGGCTGCGAAACGAAGAGCGCGGTCGGAACTGCCGAGGTGCTTCCAGAATTTATCGACAACAGCAGGGTCGGTTTTCAGGTGGTAGGCTTCGATGGCGAGACGCTCGGCACGGGCTTTTGCGCCTTCAGTGCGAGGCTTGGCGGGAGCGGTGCTCTCCGCTCCGGTGTAGGTGACCCGGTAGAGACCCGCCTGGACACGACGACCACCGACGGCGAAATACATCGCGCCGTCTTTTTTACTGATGCAGAGATCCGTGAGAGGGAGTGGTTGGCCGGCGATGAATTCCTCGACTTCGCCGGTGTAAGTGGAGCCATTGGGCTTCAGGTGAACGGCGTAAAGTTTCCCGTAAGACCAGTCGCAGGCGAAAAAGGCCTTCTGGTATTTGGCGGGGAATTTGGCGCCGGTTCCGAAGGCGACGCCTGTGGGAGATCCAGGGCCGACATTGACGACAGCGCCGAAGCTGTCGCTGTAATATTCAGGCCACTTGGCGGAGCCGTTACGCCAGCCGTATTCGCCACCACTGATGACGTGGTTGATGCGGGTGGGGCGATACCAGGGAGCATTGATGTCCCACTCCATGTCGGCATCGTAGGTAAAGAGTTCACCTTCGAGGTTGAAGGCGATGTCGTATTCGTTCCGGAATCCGGTCGCGACGACTTCCCAGGATTTGCCCTCGGGGTCGGTCTTGCAAACCCAGCCACGAGGAGCGAGCGCGCCCTTCATGTGGCCACGGCCGTAAATGCGAGGCTGGAGGGTGTCTTCCCCCCAAACCGGAGAAACCCGGGTGGTGGTGTAATCAGGGATGGCGGTTTGGTTGCCGGAGCAGACGTAAAGGGATTTACCATCGGGTGAGAGGACGACGGCGTGTGGGCCGTGCTCGCCTCCGACTTCCTGGAATTTTTTGAGGAGTTCTATTTTGTCGAACTTATCGTCGCCATTGGTATCGCGGACCCGGTAAAGGCCGCGGCCGCCGTGGCTCTTGTCGTTCACGACCACGTAGAGGGAGTTGAAAGCGTAGCAGGTTCCCCACGCGTGACCGATGTCGAGATCGATCTTCTCAAGGTCTGAATCCTTCAGGGTCTGACCGATCGCTGGTCGGTTGAAGCGATAGAGCGATCCGTATTGATCGCCTGCGATGAGGCGGCCTTTATCGTCTTCGCAAAGAGTCACCCATGAACCGAAGTCTTTCTTGGGGACCGAGTAGAGGCGTTCGACTTTGAATCCTTCCTTGACCACGAGGCGGTCGGAAGGGGTGGCCTCGGAGACGAAGTCTTCAGCAAAGGCCGACTGAGTTGCCAAAATGGCACCAAGCGGGATGAGTTGTTTTAGAATGTTTTTCACGGTCGGGTGGGAAGCTATTACTCACGTGCCAATAGCGCCAATTCAAAATCCCACCAATCAAGAATGGTTTCTTAAGATGCGATGAAACGAATCTGATGATTGGGGTGGAAGACAATTTTTGGTTCCTATTTGTGGCCTTCGTCGGTCTTGTCCTTCTTGCATGAAGCAAGGTAGGCGACGAGATCCCGGGTTTCCTTTTTACTCAGGAGAGCGGTCATGGGGGGCATGGCGGAAACCGGTTTGCTTTTGGAGGCAATGTCGGATTTTTTGATCACTTTCGTGATTTCTCCAAACTTGATGACGGCGTTGCCATCTTTGTCATCGGGTAGAAAATTACCACCGATTTCAGTGCCGTCCTTCAGGGTGATGGTGCCGAGGCCGTAGCCGGGAGTCACTTCGGCGCCCGGATTGACGAGGGAACGGAGGAGGTAGGTTGTATCGTGCTGCTTTCCAATCGCTCCGAGTTCGGGGCCGACGTCTCCGCCGACGCCGTGCATGGTATGGCAGCGTTGGCACTGGGCGGCTCCGTGTTCGTAGAAGACTTTTTTACCGAGATTGACGTCACCTCCATCACGACAGAGGAGGTTCCATTCGGCATTGGGATCGTCGGCGGGAAGGGATTTCTGGAAGGCCTCGAGCGAGAGCTTGGCCGTTTCCGCTGCGGTGACGATATCGAGGGCGAGACCGGATGGTGCTTTCCGGGCGGTGAGCTGATCGAGGGCGGCCCGGATCATTTCTTTGGCCTTGGGCGTTTTGAGCTTGGTGAGAGTTTGCAGGGTGAGTTGCTTTTCTGTCAAGGTGGCCTCCTTGCTGGTGAGGAGGTTTCCAAGTTGCGCGGTGGCGCGTTCGGGGTCGATTTTGAAGAGGAGTTCCCGGGCTTTGCTGCGGACTTCCTCGCTCTTGTCGGTGAAAAGTTCTTCGAGTCTGAACGGCCAAAGAGCGTCTGCTTTTTTCAAGGGAGCGAGAAGGGAGAGCGCTTTGACGCGGGTGTCTTCCGCAAATTCTTCGCTTTTGAGATACCGCGTCAGTCTGAATTCCCCGAGGGGAAGTTGATCCTGTGCGGAAAGGGTGAGGGCGCGTGGCAGCAGTTTGGTGGAATTTTCGTCACGGCCATCGAGGAGCCCGCTCAAGCGTTCTATCACGGAGGGATCGAGTTTGATCCGGTTGTCGGGAAGCTTCCGGGCAAAGCCGGTCACGGGATCGGGGACGGGCGGGTTGTTCCACTCGAGGATGGCAATAAGAGCGTCCTTGCGAACGCGGAAATCCAGTGAGGGGTCGGAAGCGATTTTGGCGATGACAGCGAGATTTTCGTCTTGCCCGAGAACCCAGGCCGCAAAGATGGCGCGGCGTGCGGTCAGAGGGTGCCACTTGATGTCGGGCGTCACTCTGGAGGCGATGTTGTGGGCCAAGGTCGAAAGCTTGAAATAGGTTTCGCGGACGTCCATTTCATAAGCGGCGCGAATGGCTTCCTGACGGACATGGAGGTCGCTGTCGTTGAAGAAGGCCTGGAGTTCCGGCGACCGCTGGCGGCGAAGGGCAACGACGGCGGCCCGGCGGATCGCGATCGACTTGTGGTTGTAAAGGGTGCCGAGGTGGTCCGACTTTGTGCATTTAGCGAGAACCATGATGCCGGCGTGTCTGACTGCGACGTCCTTGTCGTTATTTTTTTCGAGGAGCGCAATCGCGGGTTGAACGGCGGATTCGTGGCCATGATTGGCGAGGGCGATGGCGGCCAGGGAAGCGACGCGAGGAGAGGCATCTTCAAGCATTGCAATGAGGGCCTTACGGAACGGAGCAAGGTGCTTGCCGTGGTTTCCGAGGGTGCGGGCGAGGTTGGCGCGGACTTCCATTTCCTTGTCGCCAATCAGGCTGGTGAGCGAGTTGAGCGCGGAGGGGTTCTTTTGTCCGAGTTGTCCGATTCCCCAGAGTCCGTGGATCCGGCGCATGAGAGGTTGGCCGGGCTTGATCGCTTTTTCGAAAAGCGGGAGTGAGGCGAGGTCACGCTCGGCGAGGGCGAATTGCGCGCGCTTGCGGACGCGCTGGTCGGGGTGGCCCAGGAGGTCGAAGAGTTTGTCTGATTCCATCTTCGGAAATCCTTTCGCAAAGAGTTCGCGAACTTCCTTGAGGGCAGGAGATCCAAGCTTGGAATTGTCGGCAAGAGTGTAGACGTTTCCTTTGCCGGACTTGGTCCAGCCACCGCCGTAGTCGGCGATGTAGAGCTTGCCGTCGTATCCCCAATCGAGGTCGGTGAGGGCGATGCCTTTTAAGAAGTTGGCTTGCTCGCCAAGTTTGAAATTAGCGCCGTCAGAATTGAGAGTGAAGCGCTCGATGAGGCAGCGGCCCGGTCCGGCAACGTAACTCGCGACAAAGAAGTTTTTGTCGAACTGGCCTGGAAGCCCGGTGATTCCGGGGTTGTAAGCGAGACCGCAGGGGCCGTTGGCGCTGTAGGCGATGGGGGGATTAATGTAGGCGGGTTGCCGGTCGTGGCGGGTATTCCAGAGGCCTTCGTTCATCCAGGAGTCGATCTGGTCCTCTTTTTTGGAAGGCTTTCCTCCCACGTGGTTAAAGACCGCGCCGCCGAAGGACACGATGGTTTGGTGGCCCATCTTCCAACCGGAATCGCCGTGCTCGAGGAGGTAGACGATGCGCTCGCGGTCGCCCTGGTCGTAGTCGTTATCGACGGTGAAAAGATTGCCGAATTCGTCGAAGACGATTTCCTTGGGATTGCGGAGGTTGACGTAGAATTCCTCGAATTCCGAGCCATCGGGATTGGCGCGGAAGACTCCGCCTGAATCGGGTCGTGAGAAGGTTTTGCCATCCTGCTCGACGTGATAGCCGCGGTCGCCGATGGACCAGTAGAGTTTGCCTTCCGGGCCCCAGGCGAAGCCGTTGAGGTCGTGACCGGAGAAGCTGACGCGCACCCCGAAGCCATTGACGAGGGTTTTGACTTCCTCGGCTTTGCCATCCCCATCGGTGTCTTTCAGCCCATAAATGCCGGGGATCATGGCAAAGTAAACGGTGCCGTCTTTCTCGATCAGCCCGCCGGAAGGGCCGGCAAGGGGATCATTGAAATCGCCACGATACACGGTGGTCTTATCCGAGACGCCATCGCCATCGGTGTCTTCGAGGAGCTTGATCACTTCGGAGTCTTTCGTGAATTCCTCCCACTTCAGGAAGTCCTTCTGCTTGCCGCTCCACTTCTTATGATAGGCGGTGCGGTCGTCGAGGGTCATCGAGGAGATGTCGCCGTTAACCCGGTCGCGAAGGTATTTGCCACCATGGCGGATGTCCTGAACCTGCACCCGCCAGCGATTGGTCTCGGCAATGTAGACCCGGTTCTGGCCGTCGATGCAGATCGCGGTGGCATTTTGGACCTGCTTCCCGTCGGCAAAGCGATTGAGGGTCAGGCCCTCGGGGATCGTGATTTTCTTGTCCAGCTTTGACGGGACGAGTTGGGCGTTGAGCGTGACAAGGGTCGAGAGCGAGAAGAAGAGTGTGCGGCGCATGACTTTTTGAGAAGGTAATCTACGCAGATCCCGAATTGGAAGTTTCAAAGGTGACATTGATTATTCCATTCATCATTCTTGAACCCACCACGATATGAAACCCCTTCTTGCTTGCCTTGCCATTCCTTTCCTAACCTCTTCCCTTTTCGGCCAAGAAGCTGCCGGGGAAAAAGCGTACCTTCTCGCCTCCGCAAATCCACCCCGTCCTGTAGGGCTGACCTTAAAAGGCACCAAGTCCAATGCCATGAAGGACTTTAAGATGAGCATCAAGGTTTTGGGGAAAGAGAGGAAGAGCACGATGAATCGCTCCGATAACGAAGAGGTGAAGCGCGAATATCTTGCTCAGAATAAAATACGTGTGTCTTTTCTGAAGAATCGTTCTTTCAAGAAAGACACCATGTCGGGTCCTCCGGAGGGCGAAGAGACCATCGGGGTGGAAGAAGGGAAAACGATCATTTTTGAGAAAAAAGAGGGCACCTGGACCGGAAAGCTGGAGAAAGGGAAGATCGATCCGAGCAATCAGGCGGCCTTCGATGAAGAAGTGAATGAAAGGATCGAAAGACTGAATAAATCGGTTGAGGGATCACTTGAGATGTTCGGAGCCAAGCCTCGTAAGATTGGTGAGCAATGGGAGGTGGATCCAAAAAATCTCCCTTGGATGAATAATATCAAAATTAAAGGCGGAAAAATGACGGTGAAGTTCGTGAAGGTGAAGAAATTTAACGGAGAAGACTGCGCTGTTTTAAAGGCTGATTTTGATCTCAATGGTGAAATGCTGGAGGACAACATGGAGGGGTTTCCCGTCAAATTAGAGGGCTCGGTTCGGAGCATCCGATCGATGAAATACTTCATGGACTACAAATCGACGGGAACGATGACGATGGCGCTCAAAGGAGAGATGACTCCTCAACCCGGAATGGTCGCGAGTATTTTAATGGAGGGGGAAATGGAGCTGGATTCCAAAAAGATCTTTATCGAACAGAAGGAGAGCTAAACTAATCATATAATTTCACAAAAAAGCCTCCGCAGCTCAAGGCGACGGGGGCTTTTTAATGAATCCTCTTTCCTATTGGCGGAGGTGTTGAGGCCTTTCGAGTCACGGGTTTGAGTAAGGACGGTTTCATCGGCAGTTTTCGCGGGATTGTCAGAGTCTTCCCGGTGCAGACCGACGGTGGTAGTCTTTAAACAAGCGTCAACTTTCGGATCCGAAAACTTGCCTTCCTCTCAGGAGAGGGCAGGTTTTCCGATCAATCTCTCATCCCTGATGAACAACTCCCTTTTAAAATTACTTTTAGTCGTATCCCTGATCTCAGGAGTTTCTCCGGTCATGGCCGGAAGCTACAGCCAAAATTTCACTGGCTTTTCGTCGGGAACAACCAATCTGGGCGACGGCTCCCAAATCAATAGTAATACCGGGACCACCCAGGTCCGTGGAACGGGCGATCCCTACCTTCGGATGACCGCCAGCGGCACAGGGGGAACCAGCTCATCGCTGAAGTTACCTGATCTTGATCCCGGGAAAGCGATTGACTCCTTTACGGTGAGTTTCGATCTGCTCATCGGTGGCGGTGGTTCGCTGGCCGATGGAGTCTCTTTGACCTTCGGAGAGATCGCTTCAGGAGACGGTGGGGGAGAGGCTGGTTTCGCCGTCGACGACGGTCTCGTGATCGCCTGGGATACTTATAACAATGGTGGTGATAATCCTTCCGTTGAGGCCTTTGCCGATGGCGTGAGTATCGACAACAATACCTACAATTACGGATCGACATCCAATGCCTGGATCCCGGTGATCCTAAACTGGGACAGCAGTGGTCTCGATATCACTTACAACGGAAACGTTTTGGCCAACAATTTAGCCACTCCCGGCTTCGTTCCAAAAGCAGGAGATCGCTTTGCCTTTTCAGCCCGCACCGGGGGAGCCACCCAAAACACCTACATCGACGACCTTTCCTTCGCGACGACCACAGCCACCCCCATTTCCACGGGTGGCCCGGTGATCAATGAGTTCGTCGCCGACAATGATGAATCGCTCGAAGACGAAGACCTCGACACTCCCGACTGGCTTGAAATCTACAATGGTCAAAGTGCCAGCCAAAACCTCGATGGCTACTACCTCACCAATGATATCGCGCAAAAGACGATGTGGAGAATTCCGGCTGTTTCGATGGAAGCCTATGGATATCTCACGATCTTCGCCTCCGGAAAAGACAGGTCGGCCATCAACTCGCCACTTCACACCAACTTTTCTCTTTCCAAGGTCGGGGGATACCTCGCACTCGTCGCGCCGGATGGCGTCACTGTGGTGACTGAATTTAGCTACTCCGGGCAAGCAGAAGATGTCGCCTTTGGGGCACTCGGACAGACACGAACCCTTGGTTTTTTGGAAACTCCCACTCCGAATCAAATCAACTCCGGAGTTCAGGCAGCCGGTCCTCCAGCGGAAGATGTTCAATTTGATCAAACAGGAGGCGTTTTCTCGACGTCGACAACGCTGTCTATTCTCCCAACAACATCGCCTGCCGCCCTTGTCCGTTATACGACCAACGGCACCATCCCTACCGCAAGTTCGGCTGTCTACTCCTCGGCTTTCAATATCAGCAATACCACCACGGTTCGCGCCCGGGTATTTGAAGCCGGCCGACTCCCCGGGGAAATCAAAAGCCGCACTCTGATCGAACTGAATTCGAACGTGCAGAATTTCACCTCAAACCTGCCCATTATTATCGTAGACTCGGCGGGCGTTAACATCGATCTCGCAAACAATCCCGGAGCCCCAAGACCCTTTCGTCCTGTTTATACGGTGGTGATTGATCGGGATCCGGTGGATGGATTGGCTCGGATCAATGCTCTCCCGGACTTCACCGGACGGGGTGGCATGCATGTCCGGGGACAATCATCCTCGGGCTTTCCCAAGAAGCAATACGCCTGGGAAACCTGGACCAATGAAGACGCAGACAAGGATGTTTCCATTCTGGGGATGCCCAGCGAGTCCGATTGGATTCTCTACGCTCCCTATTCGGACAAAACCCTCATGCGCAATGCCCTCGTTTACGAGAGTGCCCGGGAGCTTCGAGGAAACTTCGGCGGCGTGCGCACCCGCTACGTGGAAGTGTTCTTCAATTCAAACGGGGGCACCGTCTCGCTGAACGACTACCGCGGCGTCTATGTCATGATGGAGAAGATCAAGCGGGATAAGGAACGGGTTGATGTCGAAAAGCTGAGCGACCTTGTCACCGATCCCGCCCTCATCACCGGTGGCTACATTTTCAAAAAGGACAAGGGGCCCTACAGCAGCCCATGGAACACCGCGATCGAGAACATCCCTCTCGATATGCACTATCCGGAAAAACCAAATGCGGCCCAATTCAGTTACCTGAGAGGATACGTCAATGACATGGAGGCGGCCTTGCACGGCTCAGCCTTCGCTGATCCAGCATCGGGATATCGGGGGTTCATTGAGGCGGATACCTTTATCGATGCCCACCTCTTCACCGAAACCTTCAAGGATATCGATGGCTACCGGATCAGTACCTACTATTCGAAATCCCGTGGAGGAAAAATCCGGGCTCTTCCGGTTTGGGATTTTAATCTCGGGCTCGGAAATGCCGACTACCTCGAGGGAGAAAATCCGACCGGCTGGTATTACCCGCTGATCAATTCACCCAACTACTACTGGTATCAACGCTTGTTCCAGGACACGGAATTCGACTTGGAATACTGGGATCGTTTTTGGGAGCTTCGACGCAGCCTCCTCGCCACCCCGAACATGATGGCTGCAATTGACCGGCATGATGCCGAACTTGATGGGGACAAGGGAACCCCGAATGCCGTCACCCGCAACTTTGACGAATGGAATATTCTCGGAAGCTACGTCTGGCCAAATGCTTCCGGTTCCGGCTCCCGGACCACCCATCAATCGGAAGTTGATTGGATGAAAAACTGGCTCACCCAAAGGTTGGCTTGGATGGAAACCCAATCACGGGGAACCAGCGGTTTGGCAAGCCCTCCTGTTTTTAATCGATATGGAGGGGATGTGAATGCCGGCTTTGATCTTACCATGGCCGAACCAAACAGCTGGGGAGGTGCCCAAATCTACTACACCCTTGATGGGAGCGATCCAAGGTTGGGTCCGGGCCCTTCTGTCACCTTGATCGGCGAGAATGCCTCCTGCGAAGCTCTTATTCCATCCATAAGCAATGGTGGCAGTACCCTTACGGTCGCCCAATGGTCCAATCCGACCGATCCCCCGAACGTCGCCAACTGGACATCAGGAACCCAGGGAGTCGGTTATGAACGCAGCTCAAACAATCTCTACGATCCTTACTTCAATTTGGATGTTGAAGCAGAGATGGCCTCTATCAATGCCTCCTGCTACATCCGTATTCCTTTCACGATCGCTTCTCAGGCTGATCTCGACGCTCTGGAACAGCTCACTCTTAAAATGCGCTACGATGATAGCTTTGTGGCCTACCTCAACGGAGTCGAAGTTGTTCGCGAAGCAAACGCCCCGGCCAACCTGAGCTACACCTCGGGTGCCGATGGCACCCACGACGACAATTTCGCGATCAATTACATCAACTTCCCGGTAAGCGGAGGAACGAACCCCCTTCAAGTCGGGCAAAACATGCTGGCGATTCATGGACTCAACCGTGGTCAGGGAAGCAGCGACGCCTTGTGGGCCTGCATTCTTGAAGCCAGTCAGGGTGCCACCAACACCATTTCCCCATCTGCTCAAATTTACTCATCCAACATCGACCTTGAAACCTCGGTCGATGTCCGCGCCCGGGTCTACGATGGCTCAAAGTGGAGTCCGCTGAGCCAGGCCAACTTTGTCGTCAATACCGTGCCCGCGAGCATCGATAATCTCGTCATCTCCGAAATTCACTATCGCCCGGCCGACCCCACTCCCGGAGAGCAGGCGGAAGGTTTTCTCACCCGGGGAGATTTTGAATACATCGAACTCCTGAACATCGATCCCGTGAACACGATCTCTCTGGAAGGAATCGGATTCTCAGATGGCATCACCTTCGCCGGTTTCGATAGCAGCCTACCCGTCAACGCCCGCGTTCTATCTCCGGGGCAACGAGTGGTCCTGGTGAAGAATCAGGCCGCGTTCGAATACCGTCATGACAGCACAACAATCGCCGGCCAATATAGTGGCTCCTTGAGAAACGAAGGTGAGCAAATCGTCCTGATGGATTCCGGAGGGATGGTGATTCGCGACTTTGTCTATGGCGTCATCTTCCCCTGGCCCGAAGCCGCCGGAGATGGCTCCGGATTTTCACTCGTCCTCAATGACCCGCTCTCAAATCCCAACCATGCAGAACCCCTGAGCTGGCGATCCAGCGTGGATGTCAACGGCTCTCCGGGCAGCGACGACTCCCGGCTCTTCACCGGTGATCCCGAGGCCGATCAGGATGGTGATGGATACATTGCTTTCCTTGAATACGCGATGGCTACGAGCGACGACAGCAATACCTCAATCCCTGCTCTGCAACTCGCAAATGAGGCCATGGCAGGAGGGGGTAGCGAACACCTAACGATCGAATTCCACGCCAATCTGGCGGCAGTTGGAATTTCCTACATCCTTCAAGGCAGTGATGATCTTGCGGACTGGGATGAGGCTGCGAACCTTGTCCACCTGTCGACTACGAACAATGGAGACGGCTCCGCTACCCTTAAGTATCAATCGACATCCCCTGCGTCCGAGCTTCCGGGAACCCGTTTTTACCGCATTCAAGTATCGGGTCAGCCTTGAAATACCCCCTTCCGACCATCGCGATCACATTGATTGGTGGAGTTTCTTCAAGTCACCCCGTTTTTTAATGCAGCCTTCTGGGTTATTGCTGGAGAGTCGCGATGACGCCATTGAGGTGGGTTGGCGACATGCCCATGCGATGGGCGATCCGCTGGATCATTTCCAGCTCGGAGGGATCGACGTTGCCATCGGCGGCGGCGATGAGATATGCGGAGCGGATGGCGGTTTCCTTTCCGGTATCGTTCAACTGGCCGCTCAATTGGTCGATCAGACCGTAGAGGGTGTTGGCGCTTTGTGAGATGGCGGTGATTCTGTCTCTTATACACATCTCCGAGCCCACGAGACCGAGGCTGATCTC
>OJIS01000322.1_pt1 | contig 16548 bp, 17 predicted proteins | sample 1595671 | NCBI WGS metagenome assembly OJIS01 (sample SAMN05416814, study PRJEB24817) | seawater metagenome | isolation source: Sea water | place: Canada:Atlantic | collected 2013-07 | reverse complement strand
ACGAGATCAGCCTCGGTCTCGTGGGCTCGGAGATGTGTATAAGAGACAGCTACGGGCATCCTGCCCCCCGCGATGGGCTGGCACGAAGGTGCCTGGAACGTCGCCCAACAGAACTGACCCGACGGGAGGGCCTTGCATGAGCGCCCTCCTCACCCCCGCCACCGAGGCCGAACTGGCCGAAACTGTCGCAGATGCCGCGGCGAGCCATACCCGCCTGCGCATCCGGGGCGGCGGCACCCGCAGCGTCATCGGCCAGGCCATCGAGACCGACGCCACCCTCTCAACGGACCGCCTCACCGGCATCACGCTCTATGAGCCCGGCAGCCTCAACATGGTGGTGCGCGCGGGCACGCCGCTGGACGAAGTCACGTCGGCCCTCGCCGCCGAGAACCAGCAGCTGGCCTTCGAGCCGATGGACCATCGCGGTCTGCTTGGCTCGAACGGAACGCCGACCGTGGGCGGTATGGTCGCCGCCGCCATCTCCGGCCCGCGCCGGTTGGCTGTTGGCGCCTGCCGCGATCATCTTCTGGGCGTGCGCTTCGTCAACGGGCGCGGCGAGGTGCTGAAGAATGGCGGGCGGGTGATGAAGAACGTCACCGGGCTGGACCTCGCGAAACTGATGTGTGGCGCCTACGGCACGCTCGGCATCCTGACCGAAGTGTCGCTGAAAACCCTGCCGCGCCCTGAGACCGCCTGCACCCTCGCCTTTCCCGGTCTGACCGTGGCGCAGGCCACCGACCTCTTCTGCGCCGCCCTCGGCACGCCTTACGAGATCTCCGGCGCGGCCTGGCAGAACGGCACGGCCTATCTGCGGCTGGAGGGGTTCGATTTGCAGGTCCGGAACCGCGCCACGCAATTGCAGGCCCGGTTCCGCGACCTCGACAGCGACCGGATCGAGGGCGCAGGCCACGCAGCGCTCTGGCGTGATATCCGCGATCTGACGGCGTTCCAGGGCCGCGACGACACGCTCTGGCGACTATCCCTCAAACCCACGGACGCGACCCTGTTGACCTCGCATTTGCACGACCGTCTTGGGGCGGAGGCCAGCCTCGACTGGGGCGGCGGGTTGATCTGGCTTTCGGTGCCCGCCCACCACGCCGACCCGGCCCCGGTGATCCGTGACGCGCTCGCCCCGTATGGTGGCCACGCCACGTTGACCCGCGCGCCCGAAGACCTGCGCCGCTGCACGCCCGTCTTCCAGCCGCAGGCCCCGGCACTGGCCAGGATCTCCGAGGGCCTGCGCGCCAGGTTCGACCCCAATCACATCCTCAACCCCGGCCTGATGGGCTAATCCCATGCAAACCAGTTTCACCGACGCCCAACTGCAAGACCCCGGCACCGCGCGCGCCAACGAGATCCTGCGCGCCTGCGTGCATTGCGGCTTCTGCACCGCGACCTGCCCCACCTACCAGGTGCTCGGCGATGAGTTGGACAGCCCGCGCGGCCGCATCTACCTGATGAAGGACATGCTTGAGAACAGCCGCGTGCCGGACCCGAAGACGGTCAAGCATATCGACCGCTGCCTGTCCTGCCTCGCCTGCATGACGACCTGCCCCTCGGGCGTGCATTACATGCACCTGGTCGACCACGCCCGCACCTATATCGAGGCCAATTACAAACGCCCGCTGATGGACCGCCTGCTGCGCTGGACGCTGGCGCGCATCCTGCCCTACCCGATGCGGTTTCGCGCGGCGCTGGCCGGCGCGAAACTGGCCAAACCCTTCGCCCGCCTGATCCCCGACGCCCGCCTGCGCGCGATGCTGGCGATGGCCCCCAAGACCATCCCGCCGGTCAGCCGCAATGACGACGCGCAGGTCTTTCCCGCCGCAGGCCCGCGCAAGGCCCGCGTCGCCCTGATGACGGGCTGCGCGCAGAAGGCGCTCAACACCGATATCAACGACGCCACCATCCGCATCCTGCGCCGCCATGGCTGCGAGGTCGTGGTGGCGCGCGGCGCAGGCTGCTGCGGGGCGCTGACCCATCACATGGGCAAGACGGATGAGGCGCACGCCACGGCGGCCAGGAACATCCGCGCCTGGGCCGCCGAGATCGACGGCGAAGGGCTCGACGCCATCGTCATCAACACCTCGGGCTGCGGCACGACGGTAAAGGATTACGGCCACATGTTCCGCACCACCGACCTGGCCGACGATGCCGCCCGCATCTCCGCCATCGCGCAGGACATCACCGAGCTTCTGGCCGGTCTCGACCTGCAGCCTCGGGCGCCGACCCTGCGCGTTGCCTATCACGCCGCCTGTTCCCTGCAACACGGGCAGAAGATCACCACCCACCCCAAGGCGCTGCTCAAAGCGGCAGGCTTCACCGTGGTCGAGCCGCGTGACGCGCACTTATGCTGCGGCTCGGCGGGCACCTACAACCTGCTGCAACCCGAGATCTCGGGCCAGCTCAAGACCCGCAAGGTGGACACGCTCCAGGCCACCGACCCGCAAATCATCGCCGCCGGCAATATCGGCTGCATGATGCAGATCGGTTCGGCCACCGAGATCCCCATCGTCCACACGGTCGAGCTTCTGGATTGGGCCACCGGCGGCCCCAAACCACCCGCCCTGGCCGATCTTGAGCCCTGATGCTTCTTTGTTCCGGAAATATCCCCGCCGGGGGCACCAAAAAATAGAGCAAACCCGCCAGGGTTTTCAATCTGGTCAGGTGCGCGCCTTCTCGAACGCCTCCCACGCGGCCTCGAACGCGGCGAAGTCGAACCCGTCCGCCCGCGCCGGGTCCAGCACGATCTTCTCGGTCGCCAGAAGGCTTTCGATCCCGGCCTGCAAGCCCCCGACGACATCTTCCGGGATCACCAGCGCGCCGTGGCGGTCGGCATGGATCAACTCGCCGGGGCGCACGGAGAGGCCGAAGATCCGCACCTCGCAATCCAGATCGCGCACATGCACGAAGCCATGACTCGGCCCGATTGATCCCGCCACCACGGGAAACCCCTCGGGCAGGTCGCCCAAATCGCGCATGACGCCGTTGGTCAGCGCACCCGACAGGCCGAACCCCTTGTGGATCGTCGTGTTGATCTCGCCCCAATAGGCCCCGATCGCGGCGGCGCCGTCCAGATCCTCGACCACCGCCACGCCGGGGCGCGGGCCCTCCGACATGTAGCGGTAATAGGCCATCCGACGGGTGCGGATCACGTCCGGGGCCTCCGTCGGCGGGGCCAGCGCCGCAATCCGCGCGGTGCGGGCATAGCCCACCATCGCCTCGCCCGGCGCCGAGCACACCATTGTCCCTCGGGTGAACCGGTCGAACCCGCGCCTGCCCTGCACCACCTCGATGGCATTGCAGACGGTGGGGGTATCGACCTTGCGCAAAAGGTCCAGAAGTGTCGTGTCCATCAGGCCTCCATCCAGCGGCGGATGGCCGCTATTGTCAGTTCGGGTTGTTCCAGGGTGGGCAGGTGCCCGGCGTTCTCGATGATCTGCAACTGGCTGCCCGACAGCAGCCCGTGCATGTAGTCGTGCCGCTCGATCGGGCAGAGCCTATCCTCGCGCCCGCACAGCACCAGCGCCCGACCCTTGTAGGCGCGCAGCACCTCGGACTGGTCGACCCGGTCGCGCAGCGCGCGGGACTGGTGGATGAAGACATCCGGGCCCAGATCCAGCGCCATCGCCATGCAGAGGTCGAGGATCGCGCCCCGGCGGGGGCCATCGGCCAGGTAATTGGGCTTCATCTCGTCGCGCATGATCCGGGCCAGACCACCTCGCGCCGCCGCCTCCATCTGCGGCGTGCGGCCCGCCCGCTTCTCCTCGGTCTCGGCACGCGGATTGGTGTCCAGAAGCGCCAGCCGATCCACTCGCGCGGGGGCCTGGCGCAGGATCTCCATCGCCACGATCCCGCCCATGGACAGCCCCAGAAGTGCAAAGCGTGGTGGCGCGACGGCCAGCACCTCACGCGCCAGTTCGACCATCGTATCCTTGCCGCCGATGGGCAGGGTCATCAGCGGGTAGGTGCCGGACAATGCCACGATCTGCGGCCCGAAGAGGCGCGCGTCGCACATCATCCCCGGTAGCATCACCAGCGGTGTCACAGCCGTGCATCCGCCCGCGCCGCACCCTCCGACAGGGCCGCCAGCTTGGCATAGGCGATGGCGGGATCGACCGCCCCGAAGCCCGCGAAGGTGCCGAAACCGCAATCGCTGCCTGCGATCACCCGCTCCTTGCCGACGATGCCCGCGAAGCGCTCGATGCGTTGCGCCACGACCTCCGGATGTTCGATGAAATTCGTCGTCGTGTCCACGACCCCCGGCACCAGGATCTTGTCATCGGGGATCTCGGCGCGGCGGTCGCGGAACACGGTCCATTCATGCGCATGGCGCGGGTTCGAGGTCTCGAAGAGCAGGTATTGCGCCTTGGCCGACATCAGCGTCGAGAACACCTTGTCCATCGGGATATCGCAGCAATGCGGCCCCTCGTAATTGCCCCAGCAGATATGGATGCGGACCTTCTCCTGCGGCACGTCGGCAAGCGCGTGGTTCAGCGCGGCGACATGGTCACCCGCGACCTGCACGAACTCCGCATCCGAGAGATCATTGAACAGCATGTGCCGCGACAGCGCCAGGTCGGGGCAGTCCAGTTGCAGGTCCAGCCCCGCCGCCACGATGGTCTCATATTCCACCTTCATCGCATCGGCGAGTGCCGCCAGATAGGCCCCGCGCGTCTTGTAATGGTCGTTTTGCAAGAAGAGCGAGATCACCCCCGGCGAGGCCGCGTTCATGAAACCGCGTGTCGCGCCATGGTCAGTCATAGCCGCCTTGAGGTTGTCGATGTCCTTCTGCAATTCCCCCTGCCCCTTGGATCGCACCTCGCCGGTACACATCGGACGGGCGTATTGCGGCGTGCCACCATCGTCAGCCAGCCGTTGCAGGAAGCTCGGGAACATCTTGAGATCGGCGGGCGCGTTGCGGGGGCTGTCGCCCGAGAAGCCGGTATAGCGATCCTTTACGTAGGTGGCATAGGAGATCTTCGAGGTCTCGCCATCGCTGACAATGTCTATCCCCGCCTCGACCTGTTTGCGCACGGTTTCGGAGACCGCCGCCGTCATGCAGGCATCGAAAGCGGCGGGGTCGTATTCGGTGCCGTTCTCGCGGGCGAAGATGAAATCGACCACCTCCTGGCTGCGCGGCAGCGATCCGACATGGGTTGCGAGGAGTTTCGTCATTTCATCTGTCCTTTCGTCTCGGTGGCTTTCAGAACCGGCCAGCTCTTCCAGGTCGTGCCATAGTCGATGCGGACCTTTTCGGGCAAGCCGCCCGGGGCAAGCCAGACCCACCCCCGATGCGCGATGTCATAGGCATCCATATCCTCACGCACCGGCGGCCGGTCCAGCGCCACATCCCACGCGTTCCCTTGAGGGGTGGCAACGCGGGCGTAGGTGCCCGGCCCCGAAACGCCGGGGCCGGGCTGCATCGCGAATGTCACCTGGGCGAAGCTGCCCATCTTTCGCGTGACCTCCGGGTTGCGCAAGCTGCGCCAGAAAAGCGCCCCCGCAACGCCTGCCACCGCCAGCCCGCCCCAGAGCGATGCAGACGCGCCCGAGGTGACCCCGGCGACCAGCATGCTGAGGCCGACAAGCGCGGCAAAACCCGTGAGGATGCGCATCACCGCTCACCCCTTCCAGGTCGGTCCCGCCGCATCGTCGGTGGCGATCACGTGGAAAAGCGCGGCCTCGCCGGTCATCGAGGGCACGGCGGAATGTGCCAGGCCCTCGGGCACCGACATCGTGTCGCCGGGGGCGAGCGTGGCGCTGCCGCCGTCCCAGGCCACGCGCCAATGGCCTTTCACCGGCATCAGCACCGAGGGCTTGTCATGCTCATGCTTTTCCTGCGTCGCGCTGGCGCGGGTGATGAAATCGACCTCGAAACCGGGCTTGTCGCGAATGAGACCCTCCGCGCCGATCACCTTGACGGGCTTTTCCTCCGCCAGCGCCACCATGTCGAGATAGCGGCGCACATAGCCGCCGATCACGTCCATGGCGCTCGGGCAATCGACCTTGGCCAGCTCCTCCTTCGACAGGAGCGGCATCGGCTTCACGCCCTCGGGCAGGCGCTCGCCCTTCTTGCTGTCATAGAGCTTGCCATTCTCGCCCAGGATCAGGCCATGGGCCTTGGCATCCTCGATCACATGCGGTGCCCAGATAACACCGCCGCCGGCATCGTCGCCGCCGAGAATGGCCATGATCATCCCATAATCGGTGCCGATATTCTCGAAGCCGCGGAAGATGTTGGTGGGGATGTTGAAGATGTCGCCCTCTTCCAGGATGACCTCGCCCGCGTCGCCCTTCTCGCCCCAGAAGAAGCGCCAGCGGCCCTTGAGGACAAAGAACACCTCCGCCGTGCGGTGGTTGTGCATCGAGTTGCGGCATTTCGGCGGCTGGCCTGCGGCACCGATATTGAAGCCGTGCGGGATGGTGATGTGGACATGCTGGTCGGGGCTCTCCGAGACGCCGCCGCCGATGATGGTGAAGTTCTCCTTCTGGTCGCTGCCCGGTGTGTGGGCGTCGATGAAGGCGGTCTTGCAGGGGTGAAGATCGCCGTAGCGAACGATGCGCGCGTCCATTTCGGAAGGGGTCATGGGATTGGTCCTTTTTGGGTCGGAAGGGGTGCGATCCTTGCAAGGATCGCCTGACTTTCTTGCAAGAAAGTCAGCCCCCCGGCGGATGCGGGTTGAGCCGCTCGGCCCGCCGCGCCTGAAGCGCCACGTGCAGGCGTCTGACAGGTTCGCGTTGCTGGTGGATCACTGCGCGGCCCCTTGCAGCAGCATCTGTTTCCAGACCGAGGTTTCGTCGAACAGCGTGAATTCCCGGCGCAAGCTCACCTGGCCGCCGATCACCTCGCCGAACTCGGCATGGCTGATCCCCAGGATATAGACCTCGGCCCCGGTCGGCACGCCAAACGCCCCCCACCCGGTGTGCTTGCCATGTAGCGACCAGCGGATCGCGGCGCGCGGGCACATGTTGGGGTCGTCGCGCCCGATCTGGTGTTCGATCCTGAATTCCGCCCCCGGAAAGGCCGCGCGCAGGCCCATCCAGAACTGATCGACCGCGCCCCACCCATGGCCAGTGACGCCGCCCGGGTATTCCGTCTGCACGGCGCGGTCATAGTCGCGTTCGATCGTGGCCATGTCCGCGCCCATGATCCGGGTCAGGATACCGCCATAGCGCGCGCCCCATTCATTGTCATTGCCCCGGCCCTTGTAGGGGCCTTCGACCTCATTGGCGGGCGTCAGCGGCTGCACGCAATTCTCCGGACCCCCTTCGCGCGCGATGAGGTCGGCGGCATAGGCCCTCGGCTCCCACCCCATCTGGCGCACGATGGCGCCCTGGTCGCGGATCAGCCATTCATCGTTGATCTGGTTGTTGATCGCATGGCAATCGGCCAGGATGCGGTATTGCAGCTTCCTGCCCGTCGCCGTGCCATACATGCCGTCGCGCGCGTGCGTCGCGGTCGAGATGATGCGGTGCGAGGACAGCATCCCCTCCTCGGGCGTGCCCGACCAGATCACATCCTCGCCCAACAATTCCCGGTCCGGGAACTCGGCCAGCGTCGCCATGGTGGCCCCGATGACATTCTGGTTGCCGATCACCACCGAGGCCGGGCTGCGCACCACGATCTCGTCGCCGTAATACTGGTGCAGCGTGGCGATGCCGCGATCCTCCCAGATCTCCTTGGTGATGCCGATGATGTAGTCGGGGAAATCGCTGAACTTGGGGTCGAAACCTTGCATCTCTTCTATCCTTTGTCTTTCGGACTGCGGGCCGAGCCGCGCAGGATGAGGGGGCCGTCGATCGCCACCCGGCGCGGGCGGGCGGTCTGGGGCGTGTCGATATGGTCCATCAGCGCCGCGACGGTTTCACCCACCATCAGGTTGGCGCGCTGGCGCACGGTGGTCAGGTTGTAGGCGGGCCAGGCGGCGGGCGGCACGTCGTCATAGCCGACCACCGAGACCTCACCCGGCACCGCGATGCCAAGCTCGAACCGCAGCACATCCATCACCGCGAAGGCCATGTGGTCATTGGCGACGAAAACCGCATCGGGGCGTCGATCCGCGGGCTTGTCGAACATGGCGCGGGCGGCCTCACGGGCGCGGGCAGTGTCGAAATCCCCGACCTCGCGGGAAAACACCTGCTGTCCGGCGTCGTGCAACGCGGCGGTGAACCCCGCCTCGCGGTCGCGTTGGGTCGAGGCGCCCTCCCACCCGGCGATATAGCCGATGCGCCTATGCCCGCCCGCCATCAGGAACTCGGCCACCTTGCGCCCGCCAGCGGTATTGTCCGAGGAAATCGACGTGATCCCCTCGATATCCTGGCTGCGGTTGAACAGCACCACGGGCACGCCCGCCGACTGGCAGCGCTCGGCCACGTCCGAGGACAGCGAGACCGAGGCGATGACGATGCCGTCGACCTGGTAATCCAGGATCTCGGACATCACATCGTCCAGATTGCCCGCGTTCTGCGAGGCCATGAAGATCAGCACGTGATAGCCGCGCGCCTGCAACGCGTTCGACAGCTTCTCCAGCGCCTCGGGGTAGAAGTAGTTTTCCAGATAGGCCACCACCAGCCCGATGATCCGGCTTTTGCCCGATACCATGGCGCGGGCCAGGACATTGGGCCGGTAGCCCAGTTCCTCGGCCGCCTTGCGCACCTTCTCGGCGGTTTTCTGGGACACCGAGGCACCGGGCGTGAAGACCCGGCTGACCGCGCTTTGGCTCACGCCGGCGCGGGCGGCCACTTGCAGGGATGTGACCTTGCCCGCCATCACTCGGCCGTCCATCCGCCGTCGATCAGGAGCGCCGTGCCCGTGACCATGGCCGAGGCGTCGCTGGCCAGGTAGGCCACCGCGCCCATGATATCCTCGACCTCGCCGACGCGACCCAGTTTGATCTTGTCGGTGATCCACTTGGCGCGCTCGGGGTTGTCCAGCGTGACCTGCGCCAGCGGCGTGCGGATGAAGGTGGGGCAGATCGTGTTGACGCGGATGCCCATCGGCCCCCATTCCACCGCCATCGCCTTGATCATGCCTTCCAGCCCGTGCTTCGCCGCGCAATAGACCGCGCGGTCGATGCCGCCGACATGGCCCATCTGGCTGGAGATATGGATGATCGAGCCGCGCAGCCCCGCCGCCTGCATCCCCTTCGCGGCACCGGCGGACAGGAAATAGGCCGCACGCAGGTCCAGATCCATCACCGCGTCGTAATCCTCGGGTGTGGTCTCCAGCGCGGGCCCATGCCGCGCCATTCCGGCAGAGTTCACCACCACGTCGAACGGGGCCTGGCCCGTCATCGCATCGCTGAGCGCGTCCAGATCGGCCATATCCAGCGCCAGCGCCTCGGCCGACCAGCCCTCCGCCGCCATCGCGTCAACCGTGGCTTGCAGTTTCTCGACCCCGCGCGCAGCACAGACCACATGCGCCCCCGCTTCGGCCAGCGCCACGGCACAGCCCTGGCCGATGCCGGAGGATGCGCCAGTCACCAGCGCGCGCTTGCCGTCGAGGCGGAACGAGGGGGTGTGGGGAAGTCTGGTCAAAACGAAAGCCGTCCTTTCAATTCGGAATAGTCGATCATGACATGATCACAATAGACCCGTCGCTGTTGCAGCGCGTCGTAATACGCCCTCAGCCCATCCGGCGGCTGGCGTGGCAGATCGAGCGTGAAATAACGATACAGCACGTGCCCGACCCAGATATCCGCAAGCGAGAACCGGTTGCCCATCAGCCAGGCGTCGGCGCCGCGCTGCGCCATGGCCAAAGCCGCAAGCGCCTCGAACCGGCGCAGCGCCGCAATGACCGCCACCATGTCGCGATCCGCCTCGGGGGTGCGGTAGAAGCCCCAGAAAACCTGCAATGTGAAGGTGCGGCACATCGTGTGCTTGGCCCATTCCGCCCAACTGTCGCCACGCGGATCGTCGGTCGACAACCGCCCCTGACCATAGCGCCGATCCAGGTAACGCAGGATCGCCGCGCTTTCGAACAACGCGACCTCTCCATCCTGCAAGACCGGGATCAGGCCCATGGGATTCATCTTGCGGTATTCAGGCGTATCATTGCCCCCGAACCGCCCCCCGACATCGCGCCGCTCGACATCCAGGCCGAGTTCGGCAAGCCCCCACATGACGGCTTGCACGTTCGATGACGTTGCTCTGCCATGCAGGACAAGGCTCATGCCGCGCGCCCAGTTTCATCGTCGAAACCAAGTCGCGCCTTGTTGAATTCACGCATCCGGGCGAAGGGATCGACGCCGATCTGGTCATACATGTGCAGAAGGTCCACCAGCACCCAGTTCTCGCGGATCAAACTGCCTTCGATGCGCCAGAAATCGAGGCTGCGCATCGAGACCTTCTGCCCCGAGGGCGCGATCCCCAACCAGCCCGGCGCGGTGATGGTCTGCATCATGTTGGGCCAGCCTGTGACGGCGGCATAGTTGCGGTCGCCGAAGAAATGATAGGTGATCTCGTCCAGGTACTGCCCCCGGTCGGGCATTCCGGCCAGAAAGGGGATCTGGTGCCAGTCGCGGAAGCCCTTGATGCCCCGGCCCGATCCGATACCCGCAGGCCCGTACCAGTTCATTTTCGGATGCCAGAATTTCGGCATCTCCATGACCTCCGGCCCGCCCTGGCTCGGGTGGCGCTTGAGATGCTCCAGCATGTCGATGATCAAGGCGCAGGAGGCCGCGCCCTCGGCCTCGTCATAAGGCCCCGGCACGATCCCGTCGGGCGTCGCCGGTCCCGGCACCAGGACCTCACGCCCGAGCGAAGGGGCGAGCGGCCAGGCACCTGCCTGCATCATCACCTCGGGGATGTCCCAGATGGCCTGGACCTCGACAACCTTGCCGTCTTCGAGGCGGTAAAACTCCGCAAAGCGCATGGTGACGATATGGCCCGTGGGCGGAATATCCATCCAGGGGCGCTTGAACGTGCCGGTATAGAACCCGCCACAGCCGACCCAATCGGCGCCGTGTTCATCCGGCCCCGCCATGACGATGTAATCGCGCCGCTCGAGATCGGGCCAGGCACGGGCCAGCGGCGCGAAGGCCGCGTCAAAGAAGGCGTCGGCCCCCTGAATGTCGCCGAACGGGTGGCAATGACGGAAAAGCGTATCGGACGCGACCGCCTGCAAGGCCCGGCGCGCGCTGGCCTCGTCAAAGTCATAGAGCGCGGCGCGCAGCGGCTCCAGCAGCGCCTTGTGATGCGTGTGGCGGTCGGTCATTCCCCGGCCTCCCACACGGGCCTTGCCTTGAACAGACGGCCTGCCAACGGCCCTTGCCCTCGCCACCACATGACCTCCGACTCCTCGGTTTTGAATACGTTTGCGAGGATGGTAAGCGGGGCGTCGAGGGAATGGCAAGCAGAAATTGCATACGTTTGCAAATCACGGCGATCCGGTGCTTAATCCGGCCATGCCCGCACCGTCCGGGCGATTCGCTCCACGTGAGGCACCATGCAAGACATCCAAGCCGCCAAGGATCTGGTCCTGGCCTGCCAGGAGGCGCTGGAGGCCGCGCCGACCGACGCCTCCGCCGACACCCTCGCCCGTTTCACCGCGCCCGACTACCTGTGGCGCGGGATGCACCCGTTCGACCGGATCACCGGGGCCGAGGCCGTGGGAAGCCGGTTCTGGGACGGGTTGCGCGGGTCGCTCACCCATATCCAGCGCCGCATGGACGTGTTCTTTGCCGGGGCCAACAGCCTCGATGGCGGCGCGTCGGTCTGGGTCGTGTCCATGGGCCATCTGATGGGCCTCTTCGATGCGCCCTGGCTCGGCATCCGGCCCTCGGGGCGGCTGACCATGCTGCGCTATTGCGATTTCCACCGGGTCGAGGGCGGCAAGATCAAGGAGACCGCCGCGTTCTTCGACATCCCCCACCTGATGATGCAGGCGGGGCAGAACCCGTTCCCGCCGCAAACCGCCGCGCACCTGGTCCAGCCGGGGCCGCGCCCCCATGACGGGCTGCTGACCGGACCGCAGGATCCGGGCTCGGGCGACAAGACGCTGGCCGTGATCAACGCGATGATCTCGGACCTCGGCACCTGGAAATCCGGCCTGCCGCTTGAGGAGGAACTGGCGCAGACCTGGCATGACGACATGCTCTGGTGGGGGCCTGCGGGCATCGGCGCAAGCTACACCATCGCGCGCTACGCCCGCCAGCATTCCGCGCCGTTTCGCGCAGGCTTTACCGAACGCTCCAAAACCCGCCATATCGCCCGTCTGGCCGAAGGGCATTACGGCGGCTTCTTCGGCTGGCCCAATTTCACCGCGATCCCCACGGGCGGTTTCATGGGCCTGCCTGCCAGCACCACGGCGGGCGAGTTCCGCGTCATCGACATCTACCGGCGGCGCGGCGACAAGCTGGCGGAAAACTGGGTCTTCATCGACCTGCTGCATTACCTCAAGACACAAGGGCTGGACGTGCTGGCGCGGAACGGGACCGTCTAGGCAGCGGCCGGTTTCTGTGCTTTCCTGATCCCGAATGGACGGGAAATGAACCACACGCGACCGGACAAGGCCCTGCACCTGCTGATCCTCGTGACCCCCTATTTCAACCTGGGGGCCACGGCGGGCTTCATCGACCCGTTCCGCGCCGCGAATTATCTTGAGGGGCGCGGGCTTTACGACTGGACGCTTGTTTCGGGGTCCGGTGGCGCCTGCACCGCCAGCAACGGGATGCAGGTCGAGACGGTGGCGCTGAACGACCTGCCGGAGCACCGCTTCGATATCGTCATCGTCTCCTCCAGCTGGACGCCCGAACAGCACCGCTCCTCGCGCCTGCACGCGCAACTCTGGCAATGGGCGCATTCCGGCAGCACGCTTGGCGCGCTGGATACCGGGGCCTTCATCCTGGCCCGGGCCGGCCTGCTCAAGGACCGCCGCGCCACCGTGCATTACGAGCATATCGACGCGTTTGGCGAGACCTTCCCCGAGGTCGAGGTCAGCGAGGATCTGTTCGTCTTCGACGGCAACCGGATCACCTGCGCGGGTGGCAGCGCCTCGGTGGATTTCGCCCTCAACATCCTGCGCGGCACGCATGGCGATGCGACCGCCAATGCCGCCGCGCGCTACCTGTTTCACCAATCCCTGCGCCCGCCCGGCAGCACCCAGAACGCGGGCGCGTCCGAGCCCGCGGGTAGCGTCACCCCCACCGCGCTGCGCCGTGCCATCGCCGCCATGGAGGCCAATCTTGAGACCCCGATCCCCATCGCCGAGATCGCCCGCGCGGCCCGCGTCTCGCACCGGCAGCTCAACCGCCTGTTCGAGGGGCATGTCGGCAAGACCCCGTCGATCTATTACCGCGATATAAGGTTGGACCGGTCGCGCGGGCTGGTCACGCAGACCGACATGGCGCTGGCACAGGTGGCGCTGGCCTCGGGCTTTGCCAGCCCGGTGCATTTTTCCCGCGCCTACAAGGAGCGTTTCGGCCTGCCGCCGCGCCAGGACCGGGTCGAGGGCCGCGTGCCGTTCGAGTTCCGCGCCTGGCCGATGCATCGCAAGGGCGGCTGAGATGTCCAGCCCGGTTGCGTTCCTGTCGAACCGAGGGTTGGTCCGACGACCGATCTGCGACGATCCTGGCGCCAGAGATGAGTTTGAGGCCACGCCATGACCGACCTGCCCTCCGCCCGCCAATTCGCGCAAATCCGCCACGGCTATGACCCCGACCCGCGCCGGTCGCTGTCATTGAAGGCCGATGCCTATACCGATAATGCCTGGTTCGAGGCCGACCGGCAGGCCATTCTGGCAAAGCACTGGCAATGGGTCTGTCACGTCGAGAAACTGCGCACTCCCGGCGATTACGTCACCGCCGGTATCGCGGGCCAGCCGATCGTGATCACCCGTGCCGGGGACGGCCTGCTGCGCGCCTTCTACAATGTCTGCAAGCACCGGGCGCATATGCTGCTGACGGGCGCGGGCAATACCAGCCGCATCATGTGCCCCTATCACGCCTGGGTCTACCGCCTCTCGGGCGAGTTGGTCCGCGCCCCGGAAACGGACGCGCTGGAGGATTTCGACACCAATGACATCTGCCTCGATCAGGTCAAGGTCACCGAATTTGCGGGTTTCGTCTTCGTCAATCTCGACCCCGACGCGGCCCCCTTGCAGGAGGTCGCGGGCAATCTGGAGACCGAGATCCGCCACTGGGCGCCTGACATAGAGAACCTGACCTTCGCCCGCCGCCTGACCTATGACATCAAGTCGAACTGGAAGAACGTCGTCGACAACTTCCTCGAATGTTACCACTGCCCGACCGCGCATAAGGATTTCTGCGACCTCGTCGACATGGACACCTACAAGGTCACCACATACGGCATCTATTCCAGCCACATGGCCGAGGCCGGGACCGGCGCGAATTCCGCCTATGACGTGTCGAATGCCACCGTGCGCACCCATGCGGTCTGGTGGCTCTGGCCGACGACCTGCCTGATGCGCTATCCGGGCCGCTCCTCGATGATCGTGCTGAACGTGGTGCCCGTCGGGCCGGACAGGACGCTGGAAACCTACGACTTCTACTTGGAAACGCCCGATCCCGACCCGATGGAGATCGACGCGATGCGCTATATCGACGAGGTGCTGCAACCCGAGGATATCGGCCTTGTCGAAAGCGTGCAGCGCGGCATGTCCACACCCGCGTTCCAGCAGGGCCGCATCGTGCATGACCCCGAGGGATCGGGCAAATCCGAACACGCGGTGCACCATTTCCACGGTCTTGTTCTTGACGCCTACGGCACGGCGGCGCCATGAGGCTCAAGGGCAAGACGGCCTTCGTCACGGGCGGGCGCGGCGGTATCGGACGCGCGATCTGCGCCCGCTTCGAGGCGGAAGGCGCGCAGGTCTTCGCGGGCGATCTGAGCGACACAGGCTCATTGGACCGCGCCGCCGCCCATGGCCAATACGTCGCGCTGGACGTGGCCGATGAGGCAGCGGTAAAGGCCGCGATGGCGCATATTGCGGCGCAGGTGGGCAAGCTCGACATCCTCGTCAACGCCGCGGGGATCGAGATCGAGAAGACCATCGAGGACACATCGCTGGAGGAATGGAACCGCAGCTTCGCGGTCAATGTCACCGGCACCTTCCTGACCTCGAAACACGCCCTGCCCCTTCTGCGCAAGGCAGCAAGGGACGGCACCACCGCCAGCCTGATCAATTTCGGCTCCTATGACGGCTTCATCGCCGATCCGGGCCTTGCCGCCTATTGCGCCACCAAGGGCGCTGTCCATGCGCTGACCCGTGCGATGGCCTGCGATCACGGCCCCGAAGGCATCCGCGTCAACGCGATCTGCCCCGGCTATATCGACACGCCCATGTTGCAGAGCTTTTTCGAGGGCGACGGATCAGGCGCGGCCGGCAAGACCATCGACCAGTTGCAACAGGCCGTGCGCGACGTGCATCCGATGCGGAGCTACGGCACGCCCGAGGATATCGCCAACCTTGTGACCTGGCTGGCCTCGGACGAGGCGCGCTATGCGGCCGGCCAGCTCTGGGTGCTGGATGGCGGGCTTTCCGCGCAGGTCCAGCAGATGCGATTGTGAATGGTGGGCAAACTGCCCACGCCTTGCGAAATTGGAGGGATCCATGCCCAAATCCGTCATCATCACCTGCGCGCCCACGGGCGGCATCCACACGCCCACCATGTCGCCGCACCTGCCGATCACACCGGCCCAGATCGCCACTGCCAGCATCGAGGCGGCGGAAGCGGGCGCGTCGATCATCCACCTGCACGCCCGCGACCCCGAAACCGGCAAGCCCGACCCGCGCACCGAGACGTTCCAGAAATTCCTGCCGGTCATCAAGCAATCCACCGACGCGGTGATCAACGTGAGCACGGGCGCGGGGCTCGGCATGAGCATGGAGGAACGCCTGCGCGCGGCCACCGATGCCTCGCCGGAAATGGCCTCGCTCAACATGGGGTCGATGAATTTCGGCCTCTTCCCGCTATTGGAGAAATACAAGGATTGGCAACATGACTGGGAGCCCGAATTCCTCGGCATGACGCGCGATTTCATCTTCCCCAACACCTTCGCCACCATCGAATATGCGCTGAAGACCCTGGGCGAGGCGCATGGCACGAAGTTCGAGTTCGAATGCTACGATCTCAGCCATCTCTACAACGTGAAATTCTTTGTTGATCAGGGTCTTATCAAGCCGCCCTTCTTCATCCAGATGGTCTTTGGCATCCTGGGCGGGGTCGGCGCGGACCTGGAGAACCTGATGCATATGCACAAGATCACCGATCGCCTCTTCGGGCCGGCAAATTACGAATGGTCGGTGCTGGCGGCAGGGCGGCACCAGATGTCCTTTGCCACGCAGAGCGCGATGTTGGGCGGCAATCTGCGGGTCGGGCTGGAGGACAGCCTCTATATCGGCAAGGGCGAACTGGCGGTCTCGAACGCGCAGCAGGTGGCGCGGATCCGGTCGATCGTCGAGAACCTCGGGCTCCGCGTGGCAACCCCCGCCGAGGCCCGCGAAAGGCTGGCGCTGAAAGGTGCCGACCGGGTGGCGTTTTGACCCGGCTCGCGGGCAAGCGGGCCTGTCTCTTATACACATCT
>OJIS01000320.1_pt1 | contig 16560 bp, 14 predicted proteins | sample 1595671 | NCBI WGS metagenome assembly OJIS01 (sample SAMN05416814, study PRJEB24817) | seawater metagenome | isolation source: Sea water | place: Canada:Atlantic | collected 2013-07 | reverse complement strand
GAGATCAGCCTCGGTCTCGTGGGCTCGGAGATGTGTATAAGAGACAGGTATTCGACCAGCCCATCGCGGCGGATATGCATGTTACGGGGAAGCCGCGCCGAGGCGGAGCGTTCGATTCGGTTCACGCGCTGGTTGAAGCGCGACAAGTTCTGATCCATGGGTGGCAGCCCTGCATCTGACGCCCCCAACCCCGTGGCAATTTATATGCAGAATTGTGGCAAATTTGTGGTCATCAGCGGATCAGCGTCAGCGTCGTCCAGTCGCCGATCTCGGCGCGATGCTCCAGGCGCAGGCCCTCGGCCTCATAGGCGGCGATCACATCCCCGGCCTGCGCGTTGAGCAGCCCGGACAGGATCACATGCCCGCCCGTGCCCAGATGCGCCGCCACATCCGGGGCCAATTCGATCAGCGGTCCCTTCAGGATATTGGCGAAAATCAGGTCATAGGGCGCCGCATTGCGAAGCGTCGAATGGTCGAACCCCGCCGCCTCGACGCAAGCGACCCGCCCCGCCTCGCCATTGGCCGCGACATTGGCCAGGGCCACCTCGACCGCGACCGCGTCAATATCCGAGGCCAGCACCGGCTGGCCCCAGGTCTTGGCCGCCGCCAGCGCCAGAACGGCGGTTCCGCAACCGATATCGACCGCGTTGCGCTTCTCATGGCCCGCCTGGATCAGCCGCTCCAGCGCCTCCAGGCAGCCTTGCGTGGTGCCGTGATGCCCGGTGCCAAAGGCCATCGCCGCCTCGATCAGCAGCGCCACCCGCCCCTCGGGCACGGCCTCGGCGTCATGGCTGCCATAGACGAAGAACCGTCCGGCCTCGACGGGATGCAGCTCGCGCCGCACATGCGCCACCCAATCGGTCTCGGGCAGTTCCGAGACCACGAAGGGCTTGGCCCCGTAGGCCGCCGCCAGCACCGCCAGCGCCACGTCGTCGGGCGCCTCCACGAAATAGGCCCCGACCTCCCAAAGGTTTGATCCATCCTCCATCTCGAACACGCCAACGCCGGTCGGAGCAGGATCGAGACTCTCCAGCTTCTCGCCCAGGGCCTCGGCCTGGGACCGCTCGATCAGGGTGGTCAGCGCGGTAAAGGTCGGCATCGGGTCTCTCCCATTCGGAACATGGCCCCCGCATAGGCCGGGACGCGCAACTTCGCCAGCCCCATCTTCTTGGTCCAAATACTCAAGTCCGCGCGGGCGTCAGCCCGCGCGCCCGGTCGACGCCGTCAGGCGGCGAAACCCCTACTCCGCCGGGCGCGGTGCCGGCAGCGTCAACACCGTCTCATGCCCCGGCTCCGGGTGGCGCGGGATCAGCGTCGCCAGCACCAGCGAGGTCAGCGCCATTCCGGCCGCCATCAGGAACACCGCCATCGGCGAGGTCAGCCACAACAGCCCCAGAGCCACCGGCAGGAACACCGCCGCGATATGGTTGATGGTGAAGGCCACCGCCGCCGTGGGGGCGATGTCGCCGGGGTCGGCGATCTTCTGGAAATAGGTCTTGATCGCCAGGGCCAGCGAAAAGAACAGGTGATCGACGATATAGAGCACGATGGCCAGCCACACGCCCCAGTCGAACAGGTAGATCCCGGCATAGAGCAGGAAGATCACCGCCAGCCCGATATATTCGAAGACCAGCGCCGCGCGTTCGCCGAAGACGGCCACGACCCGGCCCAGGATGGGCGCGACCATCATGTTCAGGACCAGCGTCGCCATGAACAGGCCCGCGACCTCATGCACGTCGAAATGGAACCGCTCGACCATCATGAAGCCCGCGAAGACGATGAAGATCTGCCGCCGCGCGCCTGCCATGAATTGCAGCGCATAGTAGAGCCAGTAGCGCCGCCGCAGGATCATCTGCTTGCGCTGCGGGTTCGGGGCCTCGAATTGCGGGTAGAGCAGCAGCGCCGCGACCGCCACCAGCGCGGTGAAGCCGCCGCCCGCCCAGTAGACGGTGGAATAGCTCAGATCATAGGCGCGCCAGGTCAGGATGATCAGCGTATAGGCCAGAAGCGTCCCGCCCGAGCCCGCCGCCATCAGCCAGCCAAGCACCTGCGGCGCGCGCTTCTTGTCCAACCATTGCAGTTGCAGCGACTGGTTCACCGTCTCGTAATAATGAAACCCGATGGAACTGAAGAGCGTGATCACCAGGATGCCACCAAGCGACGGAAACTGTGCCGTCAGCCCGGTCGCCACACCCAGCAGCACCAGCGAAACCAGCCCCAACACCTGTTCACGGATGAAGATGATCAGCGCGATCACCCCCACGGCCAGGAAGCCGGGGATCTCGCGCACCGTGTGCAGAAGCCCGATATCGGCCCCGTCGAAACTGGCCACCTCGATGACGAAATTGTTGAGCAGCGCCGACCAGGTCGAATAGGCGATCGGCATGGCCAGCGCCATCAGGACCAGCAAGCCGATCGGCTGACGCCAGCGCGGCAGGGCGCGGGCCTCCTCCAATGTCACGGTTCTGATCTTGTCGCCAATCATTCCCGCCCTTTACACCCGCGGCGCGGGATTGACGAGAGGTCAGGGACACGCAGCCCCTGCGGCTGCACTGTGCCTCCATGCACAGCCCCGGCCAGGGGCCGCCGATCAGGTTGCCAGCACGTTGCGGAACGCCCAAGGCACGCTTTCGTCGATCTCCTCGGGGAAATGCTCCCACCGGTCCTGCAAGGGGGTCCAATCGGTGTAATGCGCCTCGACCGGGCCCAGATAGGGGCGCTGCACGTCCAGGCACCGCGCGTGGTCCATCTCATCGGTCTCGACAATGCCCGCCTGCGGGTTTTCCAGCGCCCAGACCATGCCCGCCAGCACCGCCGAGGTGACCTGCAACCCGGTCGCGTTCTGATAGGGCGCAAGATCGCGGGCCTCATCATTGGACAGGCGCGAGCCGAACCAGAGCGCGTTCTTTTCGTGCCCGAAGAGAAGCACGCCCAACTCGTCGATGCCCTCGACGATCTCGTCGACATCCAGGATCTCGTGGCGCGTCTGCTGTCGGCCCGAGCCGAACATCTCGTGCAAGGACAACACCGCGTCGTCGCTCGGGTGATAGGCATAATGGCAGGTCGGGCGATACTCCGGGTCGCCCGCATCACCGACGGTGTAGTAATCCGAGATCGAGACCGCCTCGTTATGCGTCACCAGGAACCCGAATTGCGGCCCCGGCGTGGGACACCAGCTATGCACGCGGGTGATGGCACCGGGCCGCTCCAGCCAGATCGCGGATTGGCAGCCGGTGTCGAAACGGTGGCCGTTCTCGGGGAACCACGGCTCATGCGTGCCCCATCCCAGTTCGGCGGGCTGAAAGCCTTCGGCGATGAAGCCCTCGACCGACCATGTGTTGACGAAGGTGCCGCGCGGACGCGGTTTGCGGCGGGCCTGCGTGTCGCGTTCGGCGATGTGGATGCCTTGCACGCCCAGATCGCGCATCAGCCCGGCCCATCCCTCGCGCGCCACCGGCTGCTTGATCTTGCGCCCGGTATCGCGGGCCAGGGTCAACAGCGCCTCTTTCACGAACCAGCTGACCATGCCGGGGTTGGCGCCGCAGCAACTGACCGCCGTGGACCCGCCGCCCGGATTGCGCGCCTTCTCGTCCCGCACCGCCTGGCGCAGCGCGTAATTGGTGCGCTCGGCGTTTTCCGTGGTGTCGAAATAGAACCCGGCCCAGGGCTCCACCACCGTGTCGATGTAAGGCACCTCCATCTCGCGGCAGAATTTCATCAGGTCGAGGGATGAGGTATCGACGCTCAGGTTGACGCAGAACCCCTTGCCGCGCTCGAACAGCCCGCCCAGGACATCGCGGTAGTTCTCCGGCGTCAGCGCCGTGGCGACATGGTTCAGCTTGTGCTGGCGCAGGAAATTCGCCTGTCCCGCATCGGGCTCGATCACCACCAGCTTGTCGGCGTCATAGTCGAAATGGCGTTCGATCAGCGGCCAGGTTCCCTTCCCGATCGACCCGAAGCCGATGATGACGATGGGTCCGTCGATCCTGCCGTAAACCGGGTATTCCGTGGTCATGGCCTGCATCCTCCGCGCGTGTCTTGCCGTGGGAACCCGTGATGCGACGGTCGGGGCCGGATCGCAAGGGGGTCTTTTGTCGCCGCGCGCGCAAGGCGGCGGGGAACAAGGGGCGGGGGCATTCGGTTGGGTCCGAAACGCACCGCTTTGAAAGGACACGCAACATGACCGATCTGAGACAGGAGTTCTGGAAGAGGCTGGACGATGTCCAGGCCGGCATGCTCGGGCTTGGCGGCCAGGATCGGCTGGTCCCGATGTCGCCGCAGGTCGATGATGACGTACCGGGCCATGTCTGGTTCATCACCGCCAAGGGCACCTATCTGGCCGAGGGCGTGGCAAGCGGCCCCAAGGACGCGCGCTTTGTCGTGGCGGACGCGAAATCGGGGCTCTATGCCGATGTCGCGGGCCAGTTGCGCCAATCGAACGACCGCGAGGCGCTGGACGAGGTCTGGAGCTTCATCGCCAAAGCCTGGTTCGAGGGCGGCGAGACCGACCCCGATGTCTGTCTGCTGCAATTCACGCCGCGCGCGGGCGAGGTGTCGGTGACCGATGGCGGGGCGAAGTTCCTCTATGAAATCGCGAAAAGCACGCTGACCGACGCCAAGCCCGATGCGGGCGCGCAAGGTTCGGTCAGTTTCTGACAGCCTTCGGGAGCACGAAAAAAGGGGCCGCAGCCATATGGCGCGGCCCCTTTCCCTTTGCTGCGCGAGGCGCGGCTCAGTTCTTGGCGTAGTATTCCACGACCAGGTTCGGCTCCATCATCACCGGGTAGGGCACGTCGCCCAGGGCCGGGATGCGCACGAAGGTGGCGGTCATCTTGGAGTGGTCGGCCTCGATGTAGTCGGGCACGTCGCGCTCGGCCAGCCCGACGGCTTCCAGCACGGCGACATTCTGCTTCGAGCGGTCGCGGACCTCGATCACGTCACCTTCCTTCACGCGGTAGGAGGGGATGTTGACCTTCTGCCCGTTCACGCGGACATGGCCGTGGTTCACGAACTGGCGCGCGGCAAAGACGGTCGGCACGAACTTGGCGCGGTAGACGACGGCATCAAGGCGACGCTCCAGCAGGCCGATCAGCTGTTCACCGGTGTCGCCGCGCTGACGCTCGGCTTCGGCATAGATGCGGCGGAACTGCTTTTCGGTCAGATCGCCGTAATAGCCTTTCAGCTTCTGCTTGGCGCGCAGCTGCAGGCCGAAGTCGCTGAGCTTGCCCTTGCGGCGCTGGCCATGCTGGCCGGGGCCGTATTCGCGGCGGTTGACCGGGGATTTCGGACGACCCCAGATGTTTTCACCCATCCGGCGGTCGATCTTGTACTTGGCAGAGGTGCGTTTGGTCACCGTCTGATCTCCTTCTATCTTGGCACCATCATCTGATCCGAAAACCGGTTCCCACTTTTCGGGTGATGGTCGCTGCTGCGACAGTCCCCGTTGCGCGAACCGACGTCCAAACCAGACGCGGCATTGAAGGGCGTTGTCCTCTAAGCTTGCGCTTTGACAGGCATCCCCTTGCGGGGGCCACCAACACCAATGAAAACCCCGGCAGTCGCCTGCCGGGATCGGGGCCTTTTACACCCGTGTGCGCCGGTGTCAATGCCGCGAAAGCCGCGGTTTCATTCCATGCATCAAGATCGCCGCCTCGGCCCGGTCGAGCATCCGCCGCGCGGGCGCGCCATAGGTGAAGGGATCGGTGCCAAGCTCGGGGCGCAGGTCCAGCAGCGTCTCGCGCTGTTTGCCGTCCAGATGCTCCAGCCCCATATAGCCGGGGTGGAAGGTCTCGACCTCCAGCCCGTTGGCCCAGACCACCTGGTGACGTTCCAGCATCAGGTGCACATACCAGGTCTCGCGCATCGAGTGATCGACCGTCACCCGCGCGTCGCCGATCAGGTCGCTGGCACAGACCAGAACCTCGGGCTGCGCAAAGAGGTCGCGCGCGGCGGCCCCCTTCACGATCACCCGATGCTCGGGCGACACCACCAGGTCGGCATCGGGCCTGTAGAGGCCAAGCGCACCGGCGCGAATACGGATCGGCCGCTGCGAGGGCATCGCGAAAAGGCGCGCACCCGACATGCGGCGCTGGCCGGTCCACTGAACCTCCTGCGGGCCGTCATCGCGGGTCAGCACCTTGTCGCCGGGGCCGAGATTCTCGATCGCGACCGCACCCTCGGGCGTGCGCAGCCGCGTGCCGGGGGTGAAGCAGATGACCGAGGCGACCTCGGGCGCATAGGCGCGCGGACGCGGCTGGTTGGCGCGCACGATGGTCAGGTCGCGCCCCACTGGCGGGATGGTGTCGGGAAAGATCAGGATGGGCAGCCGCCCGGCATGGGCCGCGACCGGCACCACGGTGTAGAACCGGGTGCCATCGGACAGCACGAACGCATCGGCGAATAGCGGGTCGGCCTCATCGGCGGCGGTCTCGCTCTGGGTGGGTGCGGGGTGGTGCATCAGTTTGCGCACCACCCGCGCCGCCCTGGCACGCAGCTCGGCGTGATCCTGGCTGACTCCCAGAAGCAGCGCGGCGCCATCGCCTTCCAGAGGAAGTGCGCGGCCATGCCAGCGCCAGGTCATCCCTTCGGCCAGTTCACTATTATTATCTGCCGGATCGCCCTCTATCAGGGTTTGCGACCATGCGATCATGGTCAGGCCCCGAATGCCCGTGCCCATCTTCATTTGCCTGTTTATTATAGTTCTTATACCGCTCTTTGGACCGACGCTAACACGCGCGAATCACCCTGTGAAGTAGATGATTCGCCCCTGCGGCATTTTTTCGAATCACTGCGGCAGCGCTGTCAGAACTGAAACCCGAACGAGACCGAGCCGATGGTCTGCCCCTCGGGCTGGCCGACGAACTCCTCGGACAGGTGGGTCAGGCCATAGAAGATGTTGGAGGAACCGAAGGCGTAATTGACGCCCGCGCGCAGCCGGTAGCGCGCCTCCTCCACCTCGTAGCCGCGATCCGACGGCAGGTAGCGCGAGCTGTCGACATAGGCCATGTCACCGCCCAGCAGGAACGAAAAGCCCTGGTCGATGCCGCCGTCGATGGCGGTGATCCGCTGGCCTGTCGTGCTGTCGCGCACGCGCAGCCCGTCCAGCCCGTAATCGCCGATGGTCAGGTCGAACCCGATCCGGGCCAGCGTCTCGCCCCCTGCCTGCACCTCGACGAACGGGCGGATGCGCGCGCCGCCAAGGTCGATCTCCTGGCCCAGTTCAAACGTGCCATGCAGGTAGACGCCATTCTCGACCTGGAAATTCTGCACATTCGGGCTGACCAGGCTGAAGACGTCATGCACCGCCTCCTGCATGTGGCGCACGCCGGATTGTTCGCCCAACACCATGACGTCGGCGCCAAGCGCGGCCTCCAGGCCCTGCCAGGTGAAATACGTATGCGCGCCCACCGACAGCACCCCGGCATAGAGCCGGTCGCCCGCGGCGGGGCGGTTGATATTGGCGGGCGTGATGGTCTCGCCCCGGAACCGGTATTCCATGATCTCGCCCATGCGCATGGGCAGACCACCATCCCAGCCGGACCCGCGCAGGACCGAGACGCTATAGGCCCCGGATCGCCAGCGGTCTTCGCCATCGCCGATCAGATCGTTTGTGAAAAGGCGCGCGCGCCCCAGCGTCTCGCGACTGTCCCACCAGGACTGCGCCAGCGCGGATTGCGGCAAGAGCGCCAATAGAAAAAGGAGGACACCTGCCCGGCCCAGCACCTGCATCATCGTCATTGCCTCATCTGCCCGTCGCGATTTTCTTGCGAGCTTATTGTTGAATTGAGGCGAAATTATCACGCGGAGTCCGATCGGACCAGCCCAAGGTGGCATCGATTCGAAATTCGGGGCCGTGAGGAAGAATTTTGTCACAAAATTCTTCCTCACCGGAAAATCCTTCAAGAAGGATTTTCTGCACCCCCGGTCAGGCGGCCTTCGACGGCAGGAAGACCGACTTGATATTGACGAACTCGCGCATTCCGAACCCGCCATGTTCGCGGCCATAACCGGAGTTTTTCACGCCGCCGAACGGCATGTTCGGGTCAGCCGCGCCGAAGGAATTGATCCGCACCATGCCGGTGTCGAAATGCTTGCGCGCCAGGTCCAGCGCGCGCGCCTCATCCTTCGAGAAGATGCCGCCGCCCAGCCCGTAGCGGCTGTCATTGGCGATCCGCATCGCGTCCTCATCGTCCCTGGCGCGGATGATCGAGGCGACGGGGCCGAAGATCTCGTCATCATAGGCGGGCATGCCCGGCTCCACATCACCCAGCACCGTGGCGGGGTAATAGGCCCCCACCCGCTCCGGCGCTTCGCCACCGCAGAGCAGGCTGGCACCTCTCGAAATACTCTTCGTGACCTGTCTGACGACCGCATCCAGCTGCTCCTGGCTGGAGAGCGGGCCCAGCTTGGTGCCTTCCTCCATCGGGTCGCCCATCTCGATCTGCTTCATCTGTTCGACATAGGCATCGACGAAGGCGTCATAGACCTTGTCGGTGACGATGAACCGCTTGGCGCTGACGCAGGTCTGACCGTTATTGTAGAGCCGCCCGATGGTGGAGAATTTCACCGCCGTTTCGATATCGGCATCCTCCAGCACCAGGTAGGCGTCGTTCGAACCTAGCTCCAGCACCGATTTCTTCAGCGCCTCGGCGGCCTTCGCGCCGATATGACGCCCGGCATCGTCGCTGCCGGTCATGGTCACGGCGCGCACATGGTGATGGGCGATGATCCGGTCGCTGATGTCGTGGTCGATCACCAGAACCTGGAACAGGTCCTCGGGCAGCCCCGCCTCGACGCAGATCTCGGCCAGGCGCAATGCGCTGCCGGTGCAGATCGCAGCGTGTTTCAGGACACAGCCATTGCCCGCCATCAGGTTCGCCGCCAGCACGCGGACCGGCTGGTAGAGCGGGAAATTCCACGGCTGGATCGAATAGACCACGCCAATGGGCTGATAGGTCACGACACCGCGCTTCCCGTCGCCATGAACGCGCTCCTCATCGGCCAGAACCTCGGGACCGTGCTTGGCGGCATATTCAAAAATCCCGGCGCAGAGCTCCACCTCGGTCTTGCCGTCCTTGTAGAGCTTGCCCACCTCCTGCGTCATCAGCTTCGCCAGGTCATCGGCGTTCTCGCGCAGCTTGGCGGCGATGGCGGTCAGATGCTCGCCGCGTTCGGCATGCGTTTTCGTGCGCCAATCCAGGAACGCGGCATGGGCCGCCTCGACGATCTGTGTGGCTTTCGTCTCGGACATCAGGTCATAGCTGGCCAGGGCTTCCTCGGTGGCGGGGTTGATCGTGGTGATCTGGGACATATCAGGGCTCCTCATCCTTTCGTTGGCGAGCCAACGGATGAGGGGCGCGATCTGTTCCGTCTCAGCCCCGCCTCACCCGCATTTCGAATAGGCGCAATTGGCGCAGGTCAGGCAACCTTCCATCATCCGCATCTCGTGCTCGCCGCAATTCGGGCAGGCGGGCGAGGACGGACGCGCGCCGATCTCGACCACTTCCGCCTGCGGGTCCGATTTCAGGCCCATCCCCTCGCCGCCGATGAAGCCGATGGCGATGAGGTGCTTCTCGATCCCCCCGCCGATGGCCGCGAGGATCGACGGCACGTATTTGCCCTGCATCCAGGCGCCCCCGCGCGGGTCGAACACCGCTTTCAATTCTTCCACGACAAACGAGACATCCCCCCCGCGCCGGAACACCGCCGAGATCATCCGGGTCAGCGCCACGGTCCAGGCGAAATGCTCCATGTTCTTGGAGTTGATGAAGATCTCGAAGGGCCGCCTGTGGCCCGCGATGACGATATCGTTGATGGTGATGTAGATGGCGTGATTGCTGTCGGGCCATTTCAGCTTGTAGGTGTGACCCTCCAGTTGCGCGGGGCGGTCCAGCGGCTCGGCAATATAGACCACGTCACCCTGGTCGTCGGGCGTGGCCACCGGGGCCTCGGAGGTTTCCGACACGCTCAATACCGATCCCGTCACCTCGTTCGGCCGATAGGTCGTACAGCCCTTGCAGCCCGTATCCCAGGCCTGCATGTAGACATCTTTGAACGCCTCGAAGGAAATATCCTCGGGGCAGTTGATGGTCTTGGAAATCGACGAATCCACCCATTTCTGCGCCGCTGCCTGCATCTTCACATGCTCCAACGGGGTCAGCGTCTGGGCGTTGACGAAATACTCCGGCAACTCGCGGTCTCCGAACTCTTCGCGCCACGTCTGCACGGCGTAGTCGACCACCTCTTCCTCGGTCCGGCTGCCGTCGCGTTGCAGCACCTTGCGCGTGTAGGCATAGGCAAAGACCGGCTCGATGCCCGAGGACACGTTGCCCGCATAGAGGCTGATCGTGCCCGTGGGCGCGACCGAGGTCAGCAGCGCGTTGCGGATGCCATGCTTGCGGATGTCATCGCGCAATTCCTGGTCCATATTCACCATGTTGCCCGAGGCCAGATACGCCTCCGCCTCGAACAGCGGAAACGCCCCGCGTTCCTTGGCCAGATCGACGCTTGCGCGATAGGCCGCATGCGCGATGGCCTTCATCCAGGCCTCGGTCCGCGCCGCCGCCGCGTCCGAGCCATAGCGCAGCCCCAGCATCAGCAGCGCATCGGCCAGCCCGGTCACGCCCAGCCCGATCCGGCGTTTCGCCTTCGCCTCGGCCGCTTGCTCCGGCAGCGGAAACCGCGAGGCATCGACCACGTTATCCATCATCCGCACCGCGACGCGCACCAGGTCCTCCAGCGCGCCCATGTCCAGGGCTGCCGCCTCCTCGAACGGGTCGCTCACCAGCCGCGCCAGGTTCACCGAGCCCAGCAGGCAGGCGCCATAGGGCGGCAGGGGCTGCTCGCCGCAAGGGTTGGTGGCGGCGATGGTCTCGGCATAGCCCAGGTTGTTCGCGGCATTGATCCGGTCGATGAAGATCACGCCGGGTTCGGCATGGTCATAGGTCGACTGCATGATCCGGTTCCACAGATCGCGCGCCTGCACGGTGTGGTAGACCTTGCCGCCAAAGACCAGGTCCCAAGTGCCATCGGCCTTCACCGCCTCCATGAACGGATCGGTGACCAGCACGGACATGTTGAACATGCGCAGCCGGGCGGCGTCGGATTTGGCGGTGATGAATTCCTCTATGTCGGGGTGATCGCAGCGCATCGTCGCCATCATCGCGCCCCGGCGACTGCCCGCGCTCATGATGGTGCGGCACATCGCGTCCCAGACATCCATGAAGGACAGCGGGCCCGAGGCATCGGCGGCCACGCCCTTCACATCCGCGCCCTTGGGCCGGATGGTCGAGAAGTCATAACCGATCCCGCCGCCCTGCTGCATGGTCAGCGCGGCCTCTTTCAATGCCTCGAAAATGCCGCCCAGGCTGTCGGGGATGGTGCCCATGACGAAACAGTTGAACAGGGTGACGTTGCGCCCCGTCCCCGCCCCCGCCGCGATCCGGCCCGCGGGCAGGTATTTGAACCCGTCCAGCGCGTCATAGAAACGGTCTTCCCACAGGTCCGGCTCCGATTCGACCGCCGCCAGCGACCGCGCCACGCGCCGCCAGCTATCCTCGACGGACTGGTCGATGGGCGTGCCATCGGCCTCCTTCATCCGGTATTTCATATCCCAGATGGCCTCGGCGATGGGGGCGGAGAAACGGCTCATGTGTCACTGCCTGCGCCCTTGGGGCAGGTCCATATAGGTGGTGGAAGAGGGCCAAGATACCCACAAGACTTTGCCGGGTCAACGTGGACGGCACCGGTTTGACACCCTATGTTGCAATTCGGAAGGAATCGCGATGCCCGGCACCTTTACCCATCTCATCAAGCTCTCGGTCGGCACCGAGTCCGTCGAATCGCTCACCGAGTGGCAGGAGACCGCGCGCCTGCGCTGGCCCGACAAACAGCCACGCCACGTCACGCGGATGTGGCCCAAGCGCGCCGACGAGGTGCTGAATGGCGGCTCGATCTACTGGGTCATCAAGGGCGTGATCCTGTGCCGCCAGCGCATTCTGGCGCTGGAGGAGGTGATCCGCGAAGACGGCATCCGCCGCTGCGGGATCAAACTCGACCGCCCTCTGATCCGGGTCGAGGCGACGCCGAAACGCGCCTTCCAGGGCTGGCGCTACCTGCCCCCAGATGATGCGCCCGCCGACCTCTCCGCCGCCCGCGCGCGGGAAGAGAAACTGCCGCCAGAGCTGCAATCGGCCCTGGCCGAGATCGGCGTGCGGTGACGGGGCTGGCAACTTTCCTCGCCGCCTCCCTGATGGCGGGCTAGGCTGCCGCGCTCTGTTTCTGTCCGCAATGCGTGCGGCCCGGTTTCCAGTCTTTCCGGGCCGCCAGCACCAGCATGCTGCCCGCTTTCGCCGCCGGTGCCTGTTTCGTGACCGAGAGGCGGGACCGCGACACTTATCCGCCGCCGCGCGGCGCGATCATCGTGTTTCGCCATCCGCTCACCGATGCCGATCATATCTTTCGCCTGATCGGCCTGCCCGGTGACGAGGTGCAGATGCGCAACGGACGGCTCTGGCTGAACGGAGAGGAGGTCGCGCAAAGCGCCTTGCCCGATCTGACCTATGACACATCGCAAGACCCCACCTTCCCTTGCCCCTCCGCCCCGCCCGGCACCGCGACCTGCGAGATCGACCGGGCGATGGAGACACTGCCCGGCGGGGCCAACTACCCGGTGCTGAACCTCAGGGACGGCCCGCTGGACGACACCGGCCTGCTGACAGTGCCCGAAGGCCATGTCTTCGTCCTCGGCGACAACCGCGACAACGCCGCCGACAGCCGGATTCCGGCCCATCGCGGCGGCCCCGGCATGATCCCGGTTGAAAATATCTGGGGCGTGGTCAGCAGCGATTCCTGAGCGTTCGGAACGGGTCCGCGGCCCGTCGACGGGCCGCAGATGCGCTCGGTCGACCGAGCGCATCCCCAGGTCGCACCGTTGTCTACCGCAACCGGTCGCTCAACTGCTCCAGCGCCGCGCGGTCCGCGTCGCTCCACTCCGCCACGCGCGACTTGAACAGCACCGCCTGGCTGCGATGGATCAGCCCGTCGGACAAGAGCTTGAGGTGATTGGCCCGCAAGGTCTCGCCGGTCGAGGTAATGTCGGCCACAGCCTCGGCGGTCAGGTTCTTGACGGTGCCCTCCGTCGCGCCCTGGCTATCGACCAACTGGTAATCGGCAACGCCCGCATCGCGCAGGAACTCGCGCACCAGCCGGTGGTACTTGGTGGCGATGCGCAGCCGGTGGCCGTGGCTGCGGCGGAAATCGGCGGCGGCGGCATCGAGGTCCTCCAGCGTGTTCACATCGACCCAGAAGGCCGGTACCGCGATGATCAGGTCGGCATAGCCGAACCCCATCGGCTGCATCGCCTTGACCACCGCCTCCCAGGCCGGGATGCGCTCCCGCACCAGATCGCTGCCGGTGACACCCAGATGGATGCGCCCCGCCTGCAATTCGCGCGGGATCTCACCGGCGCTCAGCAGCACCAGGTCCAGGTCGGCCCCCTCGACCTCGGCGGCATATTCCCGGTCCGACCCGGTCCGCCGCATGGTCACGCCGCGACCTGCGAACCAGTCGAAGGTCTTCTCCATCAGCCGCCCCTTGGACGGCACGCCCAGTTTCAGCGTCATGCCAGCCCCTCCCGCAGGATCTGCACCAGCCCGGGCCGGATCACGCCGCCCACGGCCGGGATCTCGGCCCCGCGCCCCAGAACCCGCGTCAGCGCGTCATAGCGCCCGCCGGTGGCGACAGGCGGCAGGTCGGGCCGCGCCTCGGCCAAAAAGCCGAAGACGAACCCGTCGTAATATTCCATCGTGGTGCGTCCGAAACTGGCCTCGAAGGGCAGCCCCGCCACATCGACACCCGCCTGCGCCAGCGCCTCCATCCGCCGCTCCATCCGCTCAAGGGCAGGCGTCAGACCGGGCAGGTCGACGGCGATGTCGCGCAACTGGTTGCGGGCATTGGGCAGCGTCTCGCGCAGGGACAGGATGGTGTCCAGCACCTCCGCCTCGGCCCGCCCGATGGCCGGTGCCGCCGCATCCTCGGCCAGCGCGTTGAGCCGACGCAGCACATCGCCCGCGCTGCGCTGCCCGATCCGGGGTCCGGCGCGCTCCAGCACCGCCTCGGCCCCGTCCTGCGCGACCATGGCCAGCGTCGCCAGCCGCAACGGGTCGGTCGCCACGCGGCCCGTGAAGCGGTCCAGCAACCCGCGAAACCGGCGCGGCCGCCAGATATGGCGCATCAGCGCCGCCTTGCGCCGCCCGGTCGTGGACAGGCAGCCCACCGCCGCCTTCAGCACCCCGATATCGCCCGTCGCCGCGCGCAGGCCAAGCGGCGACAGCGCCTCGGCAAAAAGCGCGAAGACCTCGGCATCGGCGGCCTCGGGGTTCTCCCGGTCAAAGACCTCGTAGCCGACCTGCAGATATTCCCGCGCCCGGTCCGAGCCGCTTTGCTGCTTGCGGAACACCTCGCCCATATAGGTGTAGCGCGCCGGTTCTCCGCCCTCGCGCATATGGGTCTGCACCACCGGCACGGTGAAATCGGGGCGCAGCATCATTTCGCCCGCGTCGGGGTCCTGCGTGACATAGGCCCGCGCCCGGATATCCTCGCCATAGAGGTCCAGAAGCGTGCCCGCCGGTTGCAGCAGATCGGCATCCACCGGCTCCGCGCCGCCCGCCTTGAAAAAGGCAAAGAGCCGCTCCGCCTCGGCCCGCACCGCCAGTTTGTCGCTCATGCCAACCGGTCCAGGATCGCTTGCACTTCGCCCACCAGGTCGTCCCGCGCCACCTCGCGCTGCGCCGGCTGGCTCTTCCATTCCTCAAGGCTGGCGCTGGCGGCAATCTCGGCCCCAAGCGCCAGGTCCTTGATCTGCACCACGCCGCGCGCCGCCTCGTCCGAGCCCTGAATGATCGCCACCGGGCTTTCGCGCTTGTCGGCATATTTAAGCTGATTGCCGAAATTCTTCGGGTTGCCCAGATAGACTTCGGCCCGAATGCCTGCATTGCGAAGCTCCGCGACCATCGCCTGATAGTCGGCCATCCGGTCGCGATCCATCACGGTGACGACGACGGGGCCTTGCATCGTGCCGCCCGCGCGTCCCTTGGCGCGCAAGGCGGCCAGCAGCCGGTCGACGCCGATGGAGATGCCCGTCGCGGGCACCGCCTGTCCGGTGAACCGCTTGACCAGATCGTCATAGCGCCCGCCGCCCGCGACCGAGCCGAACTGGCGCGGACGGCCCTTGTCGTCCAGAACCTCGAAGGTCAGCTCCGCCTCATAGACCGGGCCGGTATAGTAGCCGAGGCCGCGCACGACGGAAGGGTCGATTACGATGCGGTCGGGGCCGTAGCCTTGGGCGGCGAGGAGGGCGGCGATTTCTTCGAGTTCCTCGACGCCCTTGCGACCCACGACAGAGTTCCCAACCAATTCGCGAAGATGGAAGATTGCCATGCGATTGTGCAATTCATCTGCTTGGACAGGGTCATCAATAGCATCTCTATCAAGAGATTTGGCCAAGGAAACGTGAAGCCACCTTTTATAGTCATCGTTACCTAGCAGGAAGGATGATCGCACACCCTCCGTCAGCATTTTGTTGAGTTCAGCCTCCCAATCAACGAACCGCATAATCAATTCGGCCTGTTCGTCCGACAACATCGCGCCCTGGGTATGGTCACCAGATTGGTCCATGCGCCCTTTGCCGAGTAGCAGACGCACGCCCTCGGGTCCGAACTTGTCCAGTTTGTCAATGGCGCGCAAAACGATCCCACGTTCGCGCTCCTTGTCGTCGCCATCGAGCCCCGCAACCTCCAGCACCCCGTTCAGCACCTTCCGGTTATTCACCCGCACCACATAATCCCGGCGCGGAATCCCCACCGCCTCCAGCGTATCGGCCAGCATCGCGCAGATCTCCGCATCCGCCGCCATCGAGGCCGAGCCGACCGTATCCGCGTCACACTGATAAAACTGCCGGAACCGCCCCGGTCCCGGCTTCTCGTTGCGCCAGACCGGCCCCATCGTGTAGCGCCGGTAGGGTGCGGCCAGGTCATTGCGGAACTGCGCCGCGACCCGCGCCAGGGGCGCCGTCATGTCATAGCGCAGCGCCAGCCATTTCTCATCCTCGTCCTGCCAGGCAAAGACGCCGTCATTGGGGCGATCCACATCGGGCAGAAACTTGCCCAGCGCCTCGACCGTTTCGATCGCCGAGGTCTCCAGCGGGTCGAAGCCATAGCGGTGATAGACCTTGCCGATCGCCTCCAGCATCGCATTTCGTTCGCGCACATCCGCGCCGAAATAATCCACGAACCCTTTCGGCGTTTCCGCCTTGGGGCGCGGCTGTTTCTTGACTTTGGCCATCTGGTCCATCCCGGCTCAACTCTGGGTCGCCCGCCTCCTAGCCCAGTGGCCAGCGGGGGGCAAGGAGGGCCGGGCTGGCCAAAGCCCCTCCCCTGCCCTAGAACCGCGCCATGAGCAGCCTCGTAGACCTCGAAGAAGCCCTCGCCCACCTCACCCGCCAGGTCGAGGAGATGTCGGACGTGATCGCCCGCCAGGACCGCGAGATCGACCGCCTTACGG
>OJIS01000319.1_pt1 | contig 16571 bp, 11 predicted proteins | sample 1595671 | NCBI WGS metagenome assembly OJIS01 (sample SAMN05416814, study PRJEB24817) | seawater metagenome | isolation source: Sea water | place: Canada:Atlantic | collected 2013-07 | reverse complement strand
GAGATCAGCCTCGGTCTCGTGGGCTCGGAGATGTGTATAAGAGACAGCTTGTATGAGTAGTAGCCGGCGGCGTATCCGACAGGTGAGGAGAAGAGGTGGTTGAAACGACGGCTCATGGAAGGGCCATCGGTGGCAAGCTTCGCCTTGTAGTCAGACAAAATCTCACGATCCAGTTCATCCAGGTCGCGACCCTGGTATTTCTCGGAGTTCACATGCAATTCGAGGTCAAGTTTCCCAAGTGCGAGTTGGCGCATGAAGGTCGAGGCCGACATGTAGTTACGGGCCGCGATCATCTTATCGAAGAGTTCATCCGGAATCGTTTCTCCGGTCTCGTAGTGCTTCGCGAAGAAATCGAGCGACTCACGATCCCAGCAGAAGTTCTCCATGATCTGGGAGGGGAGTTCGACAAAATCCCAGGGAACGTTGACTCCGGCGAGCGACTTCACTTCGACGTCCGAGAGGAGGTGGTGAAGAAGATGTCCAAACTCGTGGAAGACGGTTTCAACTTCGTTGTGCGTCAGGAGCGCGGGCTTGTCGCCGGTGGGCTTGCTCATGTTTCCACAAATGAGCCCGAGGTGAGGAGTGCGCGGATTTGGGAGGCCGGTCTCGAGGTAGTTCATCCAGGCTCCGCTGCGCTTTGATTCGCGCGGGTGCCAGTCGGCGTAGAAGGAACCAAGGTGATCGCCGGATGCAGTGTCGTGGATTTCGTAGAACTTCACTTCAGGATGCCAGGCTTCGGCTTCGACCGAGGTAATTTGAATTCCAAAGAGCTTCGAGGTGAGCGAGAAAAGTCCGCCCATCACCTGGTCCACCGGGAAGTACGGTCGGAGGGCTTCGTCATCGAAGCTGTAAAGTTCCTTGCGACGCTTCTCCGACCAGAAAGCCACCTCCCAAGGCTCGAGTGGGGCTGGCTCACCTCCGGTTTTCTCTGCTTTGTAAGCCTGGAGTTCCTTGTTCTCTTCTTGAAAGCGATCGCTGATTTTGGCGTGGAGATCTTCCGTGAAATCGAGGGCTCCTTTGCCAGTCTGGGCCATCCTGCGGTCGAGGACGTGATCGGCAAAGTTCTTGAAGCCAAGGAGTTCAGCTTTCTCCTTCCGGAGTTTCAGAATGGTCCAGATGTGGTCGGAGTTGTCGTGGTCGCCGCCATTTCCGACGGTGCATCCGCCTTCCCAGATCTTTTTACGCAAGGAGTCACTTTCGGCATACTGCATGACGGGATACATGGAGGGGAACTGCTGGGTGAAGCGCCATTGGCCCTCTTTTCCTTTTGACTTGGCGTCTTCAGCCGCGGTCGCTTTGGCGGAGTCGGGCAGACCTGCAAGCTCACCTTCGTCCTCGACAAAGAGCTCCCACTGATTGGTGGAATCGAGAACGTTTTCGCCAAACTTCTGGGTGACCGTCGCCAGTTCGCTGTTGATTTCGAACATGCGCTTCTTGGCCTCGGGAGCGAGGTCGGCTCCGGCTCCTTTGAAGTCATCGCATGTTTCTTGCACGAAGCGTTGTTTGATTTCGCTGAGCTGTGAAACGGCATCGGACTCGGCATAGGATTTCAACACCCGCCAAAGGTCATCATTGAGTGAGATCGAGGAAGAGAACTCCGAGACGATGGGGAGCATTTCATTGAGAGCTTCGCGGAGGGCGTCCGAGTTTGCGACAGAGTCGAGGTGATTGACGCGGCCCCAGGCTCGGTCGAGATCTTGGGTGCCTGACTCGAGCGCGCCGAAGGTGTTTTCGAAAGTCGCCTCATCAGGAGTGACGGTCTTGATGGCCTCGATGTTGGCCTTGCCAGCTTCGATGGACTTGGTGACGTCGGTCGAGATGTGGTCGGGCGTCAGAGTGGACCACTTGATCTGGAACTGGTCGTCGAGGAAGGGATTTGATTCGCTCATGGCGGTGTTCTGCCAGATTCGCCTGCGATTTACAACAGCCGCTTACGGACGGAGGCCGTTGGCCAAGCGGACTCAGCGTGATCGCTCCGAAATGGCGAGACCGGCGAGGTGTCCGGTGGTCCAGGCGGATTGGAAGTTAAAGCCGCCGGTGATGCCATCGACATTGAGGACCTCGCCGGCGAAGTAGAGGCCGGGGACGGACTTGCTTTCCATCGTTTTGAGCTGGATGTCATCGAGCGAGACGCCACCGCAGGTTACGAATTCGTCTTTGTTAAGGCTTTTGCCGGTGACTTGAAATTTGGCGCACACCAGTTCCTGGATGAGGCGGTCGGATTGGGCGCGGGTGAGATTGGCCCACGTGGTATTGTCTTCGACTCCGGCAGTGAAGCACATGTTTTGCCAAAGGCGGCGGGTGACGCCCTCAACGAGGCTGCGTTTCATCACTTTCCAAATCCCATGGTCTCTGCGGACTGTGGCAAATTGATCGGCCAGGGACTCGGTCGATTCGCCTGAGGTCCAGTTGACTTCGAGAGTGAATTTGTAATCGATTTCGGCGAGATCGCGTGCTCCCCAGGCGGAGGCTTTGAGCGCGGCGGGGCCGCTGAGACCCCAATGGGTGATGAGGAGGGGACCGTTGGTTTCGATTCGTCCGGTCTTGAGGGTGGCATTGGGAACGGAGACGCCCATGAGATCGTGGAGGCGGGGGTCGTCGATCTTGAAGGTGAAGAGCGAGGGGACGGGTTCGCTGAGTTGATGCCCGAGGTTTTCGGCTGGAAGACGGGCGCTTTTGCTACGGATGCCTCCGGTGGCGATGAGGAGAGATTTGCTTTGGTAAAGTTCGCCGTTCGTCGTTTCGATTTCAAAGCCCTCGTCGATCTGGCGCACGTGTGCCGCGCCGCAGTGAGTTCGCCAAGTCGTTCCCGTGTCACGAGCGGCGTTGGTCAGGCAATCAATGATCGTTTTTGAGCTGTCGGTGACGGGGAACATGCGGCCATCGGACTCGACCTTGAGCTCCACGCCATGTTCCTCGAACCACGTGATGGTATCAGCCGGTTGGAAACGGTGGAAAGGGCCCAAGAGATTTTTCATGCCACGTGGGTAGGATTGCACGAGTTCGCGCGGGTCGTAGCAATCGTGGGTGACGTTGCAACGCCCGCCACCGGAGATGCGGACCTTGGTGAGAACCTCGGGGCCGCTCTCAAGAATAAGGATGTTCCCGACACCCGCTTCCCCGGCCGTGATCGCCCCAAAGAACCCGGCTGCTCCTCCTCCGATGACAATGAGATCGTGGTTTTTGTGCTTCGGCGTCATCGGGTGTGAGCAAATCGCAAATTTCGCGGAGTGCAATTCTTGATTCAGGCCTTAAAAGGGAGAAATGAAAGGCGAGATCTTCCTCGAGATGCGTGGGATTAAGAAAAGCTTCGGCGACCAGGTGGTGCTTCGTGGCGTGGATCTTGATGTGCGGCGTGGAGAAATCCTGGTCCTTCTGGGAGGGTCCGGCGGGGGGAAAACGGTCCTGATGAAGCACATGGTAGGGCTTCTTCAGCCGGATGAGGGGACGGTGACCTTGGAAGGGAAGCTCATTTCGAACTTGTCCGAGCGAGAGCTGAGTTGGGCCCGGCGTAAGATCAGCATGATGTTTCAGAGTGGTGCCCTTTTTGACTCGCTGACAGTTGCGGGGAATGTCTCCTTTCCGATGCACGAGGCTGGGATCACGGATCGTGATGTCATCGAGAAACGGGTGAAGGAAGTTCTCGAGATGGTGCGACTCCCGGGCCAGGAGGATAAGATGCCTTCTGACCTGTCGGGTGGGATGCGTAAACGGGTGGCATTGGCGCGTGCTGTGGTCGGGAATCCTTGCTGTGTGCTGTATGATGAACCGCATGCGGGTCTTGATCCGGTCACCGGAGATTCCATCGACCATTTGATCAGGGACCTTGCTCACGATCACGGGATTACCAATGTGGTCATCACTCACGAAATCCGCAGTGCCTTCCGGATCGCCGACCGGGTGGTGTTTATGAAGGATGGGGTGGTCTATTGGGAGGGGACTCCTAATGAATTGAAGGCCAGCAAGGATCCGGTTTTGGTGAATTTCATCGAGGGACGTGCTCAAGATTCGGATTTGTGATTTGAGGTTGTCGCGGTCATAGTATCGTCATGGCGACTAATTCGAAAAAGACCGAAACACTGGTTGGGCTCTTTCTTTTCCTCGGACTGGCGATGCTGGGGACGATCGTTCTGCTCTTTGGCAATATTGGAGATCTTTTTAAGAAGCGCTACGAGATCAAAGTGAACTTCGTAGAGGCTCCCGGGATTATCAAGGGGAGCACGGTGCGTCTCCGGGGAGCCAAGATCGGGCAGGTGGCGGCGAAGCCGATCCTCATCGGTGGGTCCCGCATTCAGGTGGTTCTTGAAATTGATGAGAGTTTTCGGATTGAGGAGGGTTCGAAATTCCAGATTAGCCAGGCCAGTCTTTTGGGTGATAAGGAGATTTTGATCACTGCTCCCATCGCGGGGTCACAAGAGTTTATTGAACCCGGCTCCGAGGTGATGGGGTCGCTCCCGGGTGGTCTTGATCTGCTTCAGAGTGAGGCCGAGGGGATCGCGGAGAATACCCGGCAAGTGATCGTTCAGGCTCAGAATGCTCTCGTCAAGATTGAGGATTCGGTTGATGAAATTAAGAAGGTGGCGAGGCAAATTTCCGAGACGATGGACAAGGTGAATGACCAAATCCTCTCCGGGGAGAATCTTGAAAACTTTGGTGGGTCGCTCGCTAATCTTGAGCAAGCCTCGGCGTCATTTGTGAAACTGGGCGAGAAGCTGGAGCCCATGGTGGACGATGTCAGTATTACCATCAACGAGGTGCGGCAGACGAACCAGTCTGTCAAAGCCGCGATAGAGAGTGTGGGGCCGGCGTTGGATGATGTTCCCAGGGTTTTGAGTTCCATCGAGCGGACTGCCAATACCGCGGCTGCGGCGCTTGAAAAAGTGGATGATGAAAATGGGGCGCTTGGAGCACTGGTTTCAGATAAGGAGTTGAAGACTGATATGAAGGACTTTGTTCGCAATCTCAAAGAGCGCGGCATCCTGCGTTACAAGGACGAAGAAGAAAAAGAGGAAGATCCACGCGATCGTTTTCGTGGACGGCGGAGGTAGGATTCCCTGCTCGCCATCAGGGCGCAATTTCCCCAAAGTTCACGCATGCGTGTTTGTTTATTGTTTTCGCTCCTGATCCTCGCCGTCACTCCGGTATCAGCTCGTGAGATTGGTGTTGGCGTAATTCCCCCTGACAATGTTGTTCCCGGAGAGGGGCCGATCCGTCGATACGATTGGTTTTCCAAGCTGTGGAAAAATAAGCGAACGGCCTGGGAGAAGGAGGTCGAGGCAAAGCAGGGTGCGCTTGTTTTTCTGGGCGACTCGATTATCCAAAGCTGGGGAGATGATTTGAAGGGTAGCTTTGGCAAGACGAAGATCGCGAATCGAGGTATCAGTGGCGACACGACGCGGGGGATACTTTACCGGATGCCGGAGGACGTGCTCGCCCTTAAGCCATCGGGCGTGGTGCTTCTCATGGGGACGAATGATCTCGAGGAAGGCGCGACTCCCGAGGTCATCGCCGGAAATTTGAAGCTCATCATCGAGGGGCTCAAGGCTTCCAACAAGGAGATGCCCATCATTCTCTGCAACGTCTTCCCCAGTCATGAAAAGATGAGACGCCCGGCGGAGAAGATTAAGAAGATCAACTCGCTCTACGCCGCCGCCGTGAAAGGTGATCCCCAGGTGATCCAGATCAATACCTGGGCGATGTTTGCCGATGGCGAGGGAAATGCCCGTAAGGCGGAATTCCACGACCTTCTCCACCCAAATGCCGCCGGCTATAAGATGTGGGCTGATACCCTGCGTCCGGTTTTGGAAACGCATTCGCTCGTTGAAGTTCCTGTCGATGACTTCAAGCCCGAGCCAGGATTTGAAATGCTCTTTAATGGCAAGGACCTCACGGGATGGGGATATCGGAAGAAGAAGACTTTGGAGAAAACCGAGAACTTCGATGGAAAGGTCATCAGTAGCGAGAACCGCTACCTGGCAAAACATGGCCGCCTCATCGTGACCACTCCTCCGCAAGGCCGGGCCTTTCACCAGCTTTGGACACACCAAGAATTTGGCGGTGACTTCACTCTCAAGCTCGAGTTTCGAGCCAATGCCGACGCCGATAGCGGAGTCTTTATCAGAAGGCCCCAGCTCCAATGCCGCGATTATTTGGTCGCTGGTCCATACAAGGAGTTGAAGAACTATAAGGCAGGAGATTGGAACGAGATGGTCGTTGACGTGAAAGGTCAAACCGCTCGCTGCACTTGCAACGGGGAGGTCCTCGAAGAAGCGATGAAGGTTCCTGCGAGCGGCCCGATCGGCCTCGAAGGAGATCGTGGGCAGATGGAATACCGACGGATTCGGATCAAGCGGAAGTAGCGGCAACCTATCGCCGGTGAACAGAAGAGTGGTCGAGCGAATTTTCAGGTCACACACTCGAAGCATAAAAGTAACATGAATCCAATCCGCTCTGCTGTTCCCAATCTCATCGTTTGGGCGCATCTCACTCTCGCAATTACCTCCCAAGTCTCTGCTGGGGAATCGAATCGTCCGGCCAAGCCAAACATCGTCCTTCTCCTCACCGACGATCTCGGCTGGCAGGATGTCAAATGCTACGACATTGACGAACCTTCACCCTACGAAACTCCGAATCTTGATGCGCTCGCCAAGAAGGGGGTCATGTTTTGGCAGGCCTACTCACCGGCTCCGACTTGTGCGCCTTCGCGCTGCGCCATTGTGAGTGGAAATCACCCGGCGCGGGCTCAGAAGACACATGTCGTTGGAGGCGCGCCTCCCTATCCGGGGCATCGAAATTCCCGCATGATGGATCCTTGGTATAGCGGAAGGATTCCAGCTGATGAAGTTACGATCACGCGTGCACTCAAAAAGAACGGATACACCACCGGCCACTCCGGGAAATGGCACATGGCGATTGATCATCATGCCTTCCCTCAGCCTGGAGACATGGGGTTCGACTACTCGGAAAGCAGCCGGGGATCGAGAAGTGGAATGAAGAATCGCCTCGCTGATTTTGCCACGGAGGCCAAGAATGATCCCTTCCGCCTTGATGAGAATGGCTACCCTTTCCACCAGACCAATGAGGATGCCCTGACCTTCTTGAAATCTTATAAGGGCGATCCTTTCTTTCTCTTCTATGCGACTTGGTTGGTTCATGCGCCCATCCACACCCGGTCACAAGCACACCTGGAAAAGTATGCCAAACGGATGGGCATCGATCCTGCGAAAACGCCAACCCGGGAAACTCCGGGCCAGAAAAATCCCTTCTTTGGGGCAATGGTCGAGGAACTCGACTACTATCTGGGAACCGTCATCACGTATCTCGAGAATACCGAAGACCCGCGTTGGCCCGGCCACAAACTCAGTGAGAATACCTACCTTATTTTCACCTCTGACAATGGCGGGATGGAAGGTGGTCCCAAGGAGCGCTACACTGATAACAATCCTCTCGATCGTGGGAAGATCTCAGCAAAAGAAGGCGGCACCCGCGTCCCCCTCATCATCACTGGTCCTGGGATTCCTGCCGGCGTTCAGACCGATGTCATGGTCAATGGTCTCGACTTCTATCCTACCATTTTGGCAATGACGGAGACACCACGTCCGGAGAAGAAGAGTCTCGATGGACTGAACCTTCTTCCTCTGCTCAAAGGAAATCCGCGTGATCCGGACTTGGTGAAGAATACCGATGGTTCCACTCGAGATACCATGATGTGGCATTTTCCCCATGGTGCTGCTTTGGAAAGTACCCTTCGCGTGGGCGACTACAAACTCATTCGAAACTACGACCACCTCCTCAATTCCCGATCTCCAGAACTCGAACTTTTCCGTCTCTACGAAACCACCGGCGACGGGCAAAAGCGGGTTGATATTGAGGAGGCAAAAAACCTGGCGAAGGCGATGCCTGAGAAGACCCGGGAGTTGAACCTTCGTCTTACCGGGATCTTGAACGAGATGGATGCCAGCTATCCTTCCTACAACCCCGGCACGGCAGCACCTTTGCCGAATAAAGAAAAAACACCTGTTGTTCTCTCCCATCAAAAGTCCGGGCAGGTCGTGCTTTTCAGCTATCAGGAGAAGGGCGCCAAGGTCTCACACGCGGATTTAATTTTCACCCTCAATGGCGGAGATCGTTATGAAGAATGGTTTCGCAAACCCGCGAGTTTGCAGGAGGGGCAAAAAGTATCGGCTGATCTCCCCGAAGGAACGACTCATTACTATCTCAATCTTGTCGACGAGAACAAGTTCCTGCGCAGCTATCCCGAAGTCAAACGAGGGGAAGCAAAGGGCCCATACTCGGAGTCAGCCTTGGCTGTCGATTCGGCCAAATCAGTTCAATCTCAAAAAAAGAAGAGAGCAAAGGGCGATCGTAACGTTCCCTTCAATCGATGGGATACTAATAAGGATGACGTGCTATCCCTTGAAGAATATCTCAAGGGGCAGAAGGGCCCCGACCTCGAAGCTCGATACAAGCGATTCGATAGGAACAAAGATGGCAAAGTCACCCGCCATGAATACGTCGTCCTTTCGGCGCGGTAGCAAGATCACCGGGCAGTTGGACGCGGCGCGCGGGCTGTCTTGATTGCCTTCAAGCGCGGCAGCATTGATTTGACACGATCGGGATGAGCTTGAATCACCTTGGTCGCTCCATTACATCCCATATCGAAGCCACCGAGTTCTGAGTCAGGATGAAAGTGACATTGGTTGGCCGTTCTTCATTTCTTCGCTCCCTTGGGCTTGGTTGTTCGCTTCAATCCCACAAACATCGGCTTTTCAGGGCGCTTCTCGAGAGGGTCGAAAAATCGCATGTTCTTTCCGACTCGATCGTGGTCTCCGATGTCAGCCCGTATTTCTTCGGCCAGAGAGAGGAGTTTCTTAACCACTTCAGGATGTTCCGCGGCAAGGCTTCGGGACTCGCCCGGGTCGGCCTCAAGGTCGACGAGGAAAGGCATTTGAAATCCCCCCCGATCTTTCAGGGCAATGTGGCCATTTCGTGCAAACTTTCCGAGCCACTCTGGTTCCGCGGGTCGCGGAAGATGCAACTTCCACTTTCCCTGGCGCACTGCTTGCAAGGAGTTGATAAAGTAGTAGGCAAACGATCGATCCTCGTCGGCCTCCTCAAATTTACCGGCGAACAGGGGCGCGATATCCACACCGTCGAGCACCCGGTCTGTCGGAACGTCGGCCCCCGCGATTCCGGCAAAGGTGGGCAAGAGATCAATCGTGGCTGCGATCTTGTCGCATTCCGTCCCGGCCGGAACACGACCCGGCGCCCACAGGATCGTAGGGACACGCACCCCGCCTTCCCAAGTCGATACCTTCCCGCTGCGGAGCACTCCCGCCGAGCCGCCATGATCGCGGCGGAGCTTTCCATCCTGCTTGTTCTTATTCTTGATCAACCACGGACCGTTATCACTGGTGAACAGGAAGTAGGTATTCCCGACCAGATTGAGTTCCTTTAGCTTGTCGATGATCCGACCACAGCTGAAATCGATTTCCTCCACCGCGTCGCCATAAAGTCCGCGAGGCGATTTCCCCTTGAATTCCGGCGAGGCATCCAAGCGTGTGTGGACCATGGTGTAGGGCACATAGGCAAAGAAGGGCTCCTTCTTGTGTTTCTCGATAAAGCCAAGCACCTCATCGGTGTAACGCTTGGTCAGAAGCCCCATGTCCGCTTTCTTCTCAATCCTTTCCGCATTGCGATAGAGATCAACGTAGCCATCATTGCTCGTGGGAGTGCCGAAGAAATAGTCAAAGCCCTGATGATTGGGCATCAGCTTTGGATCAAAGTTTGTTTGAGAATGCCGCGCCAAATCCCACTTTCCGAAGCAACCGTTCGCGTAGCCCTTTTGCTTCAAGACCTCGGCGATCGTAATCTCTTTCGTGTGAAGAACCGGGTGGACCTCTTTCACATTTCCTTTCTCCGCCAGCCGGAGTGGATGGCAACCGGTCATCAGCGCGGCACGGGAGGGCCCGCAAATATGTTGGGCGTAGAAGTGATTGAATCGCATTCCTTCACCGGCAAGTGCGTCGAGACGAGGCGTGCGAATGTCGGGCGAGCCAAAGCAACCGAGATCGGCATACCCCAGGTCATCGACAAAGATCAGCACGAAGTTTGGTGGACGCTCCGCAGCGAGGCCGGGCGATGCGGTGGCGATGATCACCAGAAATTTCCTAAGGATGCGAGAGAAGCGTTTCATGATTTGGATCGATTTCCTATTTGAACAGAAAGTAATGTGACAGGAGTTAACGGCTATATCCCAGAAAAATATGGGCCAGCCGAACCGTCTTATTGACGACAGTTTTCAAACCGACACTATTGGAAATATGAAACGAAACACCTTACTGATGATCATTTTGGCAGGTCTTGCGAGCCTCCTGATCTACGCCGGTCCGAGTAAAAGCAGTGTCGCAAAGCCAAACCCTCTCATGCCCAAAGCCGAGGTTCAGTTGCACACCGGTGACTGGAAAGGAGCCAAACTCAGCCGTGATGTTAACGTTCTCTGGCTCTTTGGACCCGAAGATCACAGGGGCGGCGAGCACGATTACATCCGCATCAAAGAACTCTTCGTTCCTTTGCTGAAAGAGATTCCCCGTGTCAGTGTCGACGAGGCCTTCCAATTTCCGAGTCAAAAGCAGTTCGATCAAGCCGATCTCCTGATTCAGTATCTTCATCTCCCCGACCTGACGCCCGAGCAGTTTACGATGTATCAGGCTTTCGTGGACGGCGGCGGTGCCGTGGTTTCGCTTCACGAATCCTGTATCGTTCGGCCGCTCGATCAGGCGAAGAAGCTTGCGGGTTGCATTGGCTGTTCATGGAAGGGTAACAAGGATTCGAAGTGGAGTAAGTTCGGACACGAGCACAAAATCTTTCTGGATACCTCGCACCCGGCCTTCGAGGGGTTGCCGTCAACTTTGAAGCTTAACGACGAGTCCTATTGGGATCTTCTGTCCCGCGACAATGTTCAGGTTATCGGCGCCATCGCACCCGCTACCGCACGGGAGCACAAATCATTCAAAGAGGCGCTCGTAGGTGATGGTGTCCGCAGTCAGGCTTTCTGGACCTACACGTCCGGCAAGGGTCGGGTCTTCGGCACCACCACCGGCCACTTCACCTATACCTTCCACGACCCCATGTATCGTCTGCTCCTCATGCGTGGAGTTGCGTGGGCGCTGAACGAAAAGCCCGCGCCTTTCATGCCCATTGTCTTTGCTGGGATCACCGACGAGAAGGACATGGTTGGCACCACCGACACGATGTTTGACTACCAAAATCGGAAACGCTGAAAGCACCGGAAACGCTTCGAGCGAGAAATTCTGCTGTTGCCATTGTTCCAAGACGATGCTCCTGGCTTTTCGAAATAGGAATCCATGAGAACCCAGCCTATGGCTACCAGATGGTGCGCCACAAGGGACAAGAATGAGGGCTTCGTGGCTTTTTATGAATTCACTGTGAAAAGGTGACGTATAGATACCTCCAACAGGCCTGACCTTTGTAAAATGCCTACAGAATTTCTGAAGCCTATTGGCGAATCATAAGCCACGACCAATGACGATGAAACGAATCTTACCTGCGCTGCTGGGTTTCCTTTGTGCCCTTGAGGCGCTGTGCGAGGAAGCCGCCACTCGCCCAAACGTCCTCTTTATCATGTCCGATGACCTGAATACCGCACTGAGCGGATACGGGCATCCGGAGTGTCAGACTCCGAATCTCGATGAATTTGCGAAGTCCGCGGTTTCATTTGCGAGAGCCTACACCCAGTTTCCACTTTGCGGCCCGTCACGGGCCTCGATCATGAGCGGGCAGTATCCAAACGCCAACGGGGTGACCGGGAATGGCGGCACTGTCGATCTTAGCCGGGTCACCTTGCCCAAACATTTTCAAAACCACGGTTACTGGACCGGTCGTGTGAGCAAGATCTACCACATGGGAATTCCGGGGGATATCATCGAGGGGAAAGCGGGCAGGGATCATGCTCCCTCTTGGAAGGTGACTCACAACATCATGGCAATGGAAACGATGACTCCTGGAAAGATCGTCGATTACACCAACCCGGATGCGCCCAAGGTCTTCCCCAAGGAGCGTAAGATCTGGCAGAAAGCTCACGATAGTGACAAGCCCTACAAGATGAAGGGGCAGGCCCGGGGGCAATTTTCAGTCGTGGAAGTTGCCGACAAAGACGTGGGTCTGATGGCGGACACCATGGCCGCGAACAAGGCAATCGAACTCCTCCGTGAGCGTGGCGAAAGCGAGCAACCCTTCTTCCTCGCGGTGGGATTTGTGCGCCCGCATTTTCCCTTCGTAGCGACCGACAGCAGCATCGCTCCCTATGATGCCGATCGGTTGAAATACCCCGCCTTTCCAGCGGACGACTTCGAGGACATGCCACCGCAGGCGATCGGTGCCCGGATGAAGTTCCCCGAGCAGGACATCAAGGAGCTCCGCCGTGGTTACTTCGGCGCGGTGAGCTTTATGGACCAGCAATTTGGTCGACTCATGGCTGAGCTTGATCGTCTTAAAATGCGCGATGATACCATTGTCATTTTTGTCTCCGATCACGGTTACCTCATCGGCGAGCACGAGATGCACAAGAAGTCCAAGCTCTGGGAGGAAGCAATTCATGTTCCTCTCATGATCTCTGCCCCTGGCTTGAAGGGAGGAACTCGCTGTGATCAATTTGTCGAACTAGTCGATCTCTATCCCACCATTACCGAACTCGCCGGTCTCCCGTCCGAGCCAGGAGCCCAGGGCCTGAGTTTGGTGACACTGCTGAAGGATCCCTTCTCCGGGCGTCCGGAGAAAACAAGTGCCCTCATTCAGGTGAACAATGGCTTCGGACTCCGCAGTGGTAAATGGGCCTATATGTGGTATCCGGCGAAGAAAAAAGATCCTGAAGCGGCGATGCTCTACGACATGGAAAAGGATCCCAAGCAGTTCACCAATCTGGTCAAGGATCCCAAGTATGCCGATCGGGTGGAAAAGCTTCACCGTCTCCTGATGAGCCGAATCGCTCGCGCTAAAAAGGGAACGGAATGATCGAATTAAACCTCCGCCATTTTAATAAAGGTCTTTGGGCTCGTAAGTTCGACAAAGGCCAACGCCGGATTCAGGGAAGGCGGAAGTAAGAGGATTCTCCTACTTCTCGAGGAGGTGGAAATGGAGCTTTCGGATCATGAGAAAGTTCAGCCAGTTGCGCAGGGCGTAGCCGCAGTTTTTGAGGTTCTCCTCATCGTAAAGATTGCTTTTTCCACCCGTGGGGTGGACGCCGTCTTTTGAGATCAAGGTGCCATCCCAGGTTTTGCCGGGACGACGGGTCAGGATGGCGGCGTGATAGTCCACGAGGGGAGTCTTGGTGATTTTGGCGAGGTCACGAATGATGGTGTTGACCTTCTCGACAGCGTCTTCGTGACCGCGGCGGGGTGGAATGGTGTTGAGGATGGGAATGCAGTTTGCTTCCAGGCATTTCATCACCACCTTCTTAAGATCTACTTGGTAGGATTTTGGAACCTTGTTCCCGGAGATGTCGTTGGTGCCAATCATGATGATGGCAAACTCAGGTTTTTCGCGTTCGAGCACCGGGTCGACAGCTTTCAAAAGCTGGCCGACTCTCCACCCGGAGTAGTTTGCGAACTTTGCTCCTTTATCACGAGCTCCCTTGATGGTGTCGCGCCATCGCGAGTTGGCGGGTGCTTTGGGGAGGCCGTCGTCCTGGAGGAATTTCGAAGGATCATCCCAGTTCATGGGGGACCAGAAGGCCATGGAGTAGGTGATGGAGTCGCCGAACTGGGAGACATAGCCTTTTGTTCCCTTGAATTCCTGATGCGTCTTGTGGACCTGTTTTGCGGTTTCAGGAGGAAGGGAGATCTTGTCTTCAATGCCGTTCGCGATGGCGATCACGAAAAGAGCGGGGAGGAAGGTCTTGGGAATCATACCGCAGCTTGACTGGTTCAAGAGGCGGGTGAAACGAAAAGTTTCGTCTTGGCGGGTGATGAGAAAGTCCGGTGCTTTTTATACCGGTGCATTTTAAATCGGCTCCGCTGCCCTAGTGTATGAAAAAATACTTAAAGAAGCAGTGGCAGTCGTGGCGGGGAACCGTCCTCTTTGTGACCTGTGTCGTATTACCGGTGAGAGCGAGCATAGCGGCCCTGAATTTTGTGCCGACGGGTTCCATGAATCCAACTATCCTTGAGGGAGATTTCGTGCTTGCGAACCACCTTTCCTACGGACTGAGAATTCCGATGACAGATTATCGCATTGCCCAATGGGATCATCCTGATCGTGGAGATGTTGTGATCTGTTTCTCTCCGGACGACGATATCCGTTTGGTGAAGAGAGTGATCGGCGTGCCGGGTGATCGAATCGAGATGCGCCGGCAAACGGTCTTCATCAATGGAAGTGCCCTGGAATATGGACCGCTGGATGAAGAGGTCGTTTCCGATATGAATGCGAACCTCCGGAGCCATTCGATCTTTGCGACCGAGAAACTGGGTGATCGTGAACATGCCGTGATGGCGATCCCGGGAGTCAATTCCCGTCATCGTAGTTTTAAGGAACGAACCCTTGGCGAAGGGGAATATTTCGTGATGGGCGACAACCGCGACAACTCGAAGGACTCACGATTTTTCGGAGTGATCCCGCGTGAAGAAATTGTGGGCGAGGCAACTCATGTTGTGATGTCATTTGACAAGACGGACAAATTTCAGCCTCGCTGGAGCCGGTTTTTTACGGAGCTGAAATAGGAAACTGCCTACGACTTGTCATCAACGGGCGCCGTATGGGTCGTAGGGCCAGGAGGTTTTCCGGTGTTTGGCATATTTTAAGATGAACTCATCGAAGTCTTTGGCCTCCTTCTCCACCCTGTGCTCTTGCATCATCCACCAGCCGACGCTGCCATCTTGGCGGACTAGAATAAAACAGCCGTTCAGGGCGTGGTAGAGCATCAGGGAACCTTCCCATTCGTCGAAATACTTGATCGTGCCATCCCAGGAGTCGGTAAAAGTAGGGAGGGGAGATTCGGAGTGCATGAAATAGCCGCTGGTTTCTGGGCTTTCAGCGAGACCTCCGAAGTGGTGGAGGAAATTGCCGAGGGCCACGTTGTCAGCAAGTCCCAGGGGGGCAAGTCGCTGCTGAATTTCAGATCTCTCGAGGGGCGCCGGAAGATGCCAAAAGTCACGGTGACTGCCTCCATAGGTATCCGGGCGTTCGGCGCAAATCATGCCACCTTCCGGTGAGTCAACGAGACAGGTGATTTCGGATTCGCGGAGAACATCGCGCAGAGCTTTCAGGGATTCACGGTCGATTGTCTCCCAGCGTTTTTCAAGGCGGGCTTTTGCCTGTTCCGGGGTGAGGCCGATGAAGCCGGCAACCCAGGGGTGGAGGCGAGCGCGGACATCATCCGGGATGTCATTATCGACGAGGGAGTAGCGTCCGGTTTCGGCGGGGTCGTTAAAGGTCGAGCCGTCCCAGATTCGATAGAGAGTGGCGGCGACCATGAGGCAGACCAAGACCTTGGCAAGAAGAGGAAGTTTCATTTCTCCATCCTACTGTTTCTTCACCCCGTTGTATTCTTCGTCTTTCTTCGGCTGGGTGAGCCAGTAGGTGTGGGAGTAGAGTTTGCGGTTGTAGCCTTGCCAGTAGGGATCCTCCTGCCAGTGCGGAGTGTCTTCCAATGCCTCCTGCCAAATATTGAGTTTTAGCCAGAGGTCGGCGACCTTTTCGGGCATCTTTTGGTAGAGGTTTTTTTGTTCGGAGATGTCGTCGGCAAGATTGTAAAGGGCGGGTGGGGTGTGGACGTTGATGAGGAGCTTCCAGTCGCCCTCGCGGATGGCGGACCCGCGCATTGTCATACGCCAGTAGAGGGCCTCGTGAGGAGCCTTTTCAACATCGCCACGGAGGAAAGGAAGGAGGTTGCGGCCATCGTGATTGACGATTTTCTTCTTTCCCTTCCTGGTGATTCGTGGAGGGAGTTGTGATTCGGCGGCAGCAACAAAGGTGGGGAGAATGTCGAGCGAGGTGAAGGGGTGCTTGAAGGTGGTTCCGGAGGGGAGGCCTTTGGGCCAAGAGAAGATGAAGGGGACGCGAATGCCGCCTTCAAGGAAGGATCCCTTCATGCCACGGAGCGGAGCATTGCAGGCATGAGAAGCGGTGACGCTGCCGCCGTTGTCGGAGTAGAAAACGATGAGGGTATTTTCGAGGAGCTTTTGATCACTGAGGTGCTTGAGGATTTTTCCAATGTTTTGGTCCATGCACCATTGCATGGCGGCGTAGGTTTGACGGCGTTTGCCTTTGAGATGGGCGAAGCGTTTGAGGTCCTCTTCTTTTGCCTGCATTGGAGTGTGCGGGGTGTTGTAGGAGAGGAAGCAGAAGAAGGGCTCTTCACCGGGTGTCATCTGGCCGATCGCTTCGTGTGTGAACCAGTCGGTGAGATAGGGGTGGTCGATTTTTTTAACGGGCTCCTCGTTACGGAGGAGTTTGTTTTTTTCGAGAGTCGGGAAGTAGTTGTGGCTTCCGGCGTGCATGCCGAAGAAGCTGTCTCTTATACACATCTCCGAGCCCACGAGACCGAGGCTGATCTC
>OJIS01000317.1_pt1 | contig 16616 bp, 14 predicted proteins | sample 1595671 | NCBI WGS metagenome assembly OJIS01 (sample SAMN05416814, study PRJEB24817) | seawater metagenome | isolation source: Sea water | place: Canada:Atlantic | collected 2013-07 | reverse complement strand
TGGATCTGTATAGCCGCAGGGTTGTGGGCTGGTCATTCAGCCGTAAGCGAAACAGTGAGCTGACCAAGAGTGCGTTACGAATGGCGCTGTCACGTGAGCAGCCTCGCTTGGGTTGTGTGTTTCACTCGGATCAGGGCATTGAATATGCCGCTCATGAATATCGAGATCTGGTGGCTGCTGCGGGAATGCGCAGGAGCATGAGCCGAAAGGCAACGCCCCTGGATAATGCGATGGTGGAGTCGTTCTTCCATACGCTAAAGACGGAACTGGTTCATCTGCGTAAGTTTGAAAATGATATTGAAGCGGTTGCCGGGATTGTTGAGTTTATCGAGTTCTATAATCGGGAGCGGCTTCACTCTGGGATTGGGTATCAAAGTCCGGCAAGCTATGTGCGGGCGTGTGCCTAAAAGTGTCCACGAAAGTGGTAGCAGATCAGCGCGCATGCTGCAAGCGTTATGAATAGGAGGGGTTGAATTGAAACGTGACATGGATTTAGTGAGAAGGATTTTGATCGAGATCGAGGAAAGAAACGATTTTGATGACCCTTACGTTCCTGAGATTGAGGGGAAAACCGAGCATGAGATTTTCTACCATATAAAAATCATGCATGAGGCCGGGCTGATAGAGGCTAGTAATTGGTCTGGAGATGGCGGTCCTCACTGGCTGGCAAAGTCATTAACTAATACTGGGCATGACTTTCTAGATGCAGCCCGGAATGAAAACCTCTGGGCCAAAGCAAAATCCAAAGTTTTATCCTCTGGTGGGGTGCTAACTATTGAGGCTTTAAAGATTGGATTGGCTATGGCTGTTCAAAATGCCGTCACGGGTAATGGTTCATAACAAGCAGCGGCAGGCGGATCAAATTTCCGCTCGTTCCTCACTCCAATTTGCCCGCTGCGCTGGGCGTTATGCATTAAATAAGGGAGAAGAATGCAATTACTTGATGGTCTTATGACGGGCGCTATGTTCGCAGCAAGCGCTTACCTGGTTATTACTCTTAATGGGATTGCGAATACAGCAGGGGAGAAGGGTAAGAAGCTTCTGAAGAATGCGCTTCTTTTTTTGGTGATAATTCCAGTGGTTGCTGGTTTTCTTAAAGGTGTGTTGGGGCTTGGAAATGAGACTGCGTCTGGTCTATATATTGGCTATTTTGCGTATGTCTCTGGCATTGCAGGTATCTTTTTTCTCGCGAAAGGGCTTCGGCAAGCCATTCTTGAGGCTTCAATGCCAAAAAATGTCGAAACTGAAGAAGCATAACAATGCCATGCATGCGACAAGCGCATGATGGCGGGCGTTAGAAGGAAAAGGGATGGACGTCACAGAGTTTAGGAATAAGGCGAAGCGAGCAGTTTGGATTGAGCATTATGCGAGAATCACTGGTGTTCTAGGTTGCCTTGCAATATTGCTGCCTATTTTCATGTTCTATGACTGGGTGCTCTCTTTCGGGCTTGCGGCTTATTCTGTTATGGCGGGAGTGTTTGGTGCCGTACTTATAGCTGGTTATTACTATCTGGCGTTTAGTTTTCCCTTTAAAGCTGGGCTTTACTGTAAAGCGTGTGGCTGGAGGCTATTTCCAGCTATGAGTGCATGGCGCACAGTCGAACTCATAACTGCTTCAAAATCATGTCCCGGCTGCGGATCCACCATTATTGCTAGCCGTGCGGGATCTTCTAACAAGGCAAAGCAATAGCGGACGCTGCGCGCCGTTGTTTGCAGCGTTATGCCTCACAGCCAAGTTACAATCTCATTCAAATTAGGAGATAGAAAATGAAAATAGTTACCGTCATAGCACTCTTTTGTGCAGCAGCAGTTGTTCCGTCATTCGCTCAGGCATCACTTTATGACCCATCAATCGAGCACGAGCCGAAGGATGGTGTCGTCAAACTGTATGGTGCTGGGGGGCCGAATACCGCCTTCAAAAAAGTCGCTGAGGTCTGGGAAAACCGTTCGGGTACCAAAGTGGAAATTATCGCCGGGCCTGAAAGCAGATGGTCTGCTGATGCGCAGGCAGATGCCGATATACTTTGGGGTACTTCGGAGCAGTCGATGACGGCATTCCTGCTAACCTACAAGACCTTCGACCCCAGCAAGGTCGAGCCGATCTATATCAGGCCCACCGTTATAGCCGTTAAGGCCGGCAACCCAAAGAATATTCAGGGCTTTGACGCGCTTCTAGTGGAAGGAATGAAAATCGTCGTTACGGAGGGCAAGGGCATCTACAACACCTCCGGAACTGGAACATGGGAAGACGTCGCCGGACGCATGGGCTCGCTGAATGACGTCGCGCAGTTTCGGAAGAATATCGTGTCGTACTCGCTCGGCTCTGGCGCCAGCTTCAATGCGTTCAAGGAGCTGGACGCTGATGCCTGGATTACCTGGCCGAACTGGCCAATCACGCACCCCGATGTATTGGAGCTTGTTCGCTTAGATGAAGGCCGAACGATCTGGCGAGATGTCAATGTAGTCATCTCACCTGACGCAGACCGTGAGGCGCAGATGTTCCTAGACTTTCTGGTTACCGAAGAAGCGCAAAAGATAATGGCCACCGAAGGGTGGCGGAGATAATCGCTATTTATTAGTTGCCCCATAATCCGATGCATAACAAGGCGCTGCACCGGACGGCAATTCCGCTGCGCTCCATTGCCGCCGGTGAGCTTAGTCGTTAAATGGCTCTGCTTTTTCTATTCATCGAAAGGCGGAGCCAGTTCATAAATCGGTGCCAGTAGTTGGCGCTCCAGCATCAGGCTCCGTGCCGGGCCACATATCCGGCAGTTTCGTTCCTGGTGCCATTGTTGGGTAAGGTGGTTGTGGCTGGGCTTTCCCGTTCGTTGCGGGCGGCCACAATCAAGGTTGGGGGTGGCTGCAAAGCTTGCGTTCTTGCGGGTGCCATAAATTCAGTCTGGTTCGCAGGCTCACACCGTGCCGGTAGCGGTGTTGGTGTGTCGCCACTTAACCAGGCAAGGCAGCGGACGCAAAAAAACGCGCCGCTGCTCGCAGCGTTAGGCGCCTAGAAGAACATTTATGCAAACTGTGAAGTCTGAAGAAAGGCACATCGAAGTTCCGGGCGGACAGATCTTCGTCAGTCGTTGGTGGCCGGCCGAATCATCCGACAAGTCAGCCATTGTGCTGTTGCACGATTCGCTTGGTTGCGTGGCACTTTGGCGGGAATTCCCGGCTCAACTCTCAGAGAAACTTGGGCGCGAGGTCATAGCCTATGATCGGCTCGGCTTTGGGCAGTCATCTGTAGTTTCGGAGCCGCCATCGCTCCGATTTATCGATGAAGAAGCAGAGTCAGTGTTTCCGGCATTGTGTTCCTCGTTGGGGTTGGGAACCGTTGTCCCGTTTGGGCACAGTGTCGGTGGCGGCATGGCCATTGCTATTGCCAGCATTCATTCGCAATCGAGCCTCTGCTCCAGCGTCATAACAGAATCGGCTCAGGCTTTCGTTGAAGAACAAACTCGGCGGGGCATTGAGGCCGCAAAGCAATTCTTCAACCAGCCCGGCCATCTGGATAAGTTGTCGAAATACCACGGTGAGAAGGCTCGGTGGGTCTTGGAGGCATGGACGGAAACATGGCTGCATCCCAACTTCTCAGATTGGAGCCTCAGCTCTCATCTCAAAAATCTGAGTTGTCCTGTTCTTGCAATTCACGGGGACACTGATGAATACGGTTCTGTGGCATTTCCGAAACTCATAGCAGAAGAATCCTCGGGCTATTCCCAAGCCCTAGTTTTGGAGGGTTTCGGACATGTACCACACAAGGAAAATCCAGGCGTGGTGTTGGCTGCTACCGAGCGTTTCTTGTTGGAGGTCGAGGAGCCAAGCGTTGTCGCAGTCGGCGCCTAACAAATCGCTGCAGCGGACGTTTGACCCGCCACCCATTTTTGCTGCCGCAAAAACGGACGTCGCCTCAAACGCCGCTGAGCTCAGGCGTTAAATGCCAAGGGAAGCTATGTGCAATTGCAAAGAACAACCCGCTTTAATTGATATCAGCAACAATCACTCTGATTTCAAATCAAAGCTAAACCAACTGGATGTTGGTAATTGGGTTTTGTTAATGCAATGTCCCGATTGCAAGCAACTCTACAAAGTCGATGAGTGGGATAAATATCAAACCTGCTATGCAGTAAAAATACCCTCATGCGAAAACTGGGAAGCATTTGATAGTGAGTCACTCATAAAAGATAAAATTGTTCAAAATCACGGCGGTCTTACCAACGAATCATGCATGTGGTCAGGCTGTGACATCAAGCAAGTAAAAGGTAGTGCTTACTGTGTTAACCATCTCTATTCTGGTGGAACTCGTGCGTAAGCATTTAACAAGGCAAGGCAAAATCGCCCTGCGGGCTGGACGCGCTAACGCGCGCCTTTGCTTGCGGCGTTATGCGAGAAAAGAGGAACAAAGATGCTAACTTTCATCCGGAGATTTTTCGGCAAAGCTCCCGCAAAGGAAATTTCGGGTCCGCAGAAAGGCCCAGACCAGTATCTATTGCGAGAAGTTGAGAAAAACGATCTGATTCGCAAAGATCAGATAGAGGTCGTACTCCAGCATCTGAACAATGAGATCAATCTGAATAAAACGGGAAACAAACTCACAGCAGATGAAAAAAAGGAGCTGGGAATAAACCCTCGCTTACAAATCACCCATGAGTTACTTGCTGTTTTAAATGAAAAGGGTCGAGCTCAAAGTGACCCCAAGAGTATTTTGTCATCTATTGCGATGAAGGCCAATTTTGCCCGGTCCCACGACGAAAATATTCAGAACTATAAAAGCATGGGGCTCAAAAAGTATGAAGTGGTTGCCTGCCGGGATCAGAGAGATTGTTCGTGGTGCAAGTCAATGGATGGAAAGAAGCTATCGGTAAATCAGAGCATCAACGAACTGATAGAACAAAATTGCAGATGCGATAGCCACTGCAGATTGGTCACTGTCGCGGTGCTTGACTGAGGGCAACCGCATAACAAGGCCAGGCACGGCGACGTGTAGTTCCCCCGCTTTAGTGGACACCTTCTCCTAACCAGAGGAGGTGGCATATGCCCCGATACAACAATCCGAGAAAGACCTGGCAGTATTCGACAGACTTTAAAGTAAAGGCCGTTGAGCTTAGCTGTCAGGAAGGCATTCAGGTTCAGCAAGTGGCAGCTGGGTTGGATATCCACCCGATGATGCTTTCGAGGTGGCGCAAGGAATATCGAGAAGGCAAGATCAAGCCAGATGGCCGAAAGCGTGTTGGTGTGATGAAAGAAAAGAAAGCCCCCTCCGCCGAGGAGCTGAAAGAGCTCGATAAGCTCAAACGGGAAAACGCCCGCTTGCAGAAGGAGAATGACCTTCTAAAAAAGTGGCAACGGTATCTGTCGGATCGACATCAGAGCGATTTAGATTCATCCAGGAAAACGGACGAAGACTAGGCGTCAGGTACCTCTGCAATTGGCTCGGTGTGTCGAGGAGTGGCTACTATGCGTGGAGCAAACGCAAGGAGCCACAACGAGCCCGGGAAGATCGGCACTTGCTGAAGAAAGTGCGCCGGATCCATGAGGATTGCCGGGGCGTCTATGGTAGTCCGAGAGTGCATCAGGCTTTGCGCTATCAAGGTGTACGGGTTGGCCGCAAGCGTGTTGAGAGGCTGATGAGAGATGCTTCGCTGGTAGGGCGAGTAGCAAAACTGTACCGCAGGGTGCCGGGCGTGGGGCGATTCTATCAACGTCACAAGAATCTACGCCTGAATATGCCGGCACCAAACGGGGTAAATCAGCAGTGGGTAGCGGATCTCACTTATATCAAGGTTAATCGACAATGGCGGTACCTGGCGGTTGTGCTTGATGTCTATTCTAGGAAGGTGATTGGTTGGTCGCTGGGAGAGAGGAAAACAGCGGCTTTGACTCTGAGGGCCTTGCGTCATGCTTTGCGGGTGCGTAGGCCGTCTTCCGGTCTAATATTCCATACGGATCGTGGTGTGGAGTATGGCGCGTACTTGATCCAGAACGAGCTAGGCAGGCACGGCATCAGACCCAGTATGAATCGGCCTAAACAATGCACGGACAATGCGCATATGGAGTCCTTCTTCCATAGTATGAAGGCTGAAGTGATCCATGGCGTATCGTTTAAGGATGAGCAAGAGTTGCGAGCGGTTCTACGTAGCTACATAAACCAGTTTTATAACCAGAAAAGGTTACACTCTGGCATTGGCTACGTGGCCCCGGCAGAATACGAGAGAATGGCAGCGTGAAATGAAGCGTGTCCATTTTATCGGGGGAAGATCACATTACCTATGTCCGCACACATGAAGGCTGGCTGTATCTGGCGGTTGTTTTGGATCTGTTCTCAAGACGGGTAATCGGCTGGTCAATGCAATCCAGGATAACCAAGGAGCTGGCACTGGATGCGCTGCTGATGGCGGTCTGGCGTCGCAAGCCTGAGGGCAAGGTGATTGTGCACTCCGACCAGGGCAGCCAATACACCAGCCACGACTGGGACTCGTTTCTGAAGGCGCATGACCTGGAGGGGAGTATGAGTCGGCGCGGTAACTGCCACGACAATGCTGTTGCTGAGAGCTTCTTCCAGCTGTTGAAGAGGGAGAGGATAAAGCGAAAGATTTACAGCAGCCGCGACGCGGCCCGGGCAGACATTTTTGATTATATCGAGATATTCTATAACAACCGGCGACGCCACGGTTCTAATGAAAATCTGTCACCGGTAGAGTATGAAAAGCGTCACCAAGAACGGCTGAGAAGTGTCTAGAGAACTGGTGGCGATTCAGTCTGACAAAATGAGCGGCTTGGCGGTTGTGAAAGAGGGCGATAGGTGTACGGTAAAGGGCCAATGCCAAATTTTCGACAGGAGGCGCTCAATGAAAAAAGATCCCAACAAAGGCTATATTGCTTTATTAGGATGGAGTTTGAACGCGGTCGAGGCGGCTGAGAAGTTTGATCGTCGGTATGTTGTAGTGGCCCCGGACTGGGCAGAGGCGTATTGCCAGGAGCATGATATTCCCTACGTGCCCTGGAATTTCGAACGCCTGAATGATCGCTCCATGGAGATTGCCCAGACCCTGAAAGACATGGGTGTGGATGTGTCGGTACCGCTGTATGAGGAAACCGTGGAGTGGGCCGGTGCGATTAATTCGGTGCTGCTGGATAATCCTCGTTTGCTGGGCCAGGCCATGCTGATGCGGGATAAGTCCCTGATGAAGCGGCGCGCACAGCTTGGCGGTATCCGGGTGGGCATTTTTGAGGAAGCCCATGACCGGGAGGACGTGATCCGGTTCCTGAAGCGGGTGAACCAGACCCTGCTCAAACTGGATGGTGATCCCAATGACCCGATCCACCTGAAGGCCTTTGACAAGGCCGGTTGTCTGGGTCACCGGGTGATCCGTACTCCGGATGAGGTGGATGCTATTCCTGATGAGGAATTTCCGTCGTTGATGGAGTCGCATCTGGATGGCTGGGAATTTGCGGTGGAGGCCTGGATCCATGATGGCAAGATCTGTTTTCTCAACCTGTCCGAGTATGTGACGCTGGGTTATTCAGTGTATGTCCCGGCGTCGCCGGATCTTGAGCAATACCGGCCGCAAATTACCCAGCAGATCGAGAAGCTGATCAAGACCTTTGATATCGAGTTCGGCATGATTCATCCGGAGTACTTTGTCACCAGCGATGGTGAGATGTACTTTGGTGAAGTGGCTTATCGCCCGCCGGGCTTCAAGGTGTTCGAGTTGCTGGAACGGGTCTATGAGGGTTTCAATGCCTATCAGGCCACCATGCTGGTGTTCGACCCCAAGGCCACCACAGAGGAAGTGAAGGCTTACTTCCCGAAAGAGGTGGTGGATGCCAAGGGCCATGCCGGTTGTTTCGGGGTGTACCCGCGTCGGCGTGTGGTCAGTCAGCTGGAGATCCCGGAGGAGACCGAAGACCATCCCTACTTCGAGTCCCATGAACTGACGGCGCCCATGGAAGAGGTTGTCACTAAGCGCACCGCCTTTGGTACCCATTGGGGGCTGATTTACTTCATGGGTGACGACCCGAAAGAGATGCACCGGTTGCTCAAGCGGCAGGAAGAGCTGGATTTCTATGTGTGAATACGCTGTCACCATGGGGCCCGCCGGGCCCCCACGGATTCGTTAAGGAACTGCCCTGTGTCTACGACCCAATCAGAGACGTCCGCGTCCAGCAATCTGTCTCTGCTACTTGTTCGGCTGGATGATGCCATCACCCAGTTGGCAGAGGCGCCCTCCTTTACCCGGCCGGCCAAGGTGCCACGGGTACTGGATACGGCCCGGCGGGTAATGATGCAGGAGGGCGGTTGTGCGGCCCTGGGCGAACGCATCGAGACGCTGGAAGCGGCCGGGATTTTTGCCGGGACAGATTGGGCGGAGCCGCAGATTCTGGTTCCCGGTTTCACTACCCAGTCCCTGCAAAGTGCCCAGGCTGAGCTGGTGGTGATCGAGGCCCTGAGCGAGCTGCGCATGTTGGCGGTGGCCTGTGGGGATTACCGCCATACCCTGATTTCCGCCGAGCAGGCCCACCATTTTCTCACCCAGGTGCTGGCGCTCAATCTGGCCATGCTGTTTTCGCCGCCTTCCGAGGCGCAGCGTGAAACCCAGGGCCGCCTGGCGGTGCTGCCACAGAATCTGTTGCAGCATCTGGCCGAGCGCATCGGTTATGAGCATATCGTCGACAAGCTGATTGAAGAGATCTGGCGGATTCTCAATCAGCGCCCCATTCAGACCGAGCCGGTCAAGCAGATGGTCACGCAGATCGCCATCTGCCAGGTCAATCCGGATATCGATCTGGGCAGCAGCGGGCAGGGGGCGGACCGCTTGGTGAGCAGCCTGTTCGGCCCGACCCGGGCCTGCCGGGAAGACCCGGGCGTGGCGATCTACCTTGAGCGGCTCGCCAGCATGGATGCCACGGCCTTGCAGGGCGAAGCCACCGGGTTTGCCCGGGCCATGCATGACACCGGGTTGGTGTCGCCGTATCACCCGGTGTTGCTGCGCCATTTGCTGGAGGAGGGTGACCACCTGGTGGCGGAGGCCATGGGCCTGTCGTCAACCGGTCGCGATTGCCTGCTGTGTTACCGGCAGCTGGTGCAGGCGTTGATTGAAGCGGCGGTGCATCCGCAAACTGCCCAGGCCATTTATGGCCTGGCGTTGGTGCTGGAGCGGGGCATTCTCTATCAACCGCCAGTGGCGCCGGCCCTGTGGCGGCAGCTGGGCCTGGTTCTGTCAGACTGGTCGTGCCAGCGCCTGACACTGGCCTTCGGGGATCAGGTGCCGCCACAGGCTCATTTGATCGAAGGCGTGCTGTGCATGCTGGGGCAGCCACTGGGGGTGGGGCAGGGCAATAATCCCACCTGCCAGTCCGCCCGTGCTCTGTCCATGTGGTCGTACAACGATCCGGATTACCTGCTGCAAATGGTGACCTGGGCGGCTCGTGACGATGAAATCATCATGCATTTCGAGGGCCAGCCGATTTCCTCCAGCGAAAGCGTCGGTGGTGTGGCCAGCAGTCTGCCCATGGACCTGGACCCGGTGTCTCTACTGGTGGTGCCCCACCTGGACCGGATTTATGCGGAAATGGGCCGTCGTTGTATTGATCGTGAGGGGGACCCCCACCGGTGGGTGAACCCGGAGTTCCATGGCTGGTGGTCAGGCCGCGGTTTTCGTATCAATGTGGATGTGGAGACCGGAAAGCTGTGGGAGCTGGATGATTTTCTGCGCCATTTCTATGCCGCATATCACCCCTATTTCAACGGCAATCAGCCCCTGATACATCCCCAGCCTGCGGGTGTCGCCGTCACCGACAGTGCCGCCCGTTTTATCGGCTGGCATGCCATCAGTATCTTGCGCGTGGCGCTGGATCCCCAGGATGTCATGCGGGTGTATTTCTATAACCCCAACAACGACAGCGGTCAGGACTGGGGTGATGGCGTGGTGGTCAGCACCGCCGGCCATGGCGAACGTTTTGGCGAGGCGTCACTGCCCTTCGAGCAGTTTGCGTCGCGGCTTTATATCTTTCACTTTGATCCGTTGGAGCGGGGTGAGCTGGCGCAAGTTGAACAGCAGCAACTGGATGAAGTCAGTGGCTATCTGCAACGCAGCTGGGGCGCGGACCGACTGCCTGAGGGTGGCCTGCAAGCCAGCGAAGGGGCGACCGGGCCGGGTTGATCAAGGCCTGATTCGTCGCGGAAAGCCCGGCAACACTATGAACCCATAACGTTGCGAAGAACATGCTGACGATGGATGTCCTGTTGTTCCGGCTGGCAATTGTCGTCTGGCTGGTGTCCGCCATTGCTCCCATCGATGGCACCTGGTTTGCCGGTGTCGGGGTGTTCGTTGTGTCGGTGATGGGCAGTGTGGTGATGCTCGTAAATCTGACGCCGGATTATGTGGATAGCCTTGGCGAGGTGATTGGGCTGCTTGTTCTTTTCATGCCCTGGTATAACCTGATTTTTTTATGGGGGCTGTGGCGTTTTTCTTCGCTGGGGCCGCACCCCTGGTCAGGATGGAATCTACTGCTTTACGCCTGCTCCCTGCATGCGTCCTTTTACGCGTTCGCGTTTCTTATTACCCCTTCTGATGTATCGCTGACTGTTACTGCCGCAGGGATTCGCTGGGTGTTTGCGATCTGGTCCGGCTCGCTACTGTTGTTGGCGTTGGCTTTTCTGGTACGTTGTTATCGGTTACGCGTGTTATTGCGTGAAGAATAGATGAAGGCTGTCTGTTCCGGTTTTTTATTATTAACCCGGCAAGAGTTTATTTCGCCGTAGGAGCGGCGCTTGAGCCGCGAATGGTTAACAACGACGTGGGGTTCGCGGCTCAAGCGCCGCTCCTACGGTGAATGGTAAGCGATGGCATGCTGCACCGTTGATCTGAATGCCGGTTTCATAAATAACAGGATTTAAAAAAACGTTGGGCCGATCTTTGCTAGCATGAGGTCGTTGCCAGTTCCGGAGAGTTGCGGTACGCATCCTCTAATCGCCAACCCTGTCATCATGGATGAAATGCTATGACGGAAAAACGCACCCTCCCCACCTCGACGATTCTGCTTCCGGTTTTTATTCCGGCTGTGGTGGTATCGCTTCTGCTGATTATCGGCACCATCAGTGATCCGGAACGGGCTGGCGAAGCCTTTAACGCGGCGCAGGCCTGGATCACCTCGAATTTCGGCTGGTTTTACATGCTGTCGGTGGCGCTGTTCCTGATCTTTATCGTCGGTGTGGCGATGAGCCGCTGGGGCAATATCAAGCTGGGGCCGGATCATTGCGAGGCGGAGTATTCATTCCCGGAATGGTTCGCCATGCTGTTTTCCGCCGGTTACGGCATCGCCTTGCTGTTCTTCGGGGTGGCGGAGCCGGTGTTGCATTATGCGGAGCCCCCGGCCGGGGCGGCAGAAACCGTGGATGCGGCCAAGCAGGCCATGCAGATTGCCTTTTTCCACTGGGGTTTTCATATCTGGGCGATTTACGGCCTGGTGGGTCTGGTGATGGCGTACTTTGCCTTTCGTCATGGTTTGCCGTTGTCCATGCGCTCGGCGTTCTACCCCCTGATTGGTGAACGAATTTACGGGCCGATCGGTCATGCCATCGATGTGTTTGCGATTCTTGGCACCATGTTCGGTATCGCCACCACCCTGGGTTTGTCCGCCGCACAGATCAACGCGGGGCTGAACTATCTGTGGGGTGTGCCGGTGGCCACCTGGGTGCAGATCACTGCCATTGCCATTGTCACCGCACTGGCCACCGTGTCTGTGGTGGCAGGGATGGACAAGGGTGTGAAGCGCCTGTCGATTCTGAACATGGTGTTGGCCGTGGCCCTGATGGCGTTTGTGTTTGTGGTGGGGCCGACGATTCATATTCTGGAAAGTTTTCTGCAGAACACGGGCAGCTACTTAAGCGGCATTGTCGAGCGTACCTTCAACCTGCAGGCCTATACCCACAGCGACTGGATCGGTAACTGGACCCTGTTTATCTTCGGCTGGACCATCGCCTGGGCGCCCTTTGTCGGGCTGTTTATTGCCAAGATCAGTCGGGGCCGTACTATCCGCGAGTTTGTGGTGGGGGTGATGTTGGTGCCGTCCCTGTTCACCTTCCTGTGGTTCTCCGTATTTGGTGATACCGCGCTGAACATGATCATGAATGAGGGTGTGACCACGCTGGTCGGTGATGTACAAACCGACAAGGCGGTGGCGTTGTTCAAGCTGTTTGATGAACTGCCATTGTCGTCATTTATTTCCTTTTTGGCGGTGCTGTTGATTATCACTTTCTTTGTGACGTCCTCGGATTCCGGCTCCCTGGTGGTGGACTCGCTGGCTTCCGGCGGGGTGCTGAATACCCCGGCCTGGCAGCGGATTTTCTGGGCGGTGCTGGAGGGGACCATTGCGTCGGTGTTGTTGCTGGCGGGTGGCTTGCAGGCGCTGCAGACCATGACCATTGCCAGCGCCTTGCCCTTTGCCATCATTATTATTCTGGCTGCCGTGGGCATGTGGCGGGCGTTGGTGATTGAGGGGCATCGCGAAACCAGCTTGCAAATGCATATGGCGACGCGCCGTCACCTGACCGGTTCCCAGTGGCGCCATCGTCTGAAAGGCATGATGGACTTCCCTGGCCGCGACAATGTGGAAATCTTCATTCGCGGTAAAGCCATGCAGAGCATGGAAAAGGTGGTCAAAGAGATGAAGGAGTCCGGCTGGGATGCCAGGGTGGTGTTCGATGAGAGCCTGATCCGTGCCGAACTGCAGGTGGAACGTGAAGGGCATGTGGGCTTTGTCTATGACATCCGCCTGGTCAGCCAGCCGGTGCCCGGTTTCGTAACGGCCGGGGGCGCTTCCACGGTGATGAAAGAGGAAAACTATTACCGCGCGGAAGTGTTCCTGCGTCGGGGTGGCCGTTCCTACGATGTGTTCGGTTACGACGAGGACGACATCATTCGCGACATTCTTGACCAGTTCGAAAACTACCTGCACTTCCTGGATCTCACCCCCGGCAAGCTTCCCTGGGAAATGGGTGAGCACGATGATCTGCTGCATCCGCCGGAGAGCCAAGACAAAGAAGAGAAATAGACCGAGTCTGCAAAGGCGGAATTCGCGATGTGAACATCGCTTCCCACATGCCCTTCCGGCAAGCACAAACGTTGTGGGAAGCGATGCTTGCATCCCGAAGGGTCGGGACGATAGTGGCGAGCTACGAGCTACGAGCTACGAGCTACGAGCTACGAGCTAGAAGCTAGGAACTCCGCCGCTGCTTTGCCAGTTTCTCCAGCCACATCAGCGTGTCCACCTGGGTGACCAGGTGATCCAGATAGGCGGGTGAAAGATCGCGCAGGGTTTCCAGGGCGCTTGTGACCAGCCGGTGGGAATTGAGCGGGCCGGCGTCGCTGGGGGTCTGATGGATAGCCTGAGCGATGCGTTGGCGTTTGCGCTGACTTTGCTGTGTGGCGCGGACCTGACGCAGGGCTTTCAGCTCCCGTGGGCCGCTATTGTCTGTCGGCGTTGCCGGAGTAGTGATGCCGTGCCGGGCCAGTACGCTTTGTTCCTGCTGGCGTAGCAGGGCGGTCATCGGGTCTCTGTGGTCGTCGTCTTCCTGTGGTGTCTGGTTGGCATAGCAGGCGTGCAGGGCGGCGAAGGCAGAGGGTTCTTGCTGTCGTTGACGGGCGCGCAGATGGCGCAGCAGGGCTTTCAGATCCCCTTTCTCCCGCATGGAGCCCACGGGCTCGCTCGGCGCCTCCTCGGCCAGTTGCGCATCCACCCGGGCAATCTCGGCCTGAAACCCTTCCTGAAAATGCTCCAGCGCTGTGGCCAGCCGTGTCAGCGGCGTGGGGCTGACCCGTGTCAGGGTGCCAAGACGCTCGGCCTGGGCTTCCAGGTAGCGAAAGCGGGCCGGGGCAAAGCGGGCTGCGCCCTGGTCGCGCAGGCTCGCGAGCTGTTCGGCCATGGCGCTCAGCGAGGGAGTGCTGGGAGTAGGCGCATCAGCCATTGCCGTCGGCTCCTTCTGCCTGGCTGGCATGCTGCGCGGTACTGACCTTGGCGCCCTGGCGGGGCACGGTGGTCAGTTCTACCCGGCGGTTCTGAGCTCGGGTGGTGTCGCTGTCGTTGGGCACCACCGGCTGGTGGGGGCCGAAGGCAGCGGCGAAGACCTGGTCGGCGGGCATGCCTTGCTGGATCAGGGTGCGCGTCACGGTGAGCGCCCGCTGGGCGGACAGGCCCCAGTTGTCCTGATAGCGGCGGTTACCCCGCTGGATCGGCAGGTCATCGGTGAAGCCGCTGACCATCAGCAGCTCGTCGTGCTGGTCGAGAAACACCTGCAGCGGCTTGGCCAGATCGCGCAGCAGTTCCTCGCCCTCCGGCTGTAGCTGGTCCGAGTTGAGCTGGAACAACACGCTGCCGCTGATGCCGATGCGGCCGTCGCGGAAGGTCACCCTGCCACTGGCCAGGGGATCGGCCAGCGCCTCTTCCAGGGCCTGGCGGCGCTGCTCTTCGGCCACCCGCCGGGCCTTCTCCTCTTCCAGCGACTGGCTCAGCTCCAGCTGGATGCCGATGACCCACACCAGCACCAGCACCAGAATGCCCACCAGGGCGGCCATCAGGTCGGAGAAGATGGCCCATACGGATGAGCTGTCGCTGTCGTGAAGATCGTCCATCAGTTGACCTCGCTGGTCGGGCGTTCTTCGCTGTGGGCGCCGCTACTGGCGCTATTGAGCGTGCCGAGGGCGTCGATCACTTCTTTCTGCGAGGCCATGCTCAGTTCGATTACCTCGCGAGCCTGCTCCACATAGTAGTTGAGCTGTTCGTCGGCGCGGGCGGAGGATTGCTCCAGGCGGCTTTCCACTTGCTGCAGGTTGTCCAGCAGCTTGTCGTTGGCGTCGCTGAAGACCTGCACGGCGGTGGCGAAGGCATCGCTCAGGCTGGCCACTTCGGCGGCGCTGCCGGACACATCGCCGGCCACCTGGTCGAGCTGCTCGCTCTGGGCGCTGACCTGTTGGGCGAAGGTGTCGCTGACCTGGGTGAGGGTCTCGCTGGCGGCGGTGATCAGGGTTTCGATGGCCTCGCGCTGGGCGCCGGCGGCATCGCGCTGACCACTGAGCAAGGTGTCCAGCTCGGCCATGATGCGACGGCGTTCTTCCAGCAGCTCGTTGTCCCGTTCGCTGCTGCGGGTCATTTCTTCGCGCAGGCGGCTGATCACTTCCGCCGCCGCTTTCGGGGTTTCCGAGGCGGTCTCGATCAGGCGGGTCATGGGTGCTTCCAGGGCGGTGCCCAGGCGGCCCAGGTGTTCGCTGACGGTGCCTTCCAGTTGCGCCAGGCGCTCGCTGGCAGCCTCGCTGCGGCCCGCTTCCGCGTCACGCAGGGCAATCAGCTCTTCGCGTACGGTGGCTACCAGAGTGTCCAGGCCGGTTTTCTGGCCGTCCAGCAGGCCGGTGGCGCTGTCCTGGAACTGGCTGTTGTGTTCGTCCAAGGCGCTGCGCAGTTCGCTGATCAGGGTGGTGCCGGACGCCTGTTGTGCGTCGATGCCGTCGCGCCACTGGGCGGCGGCCTGATCGCTGACTTCACGGAACTGGCCGGTGACGGCGGTGAGCTGCTCTTCGCTGGTGCGGGCCAGCTGCTGCTGGGTATCGCGCACTTCCTGCAGCAGACTGTGGCCGGTGTCCTTCTGTTCGGCCAGGCCCTGTTGCCACTGTTGCAGAGCCTGCTCACTGGCGCTGCGGAATTGCTCGGCGATGGCCGCTAGTTGCTGTTCGCTGGCGTTGCCCAGCTCTGCCTGGGTGCGGCGCACCTGCTCCAGCAGCTGGCTGCTGTTGTCGCGGAACTGGTCGTGGTGGGCGGCCAGGGAGGTGCTGATATCGCTGACCAGCCGGGCGCTGGTCTGCTGGTGCTGTTCCAGCCCCTGCTGCCAGTGTTGGGCGGCGGACTCGGTGGTCTCGCGGAACCGTTCGGTAAGAGTGGCGAGCTGCTTTTCGGTGATGGCGTTGAGCTTTTCATGGGTGCCCTGCACCTGCTGGCTGAGCCCGGCCAGGGACTGCTCCATGATCGGCTGGATGTTCTCCACCGCCAGGCGGCTGCTGTCCGCCAGGGTTTCCTTCAGCGACTGGCTGACGGAATCCGCCAGGGTGCGGTACTGGTCGGTGAGGGTGTGGTGGAAATCCTGCTGGTTGCGGGTCAGGGACTCGCTGAGCTGTTCGCCCATTTGTTCCATGCGCCCGGTGAGCCCCTGCAGGGCGCCGACCAGCTCCGGGAAAATGCGGGATTGATCCTGCAGGGCGGTGTAGGCGGACTGACGCTGATGGTCCAGGGAGAAGGCATGCAGTTCCAGGTCCACCCGGTCGTCCAGCTTGCGTGACACGGCCATGCGGTCGCGGCGACAGAGGGCGGCGCTGAGCCCCAGCATGGCGGACGCGGCGACACCGGCAATGGAGGTGCCGAAGGCCAGGCTGAGCCCGGCGATGGGCGCGGCCAGGGCGCTGCGGATGGCTGTCAGCTCGCTGCTGCCATCCAGGGCGGTGGCGGCGCCCTGCAGGGTGACGATCATGCCCACGAAGGTACCCAGCAGGCCCAGCATCACCAGCAGGCCGGTGAGGTAGGGGGCTGTCTCTTATACACATCTGACGCTGCCGACGATCTACTCTGTG